>Ga0306920_100001658_pt1 | contig 27712 bp, 28 predicted proteins | sample flu12Cox44000170_FD_204666 | JGI IMG/M metagenome (GOLD analysis project Ga0306920, IMG submission 204666) | Lab enrichment of tropical soil microbial communities from Luquillo Experimental Forest, Puerto Rico - flux4day.12C.oxic.44.000.170 (v2)... | ecosystem: Environmental > Terrestrial >... | reverse complement strand
CGACCGCGCAGGCTGCGGCGCCCCGCTCTTCCACACCGCCTGAACGAATTTGACGCCTTCGTCCTTGAGAATGCGCTGAACGCCGCGGATGGTGTAGCCCTGACCGTACAGCAGGTGGCGAATGCCGCGCAGAAGATCGACGTCCTCCGGGCGGTAGTAGCGCCGCCCGCCGCCGCGCTTCATCGGCTTGATCTGGGCGAATCGCGTTTCCCAAAACCGCAGCACATGCTGCGGCAGGTCCAAATCGTCCGCGACCTCGCTGATGGTTCGAAATGCGTCGGGTGCCTTCTCCACGCCGCGTACTCCCCGGCTCCCCGAAACTCACCTACTTGTGCGCGCCGTCGTGTCCCGAGTTGATGCGCGTCTTCAGGATCGCGGACGGCTTGAACACCATCACCCGGCGCGGCGAGATCGGCACTTCCTTGCCGGTCTTGGGATTACGGCCGATCCGCTGACCTTTCTTGCGTACCACGAACGATCCGAACGAGGAAAGCTTCACGGTTTCGCCGCGCTCGAGGCAATCAGTAATCTCTTTGAGCACCAGCTCGACCAATGTAGCCGATTCCGTGCGCGACAGCCCCACCTTCTGGTAGACCGCCTCGCATAAATCGGCACGCGTCACCGTTTTCCCAGCCATCGCCCAGCCCCGCTTTCGGCGATCAATTATCCCTATGAATTTTCAGACGATATTCACATGAATGCGCATGGTCAACGCTCCGAAGGCGGAAAAAATCGGCACGGCCGCTACCATCGAAGCATGACCGCGCCCCAGGTAAAACCCCCGCCCATCGCCTCGAGCAACACCAGGTTGCCCGGACGAATACGGCCGTCGGCGACGGCGACCGCGAGCGCGAGGGGAATCGAGGCGGCCGACGTGTTGCCATGCCGGTCGACCGTCACGATCACCTTCGCGGGGTCGATGCCGAGCTTGTGCGCCGAGCCGTCAATGATGCGCCGGTTCGCCTGATGCGGCACGAACCAGTCCACGTCGGCCGCGCTGTATCCGGTCGCCTTGAACGCGTCCTCCACCACGTCGGTGATCATGGCGACCGCGTGGCGAAATACTTCGCGCCCTTCCATGCGCAAGTGGCCGACCGTGCCGGTCGAAGACGGGCCGCCGTCGACGTAGAGCCTCATCTTATGGCGGCCGTCCGAGCGCAGGTGGGAAGTCAGGATGCCGCGATCCTCGCGCGTGCCCGGTTGCGTCTGTCCTTCGAGCACGAGAGCGCCGGCGCCGTCGCCGAACAACACGCAGGTGCCGCGGTCGGTCCAATCGAGGATGCGCGAGAAGGTCTCGGCGCCGATCACCAGCGCGCGCTTGAACGCGCCCGTACGCAGCATTCCGTCGACGGTCGCGAGCGCGTAGACGAATCCCGAGCAGACCGCCTGCAGATCGAAGGCCGCGCCATGGGTGAGCCCAAGCCCGGCCTGCACCGACACCGCGGTCGCCGGAAACGTGTTGTCGGGCGTCGAGGTCGCGAGCACGATGAGATCGACCGTTTGCGGATCGATGCGTGCGTCGGCCAATGCGGCGCGCGCGGCCGCGAGTGCGAGGTCGGACGTGTGCTCTCCCGGGGCGGCGACGTGCCGTTCGCGGATGCCGGTCCGCTGCACGATCCATTCGTCCGACGTGTCGACCTTCTTGGCGAGGTCCTGATTTGTCAGCACGTGCTGCGGCAGATAGCTCCCGCAGCCGAGCACGACCGAACGCACGACACTCACGTGGCGACCTCCCCCACGGCGGGGATCTGCGGCTCGTTCCTCACATAATGATCGAGCGTCTGTTTGATCTTGCCGAGCAGACTGTGACGGACCATGTCGTAGCCGACATCGACTGCCGCCGCGAAGCCCTCCGCGTCGGTGCCGCCGTGGCTCTTGATAACGATGCCGTTGAGCCCGAGGAACACGCCGCCGTTCGCCTTTCGCGGATCCATCTTTTCGCGCAGCATGGCGAAGGCAGCGCGCGCCAGTACATAGCCGAGCCGTGCACGTAAGGTCAGCCGCATCGCGTCGCGCAAATAGGAGGCAAACTGCCGCGCCGTCCCTTCCGCCGCCTTGATGGCGATGTTGCCGGCAAAGCCTTCCGAGACGACGACGTCGGCCACGCCCTCACCGATGCTGGTGCCCTCGATGAAGCCGATGTAGTCGAGGCCGGGCAGCTTCGCCTCGCGCAGAATACGGCCGGCCTCGCGCACCGGTTCCAATCCCTTCACTTCCTCGACGCCGATGTTGAGAAGCCCGACCTTGGGCCGATCGACGTTGAAAAGAACGCGCGCCATGGCGCTGCCCATGACGGCAAGGTCGACGAGATGCTCGGCGTCGGCACCGATCGAGGCGCCAACGTCGAGGATGATCGACTCGCCGCGCAACGTCGGCCACAACGCCGCGATCGCCGGACGGCTGATGCCCGGCATGGTCCTGAGATTGAACTTCGCCATCGCCATGAGCGCGCCGGTGTTGCCTGCCGACACGGCGACATCCGCATCGCCGCGTTTGACCGCGTCGATGGCAAGCCACATGGACGATTTCCAGCGGCCGTGCCGCAACGCTTGGCTTGGCTTTTCGTCCATTTGGACGGCGACGTCGGTGTGGACGAGGCGCGAGACGGCCTTGAGCGGCCCGGTCAGCAGGGGTGCGATCTTCGCTTCGTCGCCGAACAGCAGAAATTCGATATCGGGATGCCGCTGCAGCGACAAGTCGGCGCCCGGCACAGCCACCGACGCGCCCTCGTCGCCTCCCATGGCGTCGAGCGCGATACGCACCTTATCGGGCATGGAATGACCTTGGCAGCAGGCTCCGGAGCGCTACACGCGCCGTCGCAGGCCGCGATGACCGGTCGCGGGACGCCGGACAATAGCGAGTCGGCGCGGCGACACAACACGCTTGTCGGGCGGCTGCCATGGCCGACGATACGCGGATCAGTTGCGGCCCCGGTCTCGTCCGCTGCGCAACGCCGCCAGCGCCGCAAACGGATGCGACCCTTCGTCCGCGGTGTGCGGCGGTTCGAATACGGCGCCGGGCTTGCGCGGGTAAGGATCGATGCCGAGCATCAGAAACTCGGTGGCGACCGCCCCGAGATCGACCACCCCGTCGATCAAAGCTTCCGGCGGTTCGACGGCATCGGCCCCCAAATTCACCTCGTGCGCCACCGGGCCGAGCGCGGATGGAGGTGCGAACACAAGATCGATTCCTTCCGCGATCTCATTTTCCACCGGATCGAGCGTTACGACGCAGGTCTGGCGTACGCGCGCCGACACGGTTCCTACGACGTGCAAGGCGTCGCGGCCGTGGCGCGCGACATCGAAGGCGGCCGTGAGCTGCGGCACTTCATTGACGCCCGCCGCCGCCGCGACGGCCGTGCGCACGGCCGCATCAGCCTCGATGTCGAGATGCTGTCCCGTCTCAGGAATTTCGTCGAGCCGGACGGGCATGCTCCACGGTCGGTTCGCACTCATCGATGCTCCTCGCACCTTATGCGGGCGCGGCGATCAGGGCAGGATCGGGAAAGCTGACGCGCGCTTGCGCAAAGGCTTCGGCCGCGTGGCGGTCCAGTTCGTCGATCGCGCCGCGCACATACGCTGCCAAACGCCGCGCCTTCGGACGGACTGGCGGTTTGGGGAAATATGTTGCGCGTCAGAACGGCCGTCAGCTGCTCATCACCCCCCTCGATCGCGGCGTCATAGGCCGCGGCGCGGCCGTAGAAGGCCTCCGCGACCCGACGCATGTGTTTCCGTACCGCGAGATCACCAATGCCCATTTCCCTGAAGATATGGTCCATGTCCCGGCAGAACAAGTCGAAAACCCGCTGCCCTAGGGCGCGAATCGGGGCTGTTTCGGGCCGCAGCCGCCGTACGAACAGAATAAGGTGCAGCAGAATCATGTCGAACCGGCCCTCCGGCGTATCGGCCACGCCATAATCGGCGTAGAAGCCGGGTTTGCGCGCCTGCGCCACGATCGCGCCATAGAGGCCCTGGATGGTATCGGCGCTGGGGCTGCGCTTTAGCCAGCGGAACAAGCTCGGCGCTCCTTTCGGCGGATGCTTGGCGGTCCGCGGACAGACGAAGCGTTGCAATTGATGGGGACGCGGGCTAGGTCGATGCCGCCTGCGCCGAGAGGGGTCTTAAAACAGTCGCATGGGTGCTACCGGCTCGCATCAGCGCCGTTGCGCGCGCGCACTCCGCTGTCTGGCTGTTCTCCTGCTGCTAGGCGCGCCCCTCGGCGGCTGCTTCACCCAGACCTATCAGCGCGGCTACGTGCTCGCCGACGGCGCGCTCGATCAAATCCCACTCGGCGCTACCCAAGAGCAGGTGCTGATCGTCCTCGGCACGCCGTCGACCGTCGCCACGGTGAGCGGCGAGGTTTTCTACTATATTTCCCAGCGCAGCGAGCAGACCGCCTTCATGCCCCAGAAGGTCGTCGACCAGCGCGTGGTCGCCGTCTATTTCGACAAGAACCGCCGCGTCCAGCGCCTCGCCAATTACGGCATGCAGGACGGAAAGATTTTCGACTTTGTCAGCCGCACCACGCCGACCGCCGGCCAGGAGCTCAATTACCTCGTCTACGTGTTCAAGATCTTCAGCCTCGACAAGTAGCGGGCCATCACGCTTAGTGCGCGAGGATCGCAAGCAGCAGCAGCGCCACGATATTGGTGATCTTGATCATCGGGTTTACGGCCGGACCGGCCGTGTCCTTGTAAGGGTCGCCCACGGTGTCGCCCGTCACCGCCGCCTTGTGAGCTTCCGAGCCTTTGCCGCCGTAGTGACCGTCCTCGATGTATTTCTTGGCGTTGTCCCAGGCGCCGCCGCCTGACGTCATCGAGATGGCGACGAACAAGCCGGTGACGATGACGCCGAGCAGCATCGCGCCGACCGCTGAGAACGCCGCCGATTTGCCCGCCGTGCCCTGGCCGGCGATGAAATAGATGATGAAATAGACGACGATCGGCGAGAGGACCGGCAGGAGCGAGGGGATGATCATCTCCTTGATCGCCGCGCGGGTGAGCATGTCGACGGCGCGGCCGTAGTCGGGCTTGTCCTTGTAGGTCATGATGCCCGGCTTTTCCTTGAACTGCCGGCGCACTTCCTCGACGATCGACGAGGCGGCGCGCCCGACCGCCGTCATGCCCATCGCGCCGAACAGATAAGGCAATAGTCCGCCGAACAAGAGCCCGACCACGACGTAAGGATTGTTGAGCGAGAAGTCGGGCGCCACGCCCTTGAAGAACGCATGCGTGTCGGCGTTGGCGATGAAGAACTTGAGGTCCTCGTTATAGGCCGCAAACAGCACCAGCGCGCCGAGACCGGCCGAGCCGATGGCGTAGCCCTTGGTCACGGCCTTGGTGGTATTGCCGACCGCGTCAAGCGCATCGGTCGATTTCCGCACGTCCTTCGGCAGGCCGGCCATTTCGGCAATGCCACCGGCATTGTCGGTAACTGGACCGAAGGCATCGAGCGCGACGACGACGCCGGCAAGCGCCAGCATGGTTGTGACCGCTATGGCGATGCCGAACAGCCCGGCAAGCCCATAGCTGACCAGGATGCCGGCGATGATCACGAGTGTGGGCAACGCGGTTGCTTCAAGCGAGACCGCAAGGCCCTGGATGATGTTGGTGCCGTGGCCGGTGATCGAGGCCTTCGAGATCGACTGCACCGGACGGAAATTGGTGCCGGTGTAATATTCGGTGATCCAGATGATCAGGCCGGTGACGACCAGGCCGACGATGCCGCACACGAAGAGTCCGGTGCCGGTGTAGGTCACGCCGGGAATGGCGCCGAAGCCGATCAGCCAATGGATCACGAGTCCGACGCCGATAAGCGAAAGGACGGCACTCGCAATGAAGCCCTTATAGAGGGCGCCCATGATCGACTGGCTCGGGCCGAGCTTGACGAAGAACGTGCCGATGATCGAGGTGATGATGCAGGCACCGCCGATGCCGAGCGGCAGCGTCATCATCGGCACCAGTACCGACGTGTTGTTGAAGAAGATCGCCGCCAGCACCATGGTGGCGACGGCCGTGACCGCGTAAGTCTCGAACAGGTCGGCCGCCATGCCGGCGCAATCGCCCACGTTGTCGCCGACGTTGTCGGCGATGGTGGCGGGGTTGCGCGGGTCGTCCTCCGGAATGCCGGCCTCGACCTTGCCGACGAGATCGCCGCCGACGTCGGCGCCCTTGGTGAAAATGCCGCCGCCGAGACGGGCGAAGATCGAGATCAGCGAAGCGCCAAACCCGAGCGCGACGAGCGCGTCGATGACGGTGCGGTCGTTCGCGACCTTATGCAAGCCGTGCGTGAGCAAGGCGAAATAACCGGTGACGCCGAGGAGCGCGAGGCCGGCAACCAGCATCCCGGTGATAGCGCCGGACTTGAAGGCAAGCTCGAGGCCGCCGGCGAGCGAGCCGATCGCCGCCTGGGCGGTGCGCACGTTGGCACGCACGGATACGTTCATGCCGATGAAGCCGGCCGCTCCGGACAGCAGCGCGCCGATGGCAAAGCCGACCGCGACGAGCCAGCCGAGGAAAAACCCGACGATGAGAAAGATGACGACGCCGACCGCGCCAATCGTGGTGTACTGACGCTTGAGATAGGCCTGCGCGCCCTCGCGCACGGCAGCGGAAATCTCCTGCATTTTCTGGCTTCCGGGATCGGCCGCGAGGACCGATTGGACCGCCCAGGCGCCATAGACGATGGCGAGCAGGCCGCAGCCGATGATGGCCCATAAAGCAGTCATCTGAGGTAACCCCATTGTGCTGGAAACGAGAGCGCTGGGACCCCCGTCCCGCCGCTCTTCTTCACTGCTCTGGCCGGAGGATTCGCCGCCGCCCGCGAAGCGGCGCGGAGATTGCACAAAAACCCCTGTGAAGCAATGCCTTGGGGCGTTGGGGGCGCGTGCCCTGGGAGCCCTGGAGGATAACCCGAAACCTTCGTCCTTGACATCAAAGCGAACAATCACGACGAGAGGACCATGCGAACCACGCTGACCATAGATGACGACGTCGCCGCCGCGCTTCGCCACTTGTGAGGAATGCGACGCTAAAGCAGGTCGTCAACGAAGCATTACGGCGCGGCATCCGGGACATGACCGTGCGTAAGCGTCGGTGTGCGGCCTTTCGGACGCGTTCCGTTAATCTTGGCTCTCCGCTGATCCCGAGTCTGGTCAATATCGGCGAAGTGCTAGCGACCGCTGACGGCGAAATTCTCAAGTGATTTGAGAGCGACTGCGAGAGCTGCCGTTACGCCACCAGCGGGCGCTCGCGCAACGCCAGCCACGCTAGCATCGCGGCGGCCGCGGCAACCACCGGCAACATCACCAGGTTGACGATGTGCCAGCCGAAGTGCGCGAGCATCGCACCCGAGGCGAACGAGCCGAGCGCCATGGTGCCGAAGATAAGGAAATCGTTGAACGACTGCACCTTGCTGCGCTCTTCCGGACGATAGCAGTCGAGCAACATGGTGGTGGCGCCGACGAAGGCAAAATTCCAACCGACGCCGAGCAGCGCCAGCGCGCTCCAGAAATGGGCGACGGTGATGCCGGCGAATCCGACAAGCGCGCTTGCGCCAAGCAGCGCAAGTCCGATGGCGACGATCGGAATGGCGCCGAAACGAGCGATCAGCCCGCCAGTGACGAAACTCGGCGCGTACATCGCAAGCACATGCCACTGGATGCCCAGCGCCGCGTTGCCGACCGAATGGCCGCAATCGAACATGGCGAGCGGCGCCGCTGTCATCATCAGGTTCATGAGCGCATAGCTCGTGGTGCCGCAGGCCGCGGCGACGATGAAGCGCGGCTGGCGCGCGATCTCGGACAGGCTGCGCGCGCGGCCCGGCAGGAGCGGCGCGAGGGGGCCCCGGGAACGAACGAGCGACAGCACCAGCGCGGCGCAGGCGGCCGTCGCGGCTTGACCGAGATAGCTCGCAGCAAAGAGGTAGGGCGGCATCAAGTCTTTGGTGAGGATAACCAACTGCGGCCCGAGGAAAGCAGCAAACAACCCGCCTGCCAGCACCCAGGACACCGCTTTGCCCTTGAAATCAGCGGCTGCCGTGTCGGCCGCCGCAAAGCGATAAGACTGGTGCGAAGCCTGATAGAGGCCGGCGCAAAACGTCGCCACGAGATAGAGCGCAAACGAGCCCTGGACCACCGCCGTGTACGCAATAAGTCCGGCGAGGCATCCAACGCCCGCGCCGATCTGATAAGTGCTGCGCCGACCGAAGCGGCGCACCAGGAAGCCGACCGGCAGGGTCCCCGCCCACGTGCCGACGACCATGATGCTGATCGGCAAGGTCGCGAGACCTTTGTCCGGCGCCAACATCGCGCCAAGGATGCCGCCCGTCGCGGTTACGACGCTGCCATTGCCGCCAGCAAGCGCCTGGCCCATGGCGAGCACGATGGCGTTGCGCTTGGCAACGCGATTGCCTGCCGCAGCATCGAACGGGGTTTCGGCCACGGCCGACACGCGCGCCACCTGCCTTTCAAAATCCGGTGGAAAGATTGGCTCGATCTAGCCTAAACGGCAGTACAAAACTACTGCCGATGGCGCAGATCAGAAATGACTGTACGCAGGTCGTTCGAACGCGAGCGGCCGCCGGTCTGGGCCGATGAATTGCGGCGGCGCGTCGCCAGCTTCGAACCGACCGATTTCGCTAACAGAGACGCCGGCCGCGCGCGCCCCGGCACGGAAAGCTTCCACCTTGCCCGGCGGGACCGCGGCCAGGATCTCATAATCGTCGCCACCAGTGAGCGCGTGCTCCAGCAGCGGAGGATCGGCTTTGACGAGTGTCCGCGCGGCATCCGAGAGCGGAACGCGCGCAGCTTCGATTTCCGCCGTCACCTCCGACGCGCGGCACAGCTTGGCGAGATCGCCGGCAAGCCCATCGGAAATGTCGAGCGCGGCCGAAGCATGCGTACGCAAGGCCTCGGCGAGCGCGTTGCGCGGCTCCGGCTCAGCGTAGCGCATGAGCAGATGATTGCGCTGCGCGGCCGTAAGCGAGCCGCCGACGTGTCTGTCCTTTCGCAGCATCAGGCCGAGCGCGGCATCGCCTACCGTGCCGGTGACGAAGAGCGCATCGCCCGGCCTCGCCCCGCTGCGCCGAACCATCGTTCCGGTCGGCAGCGTGCCGAACGCGGTAATCGATACCGAGAGCAGCCCTGGCGTACAGTCGGTATCGCCGCCAAGCAGCGGACAATCGTAATGCTCCGCGTCTTCGCTTAGTCCGCGCGTAAACGCAGCGAGCCACTCGTCCGTGGTCCCGGCAGGGAGCGCGACGGCCAACAGGAACCCCGCGGGCTTTGCTCCCTTCGCGGCGAGGTCGGAGAGATTCACGCGCAACGCGCGGCGCGCGATCGCATCGGCGGGGTCGTCGGGAAACACGTGGACGCCGGCAACGATGCCGTCGGTCGTGAGTACGAGGTCGCAGCCGGGCAGCGGCGTCAGCACGGCGGCATCGTCCGCGAGCTCTAATGCGCCCGGATGCCGCGCGAGCGGCCGGAAGTGGCGCGCGATCAGGCGATCCTCGCCCGAACCCTCGGCCGCGTCCCTGCTCATGAGCGCGAGCCTGCGTGGTCGAACTCGGCGCTGCGCAACGCGCGCGCCAGGGCATCGAGCACGGCGTTGACCATGCCGGTCTCCTCGCCGTCGAGGAAAGCATTTGCCACGTCGACGTATTCGGAGACGACGACGCGCGCCGGCACGTCGCGCTTGGCCTCGAGTTCCCACGCACCGGCGCGCAGCACGGCACGCAACACCGCCTCGATGCGCTTGAGCGGCCAGCCGCCGGCGAGCACGCGGTCTATCATGGGATCGAGGCGGCGCTGGGCTTCGACGACGCCCTCGACGATCTGACGGAAGAAGGCAGCCTCGGCCGGCAGGTACCGCGAGCCCTCGACCTCGCGCCCGAGCCAGTGGCTATCGAACTCAGCGAGGATTTCGTTGATGGGAGTCGCGGCGATGTCCATCTGATAAAGCGCCTGCACCGCGGCAAGCCGCGCGGCGCCGCGCCGGTTCGCCTTGCGCTCGTCCTTCGCGTTGCGGCCGGCGGCGCTCATCGCACGGGCGCAGCGGCGAGCGTGCGCTTGAGCTGCACCATGGCGAGCGCGGTGCGCGCAGCATCGCCGCCCTTGTCGCCTTCCTCGGGGCGCGCGCGGGCCCACGCCTGCGCCTGGGTATTCACGGTGACGATGCCGTTGCCGAGCGGCAGCGCACGGGCGACGGAAAGATCCATGAGCGCGCGCGCCGATTCCATCGACACGATTTCAAAATGGATGGTGTCGCCGCGGATGACGCAGCCGAGCGCGACCGCGCCGTCATAGGGTTGGCCGCGCCGCTCGGCGGCATCGAGCCCCATGGCGATCGCGGCGGGGATTTCCAGCGAGCCCGGAACGGTGACGCGATCGAAAGAAACCTGCGCCGCCTCGAACACGCGCGTCGCACCGGCCAGCAGCGCGTCGGAGATGTCGTCGTAAAACCGCGACTCGACCACGAGGATGCGCGCACCCACGACGGCGAGGGTCGGTTCGCCTTGCGCCCTGCGCGGCTCTGCCATGGCTGTCTCCGGTGCTCACTGTGCCTAGCAAGCACACAGGCCGCGGAGCAAGGCGCTTACATTCCCCCCTGCTTCGCTCAGGCGCGCCGCATAGCGGGCCATCTGATCGACCTCGAGGTTGAGCGCGTCGCCCGGCCGGGTGGCGCCCAGCGTCGTCACGGCAAGCGTATGTGGAATGATCAGCACCGAGAGTTTGTCCCGATCGACGTCATTGACGGTGAGAGAGACGCCGTCGAGAGCGACCGAGCCTTTCGCGGCGATGAAGCGCGCGAGCGGGGCTGGCACGCGCAAGGTCATGCGCGCCATGTCGGGCAGATCCTCGCGCGTAAGCACTTCGGCAGTGCCGTCGACGTGACCGCTAACGAGATGCCCGCCCAGTTCATCGCCGATCTTGAGCGCGCGTTCGAGATTGATGCGCGCGCCGGCCGCCCAGCGCCCAGCGGTGGTGACGGCAAGGGTCTCGGCCGCGGCATCGACCGCAAAGCTGGTGCGGCCCGCGTGGGTGCCCGTCTCGACCACGGTGAGGCACGGGCCCGAGCACGCGATCGACGCGCCGATCGCGATCGAAGCACGATCGTAACTGCAAGTAATGGTGAGCCGACGAAGGCCGGCTGCCCGCGGTTCGACCGCGACCACTTCGCCCATGTCGGTGACGATGCCGGTGAACATCAGATGCGCTCGAAGATCTCGACGGTGTCGCTGCCCACGTTCTCGACGCCGCGCGAGTGCAACCGAGGCGACTGGGTCAGCGCGGTGAGCGGCAGGCCCTCGAGCGCATCAACGCCGTCCGGGCCGATTTCGATCGACGAGCGCAGCAACACCGCCTCATCGACCAACCCGCCAGTCAGGAAGGCAGCGGCTACCGTCGGGCCGCCTTCCACCAACAGCCGCGTAATGCCGCGTCCGGAAATGAGCTTGAGCGCTACGGCGAGGTCGAGCCGGCCACCGTTGCCGTCGACCTGCAGCACCTCGGCTCCTTCCGCGCGCAGCGCGTTGGCGCGCGCAGACGGCGCGTCCGGGCCGGCGAGAATCCACAACGGCACCTCGCGCGCGCCGCGCGCCAATTTGCTCTCGGGCGTGAGGTGCAGCGCAGTGTCGAGGACGACACGCACCGGCGAGCGATGCAGCATCCCGGGCAGGCGAACGGTGAGAAGCGGGTCGTCGCCGAGCGCGGTACCGATGCCGACGAGGATGGCGTCATGCATGGCGCGGCAGCGGTGCACGCGCTCGCGCACGGCTTCGCCGGTGATCGTGGCGGGACGCCGCCCGGCAAGCCCGGCCTTGCCGTCGGCGGAAACAGCGAGTTTGAGCGTCACGTACGGACGTCCCTCGCGCATGCGGCACACGTGCCCGGCGTGCGCGCGACGCGCTTCATCGGCGCCAACGCCGGTGACGACCGTTATCCCGGCCGCGCGCAGGCGGCGGTAGCCTTCGCCGGCGATTTCCGGATTGGGGTCGTCGAGCGCGGAGACGACGCGCGCGATCCCGGCCGCGATGATCGCATCGGCACAGGGCGGCGTCTGACCGAAATGCGAGCACGGCTCGAGTGTGGTGTAGATGGTGGCGCCCCGCGCCGCCGCGCCGGCACGGCCGAGCGCTTCCACCTCCGCATGGGGCCGGCCGCCCGGCTGGGTCCAGCCGCGGCCCACGACCACCGGGCCGTCCATCTCGTTGCGCACGATCACGGCGCCGACGGCGGGATTGGGCCAGGTGTTGCCAAGCCCGCGCCGCCCGAGCGCCAGCGCCAGCGCCATGAAGCGGGCATCGGCGGCCGGATCCATCGCAGCCGTCGCCGTCATTTCGCTTCAGGCTCGGGCTCCCGCACCTTCTCGGCGGCAGCGACCGCGTCCTCGCCCGACAACTCGCCGAGGACTGTCTCGAAATCCTTCGGTTCGCGGAAATTGCGATAGACCGAGGCAAAGCGCACGTAGGCCACGTCGTCGAGTTCGCGCAGCTGCGCCATCACCAGTTCGCCGATGGCCTCCGAGCTGACGTCGCTCTCGCCCTGGCTTTCCAGTTCGCGCACGATTTTCGACACCATGTGCTCGACCCGTTCCGGATCGACCGGCCGTTTGCGCAACGCGATCTGCAGCGAGCGCATAAGTTTGTCGCGGTCGAACGGCGCGCGGCGGCCGTTGCGCTTGATCACCACGAGTTCGCGCAGTTGCACGCGTTCGAAGGTAGTGAAGCGGAAGCCGCAGGTGAGACACACGCGTCGGCGGCGGATCGCAGCGGAATCTTCGGTCGGACGCGAATCTTTGACCTGGGTATCGAGGCTCCCGCAACTCGGACAACGCATCCCCGCCCCCGCTAGTCGTTGTAGATGGGGAACCGCGCCGTGAGCCGTTTCACCTTCTCGCGCACCCCCGCCTCGACCTGCGCATCTTCCTCGACGCCCTTCTGCGAGAGAGCGTCCAGCACCTCGACAAGCATCTCGCCGACCTGACGGAACTCGGCGACGCCGAACCCGCGGCTCGTCCCGGCCGGCGTGCCAAGCCTGATGCCCGAGGTGACGGTCGGCTTCTCGGGGTCGAACGGGATGCCGTTTTTGTTGCAGGTGATGTGGGCGCGGCCAAGCGCGACCTCGGCGACCCGGCCGGTCAACTTCTTGGGCCGCAGGTCGACCAGCATGAGGTGCGTGTCGGTGCCGCCGGAAACGATGTCGAGCCCGCGAGATTTGAGAATTTCCGCAAGCGCCCGAGCGTTTTCGGCGACGTTCCTCGCGTAAGCCCTGAACGAGGGACGCAATGCCTCCCCGAATGCCACCGCCTTGGCGGCGATCACGTGCATCAGCGGGCCGCCCTGCGAGCCGGGAAAGACGGCCGAATTGATCTTCTTCGCCAAGCCCTCGTCATTGGTAAGGATGAAGCCGCCGCGCGGACCTCGCAAAGTCTTGTGGGTGGTCGAGGTGACGACGTGGGCGTGCGGCACCGGGCTCGGGTGCGCGCCGCCCGCCACGAGCCCGGCGAAATGCGCCATGTCGACCACCAGCTTGGCGCCGACCGCATCGGCAATCTCGCGGAAGCGGCGGAAATCGATCACGCGGGGATAGGCCGAGCCGCCGGCGACGATCACCTTGGGCCGATGCTCAGCAGCTAGGCGCTCCACTTCGTCGAAATCGATGCGGTGGTCGTCGCGCCGGACGCCGTATGACACCACCTTGAACCATTTGCCCGAAAGATTGACGGGCGATCCGTGAGTCAAATGGCCGCCGGCCGCGAGATTGAGTCCCATGAAGGTGTCGCCCGGCTGCATCAGCGCCATGAAGGCCGCTTGGTTCGCCTGCGCGCCGGAATGGGGTTGCACGTTCGCGAACCCCGCGCCGAACAACTTCGTCACCCGCTCGGTCGCAAGCTGCTCGGCAATGTCGACGAACTGACAGCCGCCGTAGTAGCGCCGGCCGGGATACCCTTCGGCATACTTGTTGGTGAGGACGGACCCCTGCGCTTCCAGCACCGCGCGGCTGACGATGTTCTCCGATGCGATCAACTCGATTTCGTCGCGCTGACGGCCGAGTTCGAGCCGGATCGCCTCGGCGACCTCAGGATCGGCCTCGCCCAGCGGGGCGGTGAAGAATGTATCGGTCGCGGAGCTCGCTACGGCGTCGGTCACGGCCATTTCCAGGTCCCCACACGTGCGAAACAGGTGTCGGCAGGCTTGGTTCCTGCCGCCAGCCCCGTGCTTCGGTGCCCGTAGCATATCGCCCCAAATGCGCCAAGCATTGCGATACCAGCGCGCGCAGCCGCTATATCTAGGGCGTGGATAACCTGCAGAGGAGAGCTCTGGCGCGCGGCACTAGCCGCGGGAAAGAACCGCGTTGCCGAGGCCGTCGCGGTTGTAGATGTCGTCGCGGAACTGCACGACGCCATCGCGCGTCGCCCACGCCGTGACGTAGACCCAGTGGAGCGGCACAGGCTTGGCGACGCGCGCGCTCTTTTGCTCGCCGCTCTTGACCACCTGCTCGATCTCCTCGCGCGACCAGCCCGGCGTCTCGTCCAGAATCCAGTTGACGAGTTCGCGCACGTTCTGCACGCGCACGCAGCCGGACGAATGAAACCGCATGTCCTCGCCGAACAAATTCTTGAGCGGCGTGTCGTGCATGTAGACCTGATGCGGGTTGGGGAAATTGATGCGGATCGAACCGAGCGAGTTGAAGTCGCCGGGATCCTGCTTGAACTTATAATTGACCGCCTCTTCCGAGTACCAGTTGATCTGCTGTGGCAGCAGCTCGTGCTGATGCTGGTCGAAAATGCGGATGTGGTTCTGAGTCAAATATTCCGGCTCGGCTTGCATCTTCGGGATCAGGTCGCGCCGAACGATCGAGACCGGCACGGTCCAATAGGGATTGAAGTTGACCTCGACGATCTTGCTGTTGATTTCCGGCGATGGCCGGTCGGGCTTGCCGACCACGGCGGTATGACGAGACACCGCCACACCGTTCTCGATCGCCTCGATCTGCGCGGCCGGCAGGTTGCACATGACGAAGCGGTTGCCGAGCGAACCCGAAACCGCGCGCAGCCGCGTCAGGTTGGTCTTGAGCTGGCTCAGGCGTGCCTCGGCAGGATAGTTGAGCGCGCGCAGCGTCTGCTCGCGCACCACGCCATCCACATTGAGCCCGTGACGCGCCTGGAAGCGGCGCACCGCCGCCTCGACGTAGGAATCGTAGATTTCACCGACGCCGGCGTTCGCCTCGAGGTCGCCGGCAACGAGGAGCCGCTGGCGCAGCGCGGACACGGCCGGATGACGCACGCCGAGCCGCAGGCGGTCCGCGCCGGTCACCGCCGGCCAGCCGCCGCGCGCGACGATCGCTTCGTATTGCGGGATCGCCTGCTCCGTGGTCTGCGCCGTCGCCGGCGAGAGCGTCGGCAGCGAAGCGGTCGGCATCTTGATGGTGCGCGAGGCCGAATCGAAGCCCTGGCCGAAGTCGGCGTTCTGGTTCTGATTGATCAGCGCGTCCAGCAGACGGTCGTCGTCGATCGCCCGCGCGGCGCCCACGCCGGCAACCGTGGCGCAACCCGCCGCAAGCGAACGCAGTATCGCGCGCCGGCTGAGAAACCCCGATCGATCGTTTTCGAGCATTGCAGTCCCGCCTGGCACTGTTGCGGCGCTCCCGCCCACGGCCCGCTTATCATGGCCCTTGCGGGCCCACAATGCGCGAGTTACGGCGGATTAAGCGCCGCGAATGGCAGTTTTGTGGCCCAAAGACGGGACGGCTTCGGACCTCTCAACGCCAAAAGCCCCGGCCTTGCGGCCGGGGCTTGGGATTGAGCGACCGTTGGTCTTACAGGCGGTAGAGGATCTGGTCGGTCCAGAACCGCTCGAGACGCTGGAGCGCTTTGTTGAGGCCGGAGAACTCGTCGGCCGAAATGCCGCCCACCTGCTCGACCGTGCGCACGTGCTTCTCGTAGAGCAGCGAGACGGCGTCGCGCACTTCGCGGCCACGCTCGGTCAGCTTGATACGCACCGAACGCCGGTCGACGCGCGAGCGCTGGTGATCGAGGAAGCCCATCTCGACGAGCTTCTTGAGATTGTAGGAGACGTTCGAGCCGAGATAGTAGCCGCGCGTGCGCAGCTCGCCGGCGGTCAATTCCTTGTCGCCGATGTTGAACAATAGCAGCGCCTGCACCGCGTTGATGTCGGCGCGGCCGCGGCGATCGAACTCGTCCTTGATGACGTCGAGCAGACGCCGGTGCAGCCGCTCGACCAAGGTCAAGGCCTCGAGATAGAGCGGCTGGATATGGTCGAAGCGGGCCTGACGCTCGACCGGCTCCACCGCTTTGGCTAGAGTTTTCATCATGACGCTGACGCCCTCGTTTATTTTGTTTAGTGACGAGGCCCTGCTCCCCGTCCCGATGCCACTTTCTACACGCCAGCGTCTAAGATCGGCTTAAATTGTAGAATAAACAGCGAGTTTATCGATCAGGGTGAACGAGCGATTGACCATCCAATGCAACGCTAATTCGTTACAGGGCGTTCACCCTGTTTGGTTACGACCCGTGCAGAAATTTGGTTAGGAACCATGCAGAAATCGGATGATTCCGGAGAAATCGAGGCCGGCGTGCCCGTGCGCGACGAACAAACCGAAAAGCGCCGCGGCCTCCGCCCCGAGCGGCGTCGTTGCGCCTGAGGTGCGCGCCGCCTCCTGCGCCAGTCGCAAATCCTTAAGCATCATCGCCGCGGTGAATCCCGCCTGATAATCGCGGTTGGCGGGCGAGGTCGGCACGAGGCCGGGCACCGGGCAATAAGTCGTCATCGCCCAGGACTGCCCTGACGATTTCGAGGCGATGTCGAATAGTTTTTGCTTGTCTAGCCCGAGCTTGTCGGCAAGCAGGAAACCTTCGCTCACGCCGATCATCGAGATCGCAAGCATCATGTTGTTGCAGATTTTCGCCGCCTGCCCGCTTCCCGCCGCGCCGGCGTGCACGATGGTCTTGCCCATAACATCGAGCAGCGGCTTGGCGCGGACAAATGCGTCGGCGGGGCCGCCGACCATGAAGGTGAGCGTGGCGCCCTGCGCGCCGGTGACGCCGCCGGAGACCGGCGCGTCGAGCATGGCGAAGCCCTCGGCCTCGGCGGCGCTCGCGACCGCGCGCGCGGTGTCCACGTCGATGGTCGAAGAGTCGATGAGGAGCGCACCCGGCGCCGCGCGCGCAAGCACGCCTTCGCCGCCGAGATAAACGTCACGCACCTCTTTGCCCGCAGGCAGCATCGTGATGATCACCTCGGCGTCGGTCACCGTTGACGCGATCGATTGCTCGGCGGTGCCGCCGGCTTGAGCGAATTTGGCGACCGCCGACGGCACCACGTCGCAGCCCGTCACGGTGTGACCGGCCTTGAGCAAATTCGCCGCCATGGGACCGCCCATGTTGCCGAGCCCGATGAAGCCGACGCGTGCCATGTCGTCCTCCGTTTGGTCGCAAGTGTGTGCGCTCGCAATGACGGTAGCACGGAGGAGAACGAGGCTCGACAGGCGACATGCAGGCAGCAGGTCAGACGCGTTCAGGCGCGGGCAGCGCAACCGCCTTGCGCGGCAACCCGCGCAGAAAGAAAGCAAGCAGCGCCGCCCCGAGAACCAGCAGCAGCCCCTCGACCAAAGACGCCGATATCAGTCCCGCCTGGACGAAACCGGCGGGAAAATCGATCAAGGCATGGAGCGCGACGGCCAGCGCCAGCAGGGCGAGCTGCCGGCGTTCGACTGCACGCCAGACCACGAGCGACAGCGCGATCTGAATGAGCAGCGCGACTAGGCGTTCGACCGCGGCCGACGCGACCGTGACTGGCGTTAACTGCTCGAGCATCGTGCGCAGATGGGCGAGCGTGTCTGGGCTGAGCGAGGGCGCGAGGGCGGTTTCGAGACGTCCGGCATTGAGCATGGTCGCAAATAGAAAGAGCTGCGCCGCGGCCCGAGCGCCGATGAGAACCGCTTCGATGCCGCCATGTCCGATGCCATAGGAAACAGCGGTGCCGGGATTACCAGTGGGCCGCACCAGGAGCCGCATGCCGAGATAACGCCCGACTTCCTCGAACAAACCCGCGGCGAGACATCCGTAGAGCGCGAAGGCAACGCCGTGCGTCTTGAGCCACGCTGCGGTCGTCGGGTTGGTCTTGAGCAAATAGACGTGGAGGGCCTTTTCGAGCACCTGGCTGAACACCAGGAACACCGCGGCCCCGACCAGCATGTTGCGGACTGCGAGCGTCATTCGCCCGCGGCAGATAAGGAAAATCGCAATCGGCCAGGCAACTGACAGGACCGCGGAAACAATCAGGCTTGCGAGGACCGAAGAGGAGACGATGGGGCGCCTCACGGCATTCTTTTGTGCCGATGGGTTGGTAGCCCGAAGTCGGGGGAAAGTTCAACGGACCGACACGGGCCAGCTTTCCTTCGCCGTGCCTGTGAGTTAGCGAAGGCTCTATTCCGGCCGTTCGCGCGCGGCCATCAGGGTGAAGCCGATATACCCGGCGATCAGCGCAAGTTCGATCGGAACGACCCACCACCGTCCGCCGAAAATCTGGGGAAACAGCATTTCGGCGCCGGCCATCGAAATGGCCGCGGTGAGCCAGACCACCCCTCCCCACGCGGCGGCAAGCCACAGCCCGACTGCCGCGACCAGATCGATCACCGCGAAGAAAACGGTGGCGGCCTGCCAGGGCAGCGGATTCGCCTCGAAGCCCGCACCCGGCGCGTCCCCGATGCCGGCGATTCCCGCCCAGTGGTAGAGGCCTTTGAGCAGCGACAGCCCGGCGACGATCCGCAGGTAGAGCACGAGACGGCGCGTCCACAGGCCTTCCTGCTCGCGCCCGTCCGCCGGGTCGATCACCGTCATGGGATCGGTCATGGTAACGCAAGTTCCTCCTCGAGCGGTGCGAAATGCTCTTCAACCGCCTGTTCAGCGACCCCGGCGAGATCGGGCGGGCGCCAGCGCGGCGCGTTATCTTTGTCGATGATCGTCGCCCGCACCCCTTCGTAAAAGTCGTGACCATAAACGATGCGCGAGACAATGCGGAACTCCGCCCGCATGCATTCGGAAAAAGACCAGTCGGCGCCGCGCCGCACCTGCGCGAGCGCCACCTTGAGGCTCAGTGGCGATTTCTTGCGGATGACGGCTGCAGTCTTGTTGCCCCACGGGGCATCCGGCCCGTCGTTTTGATCGAGTGCCGCCATGATGTCCTCCACGGCGCCGGCCGCGAACAGCCGGTCAATCGCCGGACGAAGCGGCGTGAGCGCGCCCTCGCCCGGTTTGTCGGCAAAGGCGGCGAGCACCGCGTCGACCGAGACGGTTCCGGCGAGCGCGTCGATGAGATCGGGAAAGCGCGCGCCAGCGACGTGATGGGTGGCCACTCCGGCGGCAAGTCCATCGGCGACGCGCAATCGCTCGCCGGCGAGCGCGCAATAGGCGCCGATTTGTCCGGGCAAGCGCGGCAGAAACCAGGTGGCGCCAACGTCGGGGAAAAACCCGATGCCCACTTCCGGCATGGCGAACTGGAATTTTTCTCCGGCAACGCGATGGGAGCCGTGCACGGAAATCCCGACGCCGCCGCCCATGACGATGCCGTCGATGAGCGCCACGTAAGGCTTAGGGTAATGTTTGATGAAATGGTTGAGCCGGTACTCGTCGCGCCAGAACGGAAGCATCTCGTCCTGGCGTCCGGCGCGGCCGAGCTCATAGAGCGCGCGAATGTCGCCGCCCGCGGAAAACGCCCGCTCGCCCGCCGCGCGGATGATGACGCGCGTGACGGCCGGATCGGCGGCCCAATCGGCGAGGCGTGCCGCTAACGCGGTGACCATCGCATGATTGACGGCGTTGAGCGCCTGCGGCCGGTTGAGCGTGATGAGACCCGCCGCGCCGCGCCGCTCGAAAAGAATCTCGCCTTCGTCCATGCGCTGGCGATAACCGGAGACCGGCAGCCATGCAACGGCGTGACCGGCAAGGGCAACCGTGCCTTGCCGGCTGCCGTCGCGCGCCGGCGATTGGCAATCGACACCGAGCGCCAAATCGATAAACTGGCCGGACAAAGATCGGCGTACAGCCGGCCACCCGGGAGGCAACCATGACCCTTGGCGGCCGCCGTCTGTCCGCGGCGATCATCATTGGCTTCGCGGCACTCGCGGCAAGCTCGGCTTCGGCGCAAAAGAAATATGATCCGGGGGCGACCGACCGCGAAATCAAGATTGGCAACTTCGTGCCTTACAGCGGGCCCGCGTCCTCCTACGCGGTGCTGGGCAAGACCATCGCGGCCTATTTCAACAAGATAAATGACGACGGCGGGATCAACGGCCGGCGCATCAAGTTCATTTCCTACGACGACGCCTACAGTCCGCCCAAAGCGGTCGAACAAGCGCGCAAGCTCGTGGAAAGCGACGAAGTTTTGTTCCTGTTCTACAGCCTCGGCACGCCGTCGAACTCCGCCATTCAGAAGTACATGAACGGCAAGAAGGTGCCGCAATTGTTCGTCGCTTCCGGCGCCACCAAATGGAACGATCCAAAGCATTTCCCGTGGACCATGGGCTGGGCGCCGAGCTACCAGGGCGAAGGCCACATCTTCGCCCAGTATCTGCTCGAGCATCATCCCAACGGAAAGATCGGGATTCTCTACCAGAACGACGACTACGGTAAGGACTATGTCAAAGGATTGACCGACGCGTTGCGCGGCCGCATGCCGATCATCGCCGCCTACCCTTATGAGACGGCCGATCCGACCGTCGATTCGCAGATCGTCGCGCTCAAGGCTTCAGGCACCGACGTGTTCTACGACGTGACGACGCCGAAATTCGCCTCCCAGGCGATCAAGAAGGTCTCGGAGATCGGCTGGAAGCCGGTTCACCTGCTCAACAGCATCTCGCGCTCGATCGGCGGCGTGATCAGACCGGTCGGGTTCGACAATGCACAGGGAATCCTGACCGCGGGCTACAGCAAGGACGCCACCGACCCGGCCTGGGCCGATGATCCGGAATTCAAACGGTGGTCGGAGTTTATGGACAAATACTATCCCGACGGTGATCGCAGCAACAGCAGCACGGTCGTCGGCTACGCGGTGACGGAAACGGTGGTCCAGGTGCTCAAGCAGTGCGGCGACGAGCTCACGCGCGAGGACATCATGAAGCAGGCGGCGAACCTGAAAGACCTCCGCGTCGGCATGCTGCTGCCCGGCATCACCATCAACACCGGCCCGAACGACTTTGCGCCGCTCAAGCAGATGCAGATGATGCGATTTTCCGGCGAACGCTGGGAGCTGTTCGGCCCGATCCTCACCGGCAACCCCAGCGGCAGTTGACCGACGTTTTCAATTCGCCAGCAGATCGCGGCTGACGATCAGCCGCATGATCTCGTTGGTGCCTTCGAGGATCTGGTGCACGCGCACGTCGCGAAGCACGCGCTCGATCGGGTGATCGCGCAGATAGCCGTAGCCGCCGAAAATCTGCAGGCAGCCGTTGACCGCCGCAAATCCTGCGTCGGTGGCGAAGCGCTTGGCCATGGCGGCGAGCCGGGTGGCATGCGGCTCGCCGTTGCCGACCGCGACTGCCGCGCGCCGCACCATCAGGCGCGCCGCCTCGAGCTCGGTGGCAAGGTCGGCGATGCGGAAGCCGAGCGCCTGGAAATCGGCGAGCCGCGTGCCGAACTGCTTGCGCTCGCGCATGTGCTCGATGGTGCGGTCGAGGCAGAACTGCGCGCCGCCGATCGAGCAGGCCGCGATATTGAGCCGGCCGCCGTCGAGGCCGGCCATGGCGATGGAAAAACCCTGCCCTTCCTCGCCGATGCGGTTTGCGACCGGCACGCGGCAATCGTCGAGCAACACCATCGCGGTCGGCTGCGACTTCCATCCGAGCTTCTTCTCCTGGGCGCCGAAGGAGAGACCGGGCGTGCCTTTTTCCACCACGATGCAGGAAATGCCGCGCGGGCCCTCGCCGCCGGTGCGTGCCATCACGAGGTAGATGTCGGAGACGCCGCCGCCGGAGATGAACGCCTTGGTGCCGTTGAGCACGTAATGCTCGCCTTCGCACACCGCACGCGTGGTGAGACTCGCCGCGTCCGAACCGGAGCCGGGCTCGGTGAGGCAATAGCTGGCGAAATGCTCCATCGAGGCGAGCTTGGGCAGGAATCGCCGGCGCTGCGTCTCGCCGCCGAACGCATCGATCATCCAGGCGGCCATGTTGTGGATCGAGATGTACGCCGCGGTCGAAGTGCAGCCTTGCGCCAATTCCTCGAAGATGACTGTGGAATCGAGCCGGGACAGCGCCGAGCCGCCGACGTCGTCACGCACGGTGATGGCGCCGAAGCCGAGCGCCGCCGCCTTGCGCAATGCGTCGACCGGAAAGATTTCGCCTTCGTCCCATTCGCGCGAGAACGGCATCATCTCCTCGCGCGCGAAGGTGCGGGCGACGGCGGCAAACGCGCGCTGCTCCTCGGAAAGATCGAAGTCCATCCGGCGCTGACTCCTTGGTTTTCGCCAGCCTAGCCGGGATCGCGCGGCGCGCAATCGCAGCCGCGGCGGAGGAGTGGCCCCTTCGCGCGCGAAGCGCTAAAAGCAAGTGCCCCTGCGCCGGAGGAAAGACCATGGCCATCAAATTCGGCCGTCCGCTCGAACGACGAGTCCGTGTCGTCCCGGTCAAATCGGAAGCGCGCGCCAAGGAAGCGCCCGCGCTCGACCTTACGAGCCGGCCGCGTCGCAATAGGCGCGCCGACTGGACACGCCGCCTGGTGCGCGAGCATGTGCTCACGGCCGACGACCTGATCTGGCCGGTCTTCCTCACCGAAGGCTCCGGCCGGGTGCCGGTCGACTCCATGCCCGGCGTCGAGCGCCTCTCGCTCGATGAGGCGGTGCGCGCGGCCGAGCGCGCGGCGAACCTGTCGATCCCGGTGATCGCGCTCTTCCCCTACACCGATCCGACTTTACGCGACGCCGACGGCAGCGAGGCGCTCAATCCGGAGAACCTGGTGTGCCGCGCGATCCGCGCGATCAAAGCGCGCGTGCCCGACGTCGGCATCCTGTGCGACGTCGCGCTCGATCCCTACACCAGCCACGGCCACGACGGCCTGCTCGCCGACGGCATCATCCTCAACGACGAGACGGTGGCGGTGCTGGTCGAACAGGCGCTGGTGCAGGCGGAGGCCGGCTGCGACATCATCGCGCCCTCCGACATGATGGACGGCCGCGTCGGCGCCATCCGCACCGCGCTCGACGCCAAGGAATTCACCAACGTGCAGATCATGGCCTACACGGCGAAATACGCCTCGGCCTTCTACGGCCCGTTCCGCGACGCGGTCGGCTCGTCGGCGACGCTCACCGGCGACAAGCGCACTTATCAGATGGACCCGGGCAATACCGACGAGGCGCTGCGCGAGGCCGAACTCGACATCGCCGAAGGCGCCGACATGATCATGGTCAAGCCGGGGCTGCCCTATCTCGACGTCCTGCGTCGGATCAAGGACGAGTTCGGCATGCCGACCTTCGCCTATCAGGTGTCGGGCGAATATTCGATGATCATGGCGGCGGCGCAGAACGGCTGGCTCGACGGCGGCAAGGCGATGATGGAAAGCCTCACCGCCTTCAAGCGCGCGGGCGCCGACGGCGTGCTCACCTATTTCGCGCCGCGCGTGGCGGAGAAGCTCAAGAAACACGCGTAGCGCGCCAATGATGACGGCCGAGCCCGCACGGAGCATCAGCTGGGGGCGGGGGTTCCGAAGCCTCTTTTTGGGCACGCTTCTGCTAGTATGCGCGCTGGCGCTTCTGCCTTCCTTTCGGTCATTCGCTTATCAGTTTTTCAATGCCGAGTGGGTCGATGAAACCCACACCGCTGATCGGCGATTACTTTGTCGCGTCAAAATATGCATACGGCTATAGCCGCTACCCGCTTCCCTGGTCGCCTCAACTGTTTGACGGCCGCGTCTCCGCAGCGCAACCGCGCTACGGCGACGTCGTGGTGTTTCGGCTGCCGCGCGATCGACCGACCGATTACGTCAAGTGGGTGGTCGGGCTGCCCGGCGACCGCGTCCAGATGATCCACGGCCTGCCGCACATCAACGGCGTGGCGGTGAAGCAGGAGCAGATCGAGGATTTCGTCGAAACAGATGCCTCGGGACACACTACCCGTGTCAAGCAATGGCGCGAAACCCTTCCTAACGGCGTGAGCTACGCGACCCTCGATCTTTATCCTGACGGATTCTGGGACAATACCCGCGTATATGCTGTGCCCGCCGCGCATTACTTTGTATTGGGCGACAACCGAGACAATTCGCAGGACAGCCGCACATCAGAAGTTGGATATGTACCGTTCGAAAATCTGGTGGGCCGAGTCGATCGAATCGTTTTTTCCATCGATTGCGAATCGCGCTCAAAAGATTTCTCGGTGCGGTTCGAGCGCATCGGCATGGCGGTACGCTAATCAACCCATCTCATCGCCGCGCCGGGCTCGATCCGCTGCGGCGCGTAGCCGTCGTCGGCAAGGGCGATGAAGACAGTGTCGGCATGCGCCCGGTCGCGCGTTTCCATTGTCACGTCGAGCCGCGCGCCTTTCGCGGGCACGTCAAGGAACAGGCGCTTGTGGTCGACGGCGAGGATATTGACGCCAAGTTCGCCGAGCCGCGTGGCGATCGTGCCGAGCACGCCGGGGCGGTCCCCGATCGTCAAGCGGAACGAGACGATGCAGTCGTCGCGCTCGAGTTCGCGTACCATGATTGACGCGAGGATGCGCGGGTCGATGTTGCCGCCGGTCAACACCAGGCCGTCGGTCCTGCCGCGAAACCGCTCGGGTGACGCGAGCATCGCGGCAAGGGCGGCGGCGCCGGCGCCCTCCGCCATGCTCTTCTGTAAGGTCATGTAGGCGTTCACGGCGCGCTCGAGATGCGCCTCGTCGACCAACATGATGTCGGCGACGAGCGCGCGCACGATCGGCAGCGTCAATGCGCCGGCGTCCTTGACGGCGATACCTTCGGCCAAGGTCGGACCGCCGATCGGCCGGTTCGTTCCATGCAGCGCGTTCCACATGGACGGGAAGGTGGAGCATTCGACGCCGACCAGTTCGATATCGGGTCTCACCGCCTTCGCCGCGACCGCCATGCCGGAAATGAGCCCGCCGCCGCCGATCGGCACGATGAGAATCTCGAGCCCGGCGACATCCTCCAGCATTTCGAGCGCGACAGTCCCCTGCCCGGCGATCACGTGCGCATCGTCATAAGGATGCACCCACACGAGCCCGCGCTCGCGCGCGAGCGCATCGGCGCGGACGTAGCCGTCCGCGAGGGTCTCGCCTTCGAGCACGACTGCGGCACCGTGCGCCTTCGTCGCTGCGATCTTCACGAACGGCGTCAGCTCCGGCATGACGATGGTGGCGGGCACGGAAAGCCGCGCCGCATGATAGGCGACCGCCTGCGCATGGTTGCCGGCCGACATGGCGATGACGCCACGCTTGCGCTCCGCAGCAGACAGGGAGGAAAGCTTGGTGAGCGCGCCGCGCTCCTTGAATGAATTGGTGACCTGCAGGTTCTCGTATTTCACGTAGACGCGGGCGCCGGTGAGATCGGACAGGCGCGGCGCCGGCAGCATGGGCGTGCGCAACACGTGGCCGGCGATGACCTGCCGCGCCGCCGCGATATCGTCGAGCGTGATGCTCACCATCAAACCTCGCGCGGCCGCGGGCCGGAAAACCCGAAGAGACCGCCGGGCCGCAGCACGAAGACAACGATCAACAGCGAATACACGACCACGTCGCGATAGCCGATCTCGAAATAGGCCGACCAGCCCGCTTCGATCAACGCGACCAGCACCCCGCCGAGGAACGCGCCCGACACCGAGCCGATGCCGCCCAGGACCGCGGCGACCAGCGCCTTGAGCCCGAGCATCGTGCCCATGGCGAAGCCGATATTGCCGTAATAAACGGCGATGACCCAGCCGGCGAGGCCGGCAAGCGCCCCGGCGAGCAGGAAGGTCGCGGCGAGCAGGCGCCGCGCTGCAACGCCGAACAAGGCGGCTGCCGCGGGATCGTCGGCGAACGCCCGCCACTCGCGGCCGAAACGCGAGCGGGCGATGAGCGCCAGCACCGCCGCGGCCGTACCGAGCGCCGCCACCGCGATGGCGAGCTGGATGGGCGTAGCCGTGACCACGAAGCTGCCGGCGCGCGCGAGCGGCAGCGGCTCATTGAAGAACGAGGGAAACCAGTGCTCGTGCGCGCCGCCCGCGAGCCGCAGGAACTCCTGGATGGCGGTCGACAGCGCCACGGTCGCGACCAGGATCGGCTGACCGAGACGATAACGTGCGTGCAGCGGGACAACGATAACGACCCCGGTAAACCAGCTCCATAAGGCGGCGAGCGCCGCGCCGAAAACGAGCGCGACGGCAATGCCGCCGATCGGATCCGCCAAGCCAAGCGCCGCGCCCGCGGCGACGGCAGCAAGCGCGCCGAATGCGCCGACCACGGTGATGTCGCCGAACGCCAGGTTGATGCGGCCGATGAGGCCGTAAATGAGCGAATAGGCGGTAGCGAGCAGCGCGTAGGACGCGGCGAGCGCCACCGCATTGATCAATTGTTGCAGCATGTAGGCCGCGGCCAACGGAATCTCGACAGCCGACGGCGTTTCGCTCGGCGCTGCGGCGGCCGCACCCTCCCCCAACCAAAAACGGTTCAAATAGATCAGCCGCGCCTCGCCGAGCGGCCCCGCGTCGGTGTCGACCGCTACAAGGTCGAGCCGACGGATCGAGAACACGCTGCCGCCGAAGCCGCAGGCCGCGAAATGCCGGCGCGTGGGTTCGCCCGGCTCGCGCGCGTCGTAATCGATGCGCACGCCTTGCCGGCCGAGGGACGCGGGTGCAGTGCCAATCTCACGAATGACCGTACCGTCGGGATGAAGCGCGGGCAGAACCTGCCGGCAAACGCGGCTTTGCTCGCTGTCGACCGATCCCAGGCAGCCGGGGAACGGAAGCAGCAAGAGCACGATGGCAAGGCGGCAGCCGCGGCGCATAGGCAAGATTAGCGGAGGAAAGAGGACGGACGACAGAGGACGGATACCGGTGGCGAGGTTTGTGGCTTGGCCGGCCTCCCTATCTGTCCTCCTTCGTCTGTCGTCTGATACTCTTGCGCCGGACCGTACCCAGGCCCATTTTGACGCGAGATTCATGAGGGATCGCATGCCCGACAACGAGGCGAAACGGATCGGCGTGACCATCAAAGTCAAACCGCACGCGTTCGATCCGCTCACCATGCCCGAATTGTTCGAGGGCGTGCTGGCGCGTCGCGTCGTGGCTTTTTGCATCGACGTGGTGCTGATCGCGACGCCGGCACTGTTCCTCGCGCTGTTCATCCTCGTATTCGGAATTTTCACGCTTGGGCTCGGCTGGTTCTTTTTCTTTCTCTATTGGCCGGCCGTGGTCATCTGGGCACTGGTCTATTACGCCATGGGCTTCGGCAGCCCGGCCTCCGCCACCATCGGCATGCGCGTGATGGATCTCGAAATGCGCACTTGGTACGGCCCACCCGCCTACGCGCTACTCGGCGCCGTGCACGCGATCGTCTTCTGGATCACCTGCTCCGTATTCACGCCGCTGATTCTGCTCATCACCTTCTTCAATTCGCGGCGGCGCCTGCTCCACGACATGCTGGTCGGCACCATCGTGATCAACAACGAGGTGCGGGCGGACGCCTTGCGGGCCGGTCGTCGCAGCTCCTGATAATCTCTAAAGCGGGA
>Ga0306920_100001657_pt1 | contig 27730 bp, 27 predicted proteins | sample flu12Cox44000170_FD_204666 | JGI IMG/M metagenome (GOLD analysis project Ga0306920, IMG submission 204666) | Lab enrichment of tropical soil microbial communities from Luquillo Experimental Forest, Puerto Rico - flux4day.12C.oxic.44.000.170 (v2)... | ecosystem: Environmental > Terrestrial >... | reverse complement strand
GCTGGCCGGGTCACGGGTGAGCATGACCTCCGCCGTGCCGTCCAGGTCAGCCGCCATGACCTGCCGGTCGATCCAGTTGCAGAACCACAGCCTGTTCTCATGCCACCGCGGCGACTCGGGAATCCCCAGGCCGCTCAGCAGAATCCTCGGTTCAGGCATGTCGCTCCTCTCCTCTGGGCCGCGGCGGTCCCAGCCGCCGTCTACCAATAGACGAATGGCCGCGGGCCGGATCGTCAGCGCAGGACGCCGGATCGGAGTACCGGTCTCAGCCGGGCAGACCAGCGCTCGCCCTGGCACTCACTCACCATCGACCACGAAAGCGCAGGTCAGCGAGGCGTGATTGCTCGGGACCGCCGAACACGTCAAAAGTCAGGCCTACGCTGCGGTTATGGGACAGATCAAGATGGGCACGGCGTCGTGGACGGACAAGACGCTGATCGCCTCCGGCTGGTACCCGCCCGAGGCGGACACCCCGGAGAAGCGGCTGCGGTTCTATGCCCGCCAGTTCCCACTGGTCGAGGTCGACGCCACCTACTACGCGCTGCCCGCCGAGCAGACCGCCCAGGCCTGGGCGGAGCGGACCCCGGCCGGGTTCACCTTCAACGTCAAGGCATTCAGCCTGTTCACCCAGCACCCGACCCCGGTCCGCGCGCTGCCCGCGGACCTGCGCGAAGCCGCGAGCGCGTCCGGCAAGAACCGGGTGTACCTCAAGGACGTCGACCCGGCGGTGGCCGATCAGGCCTGGGAGCGGTTCCTGACCGCGCTGGAACCGCTGAACTCGGCGGGGAAGCTCGGCGCGATCCTGCTGCAGTTCCCGCCCTGGTTCCCCATCGGCCGCGGCCGCAAGGACTACATCCTGGCGTGTGCGCAGCGGGTCGCGCCGCGCCGGGTGTGCGTGGAGTTCCGCAACCGCACCTGGATGACCGAGGACAACCAGGAAGAGACCCTGGAGTTCCTGGCCTCTCACCAGATCCCGTACGTGTGCGTGGACATGCCGCAGGGCTACCCGAGCTCGATCCCGCCGGTGCTGGCCGTCACCAGCGACCTGGCCGTGGTCCGCATGCACGGGCACTCCGACAAGTGGGACAGCAAGGATATCTACGAGCGGTTCGGCTACGAGTACAGCCCGAAGGAGCTGGCCGAATGGGTGCCCAAGATCCGCGACCTGGCCGATCGCGCCGACACCACGCACGTACTGTTCAACAACTGCTACAGCAACTACGCCCAGGTCAACGCCCGGCAGCTCGCCGACCAGCTCAGCATCTAACCGGGGCCCGGACCGGCGAGTGAGGATGGGCGGCATGGGAACTCCCGCGGACGCCGGTGACGCGCCGGCCGCGCAGCGGCACACGCCGTCTCTGCCCGAGCCGACCGGTCCGTATCCGGTTGGCACCACGTCCGTGCACCTGACCGACACCTCCCGCCCCGATCCCTGGGCTACAGGGGTGAACGCACGGGAGCTGATGGTCTCCCTGTGGTATCCAGCGGTGCCGTCGGACGGGGCGCGAGCCCGGTACATGACGCCAGCGGAGTCGGAACTCCAGCTCATCAGCAGGGGCATCACCGGCCTGCCGCCGGACGTGCTGAGCACGGTCCGGACCAACGCGGTCACCGACGCCGCACCGGAGAGGAGTCAGCGCGCCCTGCCCCTCGTCGTGCTCTCGCCCGGCTTCACCAACTCTCGCAGCGCGCTCACCGGCCTGGCCGAGGACCTGGCCAGCCACGGCTACATCGTGGCCGGAATTGATCACACCTACGAGAGCTTCGGCACGGCCTTCCCCGACGGGCGGGTCGCTACCGGCCTGGCCCGTGAGGCACGCCGGCGGGGCGGCGGGTCCCCGGAGAAGGTAGCGGCAGGCCGGGCCGCCGATGTCTCCTTCGTGCTCAATGAACTGACCGGCGCGCACCCGGCCTGGCCGGGCGCCGGGCTGATCGACCCATCCCGCATCGCGATGGCCGGCCACTCCGCCGGCGGCGCCGCCGCCATCGCCGCCATGCTGGCCGACTCGCGCATCCGCGCGGGCATCGACATGGACGGCGCCACGGCCGCCCCGATCCCGGACCACAGCCTGGCGCGGCCATTTCTGTTCCTGGGCAAGCAATCCAACTACACCCCGGGAAGCGGAGGCGCCGTGACCACCTGGGAGCGGGACTGGAAACGCCTGACCGGCTGGAAACGGTGGCTCCTGGTGGCCGGGGCCGTGCACGCCTCCTTCACCGACCTGGCGCTGCTGGCCGATCAGGTCGGCATCGACATCGACGCCGGCCTCTCCGGAGCCCGGTCCCTGGACATCACCCGCGCCTACGTCCGGGCTTTTTTCGACCAGCATCTGCGCGGCGAACCGCAACCGTTGCTAAACCAGCCGTCACGACGGTACCCCGAGGTCACGTTCTGTTTCCCCGGAGGCTGACTGATTCTCTCCGCCGTTGACCTGGCGGCGGGCGCTCTAAGCCCTGGTGGCGGCGGTACGTCGCCTCCGGCGGTGCCGCCGCCGGAGGCGTGCGCCCACAGCATGCCCAGCCCGACGATGACCGCCACCGCGAGCACGACCGCGGCGAGATCCCGGAGGAACTTCAAGGCTGGTAGAACGGGATGGGTGACCGAGGCGGCCATTGCGACCATTGAGGGCTTTCAGGCGGGCTACGTGACCATTGCGGGCCTGCCAACCTGGCATGAAGTGGGAGGCGAGGGGCCGGCGGTTGTCCTGCTGCACGGAGGGTTCTCCGGGGCGGCCTCGTGGGGGGCACAGGCACCGGCGCTTGCTTCAGCGGGTTTCCGGGTGCAGGTGCCAGAACGGCGCGGGCACGCGCACACCCGCGACGTTGACGGGCCGCTGACCTATGCGGTCATGGCCGCTGACACCGTCGCCTACCTGGAGGCCGAGGTGGGAGGGCAAGCTCATCTCGTCGGCTGGAGCGACGGGGCGGTCGTGGCGCTGCTCGTGGCGCTGCGGCGGCCGGATCTGGCCGGGCGCCTGGTGCTGATCGGCCAGTATTACAACTCGTCCGGGCGGGTGCCGGGCAGCGACCTTGACCGGTTGCTCCGCAGTGCGGAAGCGAAGGATTTCCTCCGGCGGGCTTATGGCCCGGTATCACCGGATGGGCCTGAGCATTTCGAGGTTGTCTACGCCAAGATGATGACGATGATCGACTCGGAACCGGAGATCGACCTGGCGGCGCTGGCCGGTGTCTCTGCCCCGGCGCTGGTGATGCAAGGGGACCGGGATGAAGTCACCCTCGAGCACGGGGCCGCGGTTGCCGCCGCTCTGGGAGATGGCAGGCTCGCGGTGCTTCCGGGCACGCACGGCCTGCCACTCGAACTGCCCGGCCTCGTCAACACGCTCCTCATCTCGTTCCTGAGGGGAGCCGTACCGGCTCCCGCGTTGATGTAGCCGAACGAGTAGCCAACCTCTGAGCGCACTGGCGGCCCAAGCGGTCAGCCGCTCACGTCGAAGGTCGCCAAGACCTTGGTCGGCCGGATCCGCACCACCAGCTCGCCCGGTACGCCGTTGCGCTGGCCGAACTCCTCCGCGCGCTCAGGTCCCATATACCGCGCGCCGATCAGGGTCGCGGTGCGGACCAGCTCGCCGGGTTCCTCGGACAGCTCCGCGTCGCCCTGGACCTGGACGAACGCATAAGGTGGCGCCTCGAGGTCCACGCACAGGCTGACCCGGGGATCGCGGGCCAGGTAATGGCCCTTGGCCGTGTCCTTGCCCGTGTTGAAGACGACGGTATCGCCCTCGAGGACGAACCAGACCGGCGTGACCAGCGGATGCCCGCTGGAGGACAGGAAGCTCAGTTTGCCGGTGCGCGTGCCGTCGGTGAGGAACGCGCGGACCTCCGGGTCGGTGATAGATGACATCTTCTCTTCCTTTCCGGTTTCGCCGCTCGGATGCTGCTGGCGCCGGCGTCAGGCAATCGTCTCGGTCACTGCCTGCAGGACCTGGCCGGGTTCGGTCCCGGTGGTGTAGTCGCGGTGTACATCGATCCAGCGGATGACGCCGTCCGCGTCGGCGATGACGACGGTGGGCATGGGCAGCCCGGTGGTCCCGTCCGCGTTGACCTGAGTCAGGTCCAGGCCCAACTGCAGCTGGGCGGCACGGGCGCCGTCGCTGGGCGCGGTCAGGATGCCGAGCTGCCCGGCGATCTGGTTGCCCGGATCGGACAGCACGGTGAACGTCAGCTCCTTCGCCTCCTTCGTGGACAGCGATCCGTCCGGCGCCTGCGGGCTGATCGCGATCAGGCTGATTCCGCGCTCGGCCAGCGGGGGCACGAGCTGCGCCTGGTAGGTGCGCAGGGCGATGCTGCAGTACGGGCACCAGCCGCCGCGGTAGAACACGATCACCGCCGGCTTGCCGCTAAGCGTCTCGGCGAGCGTGGCCGGCTGGCCGGCGACGCCAAGCAGTTCGCCATCTGGTAGACGGGTGCCCGGCTGGACCAAGCCGGACGGCTCGCCCGCGGCAGCCAGGGCGCGCTGCTCGGCGGCGAAGGCCCCGGCGACCTCAGCGGGCAGCTGGCCGGCCGAGGCCCGGTGATAGTCGGCGACCTGCTCGGCGATCGTAGATGTCGTGGTCATGGGATGGCCTCCTTGCGAAATACTGGACTGTGCGATCCAGAATTACCGGATGAAATTGGAATGCGCAATCCAGAACTGGTAACGTGAGCTCATGGTGAGTGACCCCGGCGCCAGGCGGGCGGAAGGCGGACTGACCCGCAAGGGCACGCAGACGCGGCAGCGGATCGTGGCGGCAGCCGCCGACCTCATCCTGCAGCAGGGCGTCGCCAGTACCACCCTGGATGACGTCCGGGCCGAGGCCGGGGTGAGCAGCTCGCAGATCTACCACTACTTCGCCGACAAGGAGGCGCTGGTCCGCGCCGTCGTGGACTACCGCGCGCAGACCCTGGTCGGCGAGACCCATGAGCCGATGCTGGCCGCGATCGAGGGAATCGACGGCCTGCGGGCCTGGCGGGACACGATCGTGTCCATCCAGGAAGACGCGGGATGCCAGGGAGGCTGCCCGCTCGGATCGCTCGGCAGCGAACTCGCCGAACTCGACCACGTGGCCCGGCACGACGTCGCCGCGGGCTTCAGCCGCTGGGAGGCGGCGATCCGTGCCTGCCTGCACGGCATGCGTGACCGCGGCCAGCTCATCCCGGCCGCCGACCCCGACCAGCTCGCCACCGCCATGCTCGCAGCGCTCGAGGGCGGCCTGCTGCTGGCGCAGATCGAACGGAACACCAGGCCGCTCGCCGTCGCCCTGGACGTGATGATCTCCCTCACCGAGTCACTCGCCCCGAAAGTGCAGCAGCCCGGCGATCCTGCTTAACAAGATCGTTAGCGGATGCTGTTGGCGAAGCGGGCTATGCAGTTGGCGACCTCACTGCGGTTGCTGGCCTTGGCGATGCAGTTGTCGAAGCTGGTGAAGGAGCCGGTGTTGTGCTCGACGAACGTTCCCACACGTACCGAGAACACGATGCCGATGACCAGCGCCAGGATGCCGCAGATCGTCCCGGCCCAGGCCTGCCCGGGATTCGTGGCACCGCCGGTTATTCTGCGGCTGAGGGCGATGACGCCCAGGATTACCGCGACCAGACCCCCCAGCAGGCCCAGGGGGAATAGGACGAACGAGAAGGCGGCCACCAGGCTGGCCACGCCGAGGACCAGGGCGGCCACCCCCAGGCCGTTCCTCGGCCGCGCTGATGGCGGGCTGACGATGGGTGACGCGGGCTGAGCGGTCATGATGCGTGCCCCCTTACGGGTCGTTCAGCGGACCCCCTATCCCGCAAGAGTCCCCGGCCCGGCCGCCCAGCGCAACGGTGATCAGCCTCGCATGTCGACCGCGTTCACCTGTGCCGGGCGGATGGTTACCTTGACGCGTGACTGGCCCGGCTGGTCGTGCTGGCGGAGATCGGCGTGGTACTTCGCGCCGACTTGATCGGCGAACGCGTAATCATCATCGGCCACCACCTCGGCATCGCCGCGAAGCTCCAGGTAACGATAGGGAACCGCCAGGTCGAGAAGGAACAGGTTCACGGCCGGGTTGGCCCTGAGGTTCTTCGTCTTCTGCCGCGAGGTGTTGAGCGACACGGCCACGGTGTCACCGTCGGCCAGGAACCAGACTTCCGACAGGTGCGGGCGGCCGTCCGGGCCGACGGTGGCCAGGGTCGCGAACTGGCCGTCGAGCAGATCACGGTGCGAAGCGGGGATAGCGGGCATGGCGCTCCTTTCGTCGCCCGCAGGCTATCGGCCCGGGCCGGTGCGCTAGCCCTCGGTCAGCACACCGATCCAGGCCGTCACCTGGCCAGGATCCATGCGCCGGGCCTGCGCGAGCGTCTCGGCCGCGCGGTCGGGGTCGTTCGCGCGAGCGGCGCTGACTGCGCGCACCGGACTGAGCGCGTGCTGGCCGCTCAGCTGGCGGCGGTAGTCCGCTGATCCGGCGGCGGGAAGTCGGCGTGCCGGTGAACGAGCTTCCACTCGCCGTCAATGCGCCGGTAGATGTGGGTAACCCGGATCACCATACGCACGTGCTCCCGGAGATCGAGCGCGCTGCGATCAACGCCGCGGCAAGGGCGATCTTCGAGTGAGGTGGTGGCAGTTGGCTGCACTCTTGGCTGCACTGGCGCTATCCGTGCCCGAACGGATGTTCGTGCCAGCCAGGCTGGCCTGGGAGCCGGTGAGCGGGATCGAACCGCTGACCTGCCGTTTACAAGACGGCCGCTCTGCCAACTGAGCTACACCGGCGGGTGACTGGCTGCATGGTAGCCCGAACCGGCGCAACCGTGCTCATTCCGCCTCTGACCTGCAGGTCTGCCGTACCGACCTGCCCGCCGGTCCAGCCTGCGGGCAGGTCACGCGCGTGACCAGGGTGGTCGGTCCAGCTGCGAGTGCCCTGGTTGCCCATCGGCAGGCCCGCGGGCTGCGTGACGATGGTCCTTGGGGCCCGTGCCGGTGATCATGACAAGCGCCGGTTGAGCTCGTTCATCCGCTGGACAGCGTGGCTGACGTCGCTGTGGGCCAGGCGGAGCTGATGCCATAGGCTCCGCAGCATGTTGAGCATGATCCCGTTCATTTCCGTTCCTCTCCGTTCCGCAGTTTCTGTGCGATAGCGGGCCGCGGCTGGCCCGCGCTTGGCACATTTTTAGTTCACCGGGCCCGGACAGCACTTGAGCAGCGGCTATTCATTTCCCGGCGCACCGGCCACTCAGTTACCCACGCACTCGTGCGTAACGCACAGATGCGTGGGCGATGAACGGGTGCGCGGTGGTTGCCGATAATGGACCTTGGTCAAGCCGCGGCGGCGATGCGGGCTGCATCCGATGCGTGGTCAACTGCTGCCGTGCCGTCATGCGAGTCGGCGCTGACCGTAACGAGACCCGCCTTGGCGCGCAGGTAAGCGCGGGCCTGCCCATGGTCGGGGCTGGTGTCTGGACTCTTGAAGGTCATCCACAGCGGGACCCCGATGAAGGCGATCAGGAAGGGAAGGGTCAGCACTACGTTGACCCAGACAATGGTGGCCAAGGTGGTCTCCTTACATCTGTCAGCAGGTGGCCTGCCGCGCTTTCGGCACTCGGCGGATGGCCCCGCAAGCGTGGTGACGGCCCGCGGGTCGGACCGTCCTCGCACAGTTGTAGGTGACGCGCCCCCACCGACACGTGAGCAATGGCTACTCATTTCCGCCGGGCAGTGTTACTCGGCTACGTCGGCGGCCCAGGCGCGCCGACGGGTAAATCTGCGCCCGGGGCCACCGTCCGCATCTCACGTGCAGGCCAAAAGCCCGTTTGCCTAAGCGGCAGGGCCACAGCTAGCGGCGTCCAGAGAACCCGGCGAGGAATCCGCCGTCTCGCTCAGGGCGTCAGGGGGTGCTGCTGACGGCTTCGGCCAGCGCGGCCCGGCTGCTGACGCCAAGTTTGGTGTAGGCGTGCTGGAGATGGTTGCTCACCGTGCGCACCGACAGGAACAGGCGTTCGGCGATGTCTTTGCTGGCCATGCCGTTGGCGGCGAGCATCGCGATCTGACGTTCGCGTCCTGAGAGCGGGTCCGGCGCGGAGGTGTGGAACAGCCCGGGGGTGGTCGCGCCCTCGCAGGAGGCGGCTAGCGTCCTGGAGCGGCGGAACGCGGCCGTCGCCGCCCGCCGGTGACCAGCCCGGGTGAAGGCCTCGGCCGCGCCGGACGCGGCCTCGGCGGCGAGCAGCATGGCTCCCAGCGCCTCGAAGTCACTGGCGGCGCCGGCCAGTTCCTGGGCGTTGCGGGCCCGGGCGGCAGCGGCATGCCGGGCCCGGGCGGAGATCAGCGGCGAGTCGCATGCGCCGGCCAGTTCACGCAGCCGGGCCGAGGTGTCCTCGCCGCTGGTGCGCATCAGGTCGTGCAGCAGCCACGACTCGGCGGTCTTGTGCCCGGTCGAAGCCGCCTGCGCGGCCGCGTCCCGGAACCGCGCTGCTGCCTCTGCTGGCCGCCCGGAGGCGTGAGCGGTCCAGGCGTCGGCGAGCTGCTGCTCAGGCCCGCGGAAGCCAAACGCAGGTCCGGTGTCGCGCTCAGCCAGTGCCTGGGCGGCGGCACCGGGGTCGCCGGCCATCGCGTGGGCCAGGGCCAGGCCGGACAGGGCCAGGCGCCGCGGCCCGGCGAACCGGTGCGCTGTGGCCAGTCCGGCTGCCTCCGCCCAGTAGCGGCCGGCGGTCGCCGCCCGGCCCTGTAGGGCGGCGACCCGCCCCAGGTTGGCGGCGAAGAAGATCTGGGCGATCGGCACCCGCTGGGCGGCGACGATCTCCGCGCCGGCCCGGGCCAGCTGCTCGGCCTCGGCGAGCCGGCCCGCCTCGGCCAGGGCGAACACCTGGTTGACCAGGTGCATGGCCGGGTGGGCGATGGCCAGCTCCTCGTCGAGCGCCCGGTGGTCGGCGTAGCCGGCCTGCGCGGCTTTCACCGCTTCGGCGGTCCGGCCGGTGACCGCCAGCGCGGGCGCGGCGGCGATGGCCCGGGCAACCCGGGTGCGCCGGCTGGTGCCGTGGATGTGCTCGAGCAGGGCCAGGGCCCGGCCAGGGTGCCCGGAGAACGTCAGCACCGACGCCTGGTGAGCCAGTAGCTCCTCCGCCAGTGGCTGAGAGGTGACGACCGCCCGGGCGGCGGCGTTGATCGCCAGCGCCGTTCCGGGCTGGCACAGGCCCCACTGGGCGTTCGTGGCCCGAGTGACCGCCAGGCGCAGCGCGACGCGCTCGCTGGCCGGGAACTGCTGCCCCCGGGCCAGGATCCGGTCAGCATCGTCGAAGGCGCCCAGCTCATACAGTGCCTCGCCGAGCAGCAGCCCCCCGGCCGCATCCAGCTGCTCGGCGGGTACCGCCTCGACCAGGCGCCGCACAGTCCGGAAGTCATGCGCGTAGCGGGCCAGGTGAGCGCCGCGGACCAAGACCGCTGGGTCTGGCCGCGCCCCGGCGTCCAGCCGCCACACCGCGATCCGCAGCGCCGTCGCATCCGTCGGACTCGCCGCTTCCAGCCGGCCGGCCTGAGCCAGCAAGATCGCCCGTGCCCGCGTCTTCGGCATGACGGAGCGGATCACCTTGCCGTGCAGCGGGTGCGCTAGCCGCACCTCACCCTCGGCGACAGTGATCGTCACCAGCCCGGCCCGCTCCAGCGACTCCAGCACTCCCGCGGGGGCGGCCGTCTCCAGGTATCCCAGCTCCAGTGGCTCGCACACGGCGAGCAACTCGACGACGGAACGGGCCTCGGCCGACAGGCCCGCGATCCGCTGCTCGACCAGATCGGCCAGGCGGGCCGTGCTCGGCACAGGGCCCTCCAGGTGCCACACGCCCGACCGTTCGACCAGTGCCCCCGATTCCAGGGAGCCCAGCACGAGCTCCCGCACGTACAACGGGTTGCCCCCGGTGACCTGCCAGAACTCCCGCCCCGTGCCAGCCTCGACCGGGCCGCCGAGCGCCCGGTGCAGCAGCGTCTCCAGATCGGCGCGGCCAAGGTCGGCCAGGTCCACCCGCTCCAGCCGCCCCTCCCGCCACAGGCCGGTCAGCAGCTCCGGAGCCGGCTCGCCGGTGCGCACGGTCGCGATCAAAAAGATCGTCCCCTGCGCGGCCAGATAGCCCAGCAGGGCCAGCGACGCGGAATCGAGCAGCGGCACGTCATCGGCGACGATCACCAGGCGGCGGCCACCGTGGCGATGGTCCAAGGCCTGACGAGTCCGATCGAACAGGGCGGCCGTGTCCAGCTGCCCATCGGGCCCGGGGCGGTCAGGCCCGTCGGCGAGCAGCCCGGCCACGGCACCGAGCGGTACCAGCGCGGTGGACCGGCTCCCAGTCACCCGCTCGGTCGGGTGACCGGCGGCCGCGGCTTGCTGGCGGCACTCCTGAGCCAGCCGGGTCTTCCCGACCCCCGCCCGGCCATGGATCACCAAGCCCGCGTGCTCACCAGAGCACAGGACCCGCTCGAATACCGCCAACTCCGATCGCCGGCCCACGATCGGCCACTGCGTCATGATCGTCACAACCCCTCACCGCAACGGAAGGCCATGCGGACCCGGCCCGGCGCGCGGGCCGCTCGAGACTGGCATGGCATCTACTTCTTCCCTTGCTCCCCGAGCCGCGTCCTGAGGCCAGGACGGATGAAGTCCGCCCTTCTGAGCAGGGGCGGTCCAGGGGCATGCCTGACGCCCCAGTGATGACAGAGGCGCGACCATCGGCATTGATACAGCTCTCCCTCAAAATTCCCGGCTATCACAGCGGCCAGCGTCGCGGGCGCCTCGGCAGGCACTGCGGTGCCGCTGGCCGTGCTCTTGCCGCCGACGAGCTGTGTACCGGTAGTCCGAAGATACATAGCAAGTGCTCGTCATGTAAATACCTAGCATGTGCTATGTTGAACCGGTGCCCCGCAAAACCGGACCAAACCAGCAAGCCCGTGACAGATCGCGGGCGCAGCTCCTGCACGCCGGCACTGAACTGATGCTTGATCAGGCCAAGCAGAACCCGTTTGCCGCCCTCCGGCTCCGCCGCCTCTGCGAGAAGGCGGGCCTGTCAACCGGCGCGTTCTACGTCCACTGGGCCACCATGGAGGAGTACTACAAGGATCTGGCCGAGTACCTGACCGAAGGGAATGAGCTCGGGTTCCAGGCTGACTTCGCATCCTTGTCAGATCTCGCCGAGACCGACGCCCAGCAGTGTGCGGCGACCGCCATAGCGCACCTGGCCAAGCGCGATCTTGAACTCCTGGTTGGCAACCCGCTCTGGGACGCCATGGAACTCGTGAATATGACCTGGGGCCGTACTCACTCCAGGGAGGACATCAAGCAGGGGTACGCGACCATAGACCAGGCCACCGGGGAGATCTACGGCTCAGTTCTGGCCAGACGGAACCGCGAGCCCCGCCCGCCCTTGGACTGGGAAGGCATCGGCGCGATACTCCAGGCCCTGGTTGAGGGCTTCGGCCTCCGTTACAAGATCGATCCAACCGTGCCGTTGTCCACGCCGGAACCAGCCTTCGATCTTTATGGCATGGCCGTCGCCGCCATCCTGGCTGTTCTCACCCGGCCAGTCGGCGATGACGCGAACACCTCTGAGAGCATCAAGGGCCTCCTCGACGCCTGACCCAAGCTCGAACTGACCGAGGGCCAGTGCGCGCGGCCGGGGGAGCCGGTCTGCATATGCCGGACGTACTGGAGGCCGCGGGCGCGGCCGCCGTCGGTGACCCTAGCCCAGGATCGGCGCTCGTGCGCCGCGGGGCAGCGAGCCTCCAGCCCGGGCTGACCGCCGGGAAGCCAGCTTGGTGCGGGTCCGCCACCTCGGGCGTCTCAACGGATCGGTGGCCGTCGCGCTGGATAGCTGAGTACCGCCACGCCGTGAAGATAAGTAGCCGCTACTCAGGCCACGACCAGGGCGCCTGACCTACAACTGTGCCAGAACGAGTAGGGGAGGAAACTGTAATGCACCCGATCATCCACGACGGACTGAACAAGGCCCGGATCGCTGAGTTTCACCGCTGGGCCGAGCGGGACCGGCTCGCCCGGGCCTCTATCCAGGCCGACCGCACGCGCAGGGAACACCGCAATGACCCGACGGGCGGCCGCGCGGGCGGGGTCATCGCCCGCCGCCTGCTGATCATCCTGGGCACCCGCAGCGCGTAACCGGGGCAGGCCGGGGCATGGGCGCGGTCGTTGGTGATCGCCGCGCTCCCCAGCCGCCGCCCGCTGTTGAGAGGGGATCCCACGCGATGCACGTCCTGCTGCACGACGATCTGGGCCGCCTGACGCTCCGGCGGCTACGGCCGTGGCACCGGGTGCTAGCCCGCAGCCGGGCGGCCCGGCTCGACCGCGAGCTCGCCGAGGGCAAGAGCCCGGAGGCGAGCGCCACCCTGGCGGCGCGCGCGATGCGGCTGACGTCCACCGATTTCCGCCGGGACCTGGCGGCGAGCTTGCAGCGGATACTGGCGGCGGCGGGCAAGCCGCCTGCCGTCATGGCATCCCAGGTGGTTGCTGCCCGTCCGCCGTACCCAGGCGGCGCCGCGATGCCCGGCCGGGTCGGTCCGGGTTACCCGGCGGGAAGGCCGGTGGGAGCCGCGCATCCGCTGCCGCTCGCCGCGCATCCGCCGGCCGCCGCCCGGCCGCCGCGCATTCCGCTCCGCCTGGACCGGGTCAGCCAGTCCGCTCCCCTGGTCGCCGCGCTGGCCAGCTGCCTAGTCGAGCCCGGCCCGGTACCGGTGCCAGGTGTGGCGATGGTGAGCCTGCTGCTGGCCGACGGCATGGGCCCGCTCTACCGTGAGGCCCGCCGCGATGATCTGGGCGCCATCATCGAACGGGCGACACAGGCGCTGACGCGCTAGCGCGGTCGGTGCAGAAGTATAAGAGCGCGCCGAATGCATGCCTGGCATTATCGGCATATGACCGTCATCAAGATTAATGCGATTAGCGTCCCGGCCGAGAGCGGGGACGAGCTGGCCCGCCGGTTCGCGGCCCGGGCGGGCGCGGTCGACAACACCGACGGTTTCGAGGGCTTCGAGCTCCTCAAGCCGACCGACGAGCGCACCACCTGGCTCGTGGTGACCCGGTGGCGGGACGAGGCGTCCTTCGAGGCCTGGCTGCACTCTCCGGCGTTCCTGCACGGGCACCGTTCGGTGGCCGGGCACGGCAGCGGGCCGCATCACGGCCCGGTCGGGGTCAGCAGCGAGCTGTGGTCCTACGAGATCGCCGGCGGCTCCGCCGGGTAGCACCCGAACGAGTTTCTGAGAACGCGCCGGCCAGAGCCTCAAACCGGCGTTCTCGCAGCCGGTTGCGGCATTATGAGGGCGGCAACGGCAGGGCTCATCCTGTTCCGGCCCTGGATCCCGGTCGTGGTGGCCGAGCATCGGGAAGGCGGCGGCACCCAGGTCCTGGCCCGGTAGAAATCGTCACCCTGGGGATCTCGAGGTCGTTTCGGTGACGGGCTGGGCAGGACAATATTTGGCAGGAGAGGTTGGGGGTTGACGGATGCGGTGGTGGGGGCAGGGCTTCTCCGGGGCGCAGCCCCGGCTGCCAGCCCGGCTGGTGGACCGCCCTGATCGGCGCGAGGCTCTCGTGCGGACGCTGTGTTCCCGGGAGCGGCTGGTGGCCGTGACCGGGGTCGCCGGGGCGGGCAAGTCGATCCTGGCCCGGCAGGCCTGCGCGACCCGCCAGGTGCAGCGCGCGTTCCGGGATGGGATTGTCTGGCTGGAGGCCGGCCCCGGAAGGCATCCGCTGGTGCTACTGGCCGACCTGGCCGACGGTCTGGAACTGCCAGGCGTCGCGGCTGACTTCAGCACCGAAGAGCAGGGCCGCGACCAGCTCGTCGCGGCGTTGCGGGGCAAGCGGGTGCTGATCGTCGTGGACGATGTGCGCGAGCCGGGCCAGCTGGACGCCCTGACCGGGCTGGCGCCCCGGTGCAGCTTGTTGTTCACCACCCGGCTGGACAAGCTGGCCGGCGCGGTCAAGGCCAAGGAGGTCTCGGTCGGCGAGCTGCCCGCTGATCAGGCCCTGAAGGTGCTGGGCCGCTGGGCGGACCAGGACCTGGAAGCGCTGCCGTACGGGGCCAGGGAGCTGTGCGCCCAGGCGGGCAACCTGGCGCTGGGCGTCGCGCTGGCCGGGGCGATGGCGGCCCAGGGCAAGCCCATCACGAAGGTGCTGACCTCGCTCAAGGAGCCCTCAGGCCAGGAGGGCGGTCGGGACCCCGCGTCCACAGGCGAGGCAGAACTCCAGGAACCCGCGCCCGCCGCCGACGCAGAAGCAAGAGAACCCGCGGAGCTTCCGGCCCCGGCGCACCCCGGCCCGGCAGAAGAGAGGGAGCCTGCGCAGGGGGCGCTGCTCAACGTGATCAGGGTTAGCATGGCCGAACTCCCCGAAGCCGACCAGGAATGGTACGCCCAGCTGGCCGTGTTCGCCCGGTACGGGCCGTTCTCCCGCGAGGCCGCCCGGGCCCTGTGGCCGCCCGAGTTGCCGGACGCCGAAGTAGATGACCTGCTCGAGAGCCTTGCCGCCCGGAACCTGCTCATGGCCGCGGGCGAGGGCTGGTTCACCGCTCACGACCTGCAATACGAGGCCCTCGAGCGGCGGCTCGGCGCCGCCGGGCTAGCCGCTGCGCACGCCCGGCTACTCGAGGGCTACCGGCTGCGCTATCCCGGTGGGTGGGCCCAATCGGCCGACGATCCTTACCTGGCCCGCGCCCTGGCCGGGCACCTGTACGACGCTCAGGCGGGCGACGAGTTGCGCGCGGTGCTCACCGACACGGCCTGGATTCAGGCTCGGCTCACTCACGGGCAGCTGCCGGGCCTGATATCCGACTACGGCTACCCAGGGGACCCGCTCACCCGCCAGATTCTCCAGGCTTTGCGCGTGTCCGCGCCCGTCCTGGTCGCGGACCCCGAGCAGGTACAAAGCCAGCTCGCCGCGCATCTGACGGGTCAGCCAGACCGAGGCACCATCCCGGCAGCCGACCGTGAAGGGCCAGCTCCCGCCGACACCGAATCTGCCACTCCCACCGACCCCGGACCAGCCGTTGCTGCCGCTGAACACGAGCCCGTCGTTGCTGTGGCCGAGGCAGAGCCCAGCCGACCCGCCGAAGCGGAGCTAGTCGCACCCGCCGACCCTGAGCCCATCGCTGCTGCCGATGGGCACGAGCCAGCCTCACCGGCCGAAGCGGAGCCAGCCGCACTCACCGTAACCGAACCCCACGTCGCTGCTGCCGACCAAGAGCCCGTCAACACCGAGCCAGGGGAGCCAGTTGCATCCGCGGACTACACCGGGTGGGTGTTCTCTGTGGCGGTCACCCCGGACGGCAGCCGTGCAGTCTGCGGCGGCGACGACGGGTCGGTACGGGTCTGGGACCTCGCCACTGGCCGGGCGCTGGCCACCCTCACCGGCCACACCCGCCCGGTGTGGTCGGTCGCGATCACCCCGGACGGCACTCGCGCGGTCAGCGGCAGCAGCGACGGATCCGTACGGGTCTGGGACCTCATCACCGGCCACGAGCAGGTCAACCTCAACGGTCACGACCGCCCGGTGTGGTCGGTCGCGATCACCCCGGACGGCACTCGCGCGGTCAGCGGCAGCAGCGACGGGACCGTGCGGGTCTGGGACCTGACCGCAGGTCGCGAGCAGGCCACCCTCACCGACCGTGAGCGCCCGGTATTTTCGGTGGCGATCACGCCGGACGGCACCCGGGCGGTCAGCGGCACCGGCAACGACCTGCAGGTGTGGGATGTGGCCGAGGGCAAGGCGCGAGCCACCCTCACCGGCCACACGGGAGAGGTATGGTCGGTCGCGATCACGGCGGACGGCAGCCGTGCGATCAGCGGCAGCAGCGACGGAACCGTACGCGTCTGGGGCCTGACCGGCCGCCGCGCGCGAGGCACCCTCGTCAGCGACGCCGGCCAGGTGTTCGCGGTCGCAATCACCCCGGACAACACCATGGCGGTCAGCGGCGGCGAGGACGGGTCGGTCCAGGTATGGGACGTGTCCTCCAGGACCGAGGTCGCCCGCTGGACGGGGAAGCAGCCGATCATCGGGTGTACCGCGCTGGCCGGCGACCCCATCAGAATCGGCGTCGGACAACGAAAGGGCCCGCCCTTCCTGCTCGAGCTCGCCATGCCGGGGCCGGAAAGCAACGATCATTGGAGAAAGAAGCCCAAGTCCGGCGCCAGGTGGCGACCGTCCTCGCCTGGTTCAGTGGCCACGAGCACAAGGTCGCCGGGAGGGTAAATCAGGAATGTGACGACCCCCTCGCTGTTGTCGCCAAAGTTCAGCGTGCGCAGCGGCGCGGGGCGGGTAGCAGACCTCGTTGGGGCGGCGCCGGTACTCGATCGGGTCGACGATGACGGCATCCATGACCGCCGCGAATGTCGCCTGGACAGCCGGGCCTGCGCCGAGCGGGCCTCACCCAGCCAGAAGCCAGCGTCAGCCGCGTCACGGAGATCGCCCATGACCCGCTCACCGGAAAGCCAAGCGCTTCCTGCCCTAGACGCGGCCAGCCGCAGCGTCACGGCGTGCCGCGGGTCACTGGCCGTTCGGCTCGGGATGGCGGGCGTCTTCGCCTTGACCGGGGCGTCCGCTGCCTCGGTGACCTTCATCAGGCCCGCCTGACCCGCGTACAGCAACTCGGACACTCTCGGGCCGAACTTGCCGCTTGACGCGGCCGACCCGGCCAAGGCGAGGCGGTGCATCGCCAGCCGGTACCCGACCGCATCCACGGAGGCAGCGCACAATGTATTCTCCCGAGTTTGCCAAAGGTCCTAGCGGCCTGAATAACCGAAAAATAATCACCTGACTAATGGCGCTGACGTACCTCTATTGCGCCAGGACAATGGGGGGCATCGCCATTCCCGTGGTAGCCTTGACACCCCGACGCGCTGGCTCCGCGCCCGGAGCCAGCGCTGACCGCCTGCGTACCGCGTCACCCATCCGGGCACCGGGGATATTCCCAGCCCGGGCCGCCGGAGAACTCGGCCCGCGGGGCCAGCTCATCCCCGGCAGGTGACTTCCGCCGGGTCGGTGGTGACCCGGTCCTTGGCCGGCACCTCGGCTATCGTGCGGCCGCAACATGGCATTTCCGGGCTGTCCGGCGACGGGCTGCGATGCGTCACTCCGTCGCGCGCGGAACCACCCGGTGCCTGCGCGCCTGTTTGCGTAGCGTCGCTATCGCGATCAGCGGCATGACGGCCCGGCCGGCGTCGCCGCCACACGCGGGATACCATATCCGGCATGATACGGCCGGGTACGCGAATTGTCTCTAGCTGTCAATGAAAAGGCGGCTTCCGGCGCTAGATCCGATACGCACTTTAACTCGATACAGTCACTGTGACTGATGAGAGATAAGTCACATATCGGATTTCCCACCTGAAAGAGCTGCCGGCCGGACAATGCGGCGCGACAACGCAATAATGAGCCTTCTCCATCCTCCCCGCGCTGCTCACGTTCCGCTGGACGTGAGATCAGCGGATGAAGAACACCCCCGTGGCGGTGTGGAGAGGAATCGCTCGTACGCATACTCGTGGTCGACGCCTCTGCCCTGGTTGAACTGGCCCTGGCGCAGGTGATCCAGGACACGTCGAACACCCTGAGCGGCGTCCGCGACCCGTGGAACCCGCCGGAGGTGCTGAGCCAGGGCACCCGGTTCGACCTGGCCAAGGTATGTTCGTGCTCGGGGGGGAGGCGCGAGGGATGACGGGGCCCGAAGACGAGATAGCACGCGCAGCAGGCCGCGGCTACTTGCGCGCGTCGCACGCCGACTGCGAGCAGCTCGTCGGCACCCTCAAGACCGCGTTCGTACAGGACATGCTGGACAAGGACGAATTCGACCTGCGGTTGGGCCACGGTGTACAAGATGACCCTGTCATGACTGCCTAGGGTGCTCATTTGACCTACTCCTCGACCAGACGAACCGCCAAGCGCGCAGAGCGGCCAGGCCGCCGGCGCGGGTTCAGGTGGCGCCTGGCCTTCGGGCTGACCATCGTGATCGGCGGGCTCGCCGTGGCCACGGCGCACTGGTTCATCTGGCCGCCGCAGCAGGCCGCGCCCGCGCACGTCGACGCGATCGTGATGCTCAATGGTCCGGGCAACCGCCTGGACACCGCGCTGAACCTGGCTTGGGCGCACCGGGCTCCCATGATCGTGATCTCGCGGGGCTCAGAGTACTGGGGCCACGGCAGCGTGTGCGCGCCGAGGATCCGGGAGGTCAAGGTGATCTGCTTCGACCCGAGCCCGCCGACCACGCGAGGCGAGGAAGAGTTTGCCGCCCGCTTGGACAAGCGGTACCACTGGCACTCGATCATCCTGGTCGCCATAACCCCCCAGGACACCCCGGCCCGGATATGGGCCGGGCGCTGCTTCAGCGGGAAGACCTATATGGTCAACGCATCTCTGCCGACCGCTGACTGGCCATACCAGGTTGTCTACCAGTGGGGATCGACCATCAAGGCGATGTTCCAGAGAAACTGCTAGACGGGTTCAGGCCGTGCGCGGCTTCCCGCGCCGCGTGAAACACAAACGTCCACAGGCTCGCGACCAAAGATCGCTAGTAGGCGCCGACCCCCTTGGTGACCGCAGAGAAAGTCTTCCAGAGGATCTGCAAATCAAGCATGATCGACCAGTTGTCGACATAGCGCAGGTCGAGCCGGAACGCCTCTTCCCACGAAAGGCCAGACCTCCCGCTGACCTGCCACAGGCCGGTGATGCCCGGCTTGACCACCAGCCTGCGCCGCATGTGGTATCCGTAGCGCGCTACCTCATCGGGCAGGGCAGGCCTTGGACCGACCAGCGACATGTCACCTTTCAGCACGTTGAGCAGCTGCGGGAGCTCGTCGAGGGACGTGCGGCGCAGGCTGGCGCCCACCTTGGTCACCCGGGGATCCTTGCGCATCTTGAACAGCACCCCGGCCCCTTCGTTGAGCGTCTTAAGCTGCAGCTTGCGCCGTTCGGCGTCCACGACCATGGTCCGGAACTTGTAGACCTTGAATGTCCGGCCGTCCCGCCCGACCCTGGTCTGCTTGAAGAACACCGGCCCCTGGTCATCCAGGCGGATAGCGATGGCGATGATCAGGAACACTGGCGCGAGCACGATCAGCGCCAAGGCAGCGGCCACCCTGTCGAACACGGCCTTGATAACCTGCTTGCCGCCGGCGAGTTCGGGGTGATCCAGTTGCAGCAGCGGCAGCCCCGCCACCGGCCGGATGGTGGTGCGGGGTCCCGCGATGTCGATCAGAGCTGGTGCGACGCACAGATCGGTGCCGGTCTCTTCCAGCTCCCAGGCCAGTTCACGCAGCCTGATGCCGTTCATCTCCGGGCAGGCGAGCACGGCCACGGTGTCTGCCCCAGCTAGGCCTACAGCCGCCGAAACGCTGTCCAGACCGCCGAAGATAGGAACGTTGGCGATCTCACGCAGCATGGTCTGACCAGCCAGGCAAGCCGCTACGACTTGCAGGCCGTTGTACTTGTCCCGCCGCAGCGTGGCGATGAGGTCGGCCACGGCCGACGCATGCCCTACCGCCACCACCCGCTGCATGCAGGCTCCCAGGCTGCGCTGCTTATGCAAGTGCTTGCGGAGTCGGTACCTGACGGTCATGTCGAGCACTGCCACGCTCGGTAGCGCGATCACGACGTAACCGCGGGCGAATTCAGCCTTGAACGTGTAGGAGACGATGGCCACGCCGCCAGCCAGGCCTACCGCCGCGTTCAGCACCCTCCGGAACTCGTCAGAACCGGACCCGATGAATCGAGGCTGATATCCTCCGGCCAGAGCTACCGAGCCGCACCACAGGGCTGGAAGCACAAGGGTAAAGGCGAGGTAGGAGGCGGGCAAAGGGCCCTGACCCATGAAGCGCACGTAGACGGCGAGCGTACCCGCCAGGAGCCCGCAGATACAGTCCGAGAGCATTGCCCTGCGAAGGTAGCTCTTCGTCCAGGGGGCAGGCTCTCGGGCTACGCCCAAGGGGAGGGTGTGATCGGAAACTACTGCATGTTCGAGCACGCTCACAGTGTCCCCCTTCTGCCCGCTCCATCCCGTTCGCTGAAATCACCAAACCCGATCACACGGAAGACGCTCCATCAAGCACAACGGTTTACGGACTTGGCTCGCCCTGGCGACATCTTCCAGCGAGACCCGGTCTATATTCTCGACCGGCTGGCGAGCCGCCGACGCGCGGCATTAGCAGGACTATCCACTACCGCAACGGCCTGTGCTTCTGGAGCCGCGGCGTGGCTGAGCTGTGATTGCCTTAGCGGCTCCCACCACCGGCGATTATCCTGGTACCACTGCACTGTGGCCTTCAGACCCTGGCTGAACGGGACCTGAGGAGCGTAGCCCATCCTCCGCAGAAGCGAGTCATCGAGCGAATACCGCCGGTCATGTCCCTTACGGTCCGTCACCCGTTCCACCATGCCCCAGCCCGCCCCGCATTGCCCGAGCAGGGCTTGGGTCAGTTCCGTGTTGGAAATTTCTGCGTCACCGTTGATGTGGTAGACGCACCCCGCCTGGCCCTTCTCCAGGACTAGCTGGATGCCGCGGCAGTGATCGTCGACGTGGATCCAGCCGCGGACGTTCTGGCCGTCGCCGTATAGCGGGACCTTCAGCCCGTCCAGCAGGTTGGTGACAAACAGCGGGATAACCTTCTCCGGGTACTGGTACGGACCGTAGTTGTTACAGCACCGGGTGATACTGACATTCAGTCCGTGAGTTCGGGCGTAGGCTCGCGCCATTAGATCGCCGCCGGCCTTGGCCGCCGAGTACGGCGAGTTCGGTTCGAGCGGCGCGTCCTCGGCCCACGACCCTGACGCGATGCTGCCGTACACCTCGTCAGTCGAGACCTGAACCACCCGTCGTACCCGCGCATCCAGGCATGCCTGAAGCAGGACCTGAACCCCGGTCACGTTCGCAGCCACGAAGGCGGATGCGCCTGCGATCGACCGGTCTACATGTGACTCCGCGGCGAAGTTGACCACTATGTCGTGTCCGGGGACGACCGAAGCCATCAGCGCGGCATCACAGATGTCACCGCGCACGAACGAGAACCGGGGGCTGGCGGCGACCGGCTCTAGGTTGGCCAGGTTTCCGGCGTAGGTCATCTTGTCCAGCACGGTCACCTGTGCGTGCCCGAACCCGGGATAGCCGCCATCCAGTAGCGTGCGGACGTAGTGCGAGCCCACGAAGCCCGCGCCGCCTGTTACCAGAATCTTCATGAGCTGATCGGCGCCCTTCCTGGATCTCCGCTGGCGGCGAGCGCGCCTCGAGATCCCTGGTGCCGAGGTCACCTCCGCCCCCGGGTCGATGACCGACGCCTCGCCGCGCCGGACCTACTCATTAGACGCGCCACACACCACGGCGGAGTACCCGACCACGCCCAGCAAGCAGCCGAGGGAGGCGAAACCTCCCCCGCCCGGCAGCACGCGATCCTGCCGCCCTCTACGGTTCTTCCATGGACGCACTAGACATCGACGGCGCTTGGGTCTTCACTCCGCGTATTCACGGCGACGAGCGGGGAAGCTTCCTCGAATGGTTCCGCGGCGCCGAGTTCCTCGCCGACGTCAGGCATGGCCTGGAAGTTGCCCAGGCCAACTGCTCGGTGTCTCGGCGCGGGGTCATGCGGGGCATTCACTTCGCCGACGTCCCGCCAGGCCAGGCGAAATACGTCACCTGTGCCGCCGGCGCGATCCTCGACGTCGTGGTGGACCTCCGGGTGGGCTCTCCCGGCTTCGGGCGCTGGGCGGCGGTCCAACTCGATGACCAGACCCGGCGCGCGTTGTACATCGCCGAGGGTCTCGGGCACGCCTTCGTCACGCTAAGCGATCAGGCTACGGTGCTGTACCTGTGCTCTACGCCGTACGCGCCGACCCGTGAGCACGGCGTGCACCCGCTCGACCCCGCCATCGGCATCGCCTGGCCCGAGGACACGGGGACGATCCTGTCCGACAAGGATCAGGCCGCCCCCTCACTGGCAGAAGCGAGATCGGCCGGGCTACTTCCCGACTACGACGATTGCCTGGCCTACGTCGCGGACCTGCGCCGCACCTGCCTGCCGGACGAACTGGACGGCGAACGCGAGGGCCCAACCACGAGGGTCATCAGACCATCATGAGCTGATCTGCACTTTGCTGTGGTCGCCCAGCACCAGCCGGTGCGCTCGGGGCACCCGCGGCGCCGGGGTCACCTCCACGTCATGGCCGATCAGCGACGCTTCGATCCGCCGTACCCCCTGGATCGACGCTCCGCGCAGCACGATCGAGTACTCGATCTCGCTGTCGGAGATCACACAGTCCGAAGCCACCGACGTGAAAGGCCCGATGTATGACCCCGACACCCGAGAACCCGATCCGATGGTCACCGGGCCGACGATCCGCGACCCGCTGACCTCCGCCCCGCGCCCCACGGCCACCCGGCCGATCAGCTCAGTTGCCGCATCGACCACGCCCTGGCAGTCCGGCTCCAGGCTTTCCAGAACCATCCGGTTGACCTCGAGCATGTCGGTGACGTTCCCGGTGTCTTTCCAGTACCCCGTGATCACCGTCGACCGCACCGCCCGCCCGTGGTCGATCAGCCACTGGATCGCCTCGGTGATCTCCAGTTCCCCGCGACGTGACGGCTTCAGCTCCGCTACCGCGTCGTGCACCGCGGCGGTGAAGATATACACCCCGACCAGCGCCAGGTCGCTCTTCGGCTCGGTCGGCTTTTCCTCTAGCCCGATCACCTCACTGGCCTCGTCCAGCTCGGCCACCCCGAACTGCCGTGGGTCGAGGACCTTCGTCAGCATGATCTGCGCGTCCGGCCGACCGGCCCGGAACTCCTCCACCAGCGCAGTGATCCCCCCGACGATGAAGTTGTCCCCCAGGTACATCACGAAGTCCTCATCGCCGAGGAACTCCCTGGCGATCAGCACCGCGTGCGCCAGGCCCAGCGGCGCCTCCTGCGGCAGGTAGGTGACATCGAGGCCAAATGCGCTCCCGTCGCCCACCGCGCCCTGGATCGCGGGCGCTGTGCTCCCTACTACGATCCCGACGTCGGTGATCCCGGCGTCGCGGATGGCTTCCAGGCCGTAGAACAACACCGGCTTGTTCGCCACCGGCACCAGCTGCTTAGCGGAGGTATGCGTGATCGGCCAGAGCCTGCTCCCGGACCCCCCCGACAGAACAAGGGCTTTCATAGATGAAAACCTAGCGTCCGGCCATTGGCTGATGCTGCGATACCCACGGACATGCCAGAAATTGTCCCGCTTTCGTCACTGCGGTGACTTATCAAACATGCGTGTAATTAGGGCGAAGACGACGGTGTGATAGGCAGAAGCAGCGCTACCATCGGGCCCCATGCGAATCATGCGTGGAGCTGCCGTGGCCATGACCGCTCTCACGACAGGCATCGCCCTGGCCGCGTGCGCGACCGCGGCGCACCCGCCAGTCACGTCGGTCGCCGCGTCCAGCGACCTGGCCACGACCAGTTCAGCGGCGCTGAGCCCGGCCGCGACCGCAGCCAAGGCAGCTGCGAGCAGCGCAACGGCGAGTAAGCCGCAGGCCGGCAGCACGGCCACGACCCACACAGATTCGCAGCTACTGCCCGCCGCGGGTAACCCGAACGGCCACGTCCCCGTACCGCCCGCGGGCCGCGCGGTGAACACCAGCCACCCGACCCGCGTGATCGGGCACGGAACGTCCGCGAGCTGTACCTCCGCCGCAGTCGTGAGAGCGGTGGCCAGGGGCGGCATCATCACCTTCAACTGCGGCCCGAACCCGGTGATCATCACCATGGCCGCGACCGCGAAGGTCGTGAACACCAGCCGCCGGGTGGTCCTGGACGGCGGCGGCCGGGTCACTCTCAACGGCGCCGGCAAGCACCAGATCCTGTACATGAACACCTGCGACCCGAAGCAGCGCTTGACCACCGGTGACTGCTTCAACCAGGCCCAGCCGCAGCTGATCGTGCAGAACATGACCTTCGAAAACGGATACTCCGCTGTCCGCCAGACCCCGAACACGAACTTCGGCGGCGGCGGCGGCGGTGCCATCTACTCCGAGGGCGGCCAGATCAAGGTGGTCAACTCCCGGTTCATCGACAACCGCTGTTACCGGTTCGGCCCCGACCTCGGTGGCGCGGCGATCCGCGCGCTGGCCCAGTTCCGCAACCGTCCCGTCTACATCACCAGAGACACCTTCCAAGGCGGCCGGTGCTCCAACGGTGGCGCGCTGAGCAGCATCGACGTCAACTGGCAAGTGCTCAACAGCCTGATGACCGGCAACCGGGCCATCGGCTGGGGCGCCAACCCGGCCGCCCCGGGCACCCCGGGCGGCGGCAGCGGCGGCGCGATCTACACCGACGGCGACAACTACAACGTCGTCATCGCGGGCACCATCATCCGCAACGACAACGCCCGCGAGGGCGGCGGTGCCGTCTTCTTCGTGGTGGACAACAACCACGGCACGCTAACCATCAAGGACTCCACGCTGCACCACAACCCGAGCGGGGAATTCTTCACGGCCGGCTTCCCCGGCATCTTCTTCCACAGCAGCGGCCGCCCGATCGTGATCGGCTCCACGATCAACTGAACGGCCGGTCGCTGACCAGACCTTGGGCGGGCCTGCTTCGCGGGAACGCCGGTTCAGCCCGCACTTGGGAGTCTCCCATTGCGCTGAGCGGGTGTACTCATGGTTAACGCTGGACGGACATGACGGGATTACCGCCTCTGACACGCCGCCGGCCCTTGGTGGATGCGTACTCCTACAGGCCACGCTGCACGTCTTGCTTACGTGTTGTCTCGGTTCTTGCCGGTCCCGGATTCTGCCGACTCGTAGTGCGCACCCCTCGCTTGTCTGAGAGATCGGGAGCTGCGTGTGCAGACCGACACGAGCGCTGACCTGACCGGGTCAGCTAGCGCGGGCCTGGCGCGACGACCCGCTGCGGGCATCGCCCGCGGCGCGGTCATTGTCGCCGGATTCACAATGCTGACCAAGATGCTGGGGCTTGTCCGTACGCTCGTGTTCTCGCAGAGCATCGGCGCGACCTGCCTCGGCGGGGCATACGTCACCGCAAACCAGGTGCCCAACCTGGTCTACGAGGTTATCCTCGGGGGCGCGCTGACGACGGCGATGGTGCCGGTGCTGGCCCGGTCTGCCGCGCAGGCGGCATCTGACCCAGCGGAAAAAGCTCGGGTTGGCCAGATTACCTCAGCCATGCTGAGCTGGTCGGTCATCATCTTGGTGCCGGTGACCCTGGTGATCCTGGTTGTCGCCGGGCCGATCGCTTCGCTGCTTACCCCCGCCAATGCCAACGCACACTGCGCTCATGGCGAGGTGGTCGCCACCACGCGCAGCATGATTCAGGTGTTCGCCCCGCAGGCAGTGCTGTATGGGCTGTCGGTGGTGCTTTTTGGGCTGTTGCAGGCCTACCGGCGGTTCACCGCCCCCGCCCTGGCGCCGCTGGTCTCCAGCCTGGTGCTCATCGCTGTTTACCTGGCGTTCGTCCCGTTGAGTAAGGGGCTCCCGCTGGGGCGGCTACCCGCCTCGGCTGAGCTTGTCCTGTCGCTGGGCACCACGCTGGGTATAGCAGCCCTGGTCCTAGTCGCATTGGTGCCGGTGTGGCGGCTGCATCTGCGGTTCCGGCCCGTACTACGGTTCCCGCCCGGGGTGGCGCGCCGGGCTGGCGGCCTGGCCGCCGTTGGCGTTATCGAGCTGATCGCTGCCGAGGCAGCCAGCGTAGTAGCAATCGCCGTGGCCAACGGGCGCGGAGCGACCGGTGCGATCGTGATCTTCGGTTACGCCGTGCAAGTATTCGTCGCCATGGCGGTGCTGGCCAGCGCGATTACCGTCAGCGCTTTCCCTGCTCTTTGCGCCCGCGAAGGGGCGGTGTTCGACCAGACCAGCGCCGGATCGACGCGAGCAGTCCTGCTTGCGTCCTGGCTCGGTACGGCCCTGATGGTGGCGATCGCCGTACCCGCTGCTCACGTTCTGGCCAAGCAGCCGGATCAGGTATCCCAGCTCATAGAAGGATTCGTGCTGATGGCTCCTGGCCTGGCGGCCGTCGGCGTGAACACGAACCTGTCGCGGGTGATGTTCGCCACCGGGCGGCTTAAGGTCGCGGCTGTAGCGCTGGCTGGAAGCTCCCTGCTGGTAATAGTGGCAGACGTGGTACTGGCAGAACTCGCTCCGGCCCGTCTGGTCGTAGCCGCGCTGGCCCTGGGTAACACGATCGGCCAGACCCTGGTGGCCATCCCGCTGGTGATAATCACTGGCCGGATCCACGGCAAGAAAGCCGTGCAAGGGATCGGCCGTACCGCGCTGGCTGGGCTAGCCGCAGCGGCCGTGGGCGCCGCGGCCGGTATGGCCGTTGGCATCGCGCTGCCCGTCCACCATAAGCTGCTAGCCGCTGGTGTCGCCCTGCTGGCGGCAGTCTGCGCCGTCATCGCGTTCGGCGTGGTCGCCTACATCCTGGACGATGGTGACCTGCGGACAGCCCTGGCGCGTCTGCGGCAGCGCGCCACATTCCGTCGTACGATTCGGCAGCAGCCTACGTGATACCCATCCGGCCTCTTCTACCTGTGGAGCGAGGACTGGCCGACATCGGGCAGCAGCAAGCGGGTGATGGCATCGGTGAACCAGCGGCGGAATCGGGCCCGGCTCCAGCGCCGGTCACCGGTGAGACGGCAGAACAGGGCGGGGTCCATCAGCGCCCACACGGTGTCGACCGCTGCCGCCCGCTCCACCCCCTCGCGCAAAGCTGACCGCCATAGCAGCCCGTCCACTAGCCAGGCGGCCATGACCTCACGCTGGGCCATCAGCTGCGCGGCCACGGCGGCGATGTCTTCATCGGTCCGGGCGGCCTCCAAGGCGACCAGCGTGAGGCCGGCGGCGCGCCGCGCGGACTCGGTGAGCTGTTGCGCGAACACCGCGGCAAACTCCGCCGCATCCGTCAAGGACTCGGCCCGCGTGGCCCACGCCCGGGCCAGCATCGGCGCCGGCTCGTCATCGCCTGCGATCGCGGTGTCGATCACCGCCTTCAAGAGCCGTGCCTTGGTTCCGAAGGTCAGCTCGACGGTGGGCAACGCAACACCGGCATCGGCCGCCACCCCGCGCATCGTGGTGGCGGCGTAGCCGCGGGCCAGGAACCGGTCGGCGGCGGCCGCGATGATGCGGGCTTGGGTGCGGCGGGCCTGCTGCTCGCGGCGGGGGGACCGGTAGCGGCGGGTAGGCCTGCTGCCCGTGGCGAGCCCTGCGGTGGTCATATTCGACTATGGTACTACCATAGCCGAATAGAGGAGGCAACAGGCGATGACCGACCAGGGTGCCCCGACCGGCAGCGGCGTCGAAGACCTTGTGGCCCGGCCAGGCGGAGTCTCTTACCTGCGCATACCGGCACGTGACCTCACGCCATCCGCGGAGTTCTACCGCGCCGTCTTCGGGTGGCAGCTGCGCGGCAATCCGGACGCGCCGAGCTTCAGCGACGGCACCGGTCACGTGATTGGGCACTGGCGCACCGACCTGTCCGCCGCCGGCGAGGCTGGCGTGCTGCCTTATATCTACGTGACCAGCCTCGACGACACGCTGCGCGCAGCCGCCGAGCACGGGGCGGAACTTGCCACCGAGCCCTACCCGGAAGGAAATCTGTGGATCGCCACCATCCGCGATCCCGCAGGCAACGTCATCGGCATCTGGCAGGCCGGACCCCGCGCCTAGTTGACGTAGGTTCCGCGCGTCGGCACCGTCTCCACGAGACCCTGCTCGCGCAGGTACGCCATGGTCCGCCGGACCGTGGACCGGCCCAG
>Ga0306920_100001655_pt1 | contig 27733 bp, 27 predicted proteins | sample flu12Cox44000170_FD_204666 | JGI IMG/M metagenome (GOLD analysis project Ga0306920, IMG submission 204666) | Lab enrichment of tropical soil microbial communities from Luquillo Experimental Forest, Puerto Rico - flux4day.12C.oxic.44.000.170 (v2)... | ecosystem: Environmental > Terrestrial >... | reverse complement strand
GTTTTTGTACAAGACCGCTCTTTTTTCAGAACGTATAGTCCTGCCATGAGACCTCGCCGCCTCTTCTCGTAAGGGAGCGTTTTGTTGTCGAGAAATGTGCCACCTTCGAGATACCCACACACGCAAAAGGAGACCAGATTCATGGGCACCCCCGTTGTTCACTTCGAGATCATGGGTGGAAAAGGGAATCAGCTCGAAAAATTCTACCAAGAACTATTCGGATGGAGGATCGACAGCAACAACCCGATGCAATATGGAATGGTCGATACTTGCGCCGGAGAAGGCATTCACGGTGCCGTGGGGCCCAGCCACGACGGCGGCAAGCGAGTTTCCGTTTATCTGCGGGTCCAAGATTTGGACGCGACGCTGGCCAAGGCGGAGAAGCTCGGCGGCAAAATAGTCCTGCCGCCAAGCCAGGTCCCGGGCGGTCCTAAGCTGGCTATGTTCGCTGACCCCGCTGGCAACGTCACTGGCCTTCTACTGGGATAGCAGGCCGGTGAATGACACTGCAAAGCTCATCCCATGCGGGTGGCAACGGTTCCTGGATTCGAAAGAAGCAAATCTGGCTCGGCCGCATCCTGAGCACTCTTGCCGCACTCTTCCTTTTTGTCGATGGGGCCATGAAGCTCGTGAAGCCGCCGAGGGTCGTTCAGGCCACCTTGCAGCTGGGTTATGCGGAATCCGCGATCCTGGGTATCGGCGCGACGCTCTTGGTTTGTACGCTGCTCTACGTTGTGCCGCGCACCTCTAGCCTTGGCGCAGCGTTGCTCACCGGCTATCTCGGAGGCGCCGTCGCGAGCAATGTTCGCGCCGCCATGCCAACGTTCAACGTCGTTTTTCCATTTATTTTGGCTGGCTTTATCTGGGGCGGGCTCTGGCTTCGCGACCTGCGAGTTCGAAACCTGTTGCGTCCTTAACCTCATGATTCAGCCGGTCCTGAGATTCCCGGACAGCAAATCCCAGGCGGCCGAGCTTGAGTCCAAAGGTTTAACAATGGTGACACTAGTCGAGAACAGATGACTCGACGGTCCTAGACGTTTGCTAACATGACGGCATGTCTTCCCTGCCCACGCACATCGCCGGTATTCCGCTCTGGGCCATTCTCTTCGGCACCTCCGGCCTGATCTTCTTTTTATTGAGAATCTCCGGTGAGACTGCCAACCAGGACCGTTACCCGACCGCCAGGCTCTTCCTCTACATCGGCATTATCTTTGTTGCCGCCGTTGGCGTGGTCGATCTCATTCGCTGGGCGAACCTCTGGTAAAGCGGATAACTTTCATCGAATGCGCCGAATGTCGGCCGTGCCTGGTTCTAGCCATTCCGTCCTAATTCAGTGACAAACTCGCGCTCTTCGTCACTCGCGGGTGACTCGACACGGCGTCCCCTTTTGGTGAAAGGCTGCGGATGTCGATCTATAGATTTTGGGAAATGATTTTCCATTAATCACAAATGTTTCCTCGCGGTTTTGGGGAGAACCCAGTACAATCTTTGAAAATGTCCCGGATGCGCCTCGCCTTTAGGTCGTTGCGGCGCGGAAGACCCTCCTCGGCCCCTTCCGCAAGCTGTTCGCTTCGGCACTCCGATTGCCTTCTAAGTACATGAGGTTCACAAACTTGAACGCCCCGGCCCCTGCACCAATGCCTTACCGGAACCGCTTCTGGTTCCGGGCACCCCTGTTGCTTCTGGTTCCAGCAGTACTACTAGTTACATTTTTGGCGCTACGGCACTCGTTCTGGCGCGAGACCGAAATTTCTAGCGGACGGTATGCCTCGCTGCAAGACAATTGGCAGTCTGCGATTGATGTCTCGACTTCCGCCTCGACCGCCTCCCGGCGCGCCGTTTTCCCGTACTCCGTCATTCCGGGCGGCGTTCGTGATGCCAAAGAACTTGGCTCCGCCGCCGCAAACGATCCTGTCGTCGCTGAGCACTACGCCGGTTTCCGCATCGCCCGCGCGCACACCTTGCGCCTCGACCGCCCCACAATGATGTACGTTTCCTACCGGCTCAAAAACCGCGTGTACTGGACGCGCAATCGGATGACGATTCCCGCCGGCGAAACGCTTATCTCGGACGGCGAAAACTACGCGCGCGTGCGCTGCGGCAACCGCCTCTCGCCCGTGGCCACCTTCCCTGTTTCACTTTCCGAACCTTCCGCCGAAAAGCTCGAAACCCCAGCTTTCGTTCCCCCGTTGCTCGCCAATCTTTCGCCGCGGGAGGGCTTCACGGTTGATCCGCTCATCGCCAATATGCCCGGATTCGGACCCGTTCCTTCAGGCGGCCCGGTCGCATCCGGGGTTCCCCCGGCGGGAGTCCTTCCCGTGGGCGTTCCCCCGGTCGGCTTCCCTCCGATCTTGCCCCCGGGCGTGACGCCTCCGGGCTCGGAAAATCCTCCACCTCCGGTGTCCGCTCCGGAACCGGGCTCCCTCTGTCTGCTTCTCTCGGGCGCGTTGCTGTTCGGCGCGCTCTGGACCTTTCTCAGGAAGTAGCTTCGCATCAGACAGCGAGCCGGTCGCATTCACAGTAGCGGGCAGGGCTCCCGCACCGCGGCCTGAATGTTCGGCTGAATTTCAAAAAATCAGAAAACCCTGAGCGACGGGTTCCGCTTCGCTGCGTCTATTCACCGAACGGAGAACCCAAGACATGCGCCTCTCGCTCGCTGCTTCCCTGCTACTTCTGTGTCCAGTTATGCATGCGCAGAACTCCGCGGCCCCCGGCGGTTCAGAGCCGAGTTCGACCGGCGCAACGTTCCGCGGAGACGCCGCGCACACTGGAATCTACCACCAGCAGGGCGCGCACGCCTTTCACAAGGTGAAGTGGCAGTTCCACACGAAGGCGCAGATTGTGTCGTCGCCCGCGGTGTCTCTAGACACGGTCTATTTCGGAAGCAACGATCACCGTCTGTACGCCGTCGGTCTCGAGAACGGTGACAAGAAATGGGAGTTCAAGACGGAAGGACGCGTTGCGTCGAGTCCGGCGGTTTCAAGCGGCCTGGTTTACTTCCTCAGTTACGACAGCAATTTCTATGCGCTCGATGCGGCGACGGGCTCGCTCCGATGGAAGTTCAAGACGGAGGGCGAGCGGCGCTTCATCGCCAAGCATCTCCACGGAATGGAGCCCGCTTCGGAACCGGTGCCCGACCCCTTCGATTTCTATCTTTCCTCGCCGGCGGTGGCCGATGGGACGGTTTTTTTCGGGTCGGGCGACTCCCATATCTACGCGCTCGACGCTGCAAGCGGAGAGCTGAAGTGGAAATTCAAGACCGGCGACGTGGTACACGCTTCACCGGCCTTGGCCTACGGAACGGTGTTCGTGGGCAGCTGGGACACCTATCTCTACGCGCTCGATGCGGCAACCGGCAAAGAGCAATGGCGCTTCAAGACCGGCGAAGATCATGAAATCTTCAACCAGACCGGTTTGCAAGCCTCACCGGCCGTCGCGGGCGGCATTGTGTATTTCGGCTGCCGCGATTCGAAGTTCTACGCGGTGGATGCAAAATCCGGAAAACAGCTGTGGGCGTTCAGCAACAAGGGATCGTGGGTCGTCAACTCCGCCGCGATCAAAGACGGGAAGGTATATTTCGCAACCTCGGATACGGGTTTGCTTCGGGCGCTTGACGCCAAGACAGGCGCGGAGGTCTTCACACTCGATTTCAATCACTGGCCGATGTTTTCATCGCCGGCCATGGCCGGAAACCTGATGTACCTCGGCTCGCACCAGGGACGCCTGCTGGCGATCGACCTCAATGCGAAAAAGCTGGCGTGGTATTTCGAAACCGATGCCGCGAAAAAGAACGGCCCGGCACTAACCGACGCCAAGGGTGCGCCGGATTATCAGGCAGCGTTTCACGACAATTTTTACGATGACATCGTCGTCGGCCTGCAAAAGATGCTGACCACCGGCGCGGTCCTTTCTTCGCCTACCGTCGCCGGTGACACGATTCTGTTCGGTTCAACCGACGGCAACCTGTACGCAATCCAGTAAACCAGAAACGCTTCGCCGCGCTCCGCAGCCAGATCGCGATCGGCGGCTAATGGCTGCGGGTTCGGGTAGCCACGGGTCCGGGCAACTCGCCATGCACGCGGCTTAGAAACCATCCGATTTGTGCACCAATTGCGGCGGGCGGTGCATCGGTAGGTTATGAGAACGCCTTGCGAGGAAGCCCTCGTTCTGACTGCCAGCGTCGGTTCTCCGTGTCGAGAAGCTGCCCGACCTTGGATCTTGGCGGCAACGATTCTGGGCTCGAGCATGGCGTTCATTGACAGCACGGTCGTCAACGTTGCCCTGCCCACATTGCAGTCGACATTTCGGGCCAGCCTTCCCGATGTGCAATGGGTGGTGGAATCCTACGGAATTCTCTTGTCAGCGCTGATTCTTGCCGGCGGCGCGCTGGGCGACTTGTTCGGGCGACGACGGATCTTTCTGGTCGGCGTGGGGGTATTTGCTGCGGCATCCGTCGCTTGCGGCGCGAGCACCAGCATTCGGCAGCTCATCACCGCACGTTCGGCGCAAGGAATCGGCGCAGCACTGCTCGTTCCAGGCAGCCTGGCCATCATCGGCGCCTCGCTTGACGAAGAGTCGCGCGGCAGAGCCATCGGCACGTGGTCCGGGTTCACGGCCATTACGGCTGCCCTTGGTCCCGTCGGCGGCGGGTGGCTGATCCAACATGCTTCTTGGCGCTGGGCGTTCCTGGTGAACGTGCCGCTCGCCGTCGCGGTCGCGGCAATTTCAATGCGTCACGTGCCGGAAAGCCGCGGTTTCGAGGTCAAGAGGGTTGATTGGCCGGGCGCATTGCTGGCCACCTTGGGGCTGGCGGGTATGGTAACGGGGTTTCTTGAATCTGCAAGGCTCAGTGGGAAGCATCCGCTGGTACTGGGGAGCCTGCTCGCAGGATTTGTGCTGCTGGCTGCTTTCCTCGTGGTAGAAGCTCGCGCGGCGTCGCCGATGGTGCCGCTCGTGCTTTTCAAGTCCCGTTCGTTCTCTGGCGCGAACGTTTTCACGCTCCTGCTCTATATGGCGCTCGGCATCTTCTTCTTTCTGTTTCCCATGAGCCTGATCGAGTTAGAGGAGTATTCGGCTACGGCTGCCGGCGCGGCAATGCTGCCCATGATCTTGTTGATGTTCCTGCTGTCCAGATGGTCCGGAGGCCTGGTTCAGCGCTACGGAGGAAAGATTCCGCTGGTCGTAGGCCCCTTGCTGGCGGCGACAGGCTTCGTGCTTTTTGCGGTGTTGCTCCTGGGCGGCGGCTACTGGAAAACCTACTTTCCAGCCGCCTTGGTGCTCGGTTTGGGGATGGCAACGACGGTAGCCCCGCTCACCACGGTGGTGATGAACTCCGTCGATCGGCGAAATGCGGGAGCCGCATCGGGAATCAACAACACGGTGGCCCGGGTAGCGGGAGTCCTGGCGATCGCGCTCTTTGGAATTGTGATGGTAAAGGTCTTCGATGCGAACCTGGAACACCGCTTGGCTAGACTCGGCCTGCCGTCGGAGACAGTTCAACAGATTCGCTCGAAAGAGATTGAGCTTGCCGGTCTAGAGCTGCCGCGCGACCTGGACGCCAAGAAGGTTGGGGCGGTGCGGCAGGCGATTTCCGAGAGCTTCGCTTCCGGCTTCCGCACGGTCCTCGTCTGCTGCGCGGGCTTAGCCGTGGCCAGCGCGATCGCCGCATGGCGCTTCGCTCCGCCTGCCAGCGGGGATAAAACGGCCCAGGCCACGCTCAAGGGGTGACACTGGTCTCTTCGCTGCCACCACGCAATTGCGGTGTCGGATGAGCCCGCATTCTTCCCCGGCCGCGTTTGACCGGCGGTGTATCGTGCGCGAACGCAGGATCGGCTTTTGGCCGCAAAACGATCCCGAATCCTTGCCGAAGCACGGGCACGGTTTCGTCAGGCTCGTCGAGCAGCTTTTCCTTCAATCCAGATCCCCCGCCGCTGGCAAGCTTCGATCTTTTGCCTGGTAGCGGCCTTCAGCATGCCAACGCCGGACTTCCTCTTCGACCGAAAAGGGTGTCTGCGGATCCTCGGCGTAACGCGTGTCGAGTGCGAAGGCATGGGCTTTGAGCGGGATCAGAAAATAGGAACGCGCCTGGAGGAAGCCGGCCACGAACAGCTCGGTGAACCGCTCGAGCCCCAGCAGACTGAATTGCACTGAGTGCACCAGCCCGTGAAACAGGTCGCGCTGGGTCATTTTCTGGTTGAAAACGACAACGTCCAGGAACGTGACGGCAACCTTGTGGCTGATGTCCGGCAGGTTCTGAACGCCTTTGGCGCGCGCTTCATGGTAAAACCAGGGATTGGAGACACTGCGTCCCGTCAGCTCCACGACTCGTACGCGATCCAGAAGCGCGGTAGAGAAGAAACCCTTTAACTGCTGCTTAGCGGCTTCCTCCAGGGGATGCCCGGCCGGATGGTAGATATCCCTTTGCACCTGCAGATACAGCACGACCTTGGCGATGGCGTCCTCTAGCAACGGATCGTTCAGTAGCGGATCGTTGCGCCGGAAAGTCGACTCCATTCCTGCCTTGGCCAGGCTCTCACCGGGCGACTCCGCGGCCTTAAGTCCAGGACTCTGGGCGTGAAGAGTGGCGTTCGTTGCGGGCCATTTCCCGATTTCTCCGGCTCCCCCTTCGGTGCCAGCTGCGAGGTGCTTCAAAATCTCCGAAAGACGGACTTCTCCTTTGCGGTGCGACACTTCGTTCCTTTCCCTTTCTTCGTTGCACAGCATGCCTTGCGGATACTTTAACACTGTTACTTTAACGTTGTAAATATATCATAGCAAGTTCGGCTCTTGCGAACGCTTCATACCAAACAGAAACAACTTCCCTGTCAGTCTTGTGCGCAGAGACGGCCTGTGCTATCACTTACACGTTGTCGGCTTTACCTTGTTATTGTAACTAGGGACGCTCATGCCGCCACACGCCGACTCGCAGCTGGAGGAAAAAATCCTGAAGGCCGCACAGCGCCTTTGGAAGGTCCACGGTCCAGCGAGCCTTACGCTGCGCGCCGTGGCGCGCGAGGCCGGCACGACCACGCCCACCGTCTATAAGCGCTTTCGCAATAAGCAGGCCCTGCATAAGGCTTTGGCCGTGCGCGTGCGGTCGCAGCTGAATGAACAGCTCTTCGCTTCGAAATCGCTCGAAGAGGTCTGCAGGCGCTACCTGGCCTTTGTCCACCAGAATCCCCACGAATACCAGCTTCTGCTGCACGCCTGGAGCGACGTTTTTCATCCGGAGTTGCCGCGCCCCGGGCGTGCCTGGCTGATGCAGCAATTCGCCAATCGGTTTGGCGGCGACGCGGAAGACTACGCGCTGGTCGCCTACGCGCTGATCATGCTTTCGCACGGCGCTGCTACCGTGCTGAGCATTCCTGGCGATGAGATCGCACGCAAGGAACTGGAGGAAAACTTTCTCAAAATCGCGGATCGGTTGATCGCGCACAACGAGGTTCTCGCCGGCTGACACGGTCCTCGCGGGCGCTTGGTCACTTCGGAAAGGCAATGACCTGATAAGCCTTCGCAACGTTGGCGCCCACGTCTTGCGGGAAAGTGGCTGTGAACTGGCCGGCGTAGTTGGCCACAAGCCATGCCGAAACCTTCTTTTTGGCGTCGTCGAGTGAGGCGCCGCTCGAGTAGGCGGCCGCAGTCTGGTCCATCAGATCCTGAAAATACCGTTTCCACAGCTCAAACCTCTCTTTGCCTTTCATGACGTCGCCATGCCCCCCGATGGCGTAGTCGAAATCCAGCCTTTCCGCGGCGTTGAGCGTCTTGATCCAGTCGTAGGGATAGCTGTCTCCCATGAAGGGCGTCCAGCCATGCAGCGCGTCGCCACAGACCAGAATCTTCTCTTTCGGCAAAAAGACCCAGACGTCGCCGTCGGTGTGCCCGCGGCCGAGCCACAGAATCTCGACGGTCCTATCGGCGCGGTGCAGGATCAAGCTGCGGTCGAAGGTCATGGTGGGCAATGTAACCTGCATGCTTTTCAACTCTGCGAAATACGCCTCGGCTTCGCGCAGGTTCCTGTCGACGGTTTCCTTTTGCTCCGCGGTTTGAGCTCTCGCGAGGTCCGCTTTTAACTGCTCGATTTCCGCCGGCATAGTGATGATTTCGTGCTTTACGCGCGGAATGCCGAGGCGCCGGATGTTGTCGCGCGTCGCTTCCGAAGAGATGATCTCGATGCCCGCCGGCCAGGAACTCGGATACGCCTCGTTACCCTGGTAGTGGTCCCAATGAAAGTGCGTGTTGACCACATAGCGCACCGGCTTGTCGCTCAGCTTCTTGATCTGCGCAATAAGCGCGCGGGCGGCGGAGGGCTTGGAGTGCGTGTCCACAACCAGGACACTGTCGCCCAGAATGATGATGACGGCGTTGCAGTTTACTTTGTAGGCGGGCTTGGAGATCGCCGCGTACACGCCCGCAGCAACCGGCTTGATGTCGAACAGTTCCTGCGCCGAAGTTTTACCGTACGAGCTCAGCAGGACCACCAGGACCCAGGTAAAGGCAACTCGCTTCATACTCCCTCCGGCCCGCCATTTTACGGGGCGAGCCTACCACATCATGAAGACGTTCGCTGCCGTTCGCATGTGATAGCCTGTTGTGGTTTTCAAGGACCCTCGATCGCGCAGGTCGCAATCGCATTAGGATGAGTTACATCGACGCCAATTTGATTCCGGGCGAGAAGGTCGTGTATCAGACGCGGCTGCACTGGACCGTGATGCTTGGCCACTTGCTGTTCGCGGTGCTGGTTCTCGGATTGGCGGGCGGAATCCTGCTCTACTACGTCAGCCGGGAAAGGCACCAAACTTCGGCCGCGAACGAGCATTTGATGCTGGGAGGAGCGGGCGTGCTGCTTATCCTAGCGGTGATCGTCGTCATTTTGGGCCTGCTGCGCCGCAACACCACCGAGATGGCCGTGACCACCCGCCGCGTGGTCATCAAGACCGGACTGGCTGCGCGCAAAACGATCGAGATGCTGCTCAACAAAGTCGAAAGCATCGAAGTGAGCGAGACCGCCGGGGGCAGGATGCTGGGCTACGGCACCATCGTGTTGATCGGCACGGGCGGCACTTCGGAACCCTTCCACAAAATCGCTCATCCGCTCGAGTTTCGCAGCCAGGTCCAGCAACAAATCGAAAAACTGCAGTAGCCCTCGACAGGCAGCGGCCCCCGATGGTTAGCGGGTTCGCCAGCTTTTTGTGGCGCCGGAAGTTGATCGAGGAACGCCACATCGGCCATCCAGCAAACGGTACGACTGGTAAAAGTCGTCGATCTTGATGGCCCGCAGTTTGTCCTGGCCGGTATCGAGGAGACGGAGCTTCCGCCAAGAGCCTTTTCAGGTCGCTTCGCGCCGTTGCTTATCGCTTCCGTAGGCCTCGAGCCGCGCTGACACCACGCTGGCCGACCAAGTCCAAATTGTCTTCATCGGCACCTCTCCAGGTGACTGGCAAGCATGAAACCAAATCGTTGCTCGCGAATCCAATTCGATTAAGGCATATTCTATGTCTGCACCGAGTTCCGCACCTCTAACGCAACTGGAGCACCCTTTCGGCCACATGGACGATCTCGGCAAAGTCGCCGCGCTGCCCCTGACGGGGGAAGCCGATCCCGTACCGCAGTCGTTTCTCGCCTCGTTTCCGGAGCAGGCCAAGACGCTTGGATTGCTCTACGACGTGAGCCGCGAACTGACTTCCATTTTGGACCGCGAGGAATTGTTGCAACGCATTACCGAACTGGTCAAAAAACTGGTCAACTACGACGTGTTCACGGTGATGTTGTGGAACGAGAAAACCCAGCTGCTCGAAGGGGTATTCGCCAAACACTATGAGGCCTCGATTCCTTCGCGCTTTCGCGTGACCCTCAATCAGGGCATTACCGGCACCGCCGCAGCCTCCCGCCAGCCCATCCGACTCGACGACGTGCGGCTCGATCCCCGCTACATCGACTGCGAGACGTGCGAGCGAGTTCACTCGGAGCTGGTGGTTCCCCTTCTGTTGCAGGACCGGCTCGTGGGGGTGCTGGATCTGGAGAGCGCAGAGCTTGCTGCCTTCACCGCGCAGCACGAGCGTATGCTGGTGGCACTGGCACCGTTCATCGCCATCGCGCTCGAAAATTCGCGGCTCTACCAGGACGCGCGCGAAAACCAACTGCGCCTACAGAACGATCTCGACACCGCGCGGGAAATCCAGCTGCAGCTGTTGCCGCGCGGAGCGCGCGAAGTTCCCGGCTTGGACGTTTCCGCCGCGTATGTGCCGGCGCGAGAACTGGGCGGCGACTTTTATGACTTTCTCCCCTACGGCGAAGGCCGCTTGGCCCTGGCGCTCGGCGACGTGTCGGGCAAAGGGACCGCGGCGGCGCTCTACGGTTCCCTGGCTATCGGAATGCTGCGCGAACATGCGGTGGAGCACGCGGCGGCGCCGCCGGTCATGCTGTCCATGCTGAATCGCCGGTTGCACGCCGCGCGGCTCGAAGCGCGCTTTATCGCACTGACCTTCGGGGTCTACGATCCGGGCGAGCGGACGCTTTCCATAGCCAATGCCGGCGGCACGCACCCGCTTCTGCTGCGCGGCGGCAAACTGTCGGAAATTCCGGTGGACGGGATTCCGCTGGGCCTTTTTCCCGAGGTGGATTACGCGGCATCGACTTTGCACCTGCGCGTCGGCGACGTGATTATTTTCGCCTCGGATGGCATCCTCGAATCGGAAAATGCGGAAGCGGAGGAATTCGGCTTCGAACGCCTGCGGGACGTGCTGACCTCGCTTCCCGCGAGCAGCCCCGTAGATGACATTGCGGGCGCAATCCTTCGCGCCACCGACGAGTTCACGGGCTTCGGCAATCCTGCGCACGACGACCGCACCCTGCTGGTGGTGCGCGTCACGCCGGAAGCATCGTCCGACCTGCCAAAAATGCCTGTCATTTACTGAGCATCGACGCTACGGGGCGCCGGTCGATGCCCGCGCGCGCAGCTGAAAGATGCGCGCCAGCGCGGCGCCGCCGGACAAAACTACCAGTAAGCTGACCGCGGCGAAACCCTCGCTCAAGGGCGCTCGCTCGCGCCCGCTGGCATGAACGGCCTGGACCGGGCTCCGGAATTCTCTGCCAAGTTAGCGGCGGGGCAAAGCAAATTCCGCAAGGAAAAGGAGGATGTCGGGGGGGAAAAGCAAACGCGCAGCCAGCTTGCAGGTAGCCGATCGTGACTAGTTGCCGGAGGTAATACCCGTAGTGGCGCGGCGCGCGGTGACCGTCGAGAAATAGTTCTGTTCGCGGAGGCGGCGGTAGATGCGCCCGGCCACGCCAGCGGCGAGGGGGCCTTTGATGCGCGAGCTGTTGCCGCGGATCAAAACGGCGAGCGCGATCTTGGGATGCGCTTCGTCGGCGTAAGTCAGGAACCATCCGACATGGGAAATTTGGTCGGAGCAGGTACCGGTCTTTCCGGCGGGCATTTCATCGCCCCCGGCGTCATAGCTGCGCTTGCCGGTGCCGTATAGGACGGCGGCCAGCATGCCCTCGCGAAGCTCGGGAAGCAGCGGACCGATGTTCAGTTCGCGCTTCACGCGCGGAACAAACTCCGATGGAGCTGCGCCCAATTCCGGATACTGCAGATAGTAGAGAGTTCCGCCGTTGGCGAAAGCGGCGGCCAGAGAAGCCAGCTGAAAGGGAGTGATCTGGATGCCTTCGCCGAAACTGGACATGCGCGCGACGCCGCCTTTTACAGGAGGCGCCATGGGGAAAGCTCCCGGATGCTCTTCGGCCAGGTTGTAACCGGCGAGCTCACCGAGTCCCAGCAGGCGGCCGTACTTGGAAACGGTGTCGAAACCCATGCGGCGTCCGAGTTCTTCGAAAAATTCGTTGTTCGAGTGGGCCATCGCGTCGGTCAGGTTCATGTACTTGCGGCGGCCGACCTTGAGCATGGTGTCGCGAGTGATCAAGTTTTCTTCCAGGGCCGCAATGGCGATGGCGGGCTTGATCGTAGAGCAAGGAATCGCGCCATCGGAGTAAGCCAGCTTTTGATTGACAACGGCAAGGATACGGCCGCTGTTGGGATCGACGGCGACGACCGAACCGTTGTAACGGCCAAGGGCTTCGATGGCGGCGGCGCGAACGATGGGATCGTCGTTGGTAGCGATGTCGCCGATCGTCGGATCCACGCCCTTTTCCGGGCGGATGTAGCGATGACGCGAGCGCGAGGTGCGCGTCGCTTTTGCGGGAGTTGCCGGAGCGGCTTCGGTGGGCAACGGACACGCTGTCGATGCGGCCAGGGTCAAGGTGATTGCGATTCTTCCGAGCCGGGTCTTTTGAGTCATGTGCCGCGAGTCCCTTTGCCAAATCTTCGAGCTGACCAACTACGTGCGACTACATCCACAACGTCGGAGGCTTGCAGATGCACCCGTGCGGCCAAAACGAAGGCGGCACAAACACTGGACTTAGGTGCCCACGCTGGAAAACCGCCGTTTCCGAATGAAACACGGCTTCTCAGATGTGAGACGTAGTTTACGGAAAGAAGGTTTGCGGAAGCAATAGCGAAAGTGGGCTAGTACGGAATATGTGCTTTGTTTTGAATACTGAACAGGAGGGCAGGAAGCGGGCTGGCCGGGAGGATTGATAGGATAGACCGATCGATCGCTATGCTACGCCTACCCAGGCGAACGAGGGGGGCCATGGAAGCAAAGATTCGCGCTGCGAAAGTGGCGGATCTCGGGGTTTTGATCCGGCACCGGCGGATGATGTGGTTTGAGCTCGGCCGAAAAGAAGAAACCGCGCTCGCTCTCACGGAAGCGACGGCGAAAGAATATTTCCAGGCTGCGCTGGCCGACGGTTCGTACCGAGGCTTTCTGGCCGAAGACAATTCCGGGGCGGTGGTTGGCGGAGGCGGAATCGTGGTCAGCCCGTGGCCGGGTGTCTGGGGCCAGCGTCAGCCGAGGCGGGCGATGATCTTGAACATGTATGTGGAAAGCGCGCAGCGCAGAAAAGGCATCGCGCAAGCCCTCATGGAAGCAATGATCGCCTGGTGCAGAGAGAATGAATTTGCCTACGTCAGCCTGCACGCGAGCGAGCAAGGACGCGGCTTGTATGAAAAACTCGGATTCAAACCCACCGACGAGATGCGGCTCGAACTGCGATAACCCGCCCAGAAACGTTGGCCGTTCTCACGCGCGCTGGTGAGCGCCATTGCGGAAGTTTTCAAGCATGCGGTCGCAGCCGCGCATGGTGAAGGCGACGATCGGCATCGTGGTGGTTTTGTCGGTGCAGTTCGGGAAGATACTGGCGTCCGCGAGGTAGAGATTCGGGACGTCGTGCGTCTGTCCCCATTTGTTGGTGACAAAGCGCTTGGGATCGTTGCCCATGCGGCACACGCCGGTTTCATGGAGGCTGGTTCCCGGGCGGTCGGGTTCGGAGCCCGAGCCCCAGAGCTCGGCGCCCATGGCCTTGAATAGCTCGCTCAGAACCTGCTTGGAGTGCTCGAACATGAGCAGCTCGTTTTCATGCCACTGGAAATGAAAGCGCAGCTGGGGAATCCCAAAGATGTCCTTATGGTCCGGATCAATGTCCAGGTAATTGTCGGGATGCGGGAGCGTCGGTGCCTGAATGTAGGAGCCGATGGGAGTAGGGTAGTGGCGCTTGATCTGGCGCTTGAACTCAGCGCCGAAGCCCTCGATGCGGCGGTAGTAGTTCGGAAATTCGCCGCAGCCTCCGCCGATGTAGAGCGAGTAGCCGCGGATGAATTTCTCTTCGTGCGGATTTTTCAAGTTTTGCCAGCGCGGCATCCAGGCGACGGTAGAGTCGGCTATGTTATCGGGTGAAGGCGGCTGGCCAGCCAGCCTCGGGATGTAGCCGTAGCCCGGACCGCCGTAGAGATGTTCGCAAAGGTTCTTGCCGAGTTGGCCGCTGGAGTTGGCAATGCCGGAGGGCCAGGAGCGGGACTTCGAATTCAACATGATGTGCGCGGTTTCCACGCAGGAAGCGGCCAGCACCACAACTTTGCCGTAGATTTCGAGTTCACGCTTGCTGCTGCGGTCGACGCAGGCCACGCCTTTCGCCATACCCTGCTCATCCACCAGCACTTCGCGCACCAGCAGGTTGGTCAGCAAGGTCATCTTTTTCGTGGCTTCGGCTTCGGGCAGCGTGAACCAGGTGGGCGAGAAAAACGCGCCAACATCGCACCCGCGCGTGCAGTTGCCGCAGTAGTGGCAGGGCGGATGGCCGTTGTGAGCTACCGTAAGCTGCGCGCAGCGGTCAGGCAGGTAGGGCACGCCGATTTTTTTTGCGCCGGCTTCAATGATCTTGTCAAGGCAGCGAAACGGAAACGGCGGAAGGTACTCGCCGTCGGGATTGCTCGGGCGATTCTGAATGGTACTGGCGACGCCCATGTATTTCTCGGCCTTGCTGAACCACGGCGCGATTTCGGCGTAGTCCACCGGCCAGTTTTCGCCAAAGCCGTCAAGATCGGCGGCTTTGAAGTCGATGTCGCCGAAGCGCGCGGACGAGCGTCCCCAGAAATTGGCTTTCCCGCCGGTGCCTTTGCAGCGTTTCCAATACCAGTCGGTGCCGGGCGCATTGCAGTAGCTGATGTCGTGCTCCCAGATTTCGCTGCCGTCGCTGTACTCCGATTCTTCGACGGTGTAGTGCTCCTGGTGCGGCTTGTCTTGCAGCGCAAGCGGATTGCCGTAGCCGCGGAATTTCAGGTCATAGACCTGGCGATGACGGCGGTAATCCTTTTCCGGCTGGGTTCGCGGGCCGGAGTTGACGGCGCAGACTTCGAGGCCGGCTTCGCAAAGAACCTTAAGAGCGGTGCCGCCGCCCGCGCCGGTGCCCACCACAACCACGTCGTAGATTTTATTGGCCATCGCTCAGCTCCTCAACCTTTCCACACCACCGACCGTGTGGCCAAGGACAGAAAGCCGGGCCGAAGTCGTAGGCGCGGTGCTGCCGGGTTCTGCGAGATGAAGATGCTCGGGGTCGTCGGGATGCGAGCAGGCTTGCATCTTGGGCCAGAACGTCCGCAACCCAGGATAGCCGAGCGACTCAAGGCCGATTTTCGAAGTGTAGTAGCCGACTACGGTGTAATCGCGCAGCATCTGGAAGAATTCGCGGCCGCGTTCGGTTGTGGCCGTGAATTTGGACTTGTAGGCGAGCTCTTCGAGCAGGGCCACCTGTTGCTCGCGTGTGCAATCCATGAATTCGCTTTTGTGCTCGGATCGGCTGCGGGCATTGAGCCAGTGCAATCCGCCCATGAACCGGATTTGCGCAGCAGTTCCCTGTCGCAGCCTCTCTTCCACCGAGCGCGCATCCTCATCGGCGTCAACCGCAACGCGGTTGGCCAGCATAAAGTCAATGAATTCCGCGACACCGGCGGCTTTGGCGCCGGGCGAATCGTCGGCGGGAATAATCATTTCGGTGAGATGCTCGACCAAGCGAAACTGCTCCGGCAGAAAGAAAAGCGGCTTGTAAGGCTGCGAGTCCGGCCGCGCCAGGGGATGTTCGTCGTGGGAGCAGGCGAACGTCCAATGCCTAAAGCCCGGGAAGGTGGAGGCGACCGAAGCGATGGCGATGTAACGGAGAATTTCGCGACGTTCAATACCTTGTCCAGCCATAAGTCCTCCCAGTAAAAATCGCTAGGTCCCTAACCATGTGTGAAGACTTATTACAACGAGGGGAAATCCGAGTCAAACCGTAAGCGGGAAGCGGAGGGGGGAACCAGGAAGGGCACGACCAGCGTGCCCCCTTTGGCGGTGCGCCGGGAAACCTAGTTCTTGCTGGCGGACTGTGACGCCGGGTCTTTGTCCTCGCGCGGCGTCATCGAGACCACGACGTATTCGTGCTCTTTGCCGCTCGCTTCAGGCACGCGCAGGATCAGCTTGTCCTTGCTGATTCTGAACTGCGCCGTCTCGCCGATCGGCAGCAGTATCGGATGCTTGTCGTCTTTTGGGCGGATGCGATAGATGACGTGGTCGGACTGAAGAACGTATTCCTGGCAGAGCATTTCCTGGGTTTGTTTGTGCTGGCCGTCGGTGCCGAAAATTTCGCCCGCGACCGTCTTTGATCCCTTTTCCGAGGTTCCGCAGGACGAAGATTCCATGCGCAAGAGCTTGCCCTGCTGATAGCCGTGCTCCTTGGCCAGGCAGACGCCCGCGCTTGCAAAAAGCACACATGCGGCCAGAGTGCGGAATTTCATGTTCTGAAAGTCCTTTCGAAGATAGGGTGCTGGTAAGGTCAGGTTAGGAGCGCGACGAAAGCCGACGAATAGTACGGAAGTTTGTGTTTGCGCAAAGAGCAAAGATTCCCTTATCCGGCGGCCGCGTGCGGAGTGCGCAGGTAGGCCAAAACGAAAAGAAAGCAGAGCAGGAGGTCGATCCCGGCAAACACCAGGTCATTCGGGCTGGTCCGCTTCTGTGAAATCAGGATGAGCAGGGGGATCGAGTACGCCAGTTTTTCGGCGATGGCGGCGATCATGAGCGGGCGAAAGCGAACCGGGTCACTAGCGATGATCAGGAAAGCGAACTGCCAGACCACGGCGATGCCAACAAAGCCGTAGTAGAAAGCCGGATGGGTAATGGGGGGCGGGTCCTTTTTGCCGATAAGATCCAAGATGAAGTAAAGCGGCGTGATGATCAGAAAGCCCCAGATGCCGGCGATGCGGAAGACGACTTTTGCGAATTTCATGAGGCACATTCTAACGTGGGCGAGCGGTGCAATAAAAACGTGTACCTTCCACGCGGTCGCGCGGTTATACTTCGCCCCGCTCGTCCTATTCGGAGCCGCTTACCCATGCCTCTTTTGCGACCTCATTCCGTGGGTGTACCGTGCGCCATGCTGGCTGCCATGTTGGGTTCGGCGGCCTTCGCCAATCGGCTGCCCGCCGCGCCGCGGTTCAGCGTCTCGTTCTCGCCAGAACGCAGCGCCCTGCCGCTCGACGGCCGCGTCTTGCTGCTACTTTCAACCGATCGAAGCAGCGAGCCGCGGATGCAAATCAGCATTTCCTACAAAACCCAGATGGTATTCGGGCTTGACGTCGACCAGCTTCCGCCCGGTAAGGCGGTGACGGTCGACGATCTGGCCTTCGGCTATCCGGTCCGCTATCTACGCGACGTGCCGCCCGGCGAGTATTTCGTGCAAGCGGTGCTGAACCGCTACGAAACGTTTCACCGCAGCGACGGGCACACCGTAAAGCTGCACATGGATCAGGGTGAAGGCCAGCACTGGAACATTTCGCCGGGAAATCTCTACAGCAAACCGCAAAAAGTCACGCTGGGAGCGAATGCGCAGCCTATTACCATCGTGATGGACCAGGAAATCCCGCCGATTGAGCCGCCGAAAGACAGCAAATACATCCGCCACATGAAGATAGAAAGCCCGCTCCTCACCAAGTTCTGGGGACGCCCGATGTACCTCAGCGCCAACGTGCTGGTGCCCGATGGTTTTGACGAGCATCCCAACGTGCATTTTCCGCTGGCCATTTTCGAAGACCACTTCAATCACGATTTCGAAGGCTTCCGCAGCGAACCGCCCGATCCCAACCTGAAGCCGGACTACAGCGAACGCTTTCACATCTCGGGCTACAACCGCATCCAGCAGGAAGAAGCCTACAAACTCTACGAGCAGTGGAAGTCGCCCAATTTTCCGCGCTACCTGGTGGCGCAAATCAACCATGCAAACCCCTATTACGACGATTCCTATGCCGTGGACTCGGCGAATCTCGGGCCGTACGGCGCTGCGATTGAGACCGAGCTGATCCCGGCGCTCGAAAAACAGTTCCGGGCCATCGGCCAGGGCTGGGCGCGATTTGTCTGGGGCGGTTCGACCGGCGGCTGGGAATCGATGGCGGTGCAGATCTTCTATCCGGAGCACTACAACGGCGCCTTTATCGCCTGCCCCGATCCCATCGACTTTCGTGCGTACACCAACATCAACCTCTATCAGGACCCGAACGCCTTCTACTGGAAGGGCCCGGCGATGCAATTGCCGCAGCCTGGCTATCGCGACTACCAGGGACACGTGCTCGCAACCACACAGAGCACGAACCAATACGAACTTGCGCTCGGCTCACGCGGGCGGTCGGGCGAGCAGTTCGACATTTGGCAAGCGGTCTATGGTCCCGTTGGCAAGGATGGATATCCTCAGCCGATTTTCGACAAAGAAACCGGCGCGGTCGACCGCAGCGTCGCGGAATACTGGAGGCAGCACTACGATCTCAGCGCGATTCTGCAGCGCGATTGGACTACGCTCGGACCGAAGCTGCGCGGCAAGCTGCACATCTACGTCGGAAGTGCCGACAACTACATGCTGAACAACGCCGTGTACCTGATGGAAGACTTCCTGAAGACGACTTCCAATCCGCCCTACGAAGGCGAAGTGAAATACGGCGACCGCGCGGAACACTGCTGGAATGGCGATCCCAGCCAACCGAACTATTTGTCCCGGCTCCACTACAACACCATGTATTTGCCCAGAATGCTCGAACGCATGCAGAAAACGGCGCCGCCGGGCGCCGACCTGACCTCCTGGCGCTACTAGCCCGATGGAACTCCGGCGGTCCGTTCGAATGCTTCAGTCGATGCCGTGGATCCGGAGATTTACCAGCTGATCGATGGTGAGATTCTTCATGCCGCGCGACTGCATCTGGCTGATGAACTCCGGGGACACGCCGTGGATGCGCATGGCGACCAGCTGATCGGGTTCCGGGTGCTTGTAGCCGAGCGTCGCCAACTTCTCGATGAAATCGGGTGACACCCCGTGAATGCGGAAGGCGATCAGCTTCTCGAGGTCAATGTGGTCGTAGCCGTCGCTTTTTAACCGTTGCATGTATTCCGGCGACACGCCGTGGATCCGCATGGCGACCAGCGTGTCTTCGTCGGGCCGGTAGCCGGCCTGGTGCAGATAAGCCACCATTTCCGGGGAAACGCCGTGAATACGGAAGGCCACAAGCTTGTCGGCGTCGGCTGCCGGCAATCCGGACTTACGCAGTTCATCGATGAAATTCTGCGTGACGTTGAAGATGCGGAAGGCGATCAGCTTGTCGGCGTCGAGCCCTTTCAGGTTCCGCGACTTCATTTCCTTGGCGTAGTCAAGCGAGACGTCGAAGATGGCCATGGCGAACTGCTTTTCCTCGTCAATGCCGGTGAAGCCGAGGCTGCTCATACGCGAAACGTACTGCGGATCTGCCATGAAGTGAAACACACCGGCTCCTTCCCCGTTATCGAGAAAGCCTTCGCAGTCGAACTTGCCGGCGTCGCGCGCAATCACGAATTTCACGTCCTGCTTGCCGGACTTGGCGAAGTCGACTCCCTTGAAGTCGCTCACCGGCCAATCGCTTTGGTGGTTCGAATTGTTGTGCTTGTCGTGATAGATGAGCCCGAAATTGACCTTGCCGGGCTCGTCCGAGCGCGCGATGGTCCAGCTCCCTTTACGGGTCTCGGCGGCGCGGGCGATCAGCGCCAGCACCAGGGTGCAGGTGACCAGGACGTAAGCGACTAATGCATGACGACGGTTCATGGTGGCGATGTCCTCCATAACAATTCCTTGCAGCAGACTTGCGAACTCCTTCTTCCCTGGGCACACGGTAAGCCGGCGCGTCCGACGTTGTAGCCCACGCGACAACCACCGAAGATCGAGTTTCGATTACTCCAGAACGCCAGCTTGTTTCAGCTGGATCAGCTTACGCAAATCGAGATTCTTGAAGCCGTGGCTCTTCGCCAGTTCGATGAACTGCGGCGTAATGCCTTGCACCTTGGCGCCGACGATTTCGTCGACGTCAGGCTTGAAGCCCGCGGCCTCCAGTCCCTTGATGAAGTCGGCGGTGACTCCCTGCACTTTGAGTGCGATCCATTCGTCCTGGTCGGGTTTGATTCCCGTCGAACGAATGCTGCGCACGTAATCGCCGTTGATCCCCTGTACCTTCATGCCGATCAGATCGTCCGCATCGGGCTTGATTCCCAGGTCGTTCAGCGTTTTCACGTACTCAGGACCAATTCCCTGAACCTTCATCGCAACAATCTGGTCGGCGTCGGCTTGGAATCCTAGCTTGCGCATCTGATCCACATACTCGGGTGTAATGCCCTGCACCTTCATCGCGATGATCTGGTCGCCGTCGGGCTGGAAACCGAGCTTGCGCATCTGGTCGACGTACTCTGGCGTTATGCCCTGCACTTTCATGGCAATCAGCTGTTCGGAATCGGAGTTGAAACCGAGTTTATGGATCTGGTCCACATACTCCGGCGTGATGCCTTGCACCTTCATTCCGATCAGCGAATCGATGTCGCTATTGAGCTTCATGGCGCGGATGTGGCGGATGTATTCGGGCGTGATTCCCTGCACCTTCATGGCGACCAGCTCGTCGGCCGTAGGCTTCAGCCCTTCAGCCCGAATTTCGTGGATGTACTGGCTGGTGATGCCTTGAACCTTCATCGCGATCAAGTCGTCCGCGGAAAGGTTGTCGAAACCCTCCGACCTGAGGCTGTCAATGTAAGACTGCTTCGGAGCCGCCGATTGCTCGGGCGGTGCGGCTGGTGACGACGCAGCGGCCTTCTGCGCCGGCTTGGATTGCGGTACGGGACGCGGGGCGGTGATGGTGATAACGGGTTCGCTTCCTGAAATTTCAACTACCGGTTTCTGCCAGGAGAGCAGCGACCGCGCGGAAACCGGCCGTACGATGCCGAAAAGAGCGTTTCCGGCCATCACTGCTGTAGCCACACAGAGGATTCCGAAGGCCACGCCGGCGTTGCGCAGACCACTTCCTTTTTCGCCAAGACCCAAAAGGCGGGCTACACGCGACGCCAGAGGACCGCGATTTGCGGCCATGGCGAAGGAGGGAGCGACGCGCCACTCCTCCATCAAGGCCAGCGCGCGGGCGTATTCGGCGGGATTGCCGCAAACCGACAGCGCCACGTCGTCGCAGCAGTTCTCCCGCTCGGCGCGAATGCACTTGTTCAACCACCACACCGCCGGATGGTAGAAAAGCAGCGTCTCCACGGCAACCTGGAACACGTTTACGAAAGCGTCGAAGCGGCCGATGTGCGCCAGTTCATGGGCGATCACGGCGCGAAGTTGGGTTTCGTTGAGACCCGTGAGGGCGGAGAGGGGAAGAAAAACCACCGGACGGAACCATCCAAGGACGGCGGGAGCGTCGAGGTGAACCGATTCGCAGTAGCGCACAACGCGCGCGATGCCGAGGCGCTGTTGCAGATCGCGACAACGAGCCAGAAGTTCGGCTCTGACGGGATGAGAATCGAGACGCCGCAAACGCGCGACGACCAGGAAACCGCCCGCGGTGCGCAGGCTGAAAAGCAGGACGCCTGCAAACCAGACCGCGACCAGCCAGTTCATGGCCGAATCATCGACGGGAACCGCTGGCTCAGCCGGCGGCACCAACGCCGCTTGGTGTGCGCCCGGTCCCGGGATATGACCGGCTAAGGAAGCATCAGAGGCAATGGGCGGGGCGGGCGCCGGATGGTATAGAGCAAGAAACGTAACGACTGGCGCGGCCAACATCAAGGCCAGCGCCGCAACGCCAATCGCATAGCGCGCTGACGCCTGGCGCGCGAAGGCAATGGCCGCGGCGGCCGCGGCGGCAATCGCCGCGCCCTGCCAGACAAAATGCGAAAGGGCCAAGCCGAGATAGCGGAGAACGTCGGGAGCCGGCCACTGAGAGATGGCGTTCATCGGAGGTTCCTTTCGTGTTCGTCGAGCAGGCTGCGCAGCTCTTCAATCTCTTGCCGCGAACTGCGCTGCGCGGCCAGAGCATGCAGCATCAGTTCCCGCGCGGAACCGTCGAAAACGCGCTCCAGCATGTCGGCGGCAAGCTGGCGCTTGGTCTTTTCTGCAGGCTGCTGCGCTTCATAGACATGGGCGCGCTGATCTTCGTTGCGACGGACGAGACCCTTCGCGGTCATGATCTGCATCAGCTTGAGTACCGTCGTGTAGCCGAGAGCCTTTTCGGCCTGCAGCGCTTCGTGGACTTCGCGAACCGTGGAAGGTCCGCGCTCCCACAGAACCTGCAGGATCTGAAGCTCGGCGGCAGTGGGCTTTTGAGGAGTGGCGTCTTTCATGCGCAGCACCATACTACGAAGGACTTCGTAATGTCAACGAAAATCTTCGTACTTCCTTGGACGGCGGTGGGAGCGGCTGGTGAGCCGGCCAGACACTTATAATTGGATGGGCAGCGGGCCGGGTGATGAAGCGGCGATTTCAACAGAACCGGGCGGAAAGGGCCGGCCGGAGGGTCGGGCTCGCTCGCGCCCTTTCTAAGCTGGGGTTTTGCTCGCGGAGCGCGGCCATCGACCTGATTCGAGCCGGAAGAGTCAGGCTCAATGGTAGCTCGCCGAGGAGCCCCGAAGTGCCGGTGCGGCTCGGCCGGGACCGGATTGAAGTAGACGGTGTTCGCGTCGAAGCGTCCAGGAAAGCTTACTGGATGCTGAACAAGCCGAGGGGCCTGCTCACGACGGCCGACGACGAGCGAGAGCGGGAAACGGTCTATTCGAGACTGCCTAGAGGACTCCCGTGGATGGGACCGGTCGGCCGGCTTGATAAAGCCAGCGAGGGTCTGCTGCTGTTTTCGAACGATTCGGAGTGGGCGGCAAGGATCACGGCGCCCGAATCGCACCTCGATAAGACGTATCACGTTCAAATCGCGGCGGTTGCGGACGAAACGCTGCTGTGGAAATTGGACCATGGCGTCCCGTCGGATGGAGAGCTTCTCTGTGCGAAGGCCGCCCGGCTGCTTCGCAGCGGAGACAAGAATTCCTGGATCGAGGTTGTTCTCGACGAGGGCAAATACCGGCAGATTCGCCGAATGCTGGAAGGGTGCGGCATGAAAGTTCTGAGGCTCATCCGCGTGGCCATCGGGCCGCTGCTCCTTGGTTCACTCAGTAAAGGCGAAGCCCGCGAGCTGACATCTTCTGAAAAGGCGGCGCTCGACCACGCGCTCGATGGGTTCCCGACCTGAATCGACGGCGGTACACGGATCCCGATCGCTACAGCATACTCCCGATAGAAGTCGCGCTCGATTTCGGGCAATGTCAGTCTGCGAATGGAGACAACTCCATTCCAGTTGAGTTCGAAGGGGAAGGCGGAGTTTCCCAATAAAATTGGGACCTCAGGGCTGGGACGCCTTTCCCTTCGCAACGAACCCTACTCGAAGCAAATTCCACTACATATGAAAACGCTTGGGATCTGCTGGATCGTCTATGGGATTTTTCGTCTGGCGATGGGCGTGGCCGCCATCCTGCTGGCACCTACGGCGACGGTCATGTTCGGAGCGCTGCTCACGCGGGTCGCCGACCCGTTCCTGTGGATGGTTTTTTTTCCGTGTTCTATGCTTGCTGCGTGGCGATCACCTTGCTTGCCGGCGTGTTCGGCATCCTGGGCGGATTTGCACTACTGCGCCATGCCCCTTCCGGGCGAGGATTGCTGCTCGCGGCAAGTTTTCCGTCGCTCTCCGAGCTCCCTGTTGGAATCGCTCTCAGCGTTTATACCCTCATCGTTTTGCTGCGCGCGCCGCTCACGGCGGCGCCTCCCGAGCGAAGCCACCCGGCGATTCGCCAGGACATCAGCTGACCGGTATCGGCCGATTCAGGCGGGGCTTCAGATACCAGCACGGCTGATCGCCATAGTGCGGAAACAGCGAGTGGACGCAGCTGAGCGTTTCGACCGGCTGCACCTGATCGATCTGATAGTCAAATTTGCCGCTCTTTTGCGGAATGGCCAGCACGCGCGTGCGCGTTATGCTCTCAAACGGACTCGCCGGCGTGGGGTGGCGCATGCGGATGCGAAGGTAAAGATAGTCCGCGGCGTAGACCAGGACGAACAGACCCGCGAGCCCAGCAAGGATGCGCTGGAAAATCCGTATTGGTGTCACTCAAGCGAGTATAGCCGAAGCCGCCGAGCGCGAATGCTGCGCGGCTACTGCTTGATTTCGACCGGCGTGCCGATCTTGATGGTCGAGCCGAAGCGCTTGTAGTTGGAATACTTCACGGTCATGCGAATGTGGATACCGCCGCTGCTGAAATTCAGCGTGTCATCCGCATGGGTGTAGGTTGGGAACCAGTACGGGCCGGAGATGTTTTCGCGGTACGTGGTGAAGTGAGGAAAGATGTTTTCGTTGTTCTTCTTCAAGATGTCCGGAACCGCTTTGCCGTAGCTCTTCACGATCTGCATGTCCTTGTCGTCCACCCAGACACGGCCCTGGAAGTAGCGCTGATCCTTTTCCATTTTTTTCGGGGCTACGTCGAAGACATAGGCGTGCAGCTCGTCCACGACCTGTTTGCCCACGTAGGTGACGTTGTATTTCGGCAGGTCCTCGACAGTCAGGACAAAGGGCTGAATGTTTTTCAGGTCATCCAGGTCCTGCTTGCTCATAGAGATGCGGTGCAAGGAATCAGGCGGAGCATAGGTGATCTTCTCAAGCCGCTTGCCGTCCGGCGTGAAAATGATGTCGCTGTTCATGCGGTATTCGCCGTCGGGATTGCCGTCGAAATCGATGGTTTGAATCACGAAACTTTGCGAATACGTGTAGTTGTCGCGCTCCTTGCGAAACTCGGATTCATGCTGGGAGAATTTCGCGATGATCTGTTCGATCGGAATTGCGGGCGGCGTCTTGGTGATTTCGGATTCGTCATGCGCTTCGGACCTGCCCGCTGCAGGGCTCGCGGTACTGCTCGTAGGCATCCCGGGCGAACCTGATCCTCCGCTGGAAGTTGGCGGCGGGAGTGGGCCTTGCTGCTGACAGCGGGCGGCGGGAACCAGCGTTGCCGCCGAAAACAAGAGCACTGCGACTGACGCGGAATGCAAAAACCATGCGCGACTAGCGATGCGAAGAGGTGCAAGTTGCGAGAGAAGGCTCATGCCTGGACGAACTCTCCTAGGAAGAGTGTGGCCTTAAGGGTAAGACTTGTAAAGACGCTCTCGGGTTGCATGGCAGGCCGGGTTGGACTAGGTTAAGGCAAAGCAGCGAATGTGGTAAGCTAGAATCCTTCCGGTGGGGCCGTGGCGCAGTTGGGAGCGCGCCTCGATGGCATCGAGGAGGTCGTGGGTTCGAATCCCATCGGCTCCACCAACTATCACCTGTACAGTCCCGAGACATCTGGAGGCTGACTTGACCAAGATTGCCGTACACGGTGGCCAGTGCAGCGTGAGCTAAGGCAAAGCTAGGATCCAGTTCCACTGTTCGTCGCAAGAAGGGAACGGCTGCAAAGTCGCCCTCCTCCAGTTGTTGCATTCTCCACCCATGTGTGAAGGCCTGCAAAGCTTCTAACGAGGAGGTTGTATCTGCGCACATCAAAGGGAGCGGGTAGCGGGATGCGAGTTACAGCGAATGACAATTTCTTTACCTCGTGTTGTTCTTGCCGTGTGTTTGAACGAAAGAAACACCGCATGCAGTGAACTGAGTCCGATATTGAATTCATACGGAGACAGATTTCAGCAAGGGAATTCACTCAGAATCAAACCGGTGAGGCGAGACACCAAGGGCTTGGCGCATCTCCGTGCGAGCGAGATCGCCAAGTCCCTTGGGTTACGCGCATCTTTGCGGCGGAGTTTCTCGCGTTTTACAGCAGCTTGACAGACGTGACTTTCAAGGTGTCGCCCTGAACTTCACCCGTCACATCGGCGCGCAGGTGATCTTTTTTGTCGGAGGCTTTGAGCGCCGTGACGATCTCCTTGTTCCCCTGGGCATCGAATTTCAAAAACTTCTTGTCGCCGGTGATGACGCCGTAGCCGCTGGCTTCGCATTTGAGAGCGCACGCACGCGTATGGCTGTCAGGGTTGTCGGCAACTTTCTTCGAACAGTTCGAGTCCACGACAGGAACATTATTGAAAGTTTCCGCCGCCGCAACTGCCGGAAGTGCGAAAAGCCCCAACAGTGCGAAGTAACTGAGTTTCTTCATGGTTTCCTCCATTTCGAGTTTTCGATTGCATAACAAAATGCAGAAAAGCCGGGCTCCCAGAAACCGCCGTGCAAGGCCTTACGTAATGATCAGGTTGATGCCGCCTATGGGGTCCCTTGCTTCACTCCAGCGGAAAGCACGGAGCCTTCGCGAGCGGCGCTTAGTTGAGAAAGCGCGAACGCGCCGACGGCGATTTCAACGTCGCGCACCGCAAGGTCATAGAACATGCCCGTCGTGAGCAGGTTGACGGCGATGGCCAACAGCCACAGGCCAACGATATAGCTGCCGATCTTTGTCCATCGCGTAAGAACGATGACACCGGCAATCACCTCTACGACGCCAACGATGTGCATGAACGTCGTTGCTTTTATGGGAATGACCTTCGTGGCGATGGGGCTGAGGTACATGCTCCAATCGGTGAGCTTGTTGAAGTATTTGTCGATGCCGGCGATGATCGGGCCGAACCCCAGCGCAACGCGAAGTGCCCACCAGGCGGCATTTAGACGAGAATCAAACTCTTTCATTACTACCCGCAATAGAGAGAGCGACCAGCAGTGTTTTGGTTACAGGAGCCTCAGGGCGGTCCAGTACTGGGCGACCAGGAACCAAGAAAATGACTTATAACCCTTTGCAGATTGTGCACTCTGTATTCCGGGGGCGGGTGTGGAGATCTTGGAAAGGGCACGCGGGGAAGGTTGGATCGACGAGGAAGTGGTCGGCCGCGTATTAGCCGGGGAGACCGAACTGTACGAGATCCTCATGCGTCGGTACAACCAGAGGCTTTACCGCGTGGTGATCTCCATTCTACGGGATGCCGACGAGACAGAAGACGTGATGCAAGAGGCTTACGTCCGCGCATATCAGCATTTGAGTCAGTTCGAGGGCCGCGCGGCGTTCTCCACCTGGCTGACACGCATTGCAGTTCACGAAGCGCTGGCGCGCCTCCGACAACGAGAGCGCGTTCAACAGTTTAGCAGCGATGCTAATGAGGGAGAAATTCCAGTGAGTCCAGGAAGCCTGGCCCTTGACCCGGAGCAGACTATGTCCAAAGCGGAGCTTAGCCGCATGCTTGAGGAAGCCGTGCTCGACTTGCCGGAACAATACCGAACGGTTCTGATGTTACGGGACGTGGAGGAAATGAGCACTTCGGAAACGGCGGCGGTCCTTAGCCTTAGCGAAGAGAACGTTAAAGTGCGGCTCCATCGCGGGCGCGCTTTGGTGAGGAGAGGAGTGTTTGCCCGCGTAGGCGCAACGGCGAAAGACGCTTTCCCGTTCCTGGGAGCACGTTGTGACCGCATGGTAATACGCGTATTTGAGCGCTTGTCCTGGAAAGAGAGAGCCTCTCTCTAGCCGCGCGGGCCAATTGCACTGGAGCGGCACGGCAGCCCGGGTGGTGAAGAAGTTTTATCGGCACCCGTGCCTTGACCGACCGAGTGACGGGCAATCCAGAAGTTATCGATACTTAGCTTGCTGTTTGCCGACAATCCGGCAAGAATCTTGTCTATCACGCCAAGGCCGACATTGGGTGCAATCGAACTGCCTGCATTTCATTACATTTCAAGGCGGATTGACACGGCCACGCCCAGGCGTATCATCCGACCATCGTCGCAACTCAACGGGGGACGCTCTCCGCGTTCCTGGAGTGTGGGCAAAGGAGGTTGCCACTATGCCTGTTTCCAAAGAATTCGCAATCCTCATGGAAGATCGGCCAGGAACTCTCGGCAAAATCTGCCGGAGCCTAGCGGACCGCAATGTCAGCATTCTCGCCTTTCAATCTGTTCCACTGGGAGGAAAGAGCCTGGTTCGTTTATTCGTGGACAATCCCTCTACAGCCAGGGATGTACTAACCGCGGAACGCGTGATGTACT
>Ga0306920_100001654_pt1 | contig 27733 bp, 18 predicted proteins | sample flu12Cox44000170_FD_204666 | JGI IMG/M metagenome (GOLD analysis project Ga0306920, IMG submission 204666) | Lab enrichment of tropical soil microbial communities from Luquillo Experimental Forest, Puerto Rico - flux4day.12C.oxic.44.000.170 (v2)... | ecosystem: Environmental > Terrestrial >... | reverse complement strand
CAATCCGTCGGCGGCTGCGATCGAGGATCTCGTAGCGGGGCCGGACCATGTGCTTCCCCGCGCGCAGCTCGATCTGCCTGGGCCAGGTCAGGCCCGGCAGGACTTCGCCGATATCGACCGCGTGGGTCGCAAACGGCGCGATCGGCTGGACGATCGGCACCAGGTGGTCCTCGCCCATCGGGTTTAGACGAATGTCGCCGGCCGGAATCGGGATCGGATGGCTGTTCTGAAGCCAGAGCACGACGCGCTCGCCGGGGCCGGGCGCAGGGAGGCCGGCATACCGGTCCGCGGGCCAAGCGTTCGCGTCGTGCGTGGAGGAGAGCGCGCACTCAGTATCGGCACGACCACCGCGCGCGGTCTCAGGGCTGGAGCTGGCGTCACCGAATGTGTCGAGGGCGTATTTGACGACGTCGTGCCCGGCTGCTCCGACAACGTGGAGAAATAGTTGACCGCAGAATTCGGTCAGGCGGAAGTGGTCGCGGATTTCGCGACTATCGAGAATGATCGTGCTCCCCGCCCCGCCACAGCTTTCGCACCACTCGGCAAGAATTTGACCGTCACCGGCAAACAACGTCATCCAGCAGGTGACAGTTTCTGCGCCGTAGCCTGACCAGTAGTTCGCGGTCACGAGCCGCGTATGCAATCCGCCTGCATCACGGAAAAAAGCAAAATTGGTGGCGAAATTGAGCGGGTCGAGATAAGCGCTCCGGTTGGTCAAACGCTCGGCGGGGATCCGCATGGTGTCGAGGCTGAAGGCACGCGCGCCGTCTGGCAAATAGGGCTGGAGCTGCGCGATTGTGCGCCCGGCGTCGAACGCGGCCACGAACACCGACCGGGCGCACGAATCGGCGAGCTCAGTCACCGGCTTTGTTGCGTGGCCCAAGACGGTGTCGCCGATCCGAGCCACTTGTTGGACATAAGTGCCGGCGATTTCGACCCTGTCGAGGCAGAAGATCTCGTTGAAGGCCTCGGCGGCACCGCTCGGATCGTAGACAGCAACCGGAGTGTTGCGCATCAGCATGCCAACCAGAGCCTGCCCCTGTCGGGCGGCGGTCGGATGGGTCAGCGCCTTGTAGAGTGTGTTGCCGCCGCGGGCGTTGTCGAAGGTCTCGATGCGCAGGGCCATGGCGGCGAGCCGTTTTCGGAGGCAGCGGGCAGCACGCGCTCCGATACTACACCCTTCGCGGCGGGCGCAAGCCGCCGCCGGAGTTAACGTGAACCGGCGCGATCCCGCCCGATGAACGCTCTGCCGAGGCGTCGGCAAAACCAAGGCGCCACTCCTCCCGAACCGCCTAGGCCATGGCGCGCCGCCGCTAGATCGATGCCACACTTGGCGAAGACCTGCGCGATATAGCGGGTGGTCAGAACCGCGATCAATGCGCCGGCGAGGCAGTCCGCGAGGTAGTGAGCACCGACCACCACACGGCTCATACACACAATCGCCGCCACGAGGATATAAAAGAGAAGGTGCTGTGGCCAAAGAAACCATAGAGCCGCCATCAGAGCGACGATTGTGGCGCTGTGTCCCGAAGGAAACGACCAGTGGTCGGGATGCCACATGAGCCAAGCAAAACCATAGACATCAGACTGGAAAAGCAGTTTTGGCCTGGCTCGTCCAAAGACAATCTTCAGCACATCGACGATGACGCCCGAGGCGGCAATCGAAAGAAAGAGGAACGCCGGAATTCCCGACAGGGCGCGCAGCGGCAGGGCGAACTGCCGCAGTCGCGGCGGTACGCCGCCCCAGTGCAGCGCGACGAAAGCAAGGCCGAAGATGGTCAAATAGCCGTAAGTCAAACCGAGACGCCCAGTGAAGTCGAAGAGCGAGCGCAGGTCGTGGTCTCGGGCGTGGAAAAACAATGCGAGCGGCCGGTCGGCAGCACGGATCGAGATCACCACGAGAAGCGTCGTTGCCGCCGCGACAAAGACGAGGCGAACAGCGGGCGATCGGTGAGCGCGGCGTACCACGGCCCATGCAATGGCCGCATCGCGCAAGATCAATCGATAGAATCGGAGGAGCGGCGGCGTCGCGAGACCGTCGCAATCGACGATCCACCAGTAGAGCAACGCCGTCGTGCCATAGGCGAGCAAGCCGGCATAGACGACATCCGACAGAAAGTGAGCGCCTTGCGCGATACGACCTATCCCGACGAGCACTCCGAAACCGAGAGCGGCCGCTATACCGCGCCGCCGAGAGTTGCCCGGTGGAAGCAAGAAGGCGAAGGAGACGAGAGAGAAGGCAAGTGCGGCGTGGCCGGAAACAAAAGCACAGTTTCGATCGCATTCGGCTGCGGGCAGCGGTGCTGGGGTGAAGTGATGGGTCCCGCCGAACGCTTCGATCTGCGTGGGCCGGGCGCGTCCCCAATGATCTTTTAGAAGGGTGTTTGCGAGGAATCCGGGACCGGCAGCAGTCGATGCAACGAGAAAGATGAGCGCCTTGCGGTCCAGCCGCCACAGCGGCCGGCCGAGAAGGAGCAGCCAGGATGCGCCGACCGCGCCGAGGATTATTGTACCCCCGGCGATCCAAGGGATTGCATGAAAGAGCAACAAGATCGGCGGCGAACTCGTTAGCACAAAGCCGCGCTCGGGATCGTAGAACAGCCCACTGGTCGCCAGGTCGACCCGGGGTGCAAACAAGAAGATTGCCAGCGTGAAGGCAACCATCCCGAGATAGACTAGGAATGCCTTCACACCCGCTTTCGCCGTCTGAGAACGAGTACTTGCGGCGCGAGTCCGGTGCGCGTCGTGTCATCCGGGACCGGATCGGACCAGCCCTCGATGCGGCCAGAGAACGGCCGGGTGATGCCGGCCGCCTTCATCGCCTCGTGAAAGCAGACGAACTTGGCGTTGCCACCGTCGAGGTTAAGGACATGGACCGGTTTGCCGGTCGGAGCTGCTTCGCTGACCATCGAGACGGAATCGCTGATAGGCTCTGTTGGTTCCGGTTGATCAGCACCGTCGGGATCGGCCGCGGCATCGTCGCGAGCGGCGGAAAGCGGCACTGTTCGGCCGCGAGACTTGCTTGCGTAGCCCGATGGACAGCCGCCCGCGAAGCGATCACCCCCGGTCGGCGGAGACGATCGTGTTGGGACACGACCAACCGGTCGAATTCCGCTCGCCCGATCCCGGGATTCTGGATCTGCGCGGCGACGGTATTCCCGCCGCCGGCGCGCAGATCGCGAGCGCCGGCATCGCTGCATTCGGGCCGCGGGCGATGACCAGATCGGGCGAGGGCGGTTGCAAGCTCGCACCGGTATCCCCGGCCGTACGGAACGGCGCGAACCAGCGCTGCGGGCAGACAGACCCAGGGGAAGTGGATGCTGAGGCGCTTCTCGATGAACAGGAACCCGCTCGGCTCGGCAAGACCGAGCGCCTGGCTCGCCATTCCCGCCTTGCCGTCACGCAAAGCCCAGGCGATTGGCGACAGGCCGCTTGGGGCTTCGGGCAGCCCGAAGCGTCTGTCGGCAGGACGGAGACCATCGCTTCCGTTTGCGCATGCCGGTTGTACACAGCAAGGATTCCACCGGGCTATATGATGACTGTCTTACCCCAGGTTGGCCTTTCACCAGAGAAAAGCGAATCACCATCAGCCGAAGGCGACGGTGACGACCTCATAGGATTTCGCGCCGCGCGGGGTGGCGACCTCGACGCTTTCCCCGGTTCGTTTGCCGATCAGCGCGCGCGCCAGCGGTGATGTCACCGACAGCCGCCCTTGACTTATATCGGCTTCGTCCTCGCCGACGATTTGAAAGGTCTGCTCCTCGTCGGTCTCCTCGTCCGCAAGCGTGACCCTAGCCCCGAACTTGATCACCGACCCCGACAGCTTGGAGACGTCGATGACTTCCGCACGGGCGATCTTGTCCTCGATTTCGGCGAGCCGGCCTTCGATAAAGCTCTGCCGATCGCGCGCGGAGTGATATTCGGCATTCTCTGCCAAGTCGCCATGATCTCGAGCCTCGGCGATAGCGCGGATTATCGCCGGTCGGTCGACGGTCTTTAGGCGCTTCAGCTCCTCCCGGAGCCGATTGTAGCCATCGGCCGTCATCGGGATCTTGTTCATTGAAAAGGGTTCACATCCTGCTGACGAAAACCATGGCACGGGCTGCCGCGGAGCAATCAAAAGTATGACTGTAGTGGCGCAACTTCAAGATTGCCGGCGCGCAACGCCTTGATCGCTTGCACCGCCGCCCGCGCCCCGGCGACGGTCGTATAATACGGGATGCTGTTGGTCAGCGCGGTACGTCTCAGGCTAAAGCTATCGGCGATCGCTTGCGCACCCTCGGTCGTGTTGAAGACAAGCTGGATGCCGCCGCTCAACATCAAATCGACAATGTGAGGGCGTCCCTCACTCACTTTGTTGATGCGCGCCACCGGCAGGCCGCAGGCGATCAAGGCCTGCGCAGTGCCGTTGGTAGCAATTAGCGCGAAACCCATTTCGAGGAGCTGGCGGCAAGGCTCTACGAGCACCCTCTTGTCTTGATCCCGGACCGAGACAAAGACGCGGCCCTCGAACGGCAAGTTGGTCCCGCTGCCGAGCTGCGACTTCGCGAAGGCGCGCCCGAAATCCGTGTCGAGCCCCATGACCTCGCCGGTCGATTTCATCTCCGGACCGAGGATCAGGTCGACCCCGGGGAAGCGCGAAAACGGGAAGACCGCCTCCTTGACGGCAACACGGCCGCCGTTTGCGAGACGCTGGTGGCAGGCGCGGGCGAGGCCTAGCTCGAGACGTTCACCCGCCATGATCCGCGCTGCGATCTTGGCGATCGGGACCCCGATCGCCTTGGCGACAAAGGGAACCGTCCGCGAGGCGCGGGGGTTGACCTCCAACACGTAGATTTCGTCATCTTTAACCGCGAATTGAACATTCATCAGCCCAACCACGTCGAGCGCCCGAGCAAGTATGACGGTCTGCCGCTCGATCTCGACGATCCTATCGCGCGCGAGGCTGTATGGCGGCAGCGAGCAAGCGCTGTCGCCCGAATGGATTCCGGCCTCCTCGATATGTTCCATGATGCCGGCGACCTCGACGGTCAATCCGTCGGAGACGGCGTCGACATCGACCTCGATTGCGTTCTGCAGATAGCGGTCGATCAGCACCGGGGTCGCCCCCGCCACACCAACTGCGTAGCGCATGTAACGGTCGAGCGCGACGCCGTCGTGGACGATCTCCATCGCCCGCCCGCCAAGGACGTAGGACGGGCGGATCATCACCGGATAGCCGATGCGGGAGGCGATCTCTGCGGCCTCGTTCGCGGAAGAAGTAGTGCCGTTTATCGCTTGGCGCAGCCCGAGGCTCCTAAGAAGGTCCTGGAAACGGCTGCGGTCCTCGGCGAGATCGATCGAGTTCGGCGGAGTCCCGAGGATCGGTATCTGCGCCCGCTCCAGCGCTGCTGCGAGCTTCAACGGGGTCTGCCCGCCGAACTGCACGATCACGCCGAGCAGGATCCCGCGGCGCTCTTCGACCCGGATGATCTCGACCACATCCTCGGCGGTCAACGGCTCGAAGTAGAGCCGGTCGGAAGTGTCGTAATCCGTCGACACGGTCTCCGGGTTGCAGTTGATCATTATCGTCTCGATCCCCACCTCGCGCAGACTGTAGGCCGCATGCACGCAGCAGTAGTCGAACTCGATACCCTGTCCGATTCGGTTCGGGCCGCCGCCGAGAATGATCACCTTTCGCCGGTCGCTCGGATCGGCCTCGCATTCCGGCGCATCGAACCCGTCGCCCTCGTAGCAGGAGTACATGTACCGGGTGAGCGAAGGAAACTCCGCCGCGCAAGTGTCAATCCGTTTATACACCGGCCGCAAATCGCAGCTTCGGCGGCGCGCGGATACGGCGTCCTCGTCGAGCCCCGCCAGCTTGCCGAGGCGGGCATCCGAGAAACCCATCTGCTTGAGCCGCAAAAACTTGGTGCGATCGTGCGGCAGCCCGTCGCGCCGAACTCGTTCCTCGATCTCGACGATCTCGCGGATGCGGTCGAGAAACCACCGCTCGAAGCGGCAGGCAGCGTGGATCTCCGCGGTGCTGAGCCCGTGCCGGTAGGCCTGGGCGACCAACAGCAGGCGATCGGGTGAGGGTCTGGCCAGCGCCGCTTTGACCGCGTCCTTGCCGGCGCTCTCGACCCCTTCGATCGCGACTTCGTCGAAGCCGCTGAGACCCGTTTCCAGCGAGCGGAGGGCCTTCTGCACCGATTCGGCAAAGCTGCGCCCGATCGCCATCACCTCGCCGACCGATTTCATCGAGGTCGTCAGCAACGGCTCGGTCCCCGGAAACTTTTCAAATGTAAAGCGCGGCATCTTGGTGACGACGTAATCGATCGTCGGCTCGAATGAGGCCGGGGTGGTTTGGGTAATCTCGTTGTCCAGCTCGTCGAGGGTGTAGCCGACGGCGAGTTTGGCGGCGACCTTGGCGATCGGGAAGCCGGTTGCCTTGGAGGCCAGCGCCGAGGAGCGTGAAACCCGCGGGTTCATCTCGATGACGACGAGGCGGCCATCGGCTGGGTTGACTGCGAACTGCACGTTCGATCCGCCGGTGTCGACGCCGATCTCGCGCAACACCGCGATCGCGGCGTTGCGCATCAGTTGGTATTCCTTGTCGGTCAGGGTCAGCGCCGGCGCGACACAAACCGAGTCCCCGGTATGAATCCCCATCGGATCGATATTCTCGATCGAACAGACGATGATGCAGTTGTCCGCGCGGTCGCGGACCACCTCCATCTCGTATTCCTTCCAGCCGAGGACCGATTCTTCGATCAGGACCTCGTGGGTCGGCGAGACCCGCAGCCCGCCACGAACGATGTCCTTGAATTCCCGCGCGTTGTAGGCGACGCCGCCGCCGGTGCCTCCCAGGGTGAACGAGGGTCTGATGATCGCCGGCAACCCCACCCCCTTGAGCGCCTCGACCGCTTCGTCGACCGAGCGCACCAGCCGGCTCTTCGGCGAGGCGAGGCCGATCTTGTCCATCGCCAGGCGGAAGAGCTGGCGATCCTCGGCCTTGGCTATCGCCTCCTGGGTTGCGCCGATCAGCTCGACACCATAGCGCTCGAGGATACCCGAACGGGCGAGTGCCATCGCTATGTTGAGCGCGGTCTGCCCGCCCATCGTCGGCAGCAGCGCCTGCGGCCGCTCGCGGACGATGATCTTCGCGACCATCTCTGGGGTGATCGGCTCGAGATAGGTGGCGTCGGCGAGTTCCGGGTCGGTCATGATTGTGGCCGGGTTCGAATTCACCAGCACGATCCGATACCCTTCGCTCTTCAGCGCCTTGCAGGCCTGAGTCCCGGAATAGTCGAACTCGCAGGCTTGTCCGATGACGATCGGGCCGGCGCCGATGATCAGAATGCTGTCGATGTCCGTGCGCCTAGGCATTCTCGTCCATCAGCCTGGTAAACCGCTCGAACAGATGATGGCTGTCGTGCGGGCCGGGGCTCGCCTCCGGATGGTATTGGACCGAGAAGACCGGCTTGCCGATCACTCGCAGCCCTTCATTGGTCTTGTCGAAGAGCGAGAGATGAGTCGGCTCGACGCCTTCGGGCAAACTTTCCGGGTCAACGACGAAACCATGGTTCTGGCTGGAGATCTCGACCTTGCCGGTCAGCAGATCCTTGACCGGATGGTTGGCGCCGCGATGGCCGTGCGCCATCTTGTGGGTCGTGCCGCCGAGCGCCAGCGCCAAGAGCTGGTGACCGAGGCAGATGCCGAAGATCGGCTTACCTGAACCTAGTAGGTCGCGCAGCACCGGCACCGCATAAGCGCCAGTGGCGGCTGGGTCGCCTGGCCCGTTCGACAGAAAAATGCCGTCAGGCCGATGGCGCATAATGTCCTCTATCGGGGCAGTGGCGGGCACCACAGTCACCCGGCAGGCATGCTCGGCGAGCATCCGCAAGATGTTGCGTTTGGCGCCGTAATCGATCGCGACGACGTTGTAGCGTGGGGTCTGCTGGAGGCCATAGCCACGCTCGTGATTCCATACCGTTTCGTCCCACTCGTAGGTTTGGCGACAGGTTACATCTTTAGCGAGATCCATCCCTTCGAGACCCGGCCAGGCGCAGGCCCGGGCGTGGAGGGAAGGGATGTCGAGCCGCCGCTCGGGATCGTGAGCGATGACACCGTTCGGCGGCCCGAAATCGCGAATGCGCCGCGTCAGCCGCCGCGTGTCGACCCCCGAAATCCCGATGAGCCCATAGGATCTGAGCCAAGCGTCGAGCGACTGGGTCGCGCGATAGCTCGCCGGCTCGGTGATCGGGGTTCGCAGGACGATCCCACGCGCCGCCGGGGACGCGGCTTCGACATCTTCCCGATTCGCGCCGACATTGCCGATGTGGGGAAATGTGAAGGCGATGATTTGACCGGCATAGGAGGGGTCGGTCATGATCTCCTGATATCCGCTGACAGCGGTATTGAAGCAGACCTCGCCGACCGCCGTCCCCACCGCGCCGAGGCCGCGGCCCCAGAACAAAGTACCATCAGCGAGGACGAGCGCGGCGTTCCGGTCGGGCGGTCGCGGCGTCTGGTCACGCATGCGGGATTCCTGGCGGCAAGCTGCAGTCCACCAATGCCCCGGCGGCCAGCAGACGAACAGTACAAGCGCTTAACGAATACCGTCTTGGGTTCGCGGCGTCAACCCGGTGCTGGTCTGAACTTCCTATTCTTTCAAATACTTAGTCGAAGATGTGCAGAATTGCTGCGGACCGCGAAACGCGCTAGGCTTTGCTGTTCGCTCGGAGGGGGGAATGGGTCGATGCTGCGTCAAGCCTTCACCGACCGGATGAAACAGGCGCTGAAGGCCGGGGATGCGCGCGCCCTCTCGACCACTCGCCTGATCTTGGCCGGGCTCAAGGATCGCGACATCGCTGCGCGCGGACAAGGTAATGCCGAGGGCATCTCCGAGACCGAGATCCAGCGGATGCTGCAAGCGATGATCAAACAGCGCCGCGAATCGATCGCGCTTTATGAGCAAGGCAACCGCGCCGATCTCGCGCAGCGGGAGCGCGAGGAGATCGCGCTGATAGAGAGTTTCCTGCCCCGCCAGCTCGAAGAGAGCGAGATCGAGGCGGCGGTAAAGACCCTGATCGCTGAGACCGGGGCGGCGGGCATGAAGGACATGGGCCGGATCATGGCGGCGCTCCGCGAGCGCCATGCCGGTATCATCGATTTCGGTCGCGCAAGCGCGATCGTGAGGCTACTCCTGGGCTGAGCCCACCGTGGCAGCTCGAATGTCAAGGATCGTATTTCCTCTCCCGTTGCTCGCGGTAGGGAAGGATCAACGAGGTGTCGGACACAAGGCGCGGCGAAAGTCCGCCTCCCCTTCCCGGTTCCCCCTTACCCCTACCGTATTCACACATTACGGCGGCACCGCATAGGCGCCGCGGAGATTGGTCCTGACAAACGGACATACGCTGGTAACGATACCGGAGCGCTCCTTGGTCCTTCCCTGTTACATGATTTCGGCTCCCTGCTCGGCCGATTTAATTCTCTGTTCGATCACTTAGGGAATTTGCCTTATGGTTTGTCGTAAAAACAATGGCTTGCCGGCGCAGACACCGCCCCCAAACCGCCTGAAATCGAGTTTTTGCCAGTATTATTCCCGTCGACAGGGAAGTCACCGGCTGCTCTCCGGCAGCGACATCCGCACCCCGGCGGCGACAGATGTATGAATACCGTAGCCCCTTCTCTCGAGGGGTAGAGAGGGGACAGTAGGATGGCCTTTCCACCTGGCTTCCTCGACGAGTTGCGCAGCCGGGTTTCCCTTGCCGGGCTGATTGGCCGCCGGGTGAAGCTGGTGCGGCGCGGGCGCGAGTACGCGGGGCTGTGCCCGTTTCACCACGAGAAGACGCCCTCCTTCTATGTCGTCGAGGATAAGTCTTTCTTCCACTGCTTCGGGTGCGGCGCGCATGGCGATGTGATCGGCTTTGTGATGCGTGCCGACAATCTCGACTTCATCGAGGCGATCGAGAAACTGGCGGGCGAGGCCGGGCTCGCCGTCCCGCGCGCGACCCCGCAAGAGCGCGAACGCGCGCAGCAGCAGAAAACTTTGCTCGGGGCGTTGGAGGCTGCTGCGGCCTTTTACGAGGCTCGTCTGGCGTCGCCCGCGGGCGCTCGTGCGCGAAATTATCTCGATGAACGTGGTCTCGATGCCGAGACGATCCGGCACTTTCGCCTGGGTTGGGCTCCGGATGAGCGACAGGCGCTGCGCCGCAGCCTTTCAGCCGATTTTTCCGAGTCGCTGCTGATCGAGGCTGGGCTCCTGCGTCGGCCATCGAGCGCCGCCGCGGACGAGCCGCTCGACTATTTCCGCAGCAGAGTGATGTTTCCGATTGGCGATCGAACCAGCCGGGTGATCGCCTTTGGCGGCCGCATGATCGGTGATGGACAACCCAAATATCTGAACTCACCCGAATCCACACTCTTCGAGAAAGGACGCGTGCTGTACGGCTGGGCGGCGGCGCGGGCGGGCCTCGCGCGCGAAGCGCCGTCTGCGGGACCTGGAGTGATCGTCACGGAAGGCTATATGGATGTGATCGCGTTGCATCGCGCGGGTTTCCCGACCGCCGTGGCGCCGCTGGGAACGGCATTGACCGATTTTCAGTTGCATGACCTCTGGCGCCTCGGATCGGAGCCCGTCCTCTGTTTCGACGGCGATGCGGCGGGTCAGCGCGCCGCCGCTCGAGCACTCTATCGGGCGCTCCCGTTCCTGGGTGCAGGTCGGAGCCTGCGTTTCGCGAGCCTCCCCGCCGGGGAGGACCCCGATTCGTTGATTCGCACCGAAGGTCGCATCGCTTTCGAAGCGATTCTCGACGCCGCGCGGCCCTTGTCCGACATGCTGTGGGAAATCGAGCTCGCTGCAAAGCCCCGCAATACCCCGGAACGCCTCGCCGATGTGTGGCGCCGGCTGGTGAGCCGGGTCGAGTTGATCCCCGACCGGAAGGTGCAGGCTGAGTACCGCAATCTCTTCTATAAGCGGTTCGATCCACGCCCCACGGTTACCAGATCGCGGGATCGAATACGCCAAGGCTCGACCGCGGTACACGACGGCCCACCGCCGCGGCCTCGCCCGCCGCAGCGCCTGCAGCGCGAGATACTGTTCCGGATTCTCCTCCATTTCCCTGGCTTGATTGTCGAGGTCGCGGAGGAGTTCGCCTCTCTCGACCTCCCCGAGGCCGATTTTGACAAGCTTCGGCATGAGATTTTAGGGCTTGAAGCCTCGCAGCCGGGGCTTGACGCTGGAACGCTGCAACAACACCTTGTGCAAAGCGGGTTTGCGGCGACCGTGGACGCGCTTCTAACACCTTCAGTCGATACAGGCTTTCTGGTCCGATGCCCCGATCCGGCCTCCGCGCGTAAAGAATGGACGCATGTGATCAGAATGTTGGGGCGCAGAGAGCGGTCGGTCATGGCTGCTGGCAGCGACCTCGAAAGTGAGGTATCGGCAGAGATGTGGGAGCGGTTCCAAGCCGCCAGGGAGCAGGAGTTGCAGCAGGGTCTGATCGGCAGTGAAGACCACATTTGACCTGTTCTCGACCAAAAAACGTCGCGAGAATCCTGTCGAAGGATTGTTTTGTGGCGTCCGGCCGCGGCCGGACGGAAGGTGCGCTTATTTAGGGATGGTCGAATGGCGAGCAAAGCGGCGAACACGGCTGAAGCAACCGAAACGCGCGAGGAGGCAGCAGATGCTCCGCTTCTCGACACTCTTGCCGCTGCGATCAAGAAGATACTAGCTCGCGGCAAAGAGCGCGGATACTTGACCTATGATGAGTTAAACGCCGCGCTGCCGCATGACCAGGTGTCCTCTGAGCAGATCGAGGACACGATGACGATGCTGTCGGAACTCGGGGTCAATTTGATCGAGAGCGAGGAGAGCGAGGAGCCGGCGGCTGCCGAGGCCGAGGAAGCCGACAGCGAGGTCCGTGGCAATCTCGACGATGACGATATCGGCCGCACCGATGATCCCGTTCGTATGTATCTGCGGGAGATGGGTTCGGTCGAGCTGCTGTCCCGGGAAGGGGAGATCGCGATCGCCAAGCGGATCGAGGCCGGCCGCGAGATGATGATCGGCGGCATCTGTGAGAACCCGCTGACGATCCGCGCAATCATCGCTTGGCGCGACGCTCTCAACGAAGGAAAGATGCTGCTTCGCGACATAATTGATCTCGACGCGACATATGGCAGCGGTGGGTTCGAGCAGGTGCCGGCGGAGGCGGTTGTCATCGCACCATCCGAGGCTGATCCAGAGCCCAAGGCCGAAACCGGAAACGGGGAAGAACCGCCGGCTGAGCTCGTTGGGATCGAGAGTGAGCTCGCCGTCGAGGAAGCTGAGGGCGAGGAAAGCTCAGTCTCGCTCGCCGCGATGGAAGCGCAGCTGAAACCGAGCGCGCTCGCGACTTTCGACGTGATCGCCGAAACTCACAAGAAGCTGCGCAAGCTCCAGGATCATCGGATCAACGCCTTGCAGAAAGGCGAGATGCTGCCGCGGGCCACCGAACGCCGTTACGAGAAGCTCAAAGCGGCAATTATCGAGGATGTCAAGCGGGTGCGCTTGAACAACACGCGCATCGAGGACCTTGTCGAGCAGCTCTACGATGTCAATCGGCGGCTCGTTGCCGATGAAGGAAGACTGCTGAGGCTGGCTGAGAGTGTTGGGATCAGGCGCCCGGAATTTCTGCAGCACTATATCGGCAACGAGCTCGGCGCCAATTGGCTCGATCGCGTCGGAACTGTGTCAGGTCGCGGGTGGGCAAAATTGGCCGAAAAGCACTGTGCGGACGTGGTAAAGCTGCGCGCCGCCGTTGCGCAGATTGCCGCCGAGGCGAAGCTGCCGATCGCGGAGTTCCGCCGCGTCGTGCAAACCGTGCAGCGCGGCGAACGCGAAGCGAGCCGGGCAAAAAAGGAAATGGTTGAGGCCAATCTGCGCCTTGTGATCTCGATCGCTAAGAAATACACGAACCGTGGGTTGCAGTTCCTGGACCTCATTCAGGAGGGAAATATCGGCTTGATGAAGGCGGTCGATAAGTTCGAGTACCGCCGCGGCTACAAATTCTCGACCTATGCCACGTGGTGGATTCGCCAGGCGATCACCCGCTCGATCGCCGATCAGGCGCGCACGATCCGTATCCCCGTGCACATGATCGAGACGATCAACAAGCTGGTGCGCACCTCGCGGCAGATGTTGCACGAAATCGGCCGCGAGCCGACCCCGGAGGAGCTCGCCGAAAAGCTCGCGATGCCGCTCGAAAAAGTGCGCAAGGTTTTAAAGATTGCCAAGGAGCCTATCAGCCTCGAGACACCGATCGGCGACGAGGAGGATTCGCATCTCGGCGACTTCATCGAAGACAAGAATGCGGTGTTGCCGCTCGATGCGGCGATCCAGGCAAATCTGCGCGAGACGACCACGCGCGTCCTGGCTTCATTGACAGCGCGTGAGGAGCGCGTGTTGCGCATGCGGTTCGGCATCGGTATGAACACCGACCACACCCTTGAGGAAGTCGGCCAGCAATTTTCGGTCACTCGGGAGCGCATCCGGCAGATCGAGGCAAAGGCGCTGAGGAAACTCAAACACCCGAGCCGTTCGCGCAAGTTGCGCAGCTTCCTCGACACCTAAGCGCGCCAGACCCCTCGGGGCCCGTAGTTCAGCTGGTTAGAACACGCCGCTCATAACGGTGTAGTCGCAGGTTCGAATCCTGCCGGGCCTACTCGCCTCCCGGCTGCGCGGTCAGATCCGTCGGCTGTCGTAAGCCCGCTGCAACAAGGTTTGGCGTTGGCGACGGCGGCAGCCGAGATCACTTGGCGCGCAGTGTCGTTGGATCTGCCGCAGGTGCCGCCACATCGCTCTCCAGCGGTTGATCTGCCTCTGGTCTTCTTCGGGCATGCGGCGGCCCATATAGTATCCGCAATACCATTGGAACCAGCCGCGCGTGTCGTCAGGATGAAGCCAGCCCTTTGCCCGCCATACTGAAAGCGGCAGGCTGGCATCAACAACGAAATAATTGAGCGAGCAGTCAAGCCGATCCGGCGCAAGCTTTGCGTGCGTGAACCATGCCTCCGGGAACTCGTCCCTCGTATCGGTCATGTACTTGCCGCAGAATACGCCGAGGCGCAGCATCTGAGCGGGCGGCAGTTCCGGCCGGAAATCGGGGTGAAAATGGACCCCATCGGCTCCGTCAGCTCATAACGGTAGCCCTGCTGCATTTTGTCATCGACGATCACGATCCGATAAATGGTCACGACACCTGCGCTATCTCGCGCACCCGGGTCGATCGGGCGGCGGCGAGGTGGTCCTTGGCCAGCACGGTGTAGACGGCGGGCAGCACGAATAGCGTAAACAGGGTGCCGATCGACATGCCGGCGACGACGACGACACCGATCGAGAACCGGCTCGCCGCCCCCGCCCCGGTCGCGGTCAAGAGCGGCACGAGCCCGACCACCATTGCCGCCGTTGTCATCAGGATCGGCCGCAAACGGACCCGGGCAGCCTGCTCGATCGCGCGGCGACGGTCGAGGCCCTCGCTGACCTGCAACTCGTTGGCAAAGGCGACCATCAGGATGCCGTGCTTGCTGATCAGGCCGATTAGGGTGACAAGGCCCACTTGCGTATAGATGTTCATCGTCGCCAAGCCAAAAAACAGCGGGATCATCGCACCACAGATCGACATCGGCACGCTGACGAGGATGACCAGCGGGTCGCGCAAGCTTTCGAACTGCGCCGCCAGCACCAGGAAGATCACGATCAGAGCAAAGACGAAGGTAACCGCCAGCTGGCTACCCTCGCGCACATAGAGTCGGGTATCGGACAAATAATCGTGGCTGAAGCCGGGCGGCAGGCTTTTCACCTGCTGCTCGAGGAAATCGACCGCCTGCCCGGTCGTCACCCCCGGCATTGGCACCGCCTGAAAGGTCGCCGAGTTGAGCTGGTTGTACAGGGTCAGCGCATTCGGTTCGGTCGCTGTCCTTAGCGTGACGAGGTTCGACAGCGGCACCGGCTGGCCCGCGGCGCTGTTGACGTAGTAGCGGGTTAGTGTCTCCGGGGTCAGGCGGTCGGCCCGCGGCACTTGTGGGATCACTCGGTAGGAGCGGCCGCCGAGATCGAACCGGTTGACATAGTTCTCGCCGACCAGCAGCGCCAAGGTATCGCCGATCGACCGCATCGTGATCCCAAGCGCGTTGGCCTTCGAGCGGTCGATGTCGACATGGATAACCGGCTGGTTAAAATCGAGGTCGCTGTCGACGACGATGAACATGCCGCTCTTGCGCGCCGCGGCTTTGATCTTCTCCATCGCCTCGTAGATCGCCTGATAGTCCTGCGGCGAGTAAATCACCATCTGGATCGGCAACCCGCCGATCGTCGCAGGCAGCGGCGGCAACGAAAAGACAAAGGCTCGCAGCCCCTCGACGGCGTCCACCTTTCGCTGAAGCAGCGGTTTTAGCTGTTGCGCCGATCGGGCGCGCTCGTTCCAGGGCTTCAGGATCACGCCGGCGATGCCCTGGTTCGGCCCGAACCGGCCGTTGACGATAAAGCGCAGGTAGGTTTCGGGAAACGAGGTGAAGCCACGGTCGAGCTCGCCCTCATAGGCTTGGGCATAGTCGAGATTGGCGTATTGCGGCGCCTTGGTCAGCGCGAACAGCACCCCCTGATCCTCTTCGGGGGCAAGCTCGGCCTTGGTGTGCAGGTACATGAAAGCGATGCTGGCCAGCACCGCGGCGCCGAACAGCGCGGTCACCGGGCGATAGTCGAGCGAGCGCTCGAGGCGCCGCCCGTAACCGGCGGCAAGACGTGAGAAGCCGCGGTCGATCAGCCGAACAAAGCGGCCGTGCAGCATCTCGCGGCTCAAGAGCAACGAGCACATCATCGGCGACAATGTCACCGCGACGATGCCGGAGATGATGACAGCACCCGCCAGGGTAAAGGCAAACTCGCGGAACAAGGCGCCGGTCACGCCGCCGAGAAAGCCGATCGGCGCGTAGACGGCGGCCAGGGTCAAAGTCATCGAGATGACCGGGCTCGCGATCTCGCGCGCGCCGATCAATGCCGCCTGCGCCGGGCTGCGCCCTTGCTCGATATGGCGATAGACGTTTTCGACAACGACGATCGCATCATCGACGACGAGCCCGATCGCCAGCACCATCGCCAACAGGGTCAACAAGTTGAGGCTAAAGCCCATCGCCGCCATCAACGTGCCGGCGCCGATCAGCGACAGCGGGATCGTGACGATCGGGATCACCACCGAGCGGAGGCTTCCCAGAAACAGGAAGATCACGATGACGACGATGGCGACCGCCAAGGCGAGTGAGAATTTAACCTCGTCGATCGAGGCCTGAATGAACTTGGTCGAATCGTAGGCCACCTGCATAACGACCGAAGGCGGCAAGTTGCGTTCGATCTCGGGCAGGAGCGCTTGCACGTCGCGCACTAGTGTTAAAGGGTTGCCGGTTGGCGTCGCCTGGATGCCGATGAATACCGCGCGCTGGCCGTTCATCGCCACGCTCGAGGTCCAGCTCTGCGCCGCGAGGTCGACGGTGGCGATGTCCTCGAGCCGCACCAGCGCGCCGCTCTTGCTCTTGACCACCATCTGCTTGAACTGCGCTACGTCGGTGAGGCCGGTATTGGCGCTGACATTGGTGACCGTGAAATGGCCTTTCGCCTGGCCCGGCGCCGATTGGTAGTTGTTGGCCTGGATCGCGGCGGAGACATCGCTGGCGGTGATGCCGCGCGCCGCCATCCGCACCGGATCGAGCCACAGCCGCATCGCAAAGACCTGGCCGCCGAGGATGTCGGCCGAGGCGACACCGGGTACCGTGACCAGCAGTGGCTGCACGACCCGGGTCAAGTAATCCGAGATCGCAGCACTCGACAGCTCGTTGCTGGAAAAGCCGATATACATGACGGCGGTCGTCTGGCCGGTCGCCTTGGTAATTATTGGGTCCTGGGCTCCGGTCGGGAGCAGATATTTGACCTGCTGGACCTTGGCCATAACCTCGGTCAGCGCCTGGTCGGGGTCAAAGTCGAGCCGGATATAGGCGATGATCGTGCTGGTGCCCTGAACCGAGTTCGAGGTCAGGTAGTCGATGCCTTCGGCCGTCGCCACCGCCTGGGCCAGGGGCGTGGCGATAAAGCCCTGCATCAGGTCAGGCGAAGCGCCAGGATAGATCGTGGTGATGGTGATCGTCGTGTTCGACAATTTGGGAAACTGCCGGATCGGCAGCCCCATCATCGCCCGCAGCCCGATCAGCAGGATCAACAGGCTGACGACCAGTGCCAGCACCGGGCGGCGGATAAAGATGTCGGTGAATGACATGGCTTAGAGCCGCCCGTTGTCGTCATTCCCGCGAAAGCGGGAATCCAGAGTGGCCAAGCCGCGGCGCTTTCCTGGGCCCCCGCCTTCGCGGGGGCGACGATGAGCCGTTTTGAAGATGGGCTTTATCTTGGCTGGCATTTCAGTTGAGCGTCGGATTCGCCGGCGGTGCCGGGGCGGGGCTGCCAATCTTGACCTGGGCGCCGTTCTGGACCTTGACCTGGCCCGCCGAGACCACCCGCTCGCCCGGCTTCAGCCCGTCGAGGATCGCGACATTTTCGCCCCACCGCGCCCCGGTCTTGACCGGCGTGCGCACCGCCTTGAGGATCGGCTCGCCGTTCGCATCCTTACCGTCATCACGGATCACAAAGACGCTGTCGCCGTAGAGCGTGTACTCGACCGCGGTCGCCGGCAATACCAGCATGTCGGGCTGCGGCGGCAATACTACCTGGGCATCGACAAACATCCCGGGCAACAGCGCGTCATCCGGGTTCTGCATCGTCGCCTGGACCATCATGGTGCGCGTGTCGGCGCTGATCTGCGGCTCGATCGTCGTGATCTTCGCGTCGAAGGCGCGTCCCGGAAAGGCATCGGACCGTACCGCGACCTGCTGCCCGGCCTTGATCTCGGGGCGCTGCCGCCCCGGCAAGGTGAAATCTACGTAGAGCGTCGACAAATCTGTCAAGGTCACGATCGGCGCTCCGGGGGTCAGGTATTGCCCGACCTCGATTTGCCGCACGCCGAGCTCGCCCGCGAACGGCGCGCGGATCAGCTTTTGCGCGATCAGCGCCTCGGTCTTTAGGATCTGCGCTCGGGCTTGGTCGAGCTGGCTCTGTTTCTGATCGACGGTTTCCCGCGCTTCGTATTGATGTTTGGAAAGCTCGCTGGAGCGCTGCAGCGTAGTCTCGGCCCAGCGCGCCTGCGCCTGGTAATTCGCAAGGTCGCCTCGATCGGGTGCGTCGTTGAGCTGGACCAGCGGGTCGCCGGCCTTCACCGCCGTCCCCGGCTCGAAAAAGATCTTGACGACCCGGCCGCCGATTTCGGGGTTGATCGTGACCTGATGCACCGCGGCGAGCGAGCCGATGGCCGGGGCAAAGCGCGGCACCGTCTCGGTCTTGACCTCGACCGCGCTGATCTGCGCCGGCGGCGGCTTGTTGTTGGCGAAGAAGGTTGTGATCGCGTGCTCGCGGAACCGGCTGAAGCCATAAAGGCCGCCAAGCACCACCGCCAGCAGCAATCCCATGATGATGAACCAGCGGACGGTCTTCGGCCGCCGCGTGGTCGCGCGTCCGACGGCGCCGCGATCGTGCAGGGCGCGATCCTGGATCAGAGCTTCCGCGGGGACCATTCCATCGCCGTCCATAGGCGTACTCCACAATCAAGCGGGCGCGAGTTGGAACGGACGGTTTGCGTCCACGGCAAGCGCCGCTGTGAGCGCCGCCTCCTTCATGCCGATGCCGCGCAGAATGAACCGGCTCGCCTCCTCGACCAGCGCCGCCGGTGTTCCTTGATAGGGTACCGAGGCGCGGCCCGGCAGAAGCACGAACGCGACCATCGCCGCAACGTGCTGGCCGAACCAAAAACGGTTCGCCGACGCGATCGATCCGGATTTCAGGTCTCCGGCTGCAGTGGCCGCCTCGATCGAGGCGGCAAAAAGCGGATGCACCCGCTCGAAAATCCTGTCGAACAGCTCGCGGGCATACTCTCCGTCCTCGAGAAAGCTGTGCAGGACGAGGCGGAGCCGGGTGTCGAGCTCTGCCCGATCGACCCCGGCGCCGAGCAAAAAATACCGAACCATGTAATGGATCATGTGAACGAGCGTCGCGGTCGATGGTTCGAGTATCGCCAGTCGCTCGAGCGCCGGATCCCCTTCGCAGCCGAGACGCAGGATCTCATCGTAAAGGTGTTTCTTGCTCGGGAAATGCCGGAACAGCAGGGCTTCGGAAATCCCCGCCACCTCGGCGAGCTCCTTTGTCGTCGTCCCGGCGAAGCCCTTGCGGGCGAAAAGCGGAACCGCCGCCACGACGATAGCCTTGCGGCGTTCGTCGCTATCCAATCGGGTCGCAGCCATGGCGGCCCGCAAGTAAGCACTCACTCACCGAGTGTCAAGCAGAAGGCGTGTGAGGTCTATGCGGCTACCGGCCACCGGCTACCGGCCCGACATGATACCAAGTAGCCGATTGTCGCGTCGCTGATTTCGTCCGCAGTCGCCGACTAACGATGCCGGAAGGCACTATTCCGGTGCCGGTCGTAAGACGATGACGGGAGCAGCCCCGAAGCTTGCCCGAAGCGGCGCTCACGCGTGGGGGCAGAATCGCCGCTTCGCATTGCGACAGGAGGCCTTTCTGTGGCCTTTCTAAGGTGCCTCCGGCCTCCGGAATGGGTGGATCCCGGTCCTGCGTCGCGACCGCCAACGGCGAGGTTGCGCCGATAGCGGCGGTTGGACCGCCCGCGGACTAGCCTGAAGACGCGGAAGCGCTGGGCACCGCTGTTCCCCACTATTGCTGGCCCGTGCCGACGAGATAATCGATTAGTTCGGCACGGGCGGACACTAGCTCGACTCAGCTCCGCAGATAAAGGTCCGGCCGCAGCTGCTCGCGCGGCACGCCGGTGGCCCTCTCGACCGGGATGATCTGATGTGCCGGCACGGTCTTCCACTTGACCACAGCCTGCATGCTGATGCCGAGCATCCGTGCCAGCTTGCGAATGCTGCCAGCGCGCTCGATGGCGAGTTTCAGACCTTCATCCATGCCGCACATCATACCCGACAACTCCGGGCTGTCGAAAATCCCTTGACGGGGTGGGGGGTGACAACTTAGCGTTGGCACCGATGCCAAGCCGCCCATTGCGGGCTCGCAGCATCGAGACCCGTTCCGGCTATGCGCCTACCCGGGTCGCCTAGAGAGGAGACCGACTAATGTCGGATCACAACCCGTCGCCTAACGGCGGCTGGAACCCGTTGTCGCGCTCGATGTGATGACCGCGACGCAAAAGGCCTTCGACGAGAAGCATAGGGAATTTTACCGCGTCACCCGCGAATCGCCGGTGCAGCCGGACCTGTTGACGACCGGCTGGCACCTCATAACGCCGGCGATCGCCGAACAGCTGCTGCTCGGCAAAGCCAACCGTCAAATCTCTCTCGCCACCGTGGCGTATTACGCGCGCCAGATGATGGAGGGGAAGTGGAAGGCCACCGGCGAGCCAATCATCATCACCTCGGACGGGGTGATGCGGGACGCATACCATAGGTGCTGGGCGTGCTACCTGTCCGGCGCATCGTTCATGACCTTTGTGGTCGCGGACGTCGAACCGACGCCTGACCTGTTCGCCTTTATCGACAACGGGAAGTCGCGCACCGATGCCGATGCACTGGAGACGGCGGGGATGAACGGGCTGTCAAAGATTATCGCCAAGACGGTGAAGATCGCCGTCAACTACGAGCGCGGCGCGTATCATCCGCACACGAGGACCCGTATCCCCCGGATGACGCCGATCGAGGTGCTCGACTACGTGCGCGAGCGGCCCGATCTGCACGATGCCGTCAACGCCATCGTCTCAGAGCACAAAAAGGTCATCGCCGACCTGATGCCGCGCAAGAAGGACGTTGCGTGCTTTGCCGGGTGGCAGATCACTAGGGGGCACGGCGAGGATATTGCCGAGGAGTTCTTCAACGATCTCGGCAACGAGGACACCGTGCAGGGTCCCATCGGGCTGCTGCGCGTCAAGCTAATGGCTGATGCCGACGGCCGTGCCGACCTGTCCAAGAAGGAGGTGCTTGCGTTCATCATCAAGGCCTTCAATGCGTGGCACAGCGGCAGGTCGATGCGCCGGCTGATCCTCGGCACCGACGAGCCGTTCCCCGAGTTCGACATCCCGGAGAATGATGGAGACGAGGAGGAGCGGACGCCGCAGCAGCCTGGGTTCGCGGAGCGCCGACCCGAGGCATGAGTTCGCGGTAAGACTAGAGGAGCGGGCGACCCTTAGGGTTGCCCGCCCTTTGTCATCTAGGAGACCATCATGTCGACCACCGAGCCGCAACGCGGCGATATTGGTGCGCGCATCCGCATCGAGGAGCTGGCCAAAGGTCGCGGCATCGAGGGGATCACCTCCGACGAAGCCGAGAAGCTACTCGATCTCTCGCACCAGACGGCCTCGGCGCGCTTTTCCGATCTGAGGGTCGACGGCATCTTGGTGGCTATCGAGGCGACGCGGCCGACCCGTCGCGGCCGCCCAGCCAGGGTCTATGTGCACCAGGAATTTATGCGCTCGGTGACGATGCTAAAGCCGGCCAAGCGGATGAAGAAGGCTAAGTCGATCAAGAAGCGCGAGCGGCCGATCGAGCACTTCTCGGTGCCGCAACTGCCGGAGCTCACGCCGGAAGAGTGCGGCTTCCCCTCAGCCGAAACCGCACACCTGCCAGATCCCGAGCGGCCTGGGATGAACCGCTGGCAGGGCCACATCGCCAAATACGGCCAGGTGCACATCATGCCGCTGGCGAAGCGGCTGGAACGCGATCGCAACCATGCGGCGCGCCGGCTCAATCCCGCGCTGCGGGATCTGCAGCGGGCTCACGCGGCGTTTCTGCGCGAGGAGCGGCCGCAGCGTGACCCGGTTGAGCAGATTACCCCGGATGATTTTGCCGAGGCGATCGCGGCGATGGAAGGCGGCGATCGGTTGCGCCGGAGAGTCGAGGCGACGGTCGCCGAGATGACCGCCGACGCCGAAGCAGTTTGGCTCTATCTGGGCCGGCTCCATACGGTGCTGGCGAGCTTACCATCGACCACAGAGAACGCGTAGGCGCGCAGCGCCGAGACGTTCGGATCAGACCGTCGACCGTCGATAGGATGCGGCTGGTCCTCGCCTGCCTTCCATGGCCGGCGATCTCGGCGCTTCGTAGCCCGACTTGCAAGCCGACCGACAGAATGGCGCGACCGCATAGGCCTGCGACCGTATCCTCGGGCGGTGCGTCCAGCACCTTTCGCGTTTAAGCCTCTAAAAATGAGGTCGTCACGGTTTGATGGCCGGCCCGACGGGGATCGCGTGGCGCATGGCGCATGGCGGACCGGGGCTTGTAGAGCGGGAAAGGCCCCAAAGTGCCGGCGGATCGTCGCCCTCGCGGCGTGCTCCGTTCCCCGCATGAAGCGTTGCCATCGAGACCCGCTTTGCTCCGGCCTCGATTCGCAAAGCGGCGATCTCGAGCATCACCGAAACCTAAATTTTATCGGGGTCCAAGCCAGCGTGCCGAAGTCGTGCCGTAATCTTGCGCATCTTATTGAACTCGACACCAAATGAAGAGCCTATGCCGAGCATATCACAAAATTCTTTGCCCGTCACATTACGTAGTACTTCAGCATACTTTATTATCTGGAGATGAAGCTCGGCAGTGTAATCGTTGCGCGGTGCGCTCTCGATCGCCATCCGGATATTGTTTACAGCTTGGGTTGGGTTCATGGCTTGTGGCCTTCGAGGGTTTGACGATGCCGAATAATACCGCAACCGATTATCGTGCACAATATGATTCGTGCATAATATGCACAAATCTTTAAGTGCCTCCTCCCGCCCGCGGGCGCTCCGATTAGCTCCAGAGAGTATCTAGCTGACGACCGCCCTGCATGCGTATAGCGCGAATTACGAACTGAGCGATGTCTGGCACCGAATAGTCTACAGCGAGCTCTACAACCCGTTCCCCAGGCGCTCGCCGTTTACGCCAATGGATGTATGGGTAATCCAGAATTCGCCGAAACGTGTTCTCATCACGCGGGTGTGGATATGGTTTGGTGCAACCGCTGTTCATCGGGCATAACCAGATGCGCTCCCGATGTGCTTCGACTAGAGCACGCGCCGAGACCTCGATTACGGTGTGGGCGCGATCTCGATAAGTGCCCGCTTTGAGCAGCCTTATCAGGCGATCCCGCGTAAGCCAGAAGAAAACCTTTCGATTCAGCAACCGATACCAGTCGGTAGGCGTAAGGTGCGACGGCAAGCATCGGTGAAGCCCCACATCGTCCATCGGCAACTGATCTCGGACAACTGCCGGCGGTAGTCCCTCCCTGTCCAGCGGCACGCTCGCGGGCCGGCGTCGTTCCTCGATGTGAACGCGGGCAGCACCCTTGACCCCGTAGAGGTCCAACAACGCCGTTGTGCTCAGCAAGCCTCGGTGCCTGATCGACGGCCAGCTCCTGTCTTCGGCCATGTGATACAAGGTCGGGCAGTCGGAGAGCAGTTCTTCAAGCTCAGTTTCGGTCACCACGCCCGCCTGTCGATGACATTCCGCCAACTGAAATTGGTGGAGATCAAGCTGACAGGAACACCGGTCACGCGCTCTACTTCTTCAATGAAGCGCAAGGTCTCGGGGGTAAGCTGCTCGAAGCGATATGCAGCTTGGTTTTTCGCATCAAGGTAGTCAACGAAGGTGAGCGCAATATCTGTCGGGCCATTGAGGAACGTTGAGCGGCGCAACTGCTCCCAATCGAAGTTTGCTACCCGCCTCTGCCTTCTCGTTGTCGTGGTCGTCTCGATCTTCATCAGGCGTTCCATGTCAATACCGCTGCGCCTGGACAGTTGCTCGTATGTGACCGGCGACGCCATCGGGCCGGACGTTTCACCTTCCATAGCGGGGTCGGCGACCCGAATGGGATATGTCCGACATACCATCACGACGCGGCGAACGCGGGTCACCGCTATTCCAGCGTCGGCAAGACAACCCGCCACAGTCGTATCCCGCGAGGTCACATGCGGGTATTCGCCGTGATGAAGGCTGAGCGTCGTGCCCTGCGTTCCCTCCAGGAGCACGGAACATCCGAGGGCGAAGGCCCGTTCGGGAATTTCCTGGGTGTCCCTGACATAGGGCCGCAACTCTGGCACGTCCTTCGCCAATCGGACCACAGGATCGCTCCTTCCACCCCGGCCGATGATCTTACGCGCGCTCGCCGCGCCCACGCCTTGCCCAGTGGAACCGATGCTCGCGAGCATTCGCGCCTCGAAATCTCGATCGGCATCCTCGATAATCATTGCGTGCGGGTGGATCGAGAGCCGGTCGGCTGCTACGTCATGCTCGGCGATTTCGGCCAGCAATCCCTTCGGATACAGCACCGCTCCCCCTCCGATGACGAGTTTCGCGTTCGGCGCGCGACCAGTTCCAGATGGCAAATGGTGGTAGACCTCGGGATTCGGCTCCCGATAGACTTGGTGGCCGGCATTCGGCCCACCTACGCGCACGAGGAAGTCGTATTCAGCGGCGATGTAGCCGACGATGTTGCCTTTCCCTTCGCTCCCGTATTGCCCGCCGACCAGTACATCGACGAGCGCCGTCCGGTTGCGCGAGTACAGGCCCAAGAGAGCCGTAGCTCGGACCAGCACCGCTTCCGGCAAGCACCGATCCGTAGCCACCACGAGGTCTGCCAGTTTCGCTAATTCGACGATCCCCCTCTCGGTCTTGTTCTTCTGCATTTCCCGGTATTCGGGCAGCTCCCGAGTGCGCTCGCCTTTCTGAGCGTATCGCTCCCGAAGTTCGTCATCTTCTGCATAAAGATGGACATGGTGGACTGCCGGGCCGTATGCCTGCCTGATCGCCTCGATCTGACCGGAAATGCGCACAGAGTCGACGACAAACATCCCGCTGGGGGTGGTGCCGGCCTGCGCCGCCTCGATTACCCGGACGAGACCCTCACGTACCCAGGCACCATTATCAGCGCGGTCCAAGCGGTCGCCCGCCCGTTGAAGCGCGCGGCGCTCATCTTTGACTCTCGGTAGCCGCTCCTTGATGAACTCCCGCGTTCGGACCAGGTGCGCGGCATACCGGTCGCGCAGTAGCCTCGCGAGGGTCGATTTGCCAGCGCTAACCGGTCCGGATAGAACGACGATTCGGAGGGGGTTTCCCGATCGGCTCAAGCGAACAGCTCGGCGGTGGCTCGCCTGGGCGGCAACTCGTGGACGGTGACCGGAACGCCATTATTAACCAGAACTGTGCGGACGATCTCCGCAACTGTCTCCCACGATCCGCCGGACTGGCCCTCGCCGATACGGGGCATATGAACACTCGCTGAGTGCCGCAGCGCATACGCCAAAACCTTCTCAAAGCACTCGGCCAGGGCAACATATCGAATCCTGGGCGATGACGAGGGCCCGTACCCTTGTTGACCCACGAGGCTCGCGATCGTAGTAGAGCGCCCGGCCTGCGCGAAGTGAACGCTGCCCAGACGCGCAGCCCTTGGAACAGAAGTAATCCACGACGAAAAAGACTCCTGGGGCCTGGGGTACCTCCGAGCAGTCGATCGCGCGACGCCACCGCCCCAGGTTCGCGCCTGATCGTTAACCAGTTGACAGATTATCTTCTCGCCCGGTGTCCTCGGGTCTAGCACGTCACCGTGGACGAGCTTCATTCCCTGCCGCCCGGCGGTACTGCTCAGAAACCGAATCAGACCAGCAACGCGAGGGTGCTGCGCACCGGGATAGCGAGGAATGCCGACGCATTCGATCGTCAGACTCTCGTATCCGAACCAATTTTCGACGGTATGATCGGTATACCCAATCGCCGTACATTCATAGACCACACTTCCTTCTGGTATTGCTCGACTGGCAAGGTAAAGATTCGGTGCTGTCGAAGATGGAATAGTGTAGTCGATGCGATATGTTGTTACCCCCCTCGGTCCAGTCGTAGGAGACGCACAAAACATGATGATCGGTTCATTGGTTACTTTCGTGACACGAATGAGAAATGCTTCAACCGACACATCGAACCGGCGGCACTCCTTTATTAGTTCTTCTATCGTGGGAAGCTGATTCCTCGGCGGGAGGCTTCCCATCGGCATTACGAACTCGGCAGCAGCGAGATTGCAGAGCATTTCAAGTTGCCAATCGTCAGGATCGCTGCCGTCGCCGCCGCGATGGCGGGGTGCGTCGCCTACATCGGGGAACAGCGCATGGGCGATTTCATGCGCGATGGAAAACCGCAACCGCTCTCGTGGTTGCGTCGGATTAAATTGGATGCGCAGCCCCTTGTCATTCGAGATTGTTCGCGCGTCGATCACGTCCGCGTTCGCCTCGACTGCTATGTTCAATAGCTTGGCTATCGCAAGCGGATTGAACGGCGGGCCCTCCCACCCTGCATCGCGGGCGCGCAGGACGAGTTCCCGCGCCTTCCGCTCGATCAGCCCTACCGGATCGTCCTCGCCCCCAGCAAAACGGACGACCGACCGGTTGGTCCACTGCATCGCTCTGACGGATTCGACCAATACAATCTCCTGGCTTATGGGGGTCCCGCCCGCATCATGCCGCGTGGTTGGGTGTGTAGAAACGCCCCGTTCGAATGGACGGTGGAATTCATCGACGTTCAGGCGCTTACCTGGGAAATTTTCTATCAGCTCTGCTCCCACAAGATGCACCGGGACGAGACGACTCGATTCGGTTGCTCGCCTAACTTCGTAAAGGTCGATGGTTCATGTTCCCGTAGTGTTCTCTCACACAGAGATCGGTAAAGCAAGGGTGGCGCGCGCCGAGAAGTGGATGTCGGCTATGGGGCCAGGCTGTCCGAAAACTCGCGCGTTCAATTTGCTCGTGGAAAGTTCTTCTTAATTTGGTCAATCTGAAAACCAAAAGCGCTGGCGATGGCTATCCGAGGAAGGCGATAGAGAAACCGGTTCTACGCTTTCTTGACTCGCGCGCGTTTTCACGCGGCCTGGGGCATGGGCGGTCGTTGCCGTTGAGGAAACGATAGTCGCAATGCGTAGAAAGCGGCCATCGGATGGGAGCGTGCCAGGTCGGGTTCGTCGCCTCTACGACGGGGCCCTACCGAAGCGGGACGGGCGCTCATTCCTAGCCCCGCCTGTCGTCTGCGTCGACCTTCACCCACCCCGCCCGCAGGAACGACTCGGCCTCGCTCTCCGACATCTCGACCGTGCCGTCGGCCGCGACGTTGAGAAGGAGCATATTGCGATGGCCGATGCCGGGAGGGACGCGCAGCCGTACCCGACGCCGGCGCTCGGTCTCGCCGCGACAAAGCTCTTCGGCGCGCTGCCGGTAAAGCTCAAAGATCCCGCGGTTGGAGCTGGGGCCGCCGGCGCCTTGCTTGTACCAGTCAAGCATTTGCGCGGTCGAGTCGACCTGGTCGTCGTGCTTGCCGTGCGGGAAGACCGTCATCTCGTGCAGATAGGGTGCGAGCCACGATGCCGCGTCGGGCAGGTGGACGAAACCGTTCTCGATCATCGCTGTCTGGGCGTGCATGCGCATGACCTTGTCGGTTTGCGGCTGGTAGCGGGCGACCGCGTAGAGGCCCTCATGAATTAGCTCCTGGATCAGCTGGGTCCCCGAGGCCTTGTCCTCGATCAGCACGACAGAGGGCCGGAATCGCTCGTATTGCGCGCGCACTTCGCGCTTCAGCTCTGGGTATTCCATGCGCCGGCGCACCAGGTCGACGAGATAGAGGTTATTGCCGGCAATGCCCCAGGTCG
>Ga0306920_100001653_pt1 | contig 27735 bp, 19 predicted proteins | sample flu12Cox44000170_FD_204666 | JGI IMG/M metagenome (GOLD analysis project Ga0306920, IMG submission 204666) | Lab enrichment of tropical soil microbial communities from Luquillo Experimental Forest, Puerto Rico - flux4day.12C.oxic.44.000.170 (v2)... | ecosystem: Environmental > Terrestrial >... | reverse complement strand
TACCGCCCGCTCGAGAACGTTGCGAAGCTCACGCACATTGCCAGGCCAGGGATAGGAACGCAACAGATCCATTGCGTCGGCCGCCAGGCCGGTCACCCGTTTCCCATGCTTCGCGGATATGTCCGCAAGCAGGTGCTCGATCAGCAAAGAGAGGTCCTCTTTGTGTTCACGCAGCGGCGGCAGATGAATGTGAAAGACGTTTAAGCGGAAATACAAATCCTGCCGCAGCTGTCCGTTGGCCACAGCCTGTTCGGGGTTCTTGTTCGTCGCGGCCAGCACGCGGACATCGACCGGTGTTTCCACCTTGCTGCCCAGGCGCCGCACCTTGTGATCTTCGAGCACGCGCAGCAATTTCGCCTGCGTGGGCGCGGGCATCTCGCCGATCTCATCGAGCAGAAGTGTGCCCCCGTGCGCCAATTCGAAGCAGCCGATGCGACGCTCAGCCGCTCCTGTAAACGCGCCTCTCTCATGCCCAAAAATCTCGCTCTCCATCAACGACTCCGGAATCGCCGAACAGTTGATGGCCACGAATGGGCGCTCGGCGCGGGGCGACAGCATATGTATCGACCGGGCCACAATTTCCTTGCCCGAGCCGGTCTCCCCAGTGATCAGCACCGAAGCTGTGGAGGGCGAGGCCATCTCCACCTGCCGCATCACTTCCTGCATCGCCGAGGACGATCCTACTAGCTCTCCCAGCTTGCCGGCATCCCGCAACTGCCGGGTTAGCACGGCAACCGCCTGCCGATCCCGCACCCGGCCCAACGCCCGGTCCAGCAGTGCCCGCAAAATCGGTGGCTTTAGCGGCTTCTCAATGTACCAAAACGCGCCGGCTTCGATGGCCTGCACCACTCGCTCATCACTGCCTCGCCCCGTGATGATGATCACCGGAACGTGATCGACTTCGCCACCGAGTTGCCGCAGCAGCTCGAGCCCGTTTATTCCCGGCAGTTCAACGTCCGCCAGAATCACCTGCGGCTGAAAATCCGGGATTTTCACCAGGGCGTCCTCACCGCTCCCGACGCCGAGAATATCGCAGTTCCACTTGGACAATAGAGCCTCATAGCCCTTGCGCGCGTTTTCTTCGTCCTCGACGATCAGGATGCGTTGCAGTGATTGATTGTCGGTGGCCATCAATCATTTGAATCTACCAGCACTCCTGCGGAATTCCAAACCCGCCAAGATGCGAGCGAGCGGGATAGACGGATGCGCGCCCGTTCCTGGGCCCTTCGGCCGGCTGCCCGTCTGGGCACACCACCGCTCAAGCGGAACCAGCCCACAATCCTGGCTAGAAACTAGCTGCGCCCGAAGGAAAGCGAACGCTCGAGGATCAGCTCCATTCTCGTGTTCTTGTCGAGCGTTACTTCCTGTCCCATGGCGGTCGCCGCCATATAGGCACTCACGGCGGCGGTAGCAGCGCCGAGGGCCGCCTCTTTTTTGTCCTTGGCCAAGACCCCCGGGGCGGCACCCACCAGCGCCGCTGCTGCGGCCGCCTGGAGTGCCGTATTGCGCCTGTCGCTGGCCGGTTCGATGAGACCCTCTCGGTTGTAATCGACTCGGATCGAGTGCACTCCGGGCACATCGTCGACCATGGCAATGAGCGGAAGCCATCCGTCCGGCGTATCGATGTCATCAAAAGTGAGCCAGATCTTCGCGTGTCCGGTCTTGCCGGCCGCGTCGATCTTATCGACGTGGCCTCGAATCTCCGCTCCGGGGCGCAGCGTCGTGCCATCCGCACTCACGATCGGCGCGAGCGTATGTGCGGTGAAGGTGTCTCCCACCTTCGACTGTCCAGTGACGATGCTGACGTCCAAGCGAACTAGAAAACGAGTGCCCGACGACACTTCCTTAGGCGCTAGCGATGGGGAGGACTGGTCCTGTGTGAAAACCGGCTGGGCAGCGAGGGTTACCACCAGCAAAGCAGCCACAGCCGGAAGCATAGAAATCGCTCGCATATGCTTCCCTTTCTTCCTACTTGGCTTGGCGCCTTCTGCTGGAAAGAAAGCGATACTGCGTCACGACTTTGATGGTCGCTCGCAGCCTGGGTCACAAACACACAGCTCAGTCCCGAGCAACCGAAGCCATTGTACACGTAAGCGGCTCTGTTTCAATGTAGGCCTTGGGATCGCCTGAGTCCGCTCCCCCGGGGGCTAGCTAGAACATCTGGCCTTCTCTTCTTCCGGCTGCCAACAGTTGAGGATCGCCCTGAAAAAACAGATAATCACCACCCAGCACGCGAACTCGCATAGCGGAGAGCCCGGAATCTCGATCTCCTCAAGTGGCACGGCCGCAGCAGCTGGCGCAGTGCGTTTTACATCGCAATCAAGATCGACATGGGGAGCTTGGCATGGCCAACGAAACAGTGATGGATGTGAATCGTCTCACCGCCATTGACGTGCACACGCACATCGAACATGAAGGCGAAGGCACGGAAACCGACCAAGCAGCCAGGAAATATTTTGGCGAAGGGGCGCCTCGCGGACGCCAGGGAATGGCCGACTATTATCGCTCGCGGAAAATCGCTTGCGTGATCTTCACCGTGGACGAGCGCCTCTCCGGCCGCCCGCAAGTTTCAAACGACTCCGTGCTGGAATTCGCCGCCCAGAACCCAGACATCATGATCCCGTTTATCAGCATCGATCCGACGCGCGGTCCTCAGGCTGTCAGCGAAGCCAAACGTCTGCTGGCCACCGACCGGGTCCGCGGCTTCAAACTGCATCCGCCGATCCAGCAATTTTTCCCCAACGATCCTGCGGTTTACCCGTTTTATCGCATCATCGAAGAGGCAGGCGTGCCCGTCGTATTTCACACCGGCCATAGCGGCATCGGCACCGGCATGCCAGGCGGCGGTGGTATTCGCTTGAAGTACGGCAATCCCATGTACATCGACGATGTCGCCGTCGATTTTCCCGAGTTAAAAATCATCATGGCGCATCCCTCGTTTCCCTGGCAGGACGAAGCTATTTCCATCTGCCTGCACAAGCGAAACGTGTACATCGATCTCTCCGGCTGGTCGCCCAAGTATTTCGCTCCGAACCTGATCCAGTACGGCAACTCGCTGCTCAAAAGCAAACTGCTTTTCGGGTCCGACTATCCGCTGATCACACCGGACCGCTGGTTGGCGGATTTCGAGAAGGCTGCATTCAAAGATGAAGTGCGTCCGCTCATCTTAAAACAGAACGCGGTGAAACTCTTGGGCCTGAACGCCGCCAGCTGAGGCATGGCCGCAGGGCCTCCGATCCAAACTCACTGAATGGGCCGCCCAGCTGATCCCCAGCTTGACGAGACGTCGAGCTGGGGCCCTTTGTCCCCACCGCTAGGGAAGAGCGAATGTATAGATGGCGTTGTGATTGGTCACCACAGGTGTGTCGGTTTGGCGCGAAAGCGTTGGCTCCGCAAGATTGTCTCCGGTAATCACCGAGACGTACTGTTTGCCGTTCACGGCGTATGTAATGGTGCTGACCGAAATGGGTCCGCCGAGAATCGATTCCCACAATTTCTTGCCGGTTGCTGCATCAAACGCGCGGAACCTGCGATCGATGTCCCCGTGAAAAATCAATCCTCCCGCTGTGGCCAGCAGGGACCCGGTGCTCGGTGCGCGCTGCTCGTCAAACTTGGTCATATCGCCCGTCGAGAGGTTCACCTTGGCCAGGCCTGCGATCTTATTGATATCCGACCCTTCTCGCAATACGCCGTGCCGGAAACCGCTCAGCCCATTGGCGGTCATGTCCAGACAGTTGTCGACGTAGCTCGTGTAAAGCGAATTCGTCTCCGGATCGTAGGCTGTCGGCCAGTAGCTGCGCCCGTTCCAATAACAAATGACGTGGTGATCGCCAGGCTTCTTCATCACCACATCCCAGTTGATCGTGGCTTTGCCGGTCTTGCCGTCGATGCCCGAGATCGCCAGATTCGGCGCGTCCACCGGAATCGGCTCGGCCCACAGGAACGTGCCGTCGTTGCGGTCGAGCACGAACATAATGCCGCTTTCGCCGACCATCGCGGCTACGTCGTGTTTGGATCCGCGCGGCACCTCCGTGTTGTACCACTTCACCGCTTTCGGATCGGGATTGTAGGTCGTTGTTACTAGGGTGCGTTCATGCGTGTGATCGGTGTCCCAATCGTCGGCCGGCAAGTGCTGGTAGTACCATTTGAGTTTGCCAGTCTCGGGGTCAAGCGCGACCGTACAGTTGCTGTAAAGATCGGCCGGGGCCGTGCGCGAAGTTCCATCGGCATCGCCGCCGTGCCGGGCCAGGCGCTCGTAAGGCGAGGGATTGGCGATCCCCCAGTAGATCGTCTTGCGAATTGGATCGTAGTTTCCAGGCAGGCCCCACGTCGAAGCGGTGTAGTCCTTATTGTCGGCGCCATTCCAGGAGGGGTAGCCGGGATCGTCAGGCCCGGCGATATTCATGAAGCGCCAGGCCATCTTCCCGGTTTCGGCGTCATCGGCTTCGATGAAGCAGCTATCGCGCCCTCTGCCGCAGGTGCCGCCTGAAATCACTTTGCCATCGACCACAATTGCACCAGAAGTGTTCTGCGTGTCGGTCTTGTATGTCGCCCAGCGCTCCTTACCGTTCTTGGCATCGATCGCGACCACGTAACCGTCGGGCGCGGTGAAGTAGACCAGGTCGTTGTAAATCGCGATTGCCTTGGTGCGCTCGCTCGTGCCCAACGTCGGGTTCTTGTACTGGCGCCTATACTGCCAGATGGCGTCGCCGTTGACCGCGTCGATTGCGTCGACGCCGCCGCCCGGTGTGATCACATACATCACCCCGTCGTGCACTATCGGAATTGTTTCTGTCGTACCCGCAGGCAGACCCCGCACCCACGCCTCGCGCAACTCGCCGACGTTCCTCTTGTTGATTTGTTTGAGCGGGCTGTATCGCCACGCATCATAGGTGCGGCTGAACTGCAACCAGTCATCGGGACTCGGATTGAGCAGCATCTCATTCGTGACAGGTCTGTAGTTCTTCACTTCGCCGTGCGCCAGCGGCGCGCTGAAACTGCCCGGCGCAGGCGGCCGCTGTTGCCGCGGCCCGCCCGCCGCGGCCGGTGGAGTCTGCCCCTGGGCGGCCGGAGGAGGCGTTTCACCATCAACTTGCGCCAGCGCCGTTGGCGCGATGGCTAGGAGCACGGATCCCAGCAGGCACGAGACAGCCCAGCCCTGAGCCTTCTTCATCCACTTCCCCCTGCAGATTTGTGTAACGCCAACCTGTAGCCCACCTCTTCCAAGGTGAGACCTTGCTGGGCGATTCCTCATGTGTTCCCATGAAGTGCACGTCAATCCGCACAGTGCAATGCCGCAGGAGTCGGCTTGGCCCTTAGTGTGACGTGCCGCACAGGGCTGGCGTTTCCTCTCATCAGACCGCGCGAGGTTATATCTCATCGCTTGCATTGAGGCAACCACTACCCGGACGCTTGTGCAGAGCTACATCCTGGATCAGTGACCCGAACTGCCACCCAGCCAGTCGGCGCTACGTACGATCGGGTGAACGGCCTATCGCCCGCGAGAATTGCGCCGTCCGTGCAAAAACCGCGACGTCAACGAATAGTCATGCCAACTTCAATCGGCGGATTCGATTGGCAGTGATTCGTCATATTCCTCGCGTCACCTGCGTCGGCCGCACCTAGCGGACGCCCACCGAAAAATTCAGCGATGGCGCGCTTGTCGTCACTGGAGAGATTTTGCCCCTCGGAGGCCATGACCCCGCTAGTGAGCGCCGCATAGATCGCTTCAGGAGTCATCTGAACGAGCGTTTCCGTGCTGGGCGCAGTGCGCCCGCCCTGGTTTTCGTCGACGCTCGTCATGGCGTGCTTGTGGCAACTCGAGTATCCGGCGGCGCTCGAGTGTCACACTCTGCCTTTCAGCTGGCACGCGATTGTTGTGCAATTTCGTGGACTTCGTGATCGATTGCCGGCCAGCGGGTTGCAGACCACCCCATCACACTGCGGCGAGAGCCTGCTCGAAGTCGGCCAGCAGATCGCGCCAGTGCTCGATACCGACGGAAATGCGCACGAGACCATCGGTAACTCCCGCCTGGGCGAATTCTTCTTCGGTGAAACCGGAATGCGTAGTTGTTTTTGGATGACAGGCCAGCGTTTCCACTCCGCCGAGCGACACGGCATTGCGCGCGATCTTCAGCTGACGAAGAAAGTTGAATGCGCCGCGCTTGCCGCCCTCGAGTTCGAGCGAGAGCATTCCGCCCGGATAATCGCACTGCGTTGCGTAAATGCGTTTCTGCTCCGGGTCGGTGAAAAGCGTCGGATAGAAGACCCGCTTCACCTTGTCGTGCTCGGCGACCCGCTCAGCGATGAGTTGGGCGTCGATGCTGGCTTTGTCCATCCGCAGGCGCACGGTAGGCAGGCGGCCTGCCAGCAGCCAGCATTCATCGGGCTGCAGTATGGTGCCGAACAGGCCGCGGGCCGAGCGGATCTTGCGAATCAATTCGCGATCCTTGGCCAGAGTGATGCCCGCGAGCATGTCGCTGAAGCCGGAAAGATATTTGGTGCCCGAGTAAAGAACCAGATCGACCCCCAGCATGAGCGGATGCTGAAAGGCAGGACCGAGCATGGTGTTGTCGAGCATGACCAGCGGGCGCATTCCGCCCCCGGGAACTTTCAGGTCCGCCACGGTGTCGCAGACCCGCTGGATATCGGTCATGATCAGCGTGGGATTCGCCGGAGTCTCAAGCAGCACCACGCCGAGTTTCTTGGCAGACCGAATCGCGCGGTCGATCTGGTCCGCCTGGCCAGAGAGCACGGGAATGCCGGTGATCCCCCATTGCGAGAGGATGTCCTGAATGAAATGCTGGGTCCCGCCGTAGATCGGAATGGTGTAGACGAGCGATTGCCCCGGCCGCAAGAAGGCGAACAGCGAAGTCACAATGGCGGCCATTCCGCAGTTGAAAGCGAGCGCCGAGACGGAACCTTTCTCGAGGTTGACGATCTGGTCTTCAAGCATCTCCGCGTTGGGATGATTGAACCGGGAATAAATGAGGTCGGCTCCTTCGCCTTCGCGAGGCCGCGCGCGGCCAGAGGTGATGTCGAAAGCGTGCTCGGCCGCTTCGGGGCTGTCAAAGACGTAGGTAGAGCTGCGGAACACGGCGGGACGAGCGGAGCCGAGCGAGAGGCGCGGGTCGAACCCTTCGATGAGAACTTTTGTTGCCGGCCTCAGCGGTTTGTTGCGGCGGGCGCGTGCCATAGTGGCTCCTCCTCGCGAGGCTCTAACGTATCATGGCGGAACCAGCCGTGGCGAAACGCGAAGCGCCCGAGAGGGCGCTGCGCGGCTGCTCTCCCCCGGCCCCCATTGGCCGTCGACCCGGATGCCCAACTGCGCCACGCTCGATCTACTGGCGCAGGTAGCCCCAATTGTGCAGGCGGTCGCTATCTTCCACCCAGCGATCGCCGATATCGGTGCGATAGTACATGTTGGGAATGAGGACATTCCTGATGCGTGTGTACGCCTGCGTCTGCGCCTGCTTCATGGTAGGGCCAGTGCCTACCACGATCAGAATAACACCCGAGGTTCCAGCGACGAGCCATTGACCGTTGACCTGCTTTACATCCTCGATGTGGATCTCATCCTGCGGCGGCTTCTTGAAAACAATGACGGAGTTTTTTGAGAAGGAGTCGAAAGTCTCGTCATCATCGAAAGGAAACGGAGGCACCACAATGCGAACGCCGATCTGAAAGCCGCTACGGGTTTTCAACTTGGGGTCTTCGCCGTTGGCCAGGTCCCAGAAGAGCTGCCCGATGGGGGTGAGCATTCCCGCTTGCTGAATGCTGATGGTCGGATAGCCAAAGCGGGAGGTGAATTCGAGCGGGTAGATGCCATGGTTGTTCACAATGCAGTTCAAGTCGATGTAGCCAACGTAGCCTTCTGACGCGAGCAGCGGCTCCATTTTGAGCAGCGTCTGTGTGAAGAGCTGATTGGATCCGCTCCAAAACATCGACGTGCCCATTTCGCCAGTCGGCGGGCCGATGTCGCCGGGGAAGAGCTTCTTATGCTCGAAATTCACATTGATGGGATAGATGAAATTCCTGCCGTTGAAAAATGCGCCCACGGCAACCTCGACTCCGGTTACCCTGCGCTGCAACTGAAAGACCTTGATCTCCTCGGAAAGAGCTTTCTTGTATGCCTCCAGCATGCGGATGACGTCTTGCCCGTCGTCTTCTTCGCCCACGAAGAGCCGCCGCTTTACGTTTTGCGCCTCGCCGCTGGGCTTGATCACGTAACGCCCGGGATTTTGGGTCACGTGGTCGATCGCGTCATCGAAGGAAGTGAAGTCGGCATAGGGAATGATGCTGACCCCGGCTTTCTTTAGCTCTTCCTGGCCGAAGGAGCGATCATCTTCCAGGCGGTCGGTGTACGGCGTACCGCCGATGACTTTCTTGCCCTGGTCGCGCAGTGCTTTGGCCTTTTCGCCCTGACCGAGGGTGTCATCAAAAACAGCGATGTCAGCCCAATCGATATCCTTTTCCCAATCTTTTGATTTGGGAACGAACCCATCGGCGATATCACGCTCCTTCTTATCCGAGATGAAGTAGCGGACGTCGTGCCCTTCTTTCGAGACTTGCCAGGCGATGTCGCTGATTAAGCCGGTCAGGGAAACAAACAGAAAATGTTTTCGCTCCATTGCGGTCCGATTATCGATTCGCGCTCAACAAAGCGCGCATCTTAGCACGGCGTTTGGCCGGCGGAATGTTAATGAAATGTGACGGCCCACTCCCGGCGAGAAAAAGCGGCCTAGCCTGGGCGAACGAGCAATTCCCCTCGGCCCAATCGAAGGTCAGTCTCGGATGATTTCGGCGCCATTGCTGGGAGCCGCGATGCGAATCAGACGTCCATTATCGAGATAGAGGTGAACTTCAAGGTCCTGGGTCTTAGCGGTGAGCTCTTCGAGCTTCTTGCCGTTGACCTCTTCGATACCGAGCGAATCGACGGTGATCGCGCCGGGGGTTAATTCCTGGGGGACGAGAACAGAAAAAGTCTGGGTCCCTTTTTTTTCCCGATCATAGAGGCGCGCGAGTATGGCGTAGTGGTGATAGAGATTATTGTCCAGGACCACGATGGGAGAGGCGCTGAAGGTCAGCGCTTGCGTGTAGGGCTTGGCACCCTCGAGGTGAACATCCATCGTTGCCGTGAGACCGTCGAAATTAATGCTCGCGGAGGCTTTCTTATTGCCCTCGGTCGACCACTCATAGTGGGCCGGGGTGCCGTCAGCGTGGAGCTTCAGTGTGCCGGAGATGCGAGCGGTCCCCTCGGAAGTTTGAACCTCCGAGCTGCCGTGAGCGACCCAATTGACGCCCTCCGGTTTGATCTCAAATTGCTCCTTGCCCATCTGCCTCCCGTTGACCAGGATCCGGAAAGTTCCCTTTTCGCTAAGGAGAGCGGACCCTAGATTCGCCCGAGCGCGGGCGAGGCGATAGCCAGGCGCGCGCGCGAACAGGGCCGCCCCACTGAGGGCGGCGAGGGCGCCCGCGAGCAAAATTTTTCTTCGACATTTCTCAGCTATCATGCAGTTACTCTGGGGAAAATGCCCAGTGCAAGAATCTGTTCGACAACACGCCAGGGGTCCGCCTGGCTATCGACGCGGTAATCCGCAAGCTGGTAAGTAGGAAGGCGCTCCTGATAGAGGCGGCGGAAACTTGACTCATCACGGAACAGCGGGCGGTCGGTGATCTGGGCGCAGCGGCGAAGCAGTTCTTCGACCGGGCAATGCAACCAGATCAGGGTTGTGCCATGTTCGCGGAGCAGAGCGAGGTTTTGCGACTGGGCAATCGTGCCACCTCCGAGCGAGACGACCCGCGCTTTTTCCGCCGCGTCAGACTCGGCCACGATGCGTGCGAGCTGTTCCGTTTCGATGCGGCGGAATTCGGCTTCGCCCGCACGCGCGAAAATCTCGGGAATCGTGGAGCCGGAAGCTTCCGTGATACGGCGGTCGAGATCAACGTGCGTCCAGCCGAGCTGGCCGGCCAGCAGTCGCCCCGCAGTGGACTTTCCGCTGCCCATAAAGCCGGTGAGGCAGAGGAGTCTTCGAGTGCGAATTTCAGCAGTCATGAAACGGTTTTGAACTCGTCCGCGTGAAAACGGCAGTTCCTCGACCGCGCCAGGCAGCCCGCTGGTCGCAAAGCGAGAACGCGAAGCTCCGCTCGGAACGACCATCCGTTAAATACCGCATCAGTGATGCGCAATCAATCCCGCTTCAGGATGTTGATTGTACCATCGAAGGAACTGAGCTCGACTTTGGCTCGTCCGGTATTCATGCTGCCGAAGAGCGCGTTGCCGACACCCCGGAGGGAGTGGTGATGGGAGGAGGGAGTGAGCTTGGCCTCGTTGTTTACTTTGCCCTTTAACGATGTGGCGCTGATGTCAAAGGAATCGCCCGGCTGAAAACGGACCTCGATTACCCCGCTATAGTTCTTCAACTGATAAATGCCGCTGGGGAAGAATTCACCGCTGAAGAAGATGTTGCCTTCCGAAGTTTGGGCGTGGACATGATAGCTGCGCATCTCCGCAAAGCGGAAATTGCCGCTAATGGAGTGCGCTTCAATGCGTCCTGCGCACCGCGAGCACTGGAATCCGCCATCGACGGTGTTCACGCTGAGAAACCCGGCGGTGTCCTCGAGCGCCACTTCCGCGCCGATGGTCTCGACGTTCATGTCGCCGAGAACGTTGGAAACATTCACGCCGCCCGAGTCATCGTGAATCTGAAGCTCGGTATCTTCCGGCACATTGATCTCAAAATCGGCGCGAAGATCATTGGGCGAGGCGTTGTCGGGAATCTGGCGCGTGGAGATTTCCACCCGATTCGCGTTCTGCTCGGTGTCTACTTCAACGCGATCAGTCGCGCGCTTGGCGATCACCAGCACCTCCGCTTTGGTCCAAGCCCGGACCGTAACCGTGCCGGTTGGATTGTGAATCGTAACGATGGGATGACTTTCAACTTTGAAATGGCGCTCAATACGATCGCCCAGGGCAGGTCCGGCACTCATCAAAACAAGGCAAGGCAGGAGCACGCTGGCGGTCTTCCAGCTGCGCGGAATGCCAAGAGGAGGCTGGGTCTGGGCGGTCATTGACCGGCTCCGCGTTCACTCATTTCGGCGAGCAGCTCCGCCTTCTGCTGATAGGCGCCGTAGAGATAGTCTCTCGCGATTTCGTTTTCGGGATCTTCCTGCACGCTTTTTTCACACAAAGCAATGTAGTTGTCAACAATGGCTAGGTTCTTCTCCAGGGAAGCAGTTACGGCGGGGTCGGAAGCCACGCCTGCCAGAGTGTCTTGTTCGGCCTCGAGCTGCGCGCTGAGTGGCCGAGTGGCGTTGTCGTTCCAATTAGAGCGCCGGTAACCCGGGCCGGCCAGAGCCAAACTGATACCCACGAGCGCAACCAGATACGCCCCAGCCAGTGCGGGGCGCGGAACGGCCGAGAGCACCCCGTCAAACCAATGAATCACGCCTTGGATCCAACCGTGAGCCTCGGTACGAATAATTCCCTCTTGCTCGAGTTGTGCACGCAAGGATGCCCAAAGGCGGTCGGGGGGCGCCGTTTCAGTGGCGCCCATCGAGCGAGCGGTTTGCTCGATCGAACTCAGGTCTTCGACCAAGCCTTGGCAAGTGGGACAGCTCCGCAAGTGGGATTGAGCGTCGGGAGGACGCTGGCCCTCCATCCACTGCTCGAGCTGATTCAGAAACTGACTACAATTTGCCACACTCATCATTCAGTCCTCGCTATTCGAGGCGCTTCCGGCGGCCCGGCGCTCCTCACGGGCCTTTTCGCGAATCTCCTCATGGAGCAGCTCGCGCAGACGCATGCGGGCCTTGTGTAATTGGGACTTGGAATTGCCTATCGAGCACCCCATGATCTCCGCAATCTCGTTATGCTCGTACCCCTGTACGTCGTGCAGTACGAACACGGCTCTATAGCCAGGCGGCAACTGGTCCACAGCACGCTGAAGGTTCACACGGTCCAGAGAACCGGTCAGCTTCAGGTCCGCCGCGCCGAAATCTCGACGCGGTCCCCCCGCTTCGTCATCAGGTTCGGTCACCTGCTCGAGCGAAGTTTCCTTGCCCGACTTCTTCCGCAATTTCATCAGTACGACGTTGACCGCCAGGCGGTGAAGCCAAGTGGAAAACGCCGACTCGCCGCGAAAAGTGGAAATTTTGCGAAAGAGTTGCAGGAACGCTTCCTGCGTTAGGTCCTCTGCCTCGGCCGTATTCCCCACCATTCGAAGACACAGTGAATAGACCCTGCGGCTGTGTTGTTGATAAAGGCGCTCAAACGCCGCCGCATCGCCTCGCTGGGCAAGCCGGATTGATTCTGATTCCGGAATCTCCCCAGTCGTTTCGGTTCGCCTCGCTCGGGCCACGCTACCCGTCGGGACGCATCCACCAATGCGATGCGTCAGCCTCTCCATGAGTTGTACAATCCGTGCCTGCTGGATAGCACTCTCTGCCCAGGCCAGCGGCGCGGGAGGTTTCTGGCAGCGCTCGATGCGACGCAGCGGATTGCCACACTTTGCTCATTTTGGTACGAATTGCCGGCCGCGTCCAGCACCCCGCCGCGGAGCATTGAATTTCGAGCCCACACAGCCGCTTCGCGCCGAGCGATGCTCAGGCGGGCGCCCGGGAGAGGCTCGGGCTTAACAACACCCGGCGGGCGGGCTCAACAGGGGTATCCAACTCTAGGTTCAGTCCCGGCAACTCCTCGGCAGGAATGACGCGAAGGAAGGACTTGAAGACAACCTCCGTCTCCCGCAGACAGGTATTGAGATCATAATGCAAGCAATCCAGGCGCTCCCAGGAGTCGGTCGGCTGAACGGCGAGACCCTTCGAAACATCGCCTGCCGCTTCGCGGAACTCACGCGTTAACTGATCAATGGTTTCCGACAGGATTCGCAGCTTGTGGAGAAAGCGAGACCGGTTGCTCAGTAGGACATGGTGCAATATTCCATTCCAGGATGCGGCACTCCGCCCAGTATTGCCCCGAAAAAAACGGGTGTTGAGGGGCTCGACCAGCGGGGGCATGCGAAGGCGTCGTCCCCGGACCATGAGGGTCTCACAGAGAAAGGTAAGAGCCTGCGCCAGAGGTTCCAGCAGCTCGGCGGCGACGGAGAGCTGCTGCCGAGCACAGATCAATTCGCCCCGACTGCGTAAGGAAACCGCATCATCGAGGGCGATACTCATCATTGCATAGATGCATTCCCACTGCCGTACCAACGCGTCAAAGGTTCGAGCCTTCTCCCGCGGCAGAGCCGTGATCCAATCCTCACAGACTCTACGATGTACAGTCTGGCCTGGGGTTCGCCTAAAGGTCATGCCTGATGGTGAGCTGCAGTATAACATCGTTTCGATGGGGTCGCGTTTCTTGACGGTTTCCGAAGCGCCTCGCTATACTGCCGACCGTCTCACCGGCTATGCCCTCCGTTCGCTGAAAGGATCGCCCGTTGGAATTTGAGCCCGTCGACCAATACCTGCAGCGCCAGAAGAAATTGCAGGACATCGAGGCGCTAGGATACTCCGCACACCCGCACAAGTTCAAGGCTACCCACACCTTGCGGGACATTACGGATCAATTTGGCAATCGCACAGGCGAAGAACTCACAACTCAGCCCGTGGCCGTTCAAGTGGCAGGGCGAATCATGGCTTTGCGCCCGCACGGTAAAGCCGGCTTCGCGCATCTGGCGGCAGACGGTGCGGGCCTGCAGGTTTACATAAGGCTTGACGTCGTTGGCGAAAAGGCCTTCGAGCTTTTCAAGCTGCTCGATCTCGGCGACATTATCGGCGTTTCCGGCGAGCTGTTCCGCACAAAAACGAACGAACTCACCATCCGAGTCCAGGAGCTCGAACTTCTGACCAAGGCGCTGCTCCCGCTGCCGGAAAAGTGGCACGGACTGGCCGACGTGGAGATGCGCTATCGGCGGCGCTATCTCGACCTCCTCACGAACGAGCGGGCACGCGAGATTTTCATTCGGCGCGCACGGATCATTCAGGAGCTGCGCCGGTTTCTCGACGAACGCGGCTATTTGGAGGTCGAAACTCCGATGATGCATCCGATTCTCGGAGGAGCCACGGCGCTGCCGTTCATCACGCACCACAATCGATTCGATATGGACTTGTACCTTCGTATCGCGCCGGAACTCTATCTCAAACGATTGGTGGTCGGCGGGTTCGACCGCGTCTATGAAATCAACCGCAATTTTAGGAATGAGGGTATCGACGCGATTCATCAACCTGAATTCACCATGCTGGAATTTTATCAGGCCTACAGCCACGGGTATGAATTCATGGATTTGACCGAGCAGATGTTGCGCAGCCTGACCGAAAAAGTTTGCGGGAGCAGGAAGATCAAATACGGTGAGGGCGAGATCGATTTTGCCCGCTTCGAAAGGCTCTCTATGCGCGAGGCCATCTGCAAATACTGGCCGCAAGCGGCTGGCAGCGAGCCGACTGCGGCCGAACTGGCTCAAAGGGGCGGACCGCTGGCCGTCGCACATCGTTACAACGAATGGGCGCGGATGGCCGGTGGCGAACCAGTCGCCGCGCGGAACGTTTCCGATGGCCAGCTTACCGGGGAACTGTTTGAAGTGGTCGCCGAGAAACATCTCTACCAGCCTACCTTCGTCTTCGACTTTCCCACGGAGATATCACCGCTTGCGAAGTGTCGCGAGGACGACTCCTCTCTCACTGAGCGATTCGAACTGTTCATCGCCGGGATGGAAATTGCCAACGGCTTTTCCGAGTTGAACGACCCCGCCGATCAAGAGCGGCGCTTTCGGGCACAGGTTGAGAAGGGCGGGCAGGAGGTTCCCAAAGAAGTAGATGTGGATTACATCCGAGCCTTAAGCCATGGCCTTCCGCCAACAGCCGGCGAGGGAATCGGAATTGACCGCTTGGTGATGCTTCTGACCGACTCGCACGCCATTCGGGAAGTAATTCTGTTCCCCCTGTTGCGCACGGAAACTGCAGAAAGCGCGGCAGCCGCTTCTGCCCCGGCCAGCCCGCCCGCAGGAAAAATGTGAAAATCCATTTCGAGTGGCTGGTGGCCTTGCGTTACTTGCGGTCACCCTACCGGCCGGCTGTGTTGCGATTGGTCACCCTGCTCGCCGTGCTGGGTGTGGCGGCGGGCGTCACCACGCTGGTGATCGCACTCTCTATGAACACCGGCTTTCGACAAGCGATCCGCGACAGGCTGCTAAGCGTGACAGCGCATGTGAATTTGAAGCCGGTCAGCGCCGAGGGCATCCACGATTATCCCGGATTGATTTCCGCTCTCAGCAAAACACCGGGCGTGCAGTCGATCGAGCCCGCGGTTTACAACACCGTTTTGCTTTCCGCGGGCGGGCGCGCGCGAGGGATCGTGCTCAAAGGAATTGATCCGGAGCTGGCCAGGAGGGCAGGCGAGGCCTTGCAGCATATCTCGGCGGGGAGTTCGAGGTTCGAACCCGATACAGATCAAATCCCCATATTGCTGATTGGCCGAATTCTTTCCGACGAGCTGAAAATTTCCGCCGGCCAATACGTGACGCTCACGAGCCCGCAGGGAAATCTGACGCCGTTCGGCTTGCTGCCGCGGGCGAAACGATTTCGCGTCGGCGGAATTTTCGATTCGGGTTTCTACGACTATGACGCCAACTGGGGATTCGTAACGCTTCGCTCGGCGCAGGAACTGGCCGGCGTTGGTGACGTGGCCAGCCTGCTCGAGGTTCGCGTCACTCGACTCGACGACGCGCGCAAGATCGCAGATGAATTGGTGCGCGGGGCGGGTCCGGGTTTCCTGGCCACTACCTGGATGGATGAGAACCGCGCCCTATTTCGCGCGCTGAGCCTGGAAAAGTTGGTTACCGCGATCTTCATCGGATTGATCACCTTCGTGGCGGGACTGAATATTTTGGTGGTGTTGACCATGACCGTGACTGATCGAGCGCGGGATATCGCCGTGCTGATGGCCATGGGCACAGCCCGGCTGCAAATTCGCCGGATTTTCGTGCTCCAAGGATTGGCAGTGAGCATGGTCGGAACTGCTGCCGGACTCGCGGTTGGCTATGGGCTCGCCTGGTTTGCCAATCGGTGGCGACTGATCCCTCTCAATCCCGAGGTGTACGCCATTCCCTACGTGCCTTTTCACGCCAACGGTTACGACGCGATCTGGATTGCGGTTGCTGCTCTGGCCATCAGTATGGCTGCGACGATTGTGCCAGCGCTTTCGGCTGCGCGAATTCTGCCTGTCGAAGTCCTGCGCTTCGAATAACGGTTGGTAGATCGACCTGCTGGCGATGGGAAGTTTGAATCAGGCGATTCACATCTTAAAAGCACTGTGCTCCAGGGTCTTCCGAGTGTTTTTCAGGTCCATCGCCGCTAGGACGCGTGCTAAAATCGCGTTCCTGGGAACTAAAATTCGAAACTAAGGATGGAGCAGCTCCCCGGCGCCCGCCAAAAAGGGCGAGGGAAGAGGGTGGGGACAATTGGGAAAGGAATTGGAACCTCGCTAGATGCCCCAAAACCGACGCATTGGAATAAAAGGACATATCCGGGGGACCGATCGGCATCTAAAGTGAGATAAGGCTAAGCAATGTTGAGTGAGGCGAACACGGGTGTTGCCCTGGCAGAGGTTCCCGGAGGGGACCTGGCCGGCCGGCAAAGCGTGGTTCGCGTCGAAGGGCTTTGTAAATCATTCCGCTCTGGTGACCAGGAAATCGTGCCGCTCGATGGCCTGGACTTTTCAGTCGACCGCGGTGAGATGGTTTCCGTGGTGGGGCCATCGGGAGCGGGAAAGAGCACTTTGCTGCATTTGCTGGCCGCGCTGGACACTCCGACAAGCGGTGCAGTATACTTCGCCAGAAATTCGCTGAAAGATTTTCGAGAGGCGGAACTGGCGGATTACCGAAATCGATCTGTAGGTTTTGTGTGGCAGCGCCATCATCTTCTGCCGGACTTCACCGCCGCTGAAAACGTAGCGATGCCTTTGCTGGTACGGGGCGAGGCGCTTGAAAAAGCGTTGCACGCGGCCAGGCAATGGCTGGGAGAAGTGGGACTGGCAGGACGCGCGGGGCAGCGCGCTGCGGAGCTTTCCGGTGGAGAACAGCAGCGAGTGGCCATTGCGCGCGCCCTGGTGAGCGAACCGGTTCTGCTGCTGGCCGATGAGCCTACAGGAGACCTGGACGAGAGGAATGCGGAGGCTGTTTTCGAGCTGATCGAGCGGCTGCACCGCTCCCATCACCTGACTTCGATTCTGGCGACACACAACCTATCTCTCGCGCGACGTACGGATCGGGTGTTTCTACTGGAGCACGGGAAGCTGACACCCTATGCCGGGGTGTTGGCCACCGCTGCTTCGGGGGCCGCGGAGATCGGAGCAAGAAGTCCGGGAGGTCGTGCGTAAGTGTTCGAACGCTATACAGAGAAAGCGCGTCGAGTGATCTTTTTTGCGCGATACGAGGCCAGCCAGTATGGTAGCCCGTACATTGAGACCGAACACTTGTTGCTGGGGCTTCTGCGCGAGGACAAGGCGCTGGCCAACCGCTTTCTACGCTCGCACGGCTCGATCGAATCGATCCGCAAAGAGATTGAATCGCGCATCACCGTGCGCGAGCGAATCTCAACATCAGTCGAAGTTCCCCTCAGCCAGGAATGCAAGCGCATTCTCAACTACGCTGCAGAAGAAGCCGAGCGTCTGGGTCACAAACACGTTGGAACGGAACACTTGCTCCTGGGGGTTTTGCGGGAGGAAAAGTCCTTTGGCGCCGAAATCCTGCAGGAGCGGGGATTGCGGCTTTCCACTGTGCGCGAGGAAATGGCGCGCAGCGCGGGAGAGAAGGTGCCTGTGAACCGGCCAAAAGAAGCTTCATTGCTCGCTGAATTCAGCCGCGACCTCACGCAGGCCGCAATGGAGGGTCAACTCGACCCGCTCGTGGGCAGAGAGCGCGAGCTCGAGCGCGCGATTCAGATTCTGTGCCGCCGCACCAAGAACAACCCGGTGCTGATCGGCGAGCCGGGGGTAGGCAAAACCGCGATTGTGGAAGGGCTGGCACAACGCATAGCCGACGGCGATGTCCCGCCGTTTTTAGCAGATAAGAGGATCCTTTCACTCGATCTTTCACTGATCGTCGCGGGAACGAAATACCGCGGGCAGTTCGAAGAGCGCCTGAAGACGATCATGAAAGAGCTGATGGAAAGTCAGAACGCGATCGTCTTCATCGATGAGTTGCATACGCTCGTGGGCGCCGGCTCGGCAGAAGGATCGCTGGACGCCGCCAATATCCTGAAGCCGGCGCTGAGCCGCGGCGAAATTCAGTGCATTGGCGCGACCACCCCTGCGGAATACCGCAAATCGGTCGAAAAGGATCGCTCGCTCGAGCGACGCTTCCAAGCCGTCAAAGTGTCCGCACCCAATGAGGAAGAAACGATTCGCGTGCTGCAGGGCGTGCGTGACCGCTACGAGAAGTTCCATGCCGTGAGCTACACTGAGGAGGCCATCCGCTACGCGGTATACCTGTCGAACCGCTACATTCCCGATCGTTTCCTGCCGGATAAGGCCATTGATCTTCTCGATGAAGCTGGCGCACGCGTGAAGTTGCGTCAGGCCATGCTGCCTGACGAAGTCGCCGAGGTGCAGAAGCGCGTGAAATTCATCACGCACCGCATGGAAACGGCCATCGCCAATCACGAGTTCGAAAAGGCGCGGTTCTATTCCGAAGAAGAGCGTAAAGAAAAAGAGCATCTGCGCGCCCTCAGAGAGAAGCTCAAGATCGATGATTCATCGACGGGGGTTGTCACCCGCGAAGATATTGAAGAAGTGGTTGCGCGCTGGACAGGAATTGCCGTCACCTCGATCAAGGAAGACGAACAGCAGAAACTGATGCGTATCGAGGAAGAGCTGCATCGCCGCATCATCAGCCAGGATCGGGCCATTACTTCGCTTGCGCGAGCGATCCGCCGCAGCCGCGCCGGGTTGAAAGCGCCCGGGCGTCCGGTGGGCTGCTTCTTGTTCCTGGGACCGACTGGTGTAGGCAAGACGGAAGTAGCGCGGAGATTGGCCGAGTTCTTGTTCGGCAGCGAAAAGTCGCTGATCCGCTTCGACATGTCCGAATATATGGAGAAGCATTCCGTCTCGAAATTGATCGGCGCGCCTCCCGGATACATCGGGTATGAAGAAGGCGGGCAACTGACCGAGCGCGTCCGCCGCACTCCCTACTCGGTGATACTGCTCGATGAGATTGAAAAAGCGCACCCGGATGTCTACAACATCCTTCTGCAGGTGTTCGAAGATGGGCAGCTGACCGATGGCCTGGGCAACACGGTCGATTTCCGCAACACGATCATCATCCTGACGTCGAACATCGGTGCGCGGCAGCTGCAGAAACAGTCCGGGCTTGGCTTCCAGTCGGGCGACCTGACCGCCCTAGCTAAGAGCCAGGACGAGTTGGTGATGGGAGAGGTAAAGCGGGTCTTCAATCCCGAGTTCTTAAACCGCCTCGACGAGGTGATCTTGTTCAATTCGCTGACGGACAATGATCTCCTGCTGATCATCGATCTGCTGGTGGGACAGATCAATGAAACACTCGTACATCGCCAAGTACAGATTGCCATGACAAGCGAAGCTCGCCAGTGGATCCTCGAAAAGACCTGTAGCGACCGAAGTTACGGCGCCAGGCCGCTCCGGCGGGCGCTGCAAAAGTACGTTGAAGACCCACTGTCGGAGGCCCTGATTCAAGGAGGTTTGCAGACTCCTGCAACGCTCGAGGTGTTCCTCTCCGGCGAGGGTCTCGCGTTTCGTCCCGTTGTAGAAGCAACCCCGGTGGCACACTAAGGAATCCTACACGCGCTAGCCGGGTCCAACCAGATCTGGCGGGGGAGCAAGAGATCTTGGGCGGGATACTGCGGCCTTGAGTAGAACCATGGCCGCTTGCAGGAAGATTTTTCTGCTCGCATTTCAAGCAGCCGCGTTAGTGTGCTTTCTTTCCCTCACCGTAAACGATCTTTTCTGCCTCCAGGCGCAAGAAGCCGGCGGACCGCAGTACATCATCACCCGTATCGACTTTGTCGGCCCGCGCCGGGTGCAGCGCGATACCTTGCGTGCGCGCATTTTTTCGCGAGTCGGCGACCCTTACATGCCCGAAGCGGTCCGCAGGGATTTCGAGGCATTGTGGAACACGCAATTTTTCGAGGATATTCGCCTCGAAGTGGAAGACGATCCCCAACACCCGAACGGGAAGATTGTGATTTTTTATCTGACCGAGCGGCCCATCATTCGCCGCATCGAGTACAAGGGGAACAAGTCGGTCACCGAATCCGACATCCTCGATGCCTTTAAGGAAAAAAAGGTCGGCCTGAGCGTCGAAAGCCAGTTCGATCCTACCAAGATCAAACGTGCCGAAGTGATCCTTAAGGAATTGCTCGCCGAGCACGGGCGGCAATTCGCCACGGTCAAGCCAACCTACGAGCGGATTCCTGCCACGAACGCCGTCAAGCTCGTCTTCAACATAAATGAGGGGCCCAAGGTAAAAGTCGGAACGATTACCGTGGTCGGAAACCACGCCTTTTCGACCCGAAAGATTGTTCGCGCGATGAAGCACGACCGGCCATACGGAATCCCGCTGTACTTTGTTGACATTCCGGTGATGGCCAAGACCTTCAACCGACCGAAGCTCGACGAGGATCTCGAAGTGGGCGTGCGCGGCCTGTATCAGGATCACGGATATTTCAAGGTCGTTGTCGATGTGAAGGATCTAAAAACGGTAGACCTCGACCGCGGGGGCATCCCTCTGCCCATACCCGGCATCGGGTCACAGCACGGCAAGGCCACCAACATCGTCGTCTCGATCGAGGAAGGTCAGCAATACCGGATGGGGAAACTCACGTTCCGAAGCGCCGATCCGGACCAGGGATTGATCTTTAAACCGGAGATCCTGGCCCGCCTGTTTCCCTTGAAGGAAGCCGACGTTTTTGACGCCGATAAGATCCGGAAGTCTCTCGACAACTTCAAAAAACTGTATGGCGAGTACGGTTATATCGATTTCGTTGCAGAGCCCCAGTTCGATGTGCACGACGACACCAAACAGGTGAATCTGTCTCTGGTCTTCGACCAGCAAAAGCAGTTCTTCGTCCGTCGTATTGAATTCAGCGGCAACACCACCACCCGCGACAAGGTGATCCGCCGCGAGCTCCTGCTTGACGAAGGACAGGTATTCAATAACCGCCTGTGGGAATTGAGCCTCCTGCGCCTCAATCAGCTCGGCTATTTCGACACCATCAAGCCCGAAAACGCGGAACTGCGGCGCAACGTGAAGGCTGGCACTGTCGATATCAATTTAAAAGTGAAAGAGAAGGGCAAGCAGTCTATTAGCTTTTCCGGTGGCGTGAGCGGACTGGCCGGAAGCTTCATTGGGTTCTCCTACCAGACGAACAATTTTCTGGGTCTTGGCGAGACGCTAACGCTCTCAGCGCAGGTGGGAAACATTCAGACCAGTATTCAATTCGGCTTCACCGAGCCGTATCTGTTCGATCGCCCGATCTCAACGGGCTTCACCATATTTGATAGCAAGTTCGACTACAACACCGCGCGGCAACAAGGCATCTTGGCCGGACAACCCATCGCCATCGATCCCGCGCTGCAAGAAAACTACAACACAAATTCCCACGGGTTCACCGTCTTCGCCAGCCAGCCGCTGCGCAGGCTATCGTTCACGCGGATCGGATTGAGTTACGGATGGTCGACGACGAACATTACGCCGTTCAGCCAAGCGGCGACGCTGCTGTTCGAATTCACCAAATTCACGAGCCTGGCGGGGCCGTCCGCCTTAAACGGCATCGAGGTCAGTCAGATTACGCCTACGATCACGCGGGACACCCGGGACAGTCCCATTTTCCCCACACACGGAAAGAGCATCTCCTACGGGGCAACGTTCGCGGGCGGACCACTTGGCGGCAACGTCAACATGATCAATAACGTCGTTAACTTCTCCTATTTCCGTCCGCACTACCATCATCGGAACACCATCGCGCTGCACTTGATGGGCAGCATGATCACCGGTTACGGCGGCAAGGAGATACCCCCGAACAACCGCTTTTACGCTGGGGGCGAGCAAGACGTGCGGGGGTTTGACTTCTACACCATTTCGCCGTTTGTGTTCATTCCCTTTTCGACGACTACAGCCGTCACCTACCTGAACCCCACCCAGCTCAATCAATTGGGTCAACCAACTCCGGTGACCAAAGCGTTCAACGTGCTGGAGTTCGTGCCGATTCGCCCCGGCGGCGATACGCAATTCATTGCCAACTTGGAGTATCGAATTCCGGTCGTCAAAAACTATGTGATCATGAGCCTGTTCAACGATTTTGGCATCGTCGGAATTACTTGGAAATCGCAGCTTCAGCTGGATCCTTCGGCGACAGCACTGCTCCAGCAGCAATACCCGAATGCAGACTTTCCCTGTCCCGGACCCAACTGTGTGGAGATACCGCGGAATTTACAGATCGCGCCGGGCACGAACTTTCACCCCCACACTTCGGCAGGGCTGGAGATCGGCATTCAAATTCCCATCATTCAAGCGCCATTTCGAATCTACTACGCGTACAATTACCTGCGCTTCAACCAGGCCGTAGTACCGCTACAGGGAGCGTTCTACGTTCCACCGGATGAGCGTCTCGCTCTCGAGCAACTGGGCGTTTACAATTCGCAGATAGTTCCAAGTCTGCAAAATTTCCTGAGTGCAACCAGGTCGCAGCAGACAATTGCGCCAAGTTTGTTTGAGGCGGCTCACACTCTGCGGTTTGCAGTCAGCCGCACATTCTGATCAGGTGCACATAGGGCAGACGGGTGGTCGGAGGAAAGCAGATGAGAGTGTTGGGGCTCGGAGCGCTGACGGCGTTGCTGGTCATAATTGCCGTGGGTTGCAGCTCCAATCAGACGCCAGTGGGAGTGGTCATCACCACCACAACCTCGGGGGCAACCATTACCTCGGTTACCCTTCTTCAAAGTACTTCGGCTCAATTTGTAGCGACCGTTACAGGCGCCTCATCGAACATCGTGTTCTGGCAGATCTGCCTGCCTTCGGCTTCGACCGCCACCCAGCCGACCAACTGCACGCAGGGAGTCGGACCCACACAGTGCACCAACCTACCCAAGGTATCCAAGCCGCTCACCGGATTTGGAACGATCACCTTGAACGGGCTCTATACGGCGCCTGCTGCGCCGCCCCAGCCGGATAGCTTTTGGGTCGTCGCCACAAGCTGCATAGATACGACCAAGTTTGGCACATTCACCGTAGTCGTCGATTCAGGCGTTCGCGTGAAAATCGCGCCGCCGACAGCCGCCGTGGCCGAGACGGAGACTCTTCAATTCACCGTGACCGTGACCGGCACAGCCAACGCAGGGGTCTCCTGGCAGCTTTGCCAGGGCGCCACGAGTGCCGGAGCGACCAACTGTGTTCCGAGCGACACCGTTAGTGCAAACGGAAAGATCAGTTCGAGCGGGTTGTACACCGCGCCGGCTAGCGCAACGTCGGCGATCGTCAAGGCAGTCTCGGCCGCAGATCAAAATCAAACGGGGACGGCGACCGTGTCCGTTGTCGCTCTCGCGGCGTCAACCGTCACGGCCATCGATCCCCTAACTGCGGCACAGGGCTCGGTGCAGCAGGACGTCTTTCTGACCGGTTCGAACTTCCTCGCCACGACAACGGTGCTGGTGGGCGGGGTCGCCCTTCCAACGGCCAACGTAAACATCCTGAACAGCAGCCTGCTGCGTGCTACGATTCCCGCTGCGCAGTTAGCCCAAGCCGGAACGATCCAGGTCGGGGTGCAGGGCCAAGCGGGCAACCCTGCTTCCTTTGTGAACCTGAGTGTTGTTCCGGTGCGACCTGCCCTTGTCAGCGCCTTGCCGGGCAGCGTGCCCCAAAGCAGCGCGTCAAGCCCCACGGTTCTTCTTACGGGCGGGTTCTTCGCCCCCAACGCAACTACGGCGACGTTTAATGGCCAATCGGTCAGCGCCACGGTGACCAGTAGCCGCCAAATATCACTAGCGATTCCAAGCGGCAACCTCGCGACGCCGGGTCTCTACCCCATCGTGGTGAAAAACTCAGGGCTGGCCGCTGGGCAAGCGAACACCTCCGCGATCAATCTCGGCGTAACTCCCCTTCCCGGATCGATTCCCGGCGCCGCCAGCGCGACGACTGTGGGAGTCGGAGCGAGCCCATCGGCCATAGCCATCGACGAGGCAGATGGAATCGCCGTGGTTGCCAACAGGGCCGATGGCTCGGTCTCTTTGATAAGCCTAACCACGCCTCCCGCACTGATCGGGACGATCCCGAACGTGGGTAGCCAACCTACCGGTGTTGCGGTTGATGATCTGCTTCCCGATCCGACCGCATTTGTAGTCAATGCGGGAGACTTCAGCGTGTCGGCGATCGATCTGAAAACAAAGGCCGTCATCGGGACAGGACTCAAAGTGAACATCGGGCCGCTCAGTACATCTCCGGTTCCCTTTTCGATTGGGATCAATCCGCTGACTCATCGCGCCCTGGTCGTTTACCAGTCCACCAATCAGGCGATGGTGCTGGACGTATCCACTGGGGTGCCGACGATCGTCCAGCAGGTCGGCGGCGGAGCGGGGAACGTCTCCTTCGGGACCGGAGCCAACCCGGCCGTTGCCATCGATCCGCGATTGAATTGGGCTGTGGTTACTCCGGGTGGCTCCGGTACGCTGAGCATGGTCGATTTCGGTAGCAGCGGGACGGCAGGCCAGCCCAGCGGCCGTGTACCGCAAGTCCTTGCGGCGGTCGCCATAGCCAGCTCGGTCGAAGGTATTGGAATCGACTCGGAGGCCCATGAAGCATTGGTGAGCGATCCGCAGGCCGGCACCCTGACCACGCTCAGCCTGCTCGATTTTTCAGTGAAGGGTGTCACCAACGGTGCAAGCCAATTCAGTCAAAAAGGTTTTGCGGCCGCCGCCGCCAGCCCTCTAGAGAATGTGGGCATTGCCGTCAGCGGAAGCACGCCGGGAGCCAGTGCCGTCATCGTCAACCTTGAAAACGGCACTGTGCTGCAAACAGTCGCTGGATTTGCCGGTGCAGACCTGCAGGCAGTCGCCGTCGATCCGGTAACCAATCAGGCCGTCGCAGTCGATGAGCGAAATAATCAAGTTTACTTCGTCTCGTTGGGAACCGCGTTGAATCCCGTGCAGATCCTCAGGGCCAGCCCGGCCCTCATCTTCGGCGGCCCCAGCGCGACTGGCAATGTAACGCTCACCATCACCGGTTCGGGATTCGGCGCCGGCTCGCAAGCTACGCTCGACGGTACGCCACTGAGTACCACGGTAGTGAGTTCGCGCGAGATCACTGCGACCATTCCCGGCGGTGCGGGCGGAATGCTTAGTGGGCCGCGAAATTTTTCTGTGCAAATCGTAAACGCCGGAAATATAGTTTCCAATGTGACGGATTTGACCGTGATCGTGCCGGTGGCGGTCGGCAAAGCACCCGTTGGCGTCGCAGTGGACACGGACCGTAATCTGGCGGTGGTTACCAACTCGAGCGATGGCACCGTCTCGCTGGTGACCCTGACTCCCGAGACTCCCATTGGTCCCACCCAATTGCCAGCAGGAGCCATTCAAGCGATCGGGCCCATTACGGTAGGGACCACGCCGACAGGTGTCGCTGAAATACCGCGCCTGGGCTTGGCCCTGGTGGCCAACACGGGCAGCAATGATTTGAGTCTTCTGGATGTCACTCAGGCGAGTCCGCCTGTCGACTTATGCCCTTCCGGCTGCGGCATGGGACCAACCGGCGTGGCCGTCAATCCAGATTCTGCTTCCGGACTTGTGGCAAATACCGCGTTAACCAGTCCGACCTCACCGGGAGAGACAACCCTGATAACCGGCATAACGAGAGCAACCGGTAGCGCCTTGCCTACGGCGGGCGTTGCTGCTGGCCCCTTTATCGATCACAATCCGGTCGCTGTTGCCATCGACCCGAATCCCCTTTTCCCCTATGCCGCAGTCGCCACGAACTCATCGACGAGCAGCATCAATTTTCTCGATCTCTCCAACGACGGACTGCTGGTGGGACGCACATCGGGCCTATCCAATCCGAGCGGAATCGTATTTGACCCGGTCAACCAAGTGTTTCTGGCCGCGAATAGTCTGGCCAATGGGATTGTGATCGCCGATCCGGTCTCGTTTCTTGCAACTCCCGTCAGCGTCGGAATCGGACCGACGTCGCTTGATTACAATTTCCAGACGAGCACGCTCGTAACGGTAAATTCGATCAGTCACACCATGTCCGTCTTGTCCTACCTTTGCCCGCCGAGCGCTGGGCTTCCGGCCTGTCTAGGCCCGCAAGTGACCGCGGTCCTCGGCCTCGGAGGCACGCAAGCGGCCACGCCGGTTTTCGGTCCAAATGCCATTGCCGTGGACCCGATTTTGAATCTCGCCGTACTCGTAGATGAGGATAACAACCGGGTGCTGCTGGTTCCACTGCTGCACTAAGCGGGCAACCAACACCAGCTTGACCATGCTCTAAATTGGCAGCTATAATGCGCGATTTCGATTTGCCCCAAAATTCCAACAACATAGTTGCGGTAAGGAGTGAGAATGAAGATTCGAGCAGCATTTCCTGTCCTGACGGCGCTATTGGTTTCACCGGCGCTCTGGGCCCAGGCGAGCAATCCATCGGCCATGAAAGTGGGCGTCATCAATATCCAGGCGGCGATCGCGGGTACAGCCGAGGGTAAGCAAGCCGCCGCCGAGTTGCAGTCGCAATTCGCTCCCCGGACGACCGAGCTTCAGAACTATCAGAAACAGGGACAGGACCTCACATCGCGGCTGCAGAACGGTCAAACCACGCTCAACGACGAGGAAAAGGCCCGCCTCCAGCGCCAGCTCGACCAACTAAACCGCACGTTTCAGAGAAAGCAACAGGAGTTTCAGGAAGACACCAATGACGCGCAGCAGGACGTGGTCAACCGCATCGGTCGCAAGATGATCGACGTTCTCGATAAGTATGCGAAGGAGCAAAACTACTCAGTGATTCTCGACGAGTCTTCGCAGCAGACTCCGGTGATTTATGCGGCAAATCAAGTCGATGTGACGCAGGACATCATCCGCCTCTACGACCAAGCTTATCCCGTGAAGAACGCGACGAGCGCTTCCCCCGGCGCGATTAAGCCCAAGCCCGTCCCGGCCACGCCGGCCAAGCCGCAGCCGTAGAAACTCCCTGGACCGCGTCTGGAGAGCCTCTCCAGTTCGAAATCGGAGAGGCTTTCTGGCGAGCGGCAAACCTTTTCAGCACGCTCGGATTTGTTTCCACCCACAACCTTCAGCTATCATAAGTGGCCGCAAATTGAGTTAGCCAATACACCGGCGAATAAGGAGGTCAGGATGGCACTGGCAGTCGGGGCTGCGGCGCCGGATTTTACGCTAAAGGATCAAAATCAGAAGGACGTGAAGCTGTCAGATTTCCGGGGCAAGAAGAACGTTGTGATCGTCTTTTATCCGCTCGATTGGAGCCCCGTCTGCACGAACGAGCATGCCTGCTTCGTGAATGATTTGACGCGTTTCGAACAGCTCGACGCGCAGGTCCTGGGACTCAGCGTGGATAGCGTTTGGTCGCATAAAGCATTCGCGGAGAAACTGGGCATTCGTTATCCGCTGCTCGCTGATTTCAATCCGCGCGGCGCTGTCGCCGATAGGTTTGGAGTGTATCTCTCTGATAAGGGGATCACCGGCAGAGCAATTGCGATCGTAGACCGCGGGGG
>Ga0306920_100001652_pt1 | contig 27744 bp, 27 predicted proteins | sample flu12Cox44000170_FD_204666 | JGI IMG/M metagenome (GOLD analysis project Ga0306920, IMG submission 204666) | Lab enrichment of tropical soil microbial communities from Luquillo Experimental Forest, Puerto Rico - flux4day.12C.oxic.44.000.170 (v2)... | ecosystem: Environmental > Terrestrial >... | reverse complement strand
CCACCCCGCATTGTTCATGGTCGACACGATCTCGTCGCTCGCCTCGATCGACTATCGTCATGACACATGGAAGGTCGACGTCACGGTTGGGGGCTCGCAGAAGGGGCTGATGCTGCCGCCCGGGCTCGGCTTTAACGCCGTTTCAAAAAAGGCGATGGCGGCCAACAAGACTGCGCGGCTGCCGCGCTCCTACTGGGACTGGCAGGCGATGCTGGAGACCGGCCGCACCGGTTTCTTCCCATATACGCCGGCGACTAATCTGCTCTATGGCCTGAGCGAATCGCTGAAGATGTTGCTCGAAGAGGAAGGCCTAACGGCGGTGTTCCACCGTCACGCCCGGCACGCCGAAGCGACCCGGCGGGCAGTCGCGGCCTGGGGCCTTGACCTGGTGTGCGCCGATCCGCGCGAGTATTCGAGCTCGCTGACTGCGGTACTCGTGCCGGAAGGTTTCGACGCCGATCGGCTGCGCGAGATTATCCTCGAAGCCTTCGACATGTCGCTCGGGACCGGTCTCGGTAAACTAAGGGGCAAGATCTTCCGTATCGGCCATCTCGGGCATTTCAACGATCTGATGCTCTGCGGCACTTTGTCGGGGATCGAGATGGGCCTGCACCGCGCCGGGATCCCTCACCGGCACGGGGGTGTCACCGCTGCATTGGAATATCTGGGCTCCATGCTGTCGGACTTGACGCCGACAGCGTAACATCGGCCGTAAAACCCGAAGCCGAGGATGCCTATATGTTGCCAGACTTCGTTGAGGAAGCGGCCCGGCGTTTATGCACGGCGCGAGGCGGATCACCGGTTCACGAATTGCCATCGAGTTGTCGGCCACAATCCTATGCCGATGCTTACCAGATCCAGGATGCGGTAACCCGCCGGCTAGGTCTGGCGCCTGGCGGCTGGAAGGTCGGCGTGGCGTCCTCGGCCGCCGCCGCGTTCTGCGCACCGATCTATGCGAGCATGACACGTCCGAGCCCGGCAACGTATAACGCCACGGAGTTGCGATTCGCCGCCGGACCGGATGCTGCCGGCGCGTCGCTAGCCGGGCTCGGCGACGACGAGAGTGGGGCGGGTTTGGAAGAACTCCAGAACTTCGGGGAGGCTTCGCGAGGCTTGCAGCCTCTGCCGTCCACGCTGAACAATGAACTCGGCCGGGCGCGCCGTTTTGATCACGCTGTAGGCTGGCAACTCGTGCGTGTGGCGGAACACAGAAAACAGGGCGATTCCGTCGCGATGGTCGATCGCGTAATCTCGCCAATCCCCGCGAGCGACATGCCGGCTATAGAGACCGAGGAGCTGGTTCAGCTCGGCCCGCGTGAAATACACCGTTCTGTGCCTTGTCCGATCGTCTCGGAACGCTAGTACCGTCGCACCGTTCCGGATCATTGCTGTCCATCGCCATTGGCCGCTGTACTTAGTGTTCACGATTCCACACCTGGCGTCCAGCCGTGTGATGTCGCGTTGCCCGTTCGGATATCGGTCGGCCCTTCTCGAGCGGTTTGCTCCCGCTTGAGCGAGAGGCTATCATCCTAGCGTCGGGACGAGAGCCTACGAGCGTTTTGTGAGCGACATCTTTCGCGAAATCGACGAAGAGCTTCGTCGAGACAATCTGCTGAAGCTTTGGTCGCGCTACGGACGCTATGTCATAGCATTCGCGGTGGTGGTGTTGGTGATCGCCGGCGGCATCATGGCGTGGCGCGACCACCAGCTTTCTGATCGCCGGGCGCAATCGGCGCGGTATGCCTCGGCCCTATCGCTGGCCGGCGAGGGAAAGGACGCCGATGCGGCCAAGGTCTTCAAGGCGGTAGCGCAGGAAGGTGGAGGATACGCCATTTTAGCCTCATTCGAGGAGGCCGAGCGGCTGGCGAAATCGGGCGACCGCGAGGGGGCGCCGGCGGCGTACGATCGGATTGCCGCGGATGGTTCGCTCGATCCCGCCTTTCGAGACATGGCGACGCTGCTTTCGGTCATGCATGGCATGTCCGATGCCGATCCGCACTCGATCATCGATCGCCTCGCGCCAATGACGTCGGTTAACAATCCGTGGCGCCCAACCGCCCTTGAGCTGACGGCCGCCGCGCGGCTCCAATCCGGTGATAAGACCGGCGCGCTTGCGCTCTACGAGAGCCTTGCGGATGATCTTGGGGCACCGCAAGACCTACGCGCTCGTGCCGCCGAAATGGCCGCTGCGCTAGCCTCGTAGTGCCCGCGAACCGGGATATTCGCTTGATCCGGGCGGTCTTCCCGCAAAAGGCGCGAGGGAGCGGGGAGGTGCGTTTTCTCGCGCCGCTGCTGGTCTTGGTGGTGCTCGCGGGATGCGACTGGTTCGGGGACAAGAAGCAGCCCTTGCCCGGGGAGCGCATTTCTGTCCTGAGCCTCGATCGTCAACTCGAGCCGGACCCCGCGCTCGCTTCGCTACCGATTACCCTGCCGCGGCCCGTCGTCAATCCGGATTGGCCGCAACCCGGCGGCTATCCGAACCATGCGATGCAACACCTGTCGCTGCCGGACAACCTGACCCAGGCATGGAAGACCAACATCGGCGAAGGCGCTTCCCGCTACACGCGTGTGTTATCCCAACCGGTTGTTGCCAAAGGGCGGATTTACGCGATGGATGGAGCTGTGAAAATCAGCGCCCTTGAGGCTGCTACCGGCAACCGGCTGTGGCAAGTTGATCTCAAACCCGAGGACGAGCGTGGCAATTCGATGGGGGGAGGTGTTGCGTTTTGGAACGACCGTATCTACGTCTCGACCGGGTATGCGCAGGTCTTGGCGCTCGATCCGACGGATGGCCGGATTATCTGGCGGAAGGCGGTTGGGGCCCCCGTGCGTAGCGGGCCGACGGTTTCCGATGGGCGGGTCTTTGCTGTGACCGTCGACAACGAGCTGATCGTCCTAGGCGCGGACGACGGGCGGCGCCTGTGGAATCAGAACGCCATTCCGGAAACAGCCAGCCTTCTCGGGAATGCGAGCCCCGCGGTCGATGGCGAGGTCGTTGTGGCGGCCTATTCTTCGGGCGAGCTCTATGCCCTCACTGTCGAAAATGGTCGGCCGCTGTGGTCGGACAACTTCTCCAACACTCGCGGTGTCAATGCCGTCTCGAGCCTTGCCGATATCCGCGGCCGGCCGGTACTCGATCGCGACCGGGTCTTTGCCGCCAGTCATAGCGGTCGCATAGCCGCGATCGATCTGAGGTCCGGTGAGCGCACCTGGGAGCAAGATTTCGGCAGCACGCATAGCCCCTGGGTAGCTGGCGACTATGTTTACGTTCTGTCGAACGACAACGAGCTGGCCTGCCTGACCCGCAACGAAGGCAAGATCCGTTGGGTGCGGAAGCTGCAGGGCTATCAAAACGAGAAAAAGAAGACGGATCCAATGATTTGGGCGGGCCCGGTGCTGGGGAGCGACCGGCTAATCGTGCTGTCCTCGGCCGGCGACGCTATCTCCATTTCGCCCTATACCGGCGAACCGCTCGGCCGCGAGCGGATGTCGGCGGGCGGGTATATGGAGCCGGTGATCGCCGACGATTCGCTCTATGTCTTGACCGACGACGCCAATCTGTCCGCCTACCGTTAAGGCTATCGCCGGCCGAAGCGTGGTTGCCGTCATGAGCTTTTCGGTTGCAATCCTCGGGCGGCCGAATGTCGGGAAGTCGACCTTGTTCAACCGGCTGATCGGCAGACGGCTAGCCCTCGTCGACGATGCCCCTGGTGTCACTCGCGATCGGCGCGAGGGTGAGGGACGGATCGCCGACCTGAAGTTCTGGGTCATGGATACGGCCGGGCTCGAGGACGCTGTCCCCGGTTCACTCGGCGAGCGAATGCAAGCGCAGACAGAGCGTGCCCTGGCCGATGTCGACGTCGCGCTGCTCGTCATCGACGCGCGCGAGGGCGTCACCGAGGCCGACCGCCACTTTGCCAGCTGGTTGCGGCGCAGGGGTAAGCCGGTTCTGCTCTTAGCGAACAAGGCCGAAGGTCGCGTAGCATTGTCCGCGATCGGCGAAGCCTACTGCCTGGGCCTTGGCGATCCGTTGCCGATCTCGGCTGAGCATGGCGAGGGTCTGGCCGAGCTTTACGAGCGTTTGACGCCGTTTTCTCGGCCCGACGACCTGGCGGCAGTCGATCTCGAAAGCGCGTTGCAACTCGCCATTGTCGGCCGCCCCAATGTGGGGAAGTCCACTTTGGTCAACAGGTTGATTGGCCAGGAGCGGCTGGTGACCGGTCCAGAAGCCGGGATTACCCGCGATGCGATCGCGGTCGACTGGCGGTGGCATGGCCGTCCCCTGCGGCTAATCGACACGGCTGGCATGCGTCGCAAGCCGCGCATCGAGGGCAAGCTCGAGCAGCTTTCGGTTGCCGACGCATTGCGCGCGATTCGATTCGCCGAGACGGTCGTGCTGGTAATGGATGCCCTACAACCGCTGGAGCGGCAGGATCTGGCGATCGCCCGGCTCGTCGCCGACGAAGGGCGCGCGCTCGTGCTCGCGGCCAATAAATGGGATGTAGTCGACGAGCCCGCCGTATTGTGGAAGCAACTGCGGGACCGCTTACCCGTATCGTTGCCCCAGCTTTCGGGTGTTACTCTCGTCCAGTTGTCGGGGCTCGCAGGGTACGGTCTCGAGGCACTGATGGCGGCTGCCTTTGCCGCGAGAGAGGTGTGGAACCGACGTGTTTCGACCGCCGACCTCAATCGCTGGCTGGCCACGGTGCAAGAGCGCCACCCGCTGCCGGCCCCCGGCGGGCGACGGCTGCGCCTGCGCTACATTGCCCAGGTCAACATCCGACCTCCCACTTTTGCCCTCTTCACGTCAAGGCCAAGCGAGGTACCGGATTCGTATCGACGCTATCTCATCCACTCACTCCGCCGAGATTTCGATCTGCCCGGCACTCCGGTTCGGCTGATGTTGCGCAAAGGTGCCAACCCTTACGAGACGCGGTAACTGGAGACAGTTCGCGATCATGCGCCGACGGTGATCACCTCGCCGTTGCAGGTGCATTCGGGCAGCGCAAGGGGGAAAAAGGCGTCCGCGACGCTTTCAGGCGCCGGCACCTCCGCGGAGTCTTCGCCGGGGAAGGCGTGGGCACGCAACCGAGTGCGGACGATCCCGGGATCTATAAGGTTGGCGCGGACGCGGGTCTTGCTGATCTCAGAGGCATACATTTTTACGAGCATTTCGAGACCGGCCTTGCTGATCGCATAGGGCCCCCAGTAGGGAGAGACCCGGCGCGCGACGCCTGACGTGACAAAGATCGCGCGCCCGGCAGGGGCGGCGCGCAACAGCGGGTCCATCGCCCGGATCAATCGCCAGTTCGCGGTCAGGTTGAGGTCCATGACCTCCGTCCAGATCGCCGGGTCGATATGGCCGAGCGGCGAGAACACACCGAATTCGGCAGCATTGGCGACAAGGGCGTCGAGCCGGCCGTACCGGTCGAACAGCGCCGCTGCGAGTTCGTCGATCTTGATGAAATCGCGCAGATCCACCGGCGCGAGCGTGGCGCTTCCGCCGGCGGCGCGGATCTTGTCGTCGACCTCTTCGAGGCCGCCCACCGTGCGCGCCGCCAATACAACATGGGCACCTTCGCCTGCGAAACGCTCGGCGACGGCGGCTCCGATACCTCGCGATGCCCCGGTAATCAGCGCCACCATGCCGTCCAGTCGCCCTTCCCGGGGCGCCATCCTCATTCTAGTCGGGTCACGCGCGGAGGCTCAGACGGGGGCGGCGAGCAGGGATAGCTGCACCGACTTATGGCGGACATCTGCATCGATCGGGGGGATCGGATACTCGCCGGTGAAGCAGGCGTCGCAAAACCGAGGCTCCAGGTGATCACGGGGAGGCTCTCTCATCGCTCGGTAGAGGCCGTCGATCGAAATGAAAGCAAGGCTATCCACCCCGATAAATTTTGCCATGCCCGCGACGTCAAAATGCGCCGCCAGAAGCTGATCGCGCTCGGGCGTGGCAATCCCGTAAAAGCACGGATAGCTCGTCGGCGGGCTGGAGACCCGCATATGGACAGCGCGGGCGCCGGCACGCCGAACCATCTCGACGATCTTGATTGAGGTGGTGCCGCGCACAATCGAATCGTCGACGAGGATGACCCGCTTGCCGTTCAGATTGGCGCGGCTCGCATTGTGCTTCAGGCGGACGCCGAGGTGGCGGATCTGATCGGTCGGCTCGATGAAGGTCCGGCCGACGTAATGGTTGCGGATGATCCCGAGCTCGAAGGGCAATCCCGATTCCTGCGCATACCCGATCGCCGCCGGGACGCCCGAATCCGGAACCGGTACGACAATGTCCGCATCGACATGGCTTTCGCGCGCCAGCTCGCTGCCGATGCGTTTGCGCGTTTCATAGACACTCGCGCCTTCGACGACGCTGTCCGGTCGCGCGAAATAGATATGCTCGAAGACACAGAAGCGGCTGTTGCAATGCTCGAAAGGCATTACGCTGCGAATCCCGCCCGCAGAGATGGTGATAATCTCGCCGGGCTCGACGTCGCGTTCAAACTCGGCGCCAATGATGTCGAGTGCACAAGTCTCCGATGACAAAATCCGTGCCTCTCCCACCCGGCCGAGAACCAACGGCCGCACTCCGAGCGGATCGCGCACGCCAATCACTTCCTCCTGCGAAATCGCGACGAGCGAATAGGCGCCCTGGACCTGCCGCAACGCGTCGACTAACCTGTCCACCACCGTGTCCTTGAGGCTGGTCGCGATCAAATGGACGATGACCTCGGTATCGCTGGTCGACTGGAAGAGGCTGCCGCGGCGCACGAGCTGTCGTCGGAGCTGAAAGCAGTTGGTCAGATTGCCGTTGTGACAGAGGGCTAGCCCGCCGAACTCGAAATCGGCAAAGAGTGGCTGCACGTTGCGCAACGCACCTTCGCCGGTGGTCGCATAACGGACATGGCCGATCGCGGCGCCCCCGCGCAGTCGTTCGATGACCTCTTTCGAGCTGAAATTATCGCTGACAAGGCCCTGGCCGCGCTGCGCGCTGAATTGCTTGCCATCATAGGCGACGATACCGGCAGCTTCCTGGCCGCGATGCTGCAGCGCATGCAGGCCGAGCGCCACTAGGGCAGCTGCGTCGGGATGCCCGTACACGCCGAATACGCCGCATTCTTCATGGAAATGATCGGCGTCCAGGGGGTCGGTCCGTAGGGGATCGATGAGGCGCATCGGCGATCCTCCGCTCGGGAGCCGGTACATAATTCCTTCACAAACCAAATGCGAGTCGGCCACGCGCAACCCTGCTATCGGGTGTTTTGGATGAGCCGATCCATTTCACGCCGCTCGCCCGGCTTGTAACTCGGCGCCTGTCCGGCTGCGGGTTGCGCCGGCGCGGGTTCGGGCCGAAGCGCTCGCTGCACGTCCTGCGCACGCTCAAGCGTACGCTGCGTGTCGCTGGCCAATCCCACGCTCCTGATCTGCAGGGATTCAGGCAAAGCGTCGCGAAGCATATCTGCTCCTTTGACGAGAAACCGTTCGGTTTTCGCGTCTCTGATCCAGGGTGGCCGTTCATTCTGCGGCAGGCTGATATCGACCAATAGATAGGCAGCCGATACGAGAACCACCCCACGAACGAGGCCGAAGATCAATCCAAGCGTCCGGTCGATCGGCGAGAGGGCGCTGCTATCGACAAAGCGCGCGAGATAGCCGGTTGCGATCGTCAGCAGGATCAAGCTGATTACGAACAGACCGGCACCGGCAACGAGGTCGGCGAGAAGCGGGGTCGTTACAAATCTAACGATGACCGTGGATGCCATGTTAAATCCGTAAAGCGTGATCGCCGCCGCACCAACCCACGCGGTGATCGACAGCGTCTCGCGGACGAAACCGCGGGCAAAAGCAAAAACCGCCGAGAGCGCGATTATCGCGATAATAGCAAGGTCCAAGGCATTCACTGCGCGATCTCTCTAAAGCCTCGGCGATATGGCGATCTCTGCGGAGACAATCGCGCCACGACTTCACTCAAATGTCCAATTGCTATTATATCGAGCCCAGCGTCGCCTGGACGTGGGCGAGCAGGTGGACGGCTCCGACGCGTCGCCATCCAGGCCGCGCCAAATCCCAGCTTGGCAGCTTCTTTCAGCCGTGCTTGGGAGTGACTCACCGGACGAATATCGCCCGAGAGAGCGATTTCGCCAAATACAACCGTATCGCCGGGTACCGGTGTCTCGATAAGCGCAGAAACGAGAGCCGCGGCCACCGCGAGATCCGCGGCCGGTTCGACGATGCGCAGCCCGCCGGCGACGTTGAGGTAGATGTCGTTGGCGCCGAGGGAGAGCCCACAGCGCGCGTCGAGGACGGCAGTGATCATCGCCAACCGGGTTCCGTCCCAGCCGACGACCGCGCGCCGCGGTGTGCCGAGCACAGTCGGCGCGACGAGGGCCTGGATTTCGACGAGCACCGGCCGCGTACCTTCCATACCGGCGAAAACGGCGGAGCCACAGGGCTGATCACCACCCGATCCCGCCGCCTCGTCTTCTTCTGTCCCAGGCGCCGCGCGTCCGGCGAGAAACAGCGCGGAGGGGTCGGGGACCTCAATGAGGCCGTGCTCGCTCATTTCAAAAACGCCAATTTCATCGGTGGCGCCAAACCGGTTCTTGACCGCCCGCAGAATGCGGAATTGATGACCGCGTTCTCCTTCGAAATAGAGCACCGTGTCGACCATGTGCTCGAGCACGCGCGGTCCGGCGATAACCCCCTCCTTCGTGACGTGACCCACAAGGACAAGTACGAAACCCCGCCGTTTGGCTAACCGTATCAACTCCTGCGCGGCACCGCGCACTTGGCTCACCGTACCGGGCGCACTGTCGAGGGTATCTAGATAAATCGTCTGGATCGAGTCGACGACGACCAGATCCGGCGTGTCATCCCGGTCTAGCGAGGCGATGATGTCGCGGATATTGCTCGTGGCCGCGAGCAATACGGAGGTCCCGGCGACGCCGAGCCGCTCGGCGCGCAACCGCACCTGATCGATGGCCTCCTCGCCGGTGATGTAGGCGGCGCTCGCCTGCACCGCGATCGCCGCCGCCGCTTGAAGCAACAATGTCGATTTGCCGATCCCCGGATCGCCGCCGACGAGGATCGCTGAGCCAGCAACAAATCCGCCGCCGCAGACGCGATCGAACTCGGCGATTCCGGTCGCTCGGCGGGACGGCAGCATTGTCGGCCCGGTCAGGCCGACAAAACCGACCGAATTCCCGCTGCGACGATCGTTGCCGAGGCTCCGTTTACCGAGACCGCTCGGCGGTCCCTCGCGCGACGGTTCTTCGATCAGACTGTTCCACGCGGCGCAACCCTCGCAGCGACCGGTCCATTTGGCGTGGATGGTGCCGCACTGCTGGCACGCGTATCGCGCCTGTGACCGCGCCATCGGCTATCCTGAGGTGGGCGTGCAACCGGTGAGGGTCATCCCGCGCGGATTTCCATCTTGATCGGCCCTTCGGCGCGGCCACTGATGAACTGGTCCACAACCGGATTTCCGGAATGATCAATCTCGGCTGTCGGTCCACACCAGATGATGCGCCCCCGGTGCAGCATCGCGATCCGGTCGGCGATCTTGCGCGCGCTAACCAGATCATGGGTAATCGACACCGCGGTAGCACCCACTTCGCGTACGCATTTCACGATCAGATTGTTGATTATATCGGCCATAATCGGATCGAGACCGGTAGTTGGCTCGTCAAAAAAAATGACTTCCGGCTCGGCGGCGATCGCACGCGCCAGAGCCACCCGCTTCTGCATTCCGCCGGAGAGTTCGGCCGGCCGCAGCAGCGAGACTTCCGGCCCGAGCCCGACCGCAGCGAGCTTGGCCAGCGCAATCTGCTTTGCGGCTTGCCTCTCTACGCCCCGTCCTTGCATCAATCCGAACGCAACGTTTTCCCACACGGCGAGCGAATCGAACAGCGCACCCCCCTGGAACAGCATACCGAATTTTTGCAGGAACCGCTCACGGGCGGCGTGCCGCAGTCCGACCGTCTCCGCTCCATCGACCCGAATCGATCCGGCCTCGGGATGCAGCAAGCCAAGAATACATTTGACCAAAACAGATTTTCCAGTACCCGAGCCGCCGATTATGACGAGGCTTTCGCCGCTGGTACAGTGGATCTCGACACCATCGAGCACCCGCTTATTGCCAAACGATTTGCAGAGGCCAGCTACGGCTATCTTCTGGACCTCGGAACCGTTCGTCATCGCCCAAAAAAGGCTGCGGTAAGCAGATAGTTGGAGACGAGGATCAAGACTGAGGCGGAAACGACTGCGTAGGTCGTCGCTTGACCGACCCCTTGTGCGCCTCCGCGCGAGTAGTAGCCGTGGTAACAGCCCATCAGCGCGACGATAAAGCCGAATACCGCCGCCTTGACCAGACCCGAAACGACATCGTTCGTCTCGAGGTATTGGTGCGTGCGGTTGAGATAGACATCGGGATTGAAACCGAGCCGGTAAACGCCGACGAGATATCCGCCGAAAACACCGATGATGTCGGCTACCAGCACCAGCATCGGCAATGTGATCAGCCCCGCGAGCAGACGCGGCAACACCAGATAGCGCAGCGGGTCTGTCGATAACGTCGTCAGCGCGTCGATCTGATCGGTTACGCGCATCGTCCCGATTTCTGCGGCCATCGCCGCACCGACGCGACCGGCCACCATCAGTCCGGTGATGACTGGGCCGAGTTCTCGCGTTACCGAGAGCACGACGACCGTCGCCACCGCCCCCTCCGCGGCGAATCGGCTGAAACCGGTATAGGACTGAAGCGCGAGCACCATACCGGTAAAGATTGCCGTCAGCCCGACGACAGGCAGCGAGAAATAGCCGATATTAACCATCTCACGCAGAATCAGGCGAATATAAAACGGTGGTGTGAATGCAGTTGCGAGAGAAAGCCCCGCGAACAACACAAGGCGCCCGGTCCTTGCGAGAAAAGTCAGAAAGACGGCGCCAATTGCGGCGAGAAACTTCAGCATAGACCTGTCGCGCCGTGATAGGTCCTGTGAAAGCGCCGCCCGAGTGCGGCAAGAACCTCGTAGCCGATCGTCCCGGCATCGGCCGCGGCCGCATCGACCCCGTAATCGGCATTTAGAAGTTCGATAATGCCGCCGGGGCATGCGAGCACGGGATCGGCATCAGAAACGTCGAAAACGACGAGATCCATCGAGACGCGGCCGAGAAGGCGCACCCGCTTGCCGCCGAGACAGCCCGAGCCGCCGTTACTCAGCGAGCGGAACCAGCCGTCCGCATATCCGACCGGAACAGCAGCGAGGCGTCCCGGTCCATTCATGACATGCGTAGCGCCGTAGCCAACCGACTGACCCCGGTCAACCTCGCGAACCTGAAGGATCCGGGCTTGCAGCCGGACAATCGGACGCATCGGGTTTGGGTAACCGGGATGTGGGTTGATGCCGTAGAGCGCAGCGCCGGGGCGGACCAGATCAAAATGAAACTCTCGCCCAAGAAATATGCCCGACGAAGCGGCTAGGCTGGCGTGGATGCGAGTGCAGCGCCGTCGTGCGGAAGCAAAGCGTGCTCGCTGAAGTTTATTGAGCGGATGCTCAGGCTCATCCGCACAAGCCAGGTGACTGACGAGAGCTCGCCATACGATCGGACTCTGGATGAAAAGCTCGTCAGATAGGTCGTCGAACTCGCGCAAGGTCAAGCCGAGGCGGGCCATCCCGGTATCAACGTGCAGCATCGCCGGCAGCGCCCCGTGGCCTGCGCAGGCTTTAAGCCATTCCGCAATCTGACCCGGCTCGTTGAGGAGCGGGATGAGGCGGTATGCGACGAATTCCTGCGCACAGCCGGGGAGGGGACCATTCAGTACAGCGATTTCTAGCGGGTCCGGAAGCACGCCGCGAAGCGCGATTCCTTCTTCGATCGTCGCGACAAAAAAAAGGCGGCATCCGGCCTTGGCGAGCGCCGGGGCGACCATTGCCGCGCCCAAGCCGTACGCGTCCGCCTTGACCACCGCTGCGCAACACGCGGGTTCGACCCGCTGCGCCAGTAAGCGCCAGTTCGCGACAATACCCGCGAGATCGATTTCGAGGATTGCGCCTGCGCGGTGTGATGGATCGCTGATCATCGGTTTTAAATCTGAAGGCGCGAGCCTCTGGCCCGCGTGCAGGCGGGACACCCGGCCTCCAGGACGGGATCGGCCCAATGCATATTCAGAAATCTGCAGATGGCATGTGATCGGGGGCCACGTAATTGCCGAACTTAGTCGTCTCGGCGTCGAAATGGAGCTTGACCGTGCCGATCGGGCCATGACGCTGCTTGGCGACGATGATTTCCGTGAGCCCGTGCACCTTTTCGAGCCGCTCCCGCCATTCCTGGTAGCGTTCGCTGAATTTGATCTCCATTTCGTCGGGACGACGGCTGGGCTCACGCGATAAGTAATATTCCTCGCGAAAGATGAACATCACGACATCGGCATCCTGCTCGATCGAGCCAGATTCGCGCAGATCGGCGAGCATAGGCCGCTTATCCTCGCGCTGCTCGACGGCACGCGACAGCTGTGACAGCGCCAGCACGGGAACGTTGAGCTCCTTCGAGAGCGCCTTCAATCCGCGGGTGATCTCGGAAATCTCCTGGACGCGGTTGTCCTGAGCGCGGATTTGGCTGGACGGGCGCAGGAGTTGCAAATGGTCGATAATGATCAATCCCAGCCCTTGCTGCCGCATCAAGCGCCGTGCGCGCGTGCGCACAGCCGACACGGTCAGCGCAGGGGTGTCATCGATAAACAATCTCACCGCAGCAAGGTGCTGGCTAGCTTGCACAAATCTGTCGAAATCTTCATTACTGACATCGCCTCGCCGAATGCGGTCGGATGAAACTCCCGATTCTTCGGCGAGAATGCGCGTCGCGAGTTGCTCTGCCGACATCTCAAGCGAAAAGAAAGCGACGATCGCCCCGTCCTCGGCAACATTGCGAATCTCCAGCGCAGGTGGCGGCTTGTAGTGTTTCGCCGCGAAAAATGCGATATTCGTGGCGAGCGATGTCTTTCCCATAGACGGTCGGCCGGCAAGCACAATCAGATCGGAGGGGTGCAGGCCGCCCAGCTTTCTGTCGAGATCAACGAAGCCGGTGGCCACACCGACCGTCTTGCCGCTGCGCTTGAAAGCCGCCTCGGCGTTGAGGATTGCGCTCGTCAGCGCGGTGCCGAAGGCACGAAATCCACCTTCGGCCTGACCGGTCGTGGCGAGATCGAACAGGGTCTTCTCCGCGCGCTCGATCTGCTCGCGGGCCGAATCGTCGAGATCTTGGCGGAATGCGTCGTTGACGACCTCCTCCCCAAGGGTGATCAGCTGCCGCCGCAAGTAGAGATCGTGAATGATACGGCCGTAATCGGTAGCGTTAATGATGGTGACGGCCGCTTCGGCGAGGCGAGCCAAATATTGCGCGCCACCGATATCAGTCAATGCGCCATCTTGATCGAACAAATTCTTGAGAGTTACGGGATTGGCAATCTGGCCGCGCTCGATCAGCTTGCCGATAGCGGCGAAGATCCGGCCGTGCATCGCGTTGCCGAAGTGCTCGGGCTGGAGGTATTCGGAAACGCGAAGATAGGCCGCGTTGTTTATCAGCAATGCGCCCAGCAGCGTCTGCTCGGCCTCGGGATTGTAGGGTGGGGTACGAACGAGTTCGGGCTCGGCGGCCCGCAAAGGCGTGACCCGTGAGAGTGCACTTGTTTCCATCCCGACACACAGTAGCACGGAAGGGGCGGTCTAACTTGCTGTGTATATCGGGGATGCTTGTGGAATGCGGGGATGCTTCAGGCTGCGTAGTCGGCGGCGGCGCCGTGCCTGCGCTCCCAGTCGAACATGTAGTCGCGGGTCAACGGCACAGCATTGGCCGCTTTGGCGAGCTGCATCTGAAAGACCATGAGATCCTGGCGTCGAAAGGCAACTTCCGCGCCAACGAGATACATCTCCCACATACGGCAAAACCGCTCATCATAAATCGTTCGGATGCGTTCGCGGTTGCCCTCGAATCGAGTCCGCCACGCGCTCAGAGTCTCGGCATAATGCAAGCGCAGGATCTCGATATCGGTAATCCATAACCCAAGGCGTTCTGCGATCGGGACGACCTCAGAGAGGGCGGGCACATACCCACCGGGAAAGATGTACTTGCGAATCCACGGATTTGTAGAACCCGGCCCATCTTTACGCCCGATCGAATGCAGCAGCGCCACGCCCTGGGGCGCGAGCAGTGATTTCATCTTCGCGAAGAATTCGCCATAGTGGTTGATGCCGACGTGCTCGAACATGCCGACTGAGACGATGCGGTCATAGCTGCCTGCTTCCGCGCGGTAGTCTCGTAAATGAAACCTGACTCGATCGGACACCCCGGCCGCGGCGGCACGCCGCGTTGCGGCCCTGTGCTGCTCGGCCGAGAGGGTCAGGCCGGTAACGTCGGCACCGCATTCTCTCGCAAGGCAAAGCGCGAGCCCGCCCCAACCGGAGCCGATATCGAGCACCTTGTGCCCAGGGCGGATCAGCAGCTTTGCGGCGATGTGCCGTTTTTTGTCGAGCTGTGCCATGTCGAGATCGTCGGTGCCTTCCCGAAAATAGGCGCAGGAATATTGCCGGTCGCGATCGAGAAACAGCTCGTAGAGCTGATCTGACAAGTCGTAATGGTGAGCGGCGTTCCGGCGGGCGCGTGGAGCGGGATTGTACTGATGCAGTCGGCGCAACAGCGTTGCGGAGCCATTCAACAAGTGCGCAACCAACCCTTTGGGTAAGGCGTCGACATTGACCGCCAAGAGGTCGATCAGATCGTAAAGATTGCCCTCCTCGATCGTCAGCGCCCCGTCCATATATGCCTCGGGCAGATAGAGGCGTGGCCGAAAGATCAGCTTCCAGTGTAGCGCGGGGTCGTGAAGCCGAATCGTAACGTTGCCGCCAGGCGAGCCTTCGATGGTATGTGCCGCACCGCGGGCATCGATGATCCGGAGCTGTCCGAGACTGAGAATGCGCTCGAGGATCCTCCCCAGCAGCATCGCGCTGGCCGTTGTCCCTCAGCCTCCCGCTGTGCGGGCCTCCCCCTCTCCCCGCAGGCGGGGAGAGGGCTGGGTCCCTGGCGGCCGGCCCAGTGGGCCGTCCCGGAGGGAGGGGCTTGCTTCTTGCGGCGCGGCCTGAGCCACCTCCTCCTCTTCGCGCGCGCGCAAAGGATCGATCCCCCTGGCTTGCATTTCGGCCTCTTCCGCAGACTGGGCGACATTGGCCGTGATCGTTACCGACACCTCCGGATGGAGCGCTACCCTCACGGGATGGAGACCCAGGCTTTTGATCGGCCTCTCGAGGACGACTTGGCGCTTCTCTATCGTGAAACCTGCCTCGGTGACCTGCTGCGCGATGTCGCGCGCCGACACCGAGCCATACAGTTGTCCGCTCTCGCCGGCCTGACGGATGAGGAGGACGGTTAGGCCCTCGAGCTTGCCACCGACTTCGTTCGCTTCGGTCTTGCGCTGCAGGTTGTTGGCTTCGAGGTGCGCGCGCTGGTTGTCGAAGTAAGCTAAATTCTCCCTTGTTGCGCGCAACGCCTTTTTCTGCGGCAACAGATAGTTGCGGGCGAAGCCTGGCTTCACTTTGACCACTTGGCCCATCTGGCCGAGGTTCTCGACCCGCTCGAGCAGGATCAGTTCAATCATCGAAATCCTCCAACCCTAGCACTGAGTGAAGCGCGGCCGCAACCCGAGCGATGAATCGAGCACCCCAAGAGAGCGACCAGCAGCAGCGGCCAGCCGAACAACCCGGCCAAGGCGTAGAAAGCAACAAGAGGGATCACTGGGCGCGCGAGCTTGCGTGCCAGAACATGCTGGACTGCCAACACTGCGAGGCAGCGAAACAGCCAACACGATCGTGACGTTGACGGCAATAAAATGAGCGGTCCCACCAAAGTAGCGTCGCTGCGGTGGCGAATGCGAGCAGCACCAGCATCCAAATGGGCGGGCTCAGTGCGGCTATATCGGGCGATGGTCTTCAATTGACTCCAAAACGCGCCAGCAAACCCTGCGCAAGGATACCGTTGGTTGACGTCATTGCCATCCATGAGCCGCCGATGAGGCCAGGCAGAACGAAGGCGACCGAGTCGAGCAGTTCAGCAAGGCTCGTAGTATTCCCGCAAAGCTGCTCTCGACCGCCGGCCCTTCGCGTGACGCGGCACGCATCCCATTCAGGCCGCCAAGCACGAGCAACACGGCAGCGATCACCGCGAGGCTCAGCCCGTCAGTAACCCGGGCGGGCACCCGTCGACACCACCCCCCGCATCGGATCGCGCGGTTATCGCTCGACGCACCAACAGCACGACCGGGAATGCGTTCAGCCCGGCAAAGACCGCCGCGGTCGGAAGACTGCTGTCAGCCACGAGGATTCCCAATCCAACAACGCCGGCGATCACAGAAGCCTCGATGCCGACCCATAGCCCGGCGGCGAAGGGTGGCAGTTGCGTGAGGTAGATGAGCATCATGGTCCCGGGCGAACCGATGCCGCCAAATAGCGGAGCGTCGCGATATCTCCGAAGAGCGCCGCAGTTCCAGCTGCGCCGCCGCGGCTCACGGTGATGCCCGCCACATGACCCACCCGGTTCGCCGCTACTTTACCATGTATGGAAGCAGGCCGAGAAAACGTGCGCGTTTTATCGCCTGCGCGAGCTCACGCTGCCTTTTCGTCGACACCGCGGTGATGCGGCTGGGCACGATCTTGCCGCGTTCCGAGACGAAGCGCTGCAACAGCTTGATGTCCTTATAGTCGATCCTGGGGGCGTTTGGACCGGAAAACGGGCATGATTTCCGCCGTCGAAAAAAAGGGCGGCGTGCCGCTGCTCCACGCGCCGACGCGCCGGCCGATTGACTTTCCATCTACGCCTCCGTCGCTTCCGAATCGGCGCGTTCGGCGGGACGGTCCATTCCGCCTTCGCGCCCTTCGCTCGCTCGCTCCCGGTCGCCCCGCCGCTGACCTCCATCGCCTCTGCCGCGGCTCTGCATCACCACCGAGGGTCCCTCTTCCAAGGCGGGAACCCTAACCGTCAGGTAGCGAACCACGTCTTCGTTAATGCGCATCGTTCGCTCGAGTTCGGCTACAGCAGTCGGAGACGCAGACAAATTGAACAACACGTAATGCCCCTTGCGGTTTTTCCGCATTCGGTATGCCAGATTGCGGAGCCCCCAGTACTCACGTTTCCTGATCTCGCCGCCGTTGTCGACGACGAGTTGAGTGAATGAATCGGCGAGCGTATCCACTTGCGCGCTGGAAATATCTTGGCGCGCGATAAAGACGTTTTCGTACAGCGGCATAAGGACGATATCCCTTGAGGCTAGTGATGACCCGGAGCGCGGGCGCCGGCCGGATCGAGCCGGCCTCAGCCGGCAAGGGGGTTTCATATTTCATATACTAAGGCGCCAGCCTCGGCACAAGATGAGCGGCGCAACGCCTTCTTGACACCAACGGTGACACCGCTATGACCACATCGTCTGCCTCGGCCGGTGCGAGGCCGGTCACGAAATGGGGAGACGCGGTCCGAATGAAGCGGGCATTTTTGTTCCCGGGGCAGGGCTCACAGGCGGTTGGCATGGGCGGCGCTCTTGCTGCCGCATTCGCGTCGGCGCGCCGGCTGTTCGCGGAAGTCGACGACGCGCTGGCGCAGAACCTGTCGCACTTGATGTTCGAGGGGCCAGAAAACGAGCTCACTCTGACCGAGAACGCCCAACCGGCGTTGATGGCGGCGAGTCTCGCGGTCATCCGGGTCCTCGAAACCGAGGGTCGCCTCAGCCTCACCCGAGATGTCGCCTTTGTCGCAGGACACTCGCTCGGTGAATACTCCGCCTTGGCGGCGGCGCACGCGCTCTCTGTCGGCGATGGTGCCCACCTTCTCAAGCTGCGCGGCCAAGCGATGCAGCAGGCGGTGCCGGTAGGCGAAGGGGCGATGGCGGCGCTGCTTGGCGTCGATGTCGAGCAGGCGCGGCTGGTCGCGGCCGAAGCATCACTCGGTCCGGCAGACCGCGCCGAGGTGTGCACGGTGGCAAACGACAATGCCCCGGGCCAGGTGGTGGTGAGCGGGCATTGCGCCGCGGTCGAGCGGGCAATCATCATTGCTCGGGGGCTGGGAGCGCGGCGGTCGATTCGGCTTCCCGTCAGCGCGCCGTTTCATTCCCCGCTAATGGCGCCCGCGGCCAAGGTCATGGGTGAGGCCTTGAACCGGGTAGAATTGCAAGCGCCAGTGATACCCCTCGTCACCAATGTGTCGGCAGTCCCGACACGCGATCCGACCAGGATCAAGCGTGGTCTCGTTGAGCAGGTGACGGCGATGGTGCGCTGGCGCGACACCATGCTGTTCCTCAAGGCTGCCGGTGTGGAGGAAGTGGTTGAGATCGGGGCAGGCCGGGTGCTGGCAGGGCTGGCGAAGCGGATAGACCCCGATGTCGCCGCGCGCTCCGTCTGCACCCCTGCGGAAGTGGAAGAGCTGATGAAAGAGCTGTAAGCGACCGGTCTTTGATCAGGCACGGCGCGAGAAAAAAGGGGGCATAAGAAACCGGTGTTCGATTTAACGGGTCAAACGGCACTGGTCACCGGGGCGTCCGGAGGGATTGGCGGAGCCATAGCCAAGGCGCTGCACCATCAGGGGGCGGAAGTGATGCTGACGGCAACCCGCCAGGCCGTGCTCAGTGCATTGGCGGGGGAGCTTGGTAGCCGCGTTCACGTCGGCGCCGCCGATCTCGCCGATTCGGCGGCCCCGGATCGGCTCGTCAAACAGGCCGAAACCGCTATGGGCCGAGTGGATATCCTCGTTAACAGTGCAGGGGTGACCCGTGATGCTCTCGCGTTGCGGATGAGCGATGGGGACTGGCAGGGTGTCCTCGATATCGACCTCACAGCCGCTTTTCGTCTGACTCGTGCAGCCTTGCGTGGGATGATTCGACGGCGACATGGGCGTGTGATCGGGGTCAGCTCCGTTGTCGCTCTGAGCGGCAATGCCGGACAGGCGAATTACGCGGCAGCCAAGGCAGGGATGATCGGGATGTCCAAGTCGATCGCCGCCGAGGTCGCGGGGCGTGGTATTACCGTGAACTGCGTAGCACCAGGGCTGATCGTGACGGCGATGACGGAAAAGCTGGACGCGGCGCAGCGCGCGCGGCTGCTTGGAGCAATTCCGGTCGACCGGTTCGGTGTGCCGGAAGAGATCGCGGCGGCGGTCGTTTACTTGGCGAGCCCCGAGGCGGCGTATGTCACCGGCCAAACTTTGAACGTCAATGGCGGTATGGTCATGGTTTAGATTACGCGCTATTCAACGTCGGCTCAGCCGGTTTGGCAGCGCCGAGGAAACGTGCTATGTGACCGCACCGTGACTCTTGCGCCCGATGGGGTCCCGGAGGGCGGCGCCGATGATGGCGGATGCCGAGGCGCTCGGTGCGTGAAACCATTTCCAGCAAGCCACTGAAGGAAAAGAACGGATGAGTGACGTCGCCGATCGGGTCAAGAAGATCGTCGTCGAACATTTGGGTGTCGACGAATCCAAGGTAACCGAAAACGCCAGCTTCATCGACGATCTGGGCGCCGACAGCCTCGACACTGTCGAGCTCGTAATGGCCTTTGAGGAGGAATTCGGGTGCGAGATCCCGGATGATGCCGCCGAGAAGATCGTGACGGTGAAGGATGCTGTCAGCTTTATCGAAGCGCACAGCTGAGCCGGCCGCGTCGGGGTATATCCGGTTCGGCTCGTACGCTGTGTGTAAGCGCCGCTTGCGCGAACCGCGAGACTAAGAATGCGACGCGTGGTCGTGACCGGGATGGGGCTGGTCACTCCTCTCGGTATAGGTCTCGAACGGAATTGGAATAGCTTGCTGGCGGGCGTATCGGGTGTCCGTGCCATCCAGTCCTTTGAGGTGTCCGATCTGCCTGTCAAAATCGCCGCGCAGGTCCCGCGCGGCGAAACCGCCTCGGGCCTCTTCGATGCCGACCAGTGGGTGCCGCCCAAGGACCAGCGCAAGATGGACGGGTTTATCGTCTACGCCCTCGCCGCCGCTGCGCAAGCCGTCGAGGATGCCGGGTGGACACCGGATGACGAGGAGGTACGCGAGCGCACGGGGGTCATGATCGGCTCCGGGATCGGTGGTCTACCGGGCATCACCGAGGGTGCACTGACGCTACACGAGCGCGGCCCGCGCCGCATTTCGCCATTCTTTATCCCCGCCAATCTGATCAACCTCGCGTCCGGACACGTCTCAATCCGTTACGGATTTACCGGACCCAATCATGCCGTGGTCACAGCCTGCTCGACTGGCGCGCATGCGATCGGCGATGCCGCCCGGCTGATCATGCTCGATGACGCCGATGTGATGGTGTGCGGCGGTACCGAGGCGGCTGTTTGCCGTCTGGGGCTCGCCGGCTTTGCGGCAGCGAGGGCTCTGTCAACCGCGTTCAACGACGACCCGCCCCGGGCCTCCCGCCCGTGGGACGAGGAACGCGATGGATTCGTCATGGGCGAGGGTGCGGGAATTCTCGTTCTTGAGGAATACGAGCATGCCCGGCAGCGCGGCGCCAAGATCTATGCCGAGGTGATCGGTTATGGCATGTCCTCCGACGCTTTTCATCTCACTGCTCCGGCGGAGGACGGCAAAGGAGCCTTCCGCTCGATGCGAAATGCGCTGAGACGCGCGCGCATCGCGCCAGACAAAATTGATTACATAAACGCTCACGGCACTTCGACTCCCCTCGGCGACGAGGTCGAGCTCGGCGCAGTCAAACGGCTCTTCGGCGAGCACGCCTACGAGTTGTCGATGTCCTCGACTAAGTCCGCGATCGGTCATCTGCTTGGCGCGGCGGGCAGCGTCGAGGCGATCTTTTCGATCCTCGCCATCCGTGACGGAGTTGTGCCGCCGACCCTGAACCTCGACAATCCGTCTCCGTATTGCGATATCGACTTGGTGCCGAAACAGGCGAAAGAGCGCAGGGTAGACCATGCGCTGTCTAATTCCTTCGGTTTCGGCGGTACCAATGCCTCGCTGATCTTTGCCAGACCTCCTTGAGTGCGCCGGCCGAGCTTTAGCCCATAGTGGAGCGGTTTGATGTTGGGCTTCGTTGGCCTGCTGGCCCGGGCCGCGGCGACGGTAACGCTGGTCCTGGTGATCGCTGCAGGCGCTGGATACTGGCTCTACCGGGACGTCACCGACCCCGGGCCGCTGGCGGCAACGCGCACGATCGTGATCCCAGCCCACACGAGTCTCGCCGGCGTCGCATCACTGTTGGAGCAGCAGGGGGTCATCAGGCACCTTCGCGCATTTGAAATTGCAGCGACGCTATCGGGCAACGGCTCCGCGCTTCATTCGGGCGAGTACGAGTTTCCGGCGGGAGCGAACATGCTTCGGGCGATTGAAATCATTCGCAGCGGCAAGGTCGTTCAACACCGGTTGACCGTCCCAGAGGGGTTGACGAACCCGGAAGTTTTGGCGCTGTTACGGGCGGCGCCCGCGCTCGACGGCGATGCGCGTCCGCCTGCTGCCGAGGGCGACCTCCTGCCGGATACCTATTTTTACGAATACGGCGAGCTCCGCCAGGGGATGGTCGAGCGCATGGAGCGGGCGATGAGCCACGCCCTTGCCAAGGCGTGGGCAGAGCGCCGCCCCGACTTGCCGTTGACCACGGCGGAACAGCTGGTGACCCTCGCCTCTCTCGTAGAGAAGGAGGCCTCACGCGAGGATGAGCGGGCTCGGATCGCGGCGGTGTTTGTCAATCGGTTACGCCTTGGCATGCCATTGCAATCAGATCCGACGGTGATCTACGCGCTAAGCGGCGGGGGCACGAGAAAGCTTGATCGCCGGCTGACCCAGGCCGATCTGGCGGTCTCGTCACCCTACAACACTTATGCGGCCAAGGGCCTTCCGCCAGGTCCGATCGACAATCCCGGCATCGCCGCGCTGCTAGCCGCGGCGCGGCCGGCATTTACCGATGAACTGTATTTCGTCGCCGACGGGAATGGCGGACATACTTTTGCTAAGACGCTCGCCGAGCATTACCGAAATGTTCTTCAATATCGCCATAGTTTGGCGACGCAACCCGAGGGCGAAGCAGGAGCACCGGGACATCCGGCCGCGGACAATTCAGCAGCCGGGAACCGCTCGGGAAATCAAGGTCGGCCATGATCGGCCACTCTTCGGTGTATAAGCGAAAATCTTGATCGGCGGGAGACCGGCGGCTGTGGGCATTGCCAGCATGACGGGGTTTGCGCGGACCGAGGGGGACGGGCTCGGCGTCTCATGGGTTTGGGAAATCAAGAGCGTCAACGGCAAGTCGCTCGATCTGCGGCTCCGGCTCGCGCAAGGATTCGACGCTGTGGAGCCCCAGATTCGCGCGCTGCTGGCGCAGCGCTTCCGGCGCGGCAATTTTTCTGCCAGTCTCGTAGTGACCAGAACGGCTCCGGCGGTGTTGCGGGTGAACCGCGAGGCGTTGGCGCAAATCGTCGCGCTGATGAACCAACTCGCCGGCGAGATCGAGGCGGCGCCGCCTCGTCTTGACGGGCTGTTGGCGCTTCGCGGGGTCGTCGAGAGCGTCGAGGAAGAATCCGACACAATTCTCGACGAGCGCCGGCAGGCGGTTCTGAACAGCTGGGCGATGGGACTTGGTCGTTTAGCCCTCGCTAGGACCGAGGAGGGTGCCCGCCTTGCCGTTGTAGTCCGCGGGCAGCTCGCGGAAATAGCCGCTCTGGTTGATGCGGCGGAAGGATGCGCGGCGGCCCAGCCTGCCGCGATTCGCGGCAGATTGCAGATGACGCTGGCAAGTGTCGCCGATCTCGTCCCGAGCATGCTGGAGGACCGGGTCGCGCAGGAGATGGCGCTGCTCATCGCCCGCTCGGACGTCCGCGAGGAGCTGGAGCGGCTGCGGGCACACATCGATCAGGCCGCCGACTTGCTGCGGCAAGAAGCAGCGGTCGGCCGCCGGCTCGATTTTTTGTGCCAGGAGCTCAATCGCGAAGCCAACACCTTGTGCTCGAAATCGGCCGATATCGAGCTGACCCGCGCCGGGCTCGCGCTAAAAGCGGCGGCCGAACAATTCCGCGAGCAGGTGCAGAACATCGAATGAGATGCCACTAACTTCCGGCAACGGGCGTTATGTCCGCCACGCGCGGTAGGCGGCGGTCACTATTGCTGTAACTGTATTCAAATCGTTGTATTTGGTGTTGATGACGACGTCGAAATTCAACGGGTCGGTCGGATTGACACCGTAGAGCGCGTTATACCGCTTCTGTTCGCTCGCAAACCTGCGATCGATGCTTGTGCGCACTTCTTGAACAGAATTCCCCTGCTCGCTCATTCGCCCTTCTTCCTGCAAATGATTGAAGATGCGTTCCGCCGCCGTATCCAGGTCGAGCATGAGAAACACCTTGAACGAATACGGCATCCAACTCCATGCCATCCGGGAGTCGATGACAAGCTTCTCCTCTTGCCGGTATTTTTCTTGGAGCAAATTGTCGACTTTAAGGTCGATATCCCGCTGCACCTCGGCTGAAACATTCATCGCTTCGATCGATTCTCCCCGGTCGACCGCCAGCTGCCTAAAGAGATCGCCGGAGGAAAAATGGCGATAACCGAGGGTGCAGGCGATCGCCTTTGCGGTCGAGGATTTTCCTGATCCAGGCGACCCGGCGATAGTTATTATCCGCTTTTTCATTGATCAACACTCGCCAGCTGACCTTTCTTCGTCAATGTTCTCACCGTGCAGTCGCTGTGGCCTCGCCAGGAAATCGTCTGTAGGTTCGAAAGCTCAAGCCAGGGACGGCTGATCGTTTTGCCGCGACGCGCGGGCGAGCGCGCAGAACTCGGTGACGGTGAGTTCCTCAGCACGCGCGGTCGGCGCGACCCTAGCGCATTGGAGAAGCTGCTCCACCGGCACCCCGAGTGCTCTCAGGCTGGTGCGCAACATTTTGCGCCGCTGGCCGAAAGCAGCGGCAGTGACGCGTTCGAGCGCCCGCTTTGCGGCGGGGGCGAGCGGCTCGGCGCGGGGGAGGAGACGAACCACGCTGGACGTCACCTTGGGGGGCGGGAGAAAGGCGCGCGGCGGGATGTCGAACAGGATTTCCGTCTCCGTCAGCCATTGAACCAGCACCGAAAGACGCCCGTACGGCTTGCTGCGGGGCGCTGCGAGGAGACGCTCGGCGACCTCGCGCTGAAACATCAAGGTAAGGCTCTCGTACTCGCGGATCCGGTCGAGCCAGCGGAGGAGGAGCGGAGTGGCGATGTTGTAGGGCAAATTAGCAACAATCTTGCGCGGCGGATCCGACAGCTCGGCCGGGTCGAGCCCGAGCGCGTCTGCGGCGACCAACTCGAGACGTCCGGGATAGGCGGCAGCGAGGTCGCCGAGAGCCGCGAGACAGCACCGATCGCGCTCGATCGCAACGATCCGGCGTGCACCGGTGGCAAGCAACGCCCGGGTCAGGCCGCCGGGGCCGGGGCCGATCTCGATGACGGTCGCGTGATCGAACGGTCCGGCGGCGCGGGCAATCCGGCGGGTCAGATTGAGGTCGAGCAGGAAATTCTGGCCGAGCCTCTTGCGTGCGGCGATCCCATGCCGGGCGATGACCTCGCGCAACGGCGGCAGCGCCGGGTGAGGGGGGCAGCTTCTCAGCCGGCGGCCCCGCGTCTTGCGGCCATTTCGGCAGCCAGCCGCAGTGCCGCGATCAGGCTGTCGGCGCGCGCGCTGCCCTGGCCGGCAATTGCAAACGCCGTACCGTGATCCGGCGACGTACGTACGAAGGGCAGTCCCAAGGTCACATTGACGCCGCCATGGAAGTCGATCGTCTTGATCGGGATCAGCGCTTGGTCGTGATACATGCACAGCGCCGCATCGTAGTTCCGCCGCGCCTCGGCGTGAAACATTGTGTCCGGTGGCAACGGACCGCGCGCATCGATTCCCGCTGCCCGCATCTCCGCGACGGCCGGCGTGACGATGTCGACCTCCTCGCGACCGAGACTGCCGCCCTCCCCGGCGTGTGGATTAAGCCCGGCGACCGCCAAGATCGGGGCATCGATACCAAAATCTCGACGTAGTGCTGCATCAGTTATGCGGCCGGCACCGACGATTGCCGCGGTGGAGAGGCTCGCGATCGCCCGGCGCAGCGGCAGATGGATCGTAACAGGGACCACCCGCAGCCCCGGGCACACAAGCATCATGACCGGTGTTTCGCCGGTCCCGGCGAGTTCGGCGAGATACTCGGTGTGTCCCGGATGGTGGAACCCGGCGCGATAGAGACTGTCTTTGTGGATCGGGTTGGTGACGAGCGCCGCGGCGCGCCCGCTGCGGACATCTCGGACGGCGTTTTGGATGGCGCCGAGGATAGCCGGCGCATTGCTAGGGTCGGGCCGTCCCGGCTGGGCACGAACGGTCATGCCGATCGGCACGACAGGGAGCGCCTCACCAAAGGCGGCCAGCGCTCGATTGGGAGTGTCGATAGAGCAAATCCTTATCGGCCAGTCGAAGCGCCGAGCCAACGCGGTCAGGCGCTCCGGATCGTCAATGACGTAAAACGGCGGGACATCGGCGGGCCGCTCGAGCCAAGCTTTCAGCGCGATCTCGCCACCGATCCCGGACGGCTCGCCCATTGTCACAGCGAGTGGAAACGTCACCGGATCAGAGCCTCACATCGACAAAGGCGGTGCGCCGCAGATCTCGCATGTAACGCCGCGCCAAGGTGTCGAGGCGCTGGCGCATCAAAGTCTCCGTGACCCCTTCGCGTGTCGGCACTGGCAGCGGCGCGCTCGATGCCGGTTTCTCGCACATCATGATGACCCCGACCCCATTTTTTTGCACAATCGGCTGCGAAGCCTGCCCGGGCTCCAGGCCGAGCACGAGATTGCGCATGGCCGGGGAGATCTGGTCCGCTCGCAGGCGACCCTCGCTCGATAGCTGTGGCGAACCTTTTTCCTTGCCGATCTTGAGCAAGTCCTCGCAATTTTTTGCGGTGGTCTTCGCACTTTGCGCCTCTGTAATCGCAGCGCGGCGCGCGGCTTCGTTTGCCTGAGGCGGGAGCGGGAAAACGATCTGGACGAGGTGCAACAGACTCTCTTCCGTGCCCCCGGAATTACCGGCGCGCCGGTCGAGGACGAGGAGCAAATAATAACCGCCCGGGGTTCTGATCGGCGGTGATAACTCTCCCGACCGCATCTGGGCGACGACTTTGCCGAGTTCCGGGCTGAGCTGTTCCGGGCGCACCCAACCCATGTCACCCCCGACGGCAGCCGTCGCCGATTGCGAGAATTGCTGGGCGATCGCGGAGAACCGAGCCCCCTGCTTCATTTGCTCGGTCAGCCGCTCAGCGAGGCGCCGCACGTCGTCCTCCTGCTGTGGATTGTCGATAGCGAGAAAGATCTCGGCGACGCGGCTTTGCGGTTCGTTCGAACTCTCCTTGGCACGCTTCAGTGCATAATCGACCTCCTCGTCCGACACGACGTTGGTTTGCGACACCAGCCGGCGCACAAGCTTCGACCAGACGATCGACGCCGTCAGCTGGTCGATAACGGCGCCGCGCTCGATCCCATTGACTTTCAGAACCTGATCGAGTTGAGCAGACTGCATATTGTTCTGCTTTGCAATCTGCGCGATCGCCTTGTTGATTTCGTCCTCCGTAGCCGAGATATTCTGCCGCTTGGCTTCCTGAATCTGTAGCTTCTCGTCGACGAGCGTCCGCAGCACCTGATTGGCAATCCGCTGTCGGTTCTCTAACGAATCGGCCAAGTTCGAGGACAGCATGACCATCTTGAGGCGCGATTGCAGGTCGCCCACCGAGATCACCTCGTCGTTGACGACCGCGGCGATGCGGGTTTCGACGATCTGATTCGGGGGCTGGGCCGCCGGGTCCTGCGGTCGCGACACCGCGGCAGGCGATGCCGGTGCGGAAAGCATGCGGGCCGCAAACGCCTCACTCGAGCAGCAGGCCAGGCCCGCCATTATCATGCAAAGCCAGCGAATTGCAGTCATCGAGAGTGATCCTGCGATTTTGTTACTCTGGTTACAAAGCTTACACCGGAGTTGAACCCTACGGCAAAGAACCGCCAGCGATCTGCGCGACCGTGCCACCGATCTCCCCGAGGTTCTTGAACACAACGCTGAACAATACCGAATAGCCTGGGACGACATCGCCGCTGCGGATTCCAGATTGCGTTACCGCGCCTACAAAGGCCATACATTCATCCTGATAAATCGCCGACACAGATCCACCGAGGCTGGCGCTGGAGGCCGCCGGCGTCGGCACGTTGTTGACGAGAGTGGTGCTGTTGATTAGGCTGACGGTTTCCGCGACTTGCATCGACCAATAGCGCGTGAGTTTCGCGGTGACCGCGAAAGAGAGCTGCTCGCGCTTGCCGTACAGGACATTCTGGCCGGTTACGGGATTAGTTACCTGCTCGCCTTGTACTTGCGCCGGAAGATAGACAAAGTTGCCGCTGACCCGCAGACTTTGCGGCCCGGCACTGAGGCCCACTTGCTGGCTGCGATCGCTCAAGGGGCTGGTATCGAAGCGGAAACGGTAGATTAAATCGAGATAGCTGCTGGGAGACAGCACCAGCCGTCCGACTACATCAGAAAGCCTTCTTTCCGCGCCCGACCCCGGCGGCAAAAACGGATTGGGTTGGGCGCGGTAGCTCTGTCCGATCAGCAATCGGTAGCTGCCGCCGGTCTTGTCATAAAGCCCGAGCTTGGTGCCGTAATCGACGCGCTGGCCGGTATCGAGGATGTCATAGCCCGCCAGGCGATCGTGCCG
>Ga0306920_100001651_pt1 | contig 27747 bp, 28 predicted proteins | sample flu12Cox44000170_FD_204666 | JGI IMG/M metagenome (GOLD analysis project Ga0306920, IMG submission 204666) | Lab enrichment of tropical soil microbial communities from Luquillo Experimental Forest, Puerto Rico - flux4day.12C.oxic.44.000.170 (v2)... | ecosystem: Environmental > Terrestrial >... | reverse complement strand
CCGCTGCATCGCGACCCGCTTGACCATCCGCTCGTAGAGCGGGCTCAGCTTGGCGTTCGGCGCAATGATCCCCGGCGCGATCGCGTTGCACGTCACATTGTAGCGGGCGCCCTCCAGCGCGACCGACTTCGCGAACCCGATCAGGCCGATCTTGCTGGTCGCGTACGCGGTCTGGCCGAAGCCGCCCATGAGGCCGGCGATCGACGCCAGGCAGACGATCCGGCCCCAGCGCCGCTCCCGCATTCCCGGGAACACGGCCTTCGTCACCTTGTAGGTGCCGGTGACGTTCACGGCGAGATTGAGCTCCCAGTCCTCGTCCCGCATGTCCTTGAGCTGGGCGACGGTGTAGATCAGGCCGGCGTTGTTCACGCAGATGTCGACGGGGCCGAGGTCGCGCTCGACCCGGCTCACGACGTCCTGGATCTGCGCCGACTCGCGGATGTCGCACGCGTAACCGCGGGCGCGGCCCCCCGAGGCCTCGATCTCGCCCGCGGCGCCGACGGCGCCGTCGCCGTCGAGGTCGAGGATCGCGATCGCGCAACCCTCGGCGGCCAGGGTCTGGGCGTCGGCCTTCCCGAGACTCCGCGCGGCGCCCGTCACGAGCGCGACCTTGCCGCGGATGCCGAGGTCCATCTACTTGCCCTTGAAGCTCGGCTCGCGCTTGGCGAAGAACGCCTGGATGCCTTCGGAGGCGTCCTCGGTCTTGAGGGTCTTGAGGAACGCGCGCACCTCGATGTCGATCGCCTTGTCGATCGGCGCCTCGAGCCCCTCGTCGACCGCCTCGATGATGAGCCGCGTCGCGACCGGCGGGCGCTTGGCGATCAATCGCGCGAGCGCCCTGGCCTCGTTCAACGTCTCACCCTCTTTCGTGAGCTTGTTGGCGAGGCCGAGCGCCACGCACTCCGGCGCCGGCACCTGCGTGCCGAGGATCAGGAACTCGAGCGCCTTCGTCCGGCCGATCAGACGGGACATCCGCTGCGAGCCGCCGAATCCCGGCGTGATGCCGAGATTCGACTCGGTCTGTCCCATGCGCGCGCCGTCCTTCAGCAGCCGGAAGTGGCACGCCATCGCGATCTCGCATCCGCCGCCGAGCGCGTGGCCGTTGATCGCGGCGATGACGGGCTTCGGGAAGCGCTCGATCTTCCGCATCACGCTGTTGCCGAACCGGATGAACGTGTCGACGTCCGCGCCGGAGAACGCCGATCCAAGGTCGGCGCCGGCGCAGAAGATCCGGTCGCCCGCGCCGGTGATGATCACCGAGCGGACCGCATCGTCGCTCTCGACCGAGTTCAGTGCCGCGTTGAGGTCGCGAACGAGCTCGACGCTGATCGCGTTGGCGGGCGGCCGGTTGAGCGTGATGACCGCGAAGCTCTCCTCGCGCGCGAAGAGCAGGGTCTCATACGCCATGGGCACACACTCCCTTGAGGAAGATCGTGGCGACGGGCTCGGCCGCCTCGGTGAGCTTGTAGGCACGCTTGCCCAGCACCCAGGAGGTCGCCAGCTGGTCCATCGCCCCGAAGAGCATCTTGGTCGCGATCTTCACCGGCAGGTCGCGGCGGATCTGTCCCGAGGCAGCGCCTTCCTCGAGCACGTCGGTGATCACGCCGAAGTAAGCCGAGACCTCGTGGGCGGAGGCGCCCCGGAAGAACTTCTGCCCCTGGCGCAGCTCGACCTGGAGCACCTCGGCCAGCTCAGGGTTCTCCTCGAGCACCCGGAAGTGGAGCGCCACGATCTTCCGCACCTTCGCCAGCGGATCGCGCTCGGCGGCGACCTCCCGCCGCACCGACGCGACCCACTCGGCCATCTTCTCGCGGAAGAGGGTGACGAGGATCTCGTCCTTGGTCTTGAAGTAGAGGTAGATCGTGCCGCTCGCGATCCCGGCCTCGCGGGCGATGTCCGAGACGCGCGAGTTATAGTACCCGTTCCGCGCGAAGACGCGAATCGCGGCGTCGATGATCTGGTGCGGCTTGTCGGGGTCGCGCATGAATTCCGACTGAACCGCCGTTCATTCTACGGGCGCGCCGCGCCAGAATCAACTTGCGAGTCCTGCCCGCGCGCGTCAGACCCCGCGATAAACCTCGCGCCGGCGGACACTTCGCTGGAACTCGACGTAGGCCGGGCGCGTCATTCCCCGGACCGCGCGGGCCAGCACCTCCCTGGCCTCGGCCGCGTCGTCCCACAGAAGGTCGACCGCCATGGCGGCCATCGCCCGCGCGGGCATCACGTAAGCGAGGTGCCGATCGACGATCTGATAGTCGGCCGCGTGGCCGGTCCCACGGGCCCCGCCCATGTAGGGATGCAGGACCGGAATCACCTGACTCAGGTCTCCCATGTCCGTCGAGCCGGCGCGGTGGCCCGCCTCGCGGCACTCGCCCGTCCCGAAGAGCGCGTCGGCATTGCGCCGGAAGAGGCGCGCCAGCGTCGAGTCCGTGCGCAGCGGCAGGTAGCCGGGCAAGGTCTCGATTTCGACCTGGGCGCCGAGCGCCAGGGCGCCGGCGCGAAGCGCGCGGTCGACCTTGGCGTTCGCGTCGCGGATGCCCTCGAGCGTGCGGCCGCGCACGTACGTCTCGAGGCGCGCCTCGCCCGGGATCACGTTCACCTGCGAGCCGCCGTGAGTCAGGATCGGGTGGACGCGGATCGTGTCGTCGTCGCGGAAGGTCTCGCGGACCGCGTTGATCCCGGCGAGCGCGATCTGGGCCGCGTAGAGCGCGTTGATCCCCATGTGCGGCGCGCCGCCCGCGTGCGCGGCGCGTCCGACGAAGCGCGCCGTCTTGCCGAAGCGTCCGTTGTTCGAGCCCGGCACGCACGTCGGGCCGTCCTCGGGGCGCGAGGTGGTGTGGATCATCATCGCCATGTCGACGTCGTCCAGGTGGCCCAGGCGCAGGAGCTCGCACTTGCCGCCGAGGAACTCGAGCCGTCCCTCGTTGACCTCGTTGAGACGCCACTCGAGGTCGCCGCCCTCCTCCGCCGGGACGGCCATGAGCGTCAGGCGGCCCGCCAGGTGCTCGAAAGCTTTCGTCGTGACCAGGCCGATCGCCGCGCCGATCAGCCCGGCGATCTGGGCGTTGTGGCCGCAGGCGTGCGCGGCGCCCGTCGCCGCGTCGGCCTCGGGGTGGCCCGTCACGACCAGCGCGTCGAGCTCGCCGAGCAGCGCGAAGGTCGGACCGGACCCACGCCCGCCGGCGACGTCGGCCCGCACGCCCGTGAGCGCCAACCCGGTGCGCGGGATCAGCCCCAGCTTGCGGAGCTTCGATTCGACGAGCGCCGCGGTCCGCGACTCCTTGAACCCGAGCTCCGGGTGGCGGCGGATGGTTTCGCCGACCTCGATGATCTCGTCGGCGTGGCGTTCGATCGCTTCGTCGACGCGTCGCTTGAGCTCGTCCCGAGTCACGTTAATCCTCCCCGGCTTCTCGGCCTGGCGTAGGATATGACGGACTCGCGCCCCGACGCGGAGCAATCTCGAGCTTCTGATCTCGACCCGGGAGAGTGCACATGAAGGCAGCCGCAGCCGTCGCCGAAATCCTCAAGCGTGAAGGCGTCAAGTTCCTCATCGGCTATCCCGTCAACCCGATCATCGAAGCCGCAGCGGAAGCCGACATCCGCACGATCATCGTCCGCCAGGAGCGCACCGGTCTGCACATGGCCGACGCTGTCAGCCGCATCTCGTCGGGCGAGCGAGTTGGCGTCTTCGCGATGCAGCACGGCCCGGGCTCGGAGAACGCCTTCGGCGGGGTCGCCCAGGCCTACGGCGATTCGGTGCCGATCGTGGTGCTGCCGGGCGGCTATCCAAGGCGGATCACGAACATCCAGCCGAACTTCAACTCGTTCCTCAACTTCCAGCACGTAACCAAGTGGTGCGAGCAGGTCATCGTGCCCGATGCAGTGGTCGACGCGATGCGCCGCGCGTTCACGCAGGTGAAGAACGGGCGCCCACGGCCGGTGCTCATCGAGTTTCCCGTCGACCTGCTCCGAGAAGACGTGCCGGAGCCGATCAACTACACGCCCGCGCCGCGGCTCAAGTCGGCGCCGGATCCGCGCGACGTCTCCAAGGTGGCCGAGGCGCTCGTGGCCGCCCAGCGGCCCGTCATCTATGCCGGCCAGGGTGTGCACTACGCCCGGGCCTGGCAGGAGCTCGGCGACCTGGCCGAGCTCCTGGAGGCGCCCGTGACGACGAGCCTTCAAGGCAAGAGTGCCTTCCCAGAGAACCATCCGCTCTCGCTCGGCTCGGGAGGCCGCTCGATCTCCAAGCAGCTCCACCACTTCCTGACGAACGCCGACCTTATCTTCGGAATCGGCTGCAGTTTCGCGACGACGAACTACGGCGTCGCGATGCCCAAGGGCAAGAAGATCGCGCACGCGACCCTGGACCCGACCGACATCAACAAGGACGTGCCCGCCGAGCTGGCGCTGGTCGGCGACGCCGGCCTGACCCTGCAGGCGCTCCTGGTCGAGGTGAAGGATCGTCTCAAAGGCGGCCCGCGCGGCCGCTTCTCGGCCGTCACGCAGGAGATCAAGGACCTCAAGAGCGAGTGGTTGGCCAAGTGGACGCCGCGGCTCACGCAGGACACGAAGCCGCTCTCGCCCTACCGCGTGCTGTGGGACCTCATGCACACGGTCGACGTCGCGAACACGATCATCACGCACGACGCCGGCAGCCCACGCGACCAGATCTCGCCGTTCTGGGAGCCGATCGCGCCGCTCAGCTACATCGGCTGGGGCAAGACGACCCAGCTCGGCTACGGCCTGGGCCTCGCGATGGGGGCCAAGCTCGCCGCGCCCGAGAAGCTCTGCGTGAACGTCTGGGGCGACGCCGCGATCGGCTTCACCGGGATGGACTTCGAGACGGCCGTCCGGGAGCGGATCCCGATCCTCTCGATCCTGCTCAACAACTTCTCGATGGCGATCGAGCTCAAGATCATGAAGACGGCGACGGCGAAGTACCGCTCGACCGACATCAGCGGCGACTACGCGGCGATGGCGCGGGCCTTCGGCGGCCACGGCGAGCGTGTGTCCGAGCCCGCCGAGATCGTGCCGGCGATCCGCCGGGCCATCAAGAAGACGCAGGAGGGCACCCCGGCGCTGCTCGAGTTCCTCACCGAGAAGGCCGAAGACTTCTCGATGTACTAGACCGATGCAGATCAAGTACCGGATCGGCATCATGCCGGGGCCCTGGCCCGCTGGGGCGCCCGGCGAGGGCCTGGACTTCTTCTGGCGGCTCATCGACCTCTGCGAGCGCACCGAGATCGACTCGATCTGGTTCTCGGACCGGCTCTCCTCGCCGATCCCGGTCCTCGAGCCGATGACGACCATGGCCGCCGTCGCCGCGCGCACGCGGCGGCTCAAGTTCGGGCCGAGCGTATTGATCGCGCCGTTTCGCTCGCCCGTGCTCGCGGCGCGCCAGCTCGCGATGCTCGACTACCTCTCGGGCGGCCGCGTCCTGCCCGCGGTCGGCATCGGCGTGGAGCAGGAGCGCGAGTTCCTCGCCGCCGGCGTCCCGTTCCGTGAGCGCGGGCGCCGAACCGACGAGGCGATCCAGGTGATGCGCCGGTGCTGGGAGGAGTCTGAAGTCACTTTCGCCGGCGAGTTCTGGAAGCTCGACCGCATCACGGTGCTGCCGCGCCCGATCCAGCAGCCGATGCCCCTGTGGATCGGCGGCAACAGCGAGGCCGCCATGCGCCGGGCCGGCCGCATGGGCGACGGCTGGATCCCATCGTTCATCACCCCCGATCAGTTCCGCGTCGGCGTCGACAAGACGTTGAGCTTCGCGGCCGAGGCCGGACGCGAGGTGCCGGGTGACCACTTCGGAACGCTCGTGCAGTTCTGCGTCGACCGCGATCCGGCCGTCGCGCGCTCGCTGGCGCTGCCGTTCATTCCGCGCGGGCGGGTCGACGCCCCGACCCTCGACGCCTGTACCGCCTTCGGCCCATCCGATCTCGTCAGCGAGCGGCTGGAGCAGTATGTGCAAGGCGGCGGGTCGAAGTTCGTCCTGCGGCCGATGTGTCCGCCCGAGCGGATGCTCGAGCAGCTCGAGCGGCTCGCCGCCGAGGTGATTCCCGCCTTCCACGCGCGCTGAGCGCCGGCTCAGCGGCCCTGGAGGATCTCGATCAAGAGGCTCGGGTCGACGTTGCCGCCCGAGAGTACCACGCCGACCCGCGCGCCCCGCGGGAGCTTGCCGGTCAGGACCGCGGCGGCGCCGACGGCGCCGGTAGGCTCCGCGATGACGCGCACGCGCAGCGCCAGGAAGCGGACCGCGGCGACGATCTCGGCATCGCTGACAAGCGCGACCTCGCTGAGGTTCTCGCGCAGGATCGGAAACGTCAGCTCGCCCGGGCTCTGCGGCCGGATGCCATCGGCGATCGTCGGCGGCGGCGGAATCGTGACTCGCTCGCCCTTCTGCAAGGAGAGGTAGGTGTCGTTCGCGGTGTCGGCCTCGACGCCGACGACCGTGATGCCCGGCGACAGGCCGCGCGCCACGGTGCTGCAGCCGGCCATGAGCCCGCCGCCGCCGACCGGAGTGACGATCGCGTCCAGCGACGGGATCTCCTGGAAGAGCTCGAGCGCCGCCGTCCCCTGCCCGGCCATGATCGCGGGATCGTCGTACGGGGGCACCAGGACCCGCCCGGTCTTATCGACCAGGCGCCGCGCCACCGCGGCGCGGTCGTCCTTGAGCCGATCGTAGAAGACGATCTCGGCCCCGTAGCCGCGGGTCGCCTCGACCTTGAGGGCCGGCGCGTCCGTCGGCATGCAGATGATCGCCGTGGTCCCCACCATGCGCGCGGCGAGGGCGACGCCCTGCGCGTGGTTGCCCGACGAGTACGCGACGACGCCCCGCGCGCGCTCCGCGGCCGTGAGGGAGAGGAGCTTGTTCAGGGCGCCGCGGATCTTGAACGAGCCGGCGCGCTGGAGGTTCTCGCACTTGAAGAAGACCTGACAGCCGCTGGCCTCGTCGAACGCCGCCGAAGAGAGGACCGGCGTGCGGTCGATGCGGCCGGCGAGCCGCTGGGCGGCGGCGCGCACATCGTCGAGTGTCAGGCGGGAGTCGGCCACGGCGCGGTGATTATCACAGAGCCGGCGAGCCCGGATCAACCCTCGCGGTATACTCGCCGCATGCGCATGCCGTGGAGGCTTCTGCCCGTGCTCCTTGTTTCGCTGCTCGCGACCGGCTGTATCTCCGTCGACCTCACGCCGCGCATCAAGCCGCTCGAGGAGCGCACCGTCGAGGGCAGCGGGCGGGCGAAGATCGTGCTCACGGACATCTCGGGATTTCTGTCCGAGGAAGGACAGTCTCAGACCCTGGTCATTGGCCCGTCGACGCCGCGCGTCGGGCTGCTCGTGCGCTTTCGCGAGGAGCTGAAGAAGGCCGCCGAGGACTCGGACGTGAAGGCGCTCGTCGTCCGCATCAACAGCCCGGGCGGGACGGTCACGGCGTCGGACATCCTCTTCAAAGAGTTGCAGATGTTCAAGGCCGTCAAGAAGGTGCCCGTCGTCGCCGTCATGATGGACGTCGCGGCGTCGGGCGGCTACTACGTGGCACTTGGCGCCGACACGATCGTGGCGCACCCGACGACGGTGACGGGCTCGATCGGCGTCATCATGCTGACGGTCGGCGCCGAGGGGCTCATGCAGAAGCTCGGGGTCACGGCGGACGCGATCAAGTCTGGCGCGCGCAAGGACATGGGCAGCCCGTTCCGCGCGATGACGGGCGAGGAGCGCCAGATCTTCCAGTCCGTGATCGACGGCCTCCAGAGCCAGTTCCTCGCCCGGCTTGTCGAATCGCGCAAGCTCCCGATGGACACCGCGAAGCGGCTCGCCGACGGCCGCGTCTACACGGCGCAGCAGGCACTCGACGCGAAGCTCGTCGACCGAATCGGCTACATGGACGACGCGCTCGAGCTCACCCGCAAGGCGATCGGCGTCGACCAGGCCAAGGTGATCGTCTATCACCGGCCGTCGGAGTATCGCGCGACCTACTTCGCGCGATCCGAAGTACCCTCGAGCAGCCTCGACGTGAGTCTCTCGCGGCTCGCGACCGTCCTCGGCTCGGGTCCCGGCTTCTTCTACCTCTGGTGGCCCTGAGCCTCCGGCGACGGCCCGCGCGCCGCGAAGCCGACACACGCCAGCACCGGCAGCCGCGGGTACCTCGCGAACCGCTCGTCCGTCCGGCTGAGCCCACACATCACGAACGACGAGCCTCGGGCGGAGGTGACGACCCGTACGTGCGCGCAGCCAGTGCAGAGGCCGCGGACGTCCGAGGAGCCCGCGGCGGCGCGCGGATCGGTCACGGCGTGTCGGCGAAGAGATCGAGGTAGTGCTTGACGATTCGCGCGGTGGCGCCCCAGATCGTGTCGCCGTTGTAGTCGAAGAAGTAGACCGGGCGCCGGACCCCGTCGCGCTCCCACTGCTCGACCCTGAGCCCGCCCGGACTGGCGAGCGCCGCGAACGGTACCTCGATCACCCGCTCGATCTCCTCGCCGTCCGGCCGCCAGGCGACGGGCGGCTGGACGACGCCGACCCATGGCGTGATGACGAAGTTCGTCGCGAAGGTTTCGGTGTCGTCGAGTGCGCCCAGCGGCTCGACCGCCGCCCGCGGCAGGCCGATCTCTTCCTCGCATTCGCGCAGGGCGGCCTCCAGGAGCGAGGCGTCGCCGGGATCGACGGTGCCGCCGGGAAAGCCGATCTGCCCGCGATGGGTTCCCACCGTGTCGGTCCGCTTGGCGAACACGAGGTGCGGCTCGCCGCGATCGACGAGCGGGACCAGGACCGCCGCGCGCACGAGCGGGCCCGGCGCAACGACGCGGCGCTGGCGCCCCGCGAGCCTTCGTCGTGTGAGCGCGGCGAGCTCGTCGAGCGTCACGGAGCCGATTGCCGCTCGAGTGCCTCTGGCCTCGCGGAGGACTCCCGCCGGGCCACCCGCGCCCGGACTTCTCCCACGACCGCTGCCATCACCGCGCCCGCCTTGTCGCGGATCACGAGGTCGGCTCGAGCGTCGAGCGAGGTCGGGTCGAGGTTCACGATCGCGAGCGTGGCGCCGGCGTGCTTGGCGTGGGCGGGCATGTACGCGGCGGGGTAGACGACGAGCGAGGAGCCGAGGACGACGAACAGATCGGCGGCGCGCGCCCGGCGCTCCGCCTCCCGGAGCTCGGCGGCGGGCATCGGCTCGCCGAACAGTACGGTCGTCGGCTTCACGACGCCGCCGCATCGCGGACACGCCGGCACCTCGTCGCTCGCCTCGAGCCACGCGTGGACCTCGTCGCGCGTGTAGGCGGCACCGCACTCGAGGCAGCGGGTGCTCGCGTTGCCGTGGAGCTCGATCACCGCGTCCGCCGGGAGCCCCGCGCGCTGGTGCAGGTCGTCGATGTTCTGCGTGATGCAGCAGTCCAGGCGATCGAGCCGATGCAGCTCGGCCAGCGCCACGTGCGCCGCGTTCGGGCGGGCCGCGCGGATCACAGGATAGGTCATTCGCCCGCGCTGCCAGTATTTGCGCCGGCCGCCGACGCTGTCCATGAAATTCCGGTAGGTGAACTCGCTCGGAGCGAATCGATCCCAAAGCCCGCCGGGGCTGCGGAAATCCGGGATGCCCGACTCGGTGCTGACGCCAGCGCCCGTGAACGCGACCGGCCGCTCGGCGCCGAGAAACAGCTCCGCCAGCCGGCCGAGGTCGCCGTTCACCGGCGAAGCCGCTTCCAGACCCGCAGCGCCACGCTCGAGAGCCACGCGCTCTCGGGCGCCGCGGCCGGCGCGGTGCGCAAGATGAGCACCGTCGCGGCGAACACGACGGCCGCAGCCGCGCCCAGCGCGACGTTGACCTGGAGCCCTTCGACCGCGCCCCACGAGGCCGTGAGAATCGTGAAGAGCGCGTTGTTGACCACGTGACACACCACCGCGGGCAGCGCGCTGCCCGTCAGCTCCGTGAGCCAGCCGAGGTAGACGCCGAGGATCAAGGCCAGCAGCCCGTGGAGCCAGTCGAGATGGAACACGCCGAAGCAGAACGCGGTGACGAGCACGGCGACGCCACGCGGCAGGCGCTGGACGAGCCGGCTCTGCATGTAACCGCGGAAGAAGATCTCCTCGGCGGAGCCTGCCAGGACGCCGACGACCAGCACGGCGAGGAAGAGGTCGGGGCCGGTGGCCTGCGCCAGCGCCTGACGGATCAGGAGGATGTTGCCGTGCTGGGCCAGTCCCGCGAGCACGATCAGGGAGTCGAGCGTCTGGCCGAGCGCCAGCATGCCCACGATCGCCAGCAGGAGGGTGCGGCCAGTCTCCCGGCCTGGCACCAGACGCAGCGCGGCCGGCGCCGCGCTGCCGCTGGCGATCAGCGCGGTCAGGACGAACGCCACGGACGACGCGATGCTGCCGGCGAGAAGGCCCGGTAGGCTTTCGAGCGCGGCGCGGTCGGGAAGGTCTGGGTAGAGTGACCGAACGACCGCGACCGCGACGAACGAGAATGCGACGATCGTCACGAAGGCCGCGACGCACGAGAGCACGACCGGCCAGAGCCGCGGCCGCTCGAAGAGCCCCTTGCCTACGTCCATCACAGCCGCGGCCCCTCGAGGTGCCACGTGGTCGCCCGCTGATACGCGTGGCCCAGGCGCAAGGTCGTGGCCTCGTCGAATGCGCGTCCGACGATCTGCAGCGCCAGCGGCCGGCCGTCGGACGAAAATCCGCACGGCACGGCGAGCGCGGGAAGCCCGAGCGTGTTGAACGGCCGTGTGAGCCGTGAGAACCGCCCCATCCGCGCGACGAACTCGTCGACGGAGCCGGCCTTTACCGCTTCGAGCGCCGGCGCGGGCTCGGGGATCACGGGCACGACCAGCGCGTCCACCTCGGCGAAGACCTCGGCGATGAACTCCCGCGCGAGGCGGGACCGCAGCCGGAGCGCCTGCAGGTAGTCGTGAGCGGAGATGTGGAATCCGATCTCGAGCCGCGCTCGCATCGCGGGCTGCAGCTCGTGCGGCCGCTCGCGGGCCAGGCGCGTGTGGAGGGCAGCCGACTCCGAGCGCCCGATGACGTTACCGATGTCGCTGAGCGTCCGCGGATCGGGGACGCGCACCGGCGCCACGAGCGCCCCGAGGCCGCCGAGGACGTCCGCGGCCGCGCGGACCGCCGCGGCCATCTCGGGGTCGATCTCGTCGAAGTAGTAGTTCTCCGGCACGCCCACCCGCAGCCCGGCGATCGGGCCGTCGAGCAGGCGCTGATAGTACGGAACGCCGCGGCGGCTCGACGTCGCGTCGTGCGGGTCGTGGCCCGCGACGACTTCGAGGATCAGCGCCGCGTCGGAGACCGTGCGGGCCAAGGGACCCAGGTGATCCATCGACCACGAGAGCGGCATCGCCCCGGCGCGGCTCACGCGGCCGTACGTGGGCTTGAGCCCGACGACGCCGCAGCAGGCGGCCGGAAGCCGGATCGAGCCGCCGGTGTCGCTGCCGAGCGTCGCGAGCGCGAACCCGGCAGCGACCGCGGCGGCCGAGCCGCTGCTCGAGCCCCCGGAGCAGTGGCCCGGCCTCCACGGATTGTGGACGTCGCCGTGATGGGCGTTGTCCCCGAACGGCCCCATCGCGAGCTCCGTCATGTTCAGCTTGCCCAGGGTGACGGCGCCGGCGTCACGCAGGCGCGCCGCCGCGGTGCACTCGACCGGCGAGGTGAAGTATTCGCGGGTCTTCGTGCCGCACGAGGTCGGCAAGCCCGGGACGTGACAGAGATCCTTGTAGGCGAGCGGCACGCCGTGCAGCGGCCCGCGGCTGCGTCCGGCGGCGAGCTCGGTCTCGAGGGCGCGCGCCGCCGCCAGCGCGCCGTCGGCGTCGACCGTGATGAAGGCGTGCAGCCGCCCGTCGAGGCGCGCGATGCGCTCGAGGCAGGCCTGCGTCGCCTCGACCGGCGAGATCTTGCGCGCGGTGATCTCGCGCGCCAGGCTCTGGATCGTCCAGTCAGTCACGGCGCTGGTCCGGGCTCGCCTCGCCCTCGAGCGCCTGCGCGAAGCCGGCCGGCTCCTCGGCGATCGCGAGATCGGCGGCGACTCGCTCGACGGCGGCCGCGAGGCCGGCGACGTCGGCACTCACACGGTCTTCCTTTTCAGTCATCATCGGTACCCGTGTTGCTTGCGGATCATAGCACCGGCCGTTACGAGCGGCGGCCGAATGCGGGCGGCGGCGGGCTCTCGAAGCTCACCCGCCCGGCGCCGGGATGCAGGAACGCGAGCCGAGTCGCGTGGAGCGCCAGCCGTCGCATCGGATCCGTCCGGGCGCCGTACTGGGCGTCGCCCGCGACCGGATGCCCGGCGGCGGCGAGCTGGGCTCGGATCTGCGCCCGCCTACCGGTGACCAGCCGGAGCTCGAGCAAGGTGGTGGCCCGCCGGCGCTCGAGGACGCGATAACGCGTGATTGCCTCGCGGCCGCCTCCGTGCTCGGCGATCCGCACGCGGAGCGCTCGGTCCTCGACGAGGCGCGAGACCAGCGAGCCCTCGTCCTGGCGCACCACGCCTTCGGCGAGGGCGACGTAGACGCGCTCGGCCGTGCGCTCGGCGAATTGCGCCTGTAGGTGCTGCTTGGTCCGCGCCGATTTGGCGAACACGATCAAGCCAGAGGTCTCGCGATCGAGCCGGTGAACGATGAAGAGCCGCGACGCGCGATCGCCGCGACCGGAGACCCAGTTGCGGAGGAGGCGGTACGCGGTCCGCTCGCGCTCGGCTTCGGTGGCGATGGTCAAGAGACCGGACGGCTTGTCGACCACGAGGATGTCGTCGTCCTCGTGGACGAGCCGCAGGGGCGGCGGGCACGCGGCGGGCGCGGGCGAGCCGAGATCGACGCGGTCGTCGACGTCGATCTCGACCTCGCCCCGGACGACGATGTCGCCGTTGACCCGAACGCGGGAGCCGGCGAGCCACTGCTTGAGGCTCCGGCGCGAGGCTTCGGGATAGAGGGCCTGCAGCCGGTCGAAGAGCCGTGCGCGGGTCACGAAAAGGTCCCGGAGCGGGCCTGACGACGGCGGTCACCTCTCCTACTCCTCGTTGCCAATCCGCCCGGCCGTGAGCGCCGAAGACGATAATAGAATCGAGTCCTTATCGCTGGCTCGAACGATGCACTCCTCCCCCACAGCGGAGGTGCTCCCATGATGACGTGTCGGTGCGGCGGCCCGCTCATGCTGGACAAGTCCCACATCTCCGAGGCTCGGCGTTTCGCGTGTCTGGCCACGACTCGATTGCTCTGGAAGTGCTGCCTCTGCGGTCACTCGCTCTGGCTCGACCAGGCGACGACGCCCGACGATCTGAGCGAGCCGGTCGAGGCCGAGGCCAGGCCGGTCGCCTAGGCGTCTGCCCGGTCTCGGGTGATCGCAAGCATCTGAGAATTCTACAGCTTCGTCCGATCTCTCGTGTCGTACCCCGAGCCGAAGCAATCCCCGTACGACAGCGAGGCCGCTAGAGCGATAATCGTATAGAGATGCGTGACACTCGGACTCCGGGCCGTATTCTCGTGGTGGACGACGAGCCGGACCTCGTCACGATCCTCACGAAGTACTTCTCCGAAGCGGGTTACGCTGTCGACGCCGCTCAGCACGGCGGCGATGCGCTCATTGCAGTCTCGCACTACCGCCCCGATGTCGTCGTGCTGGACGTCATGATGGAAGGGCTCAACGGCGTCCAGGTGCTCGAGCGCATCCGGGCGCTCGATCCCGCGATCCGCGTCATCATGATCTCGGGCAGCCCCGACGCCACGCTCAAGCCCAAGGCCATGGAGATGGGCGCCTTCGCGTACGTGGCCAAGCCGGTGGGGCTCGGCCAGCTGCACCGCACGGTCGCCGCCGCGCTCGGGAGGCCGGATCCCCTCGTTCCGCCCGCCGACTAGTCGCCAGATCGTCACCGGTCTGACGGTCGACTCGCTCCGCGCGGTCCTTCGGCCATCGTAAGTCCCACCAACAAAGAGCAGAGACCTCTGGCACATCCGGTGCACGGCTAGTGAGCGTCGTCGATGGCCTGGACTGATAGACTCGAAGTGAAATTGATCGGATCATTCCGCCGCTGGAGACGAGTGGTCCTGGTCGTCGTGATCGCGTCCGCGGTCTGCGCTCCCTTCGTCTACTCCGCGATCGAGCTCGCGCGATTCGAGCGGGCCGATGCGCGCCGCGCGACGTTCATCTACGCCGCCGGGCAATCGCTCGCGCCGGGCGTGCAAGTCCAGCGCGTCGGTCTGGCGGCCACCCTGGCCCGGCTGGGATACACGGAGACCCGCGCGACGCCCGTCTCGCCCGGATCGTTCCGGCGCGCCGGCGGCAGCTGGGACATCTATCTCCGCGGCCACAGCGAGATCGGCGCGGGCGGCGCGCTCGTCCGGTTGCAGATCGTCGACGAGCGCATCGCGAAAGTGACGCGCGCGGGCCAGGAGGTCGCCGTTACGCTCGAGCCCGAGGTGCTCGCGAGCGCCACGGATCGGCCCGGCGAGGACCACAAGCCCGTCCGCATCGAGGAGACGCCGCGCGTGCTGATCAACGCCGTGCTGGCGGCCGAGGACCACCGGTTCTTCGAGCATGGCGGCATCGATTTGCGCGCGCTGCTTCGGGCCGCGTGGACCAATCTGCGAGCCGGCCGCGTCCGGGAAGGCGGCAGCACCATCACGCAGCAGCTGGTGAAGGTCCGGCTCCTCACGCCGCACCGTACGTTCTTCCGCAAGCTGCGCGAGGCGTGGCTGGCCGCGCTGATCGAGCTGCGCTATTCGAAGGAGCGGATCCTCGAGGCCTACCTGAACGAGATCTATCTGGGGCAGCGCGGGCCGATCGCGATCCGGGGCGTCGGCTCGGCTTCGCGCGCGTACTTCGGCAAGGAAGTCCACCAGCTGACGACGGCCGAGGCGGCCCTGATCGCCGCGATCATCCGGGGCCCGAACATCTACTCGCCGGCCGTCGACCCGGATCGCGCGCGCGAGCACCGCAACGTCGTGCTGGCGCAGATGCGTGATCTCAAGATGATCACGTCCGACGAGTTCGAGCGTGCCCGCCGGGCGCCCGTGCAGGTCCGCTCGCTCGTTAGCCCCGGGCAGGCCGCGCCATATTTCGTCGACTACGTTCGCCAGGAGCTCGAGCAGCGCTTCGACACCAGCGTGTCACGCGTGCGGGGCGTCCGCATCGCGACCACGCTCGATCTGTCGCTGCAGCGGTTCGCGGAGGCGGCGGCGGTTCGCGGGCTCGATCGGCTGGAGTCGAGCCTGCCGAGCAGCTATCGCCGCGAGCCCGGCCGGCGTCTCCAGGTGGCGCTGCTCGCGGTCGATCCGGCGACGGGCGAGATCCGCGCGCTCGTCGGCGGTCGTGACTATCTCGCGAGCCAGTTCAACCGGGTCGTGTCGGCCCGTCGCCAGCCCGGATCGGCCTTCAAGCCGATCGTGTATCTCGCCGCGCTCCGCGCCGGCGACGGCGCGCCGTTCTTCACGGCGGCCTCGCGGGTGGAGGACCTTCCCATCACGCTCGAGTCCAACGGACAGCCGTGGAGCCCGCGGAACTACGACGACCGGTACGAGGGGATCGTGACCGTGCGCCAGGCGCTCGAGCGGTCGCTCAACTCGGCGACCGTGCGCATCGCCCAGACGGTGGGGCTCCCGAACGTGATCGGGATGGCGCGAGCGCTTGGTATCCAGAGCCAGCTCGCGCCCGTTCCCGCGATGGCGCTCGGCGCCTTCGAGGTCACCCCGCTCGAGCTGGCGCGCGCCTACCTCCCCTTCGCGAACGGCGGCGTCCGGCCGGCGGCAGCCTCCGGGATTCGCAGCGTGCAGTTCGGCGACGACGAGGTCACGCCGGCGGGCGCCGAGGAGCCGGTGCGCGTCGTCTCGGCGGCCGAGGCCTGGCTGATGACGTCGCTGCTCAAGGGCGTCGTGACGTCGGGAACTGCAAGCGCCGTGCGTGCGAGCGGCCTGCCCGACGTCGTCGCGGGAAAGACCGGCACGACCAACGACGGACGCGACGCGTGGTTTGTCGGCTACACGCCGCGGCTACTGGCCCTGGTGTGGGTGGGCTTCGACAACGCCGAGCCTCACGGCATGAGCGGCGCCAAGGCCGCGCTTCCCATCTGGGTCGACTTCATGAAGCAGGCGATCGACGCCTATCCGCAGTCGGACTTCGAGGTCCCACCCGGCGTCTCGTTCGCGGACATCGACGTGTCGAACGGTAAGCGCGCCGCCCGCGCGTGCCCCGTCGTGGCGCGCGAGGCGTTCCTCAGCGGCACCGAGCCCCCGCTGTGCGACGAGCACCGCGGCGTCATCGATCACGTGTTCGACGGCTGGAATCGCCTGAGGGAATGGTTCCGGGGCGGTAGCCGCGAGCCCAAGGAAGGCCCGCCCCAGGGCGACCGCTGACCGTCGCGATTCTGACGGCTTCCGCGACGCTTGTGTAAAAATTACAGGGTATTTCTTGCGCCAGACGGTGTAGACCTTGCCCGATCCGCACGCATCGATGTCGAGGAATTCCCGCAGAGTCAAGTAGTTAGCCCCATGCGCGCCCTCCCTGGCACGCCCGATGCTGACCCGGGCGAGCCGTGCGAACAGTTTGATCGACCGGGAGGGGGTACGATGCGCGTACTGGCAGGGCTCGGGGCCGATATGACGGTCGTCACCGTCGCGCCGGCCTGGGCTCCGATCGTCCGTATGAAGGCCGTCGTGAGTCTGACCGATCGCTCGGATCCAGCGGTCAAGGCAGCCTTGAAGATCCTTCAGGACACGGTGGCTCTCACGACAGTTGCGACGGACGGGGACGACGATGACGAGGCTCTTGAGAACACGAGGGACCAATGAACCCGACGAAGACCATGATGTGCGGACGCTGTCACGCACTGCGGTGGGTGGAAGACTGGAAAGAGAACCGGCACGAGATGATGTCGATCAAGCTCGGCCCGTGTGGTCATCGGGTCGAGCTGCCGGCGCGGCTCGAATGGGCGATCCCGTCGTGGCCCGACTCGCAGGTGCGGTTCCTGCATGCCCGGTCGGCGCGCGCCGGTATCGCGACGTCATGAGCAAGAGTCCGCTGGGGTACACTGAGGTCTCGAACGCCGCCCAGCCGGGTGGCTCGCGGGCCGACTCGACTGCGCCGCCCGAAGCGTCGCGGACGTCCGTCGCGACGGAGCGTTTTGGCCATGCGGATGGGATGAAGGATCATCGAATCCTCGTTGTCGACGACGAGCCCGCCTCGCGCAAAGGGCTCCAGGAGCTCCTGACGTTGTGGGGCTACGACGTCAGCGCGGCCGCCGATGGTCAGGAGGCGCTCGAGCGCGCCGCGGTCCGGGCCCCTGATCTGGTGATCGCGGACTTGGTCATGCCCGGGATCGACGGGCTCGAGCTCCTCACCCGGCTCAAGCGCGACTATCCCACCACCGCCGTGGTCTTCCTCACTGGTCAGGGCAGCATCGAGACCGCCGTGCAGGCGATCAAGGACGGCGCCTACGACTACCTCACCAAGCCCGTCGACCCGACACGCCTGCAGCTCTTGCTGGACCGCGCGCTGGAGCGCTCGGAAACTGCGCGCGAGGTCCAGCTCCTGCGGCGCCAGCTTCGCCAGCGCGGCGCGTTCGGCCGGCTGCTCGGCAGCTCGCGCGGCATGATGGAAGTCATGCGCCAGGTCGAGGTGTCGGCGCCCACGGACGCGACGCTCTTCATCGCCGGCGAGAGCGGCACCGGCAAGGAGCTGGTCGCCCGCACGGTCCACGAGCTCTCACCGCGGCGGCGGGGGCCCTTCGTCGCGGTCAACTGCGCGGCGATTCCGGAGACGCTCCTGGAGAGCGAGATCTTCGGGCACGAGCGGGGCTCGTTCACCGGCGCCATCGAGCGGCGTCAGGGCTGCTTCGAGCTCGCCGACGGCGGAACCCTGTTCCTCGACGAGGTCGCGGAGATGCAGCCGGGCACTCAGGCCAAGTTCCTGCGCGTGCTCCAGGAAGGCCAGTTCCGCCGCCTCGGCGCCAAGACCGAGATCCACGTGAACGTGCGCGTGATCGCGGCGACCAACAAGGAGCCCGCGAAGGCCCTCGCCGACGGCACCCTGCGTGAAGACCTCTACTACCGGCTCAACGTCTTTGCCATCTCGCTGCCGCTGCTGCGCGACCGGCTCGAGGATCTCCCCGACCTCGCGCAGGCGTTCGTCGAGGAGTTCAACGAGCGGCACGGCCGCAGCGTCCGGGGCGTCGAGGAGAGCGCGCTGGACGTCCTGCGGCGGCATCGGTGGCCGGGCAACGTGCGAGAGCTTCGTAACGTGATCGAGCGGGCGGTCATCGTGTGCTCCGGCGACCTGGTCCGGGCCGAGCACCTGCCGGCGCTCGGCGCGCCGGCCGAGCCGGTGGCGTCGGCGACCGAGGCCGATCTGGTGCTGCCGGTCGGCACCACCGTCGAGGACGCCGAGCGCGGCCTGATCCTCCGGACCCTCAAGCAGACGGGAGGCAACAAGACCCGCGCCGCCGAGATCCTCGGCATCAGCCTCAAGACGCTCCACAACAAGCTCCACAAATACAACTCCTGAGCCGCATGCGGCTGAGCCTTCGCGCTCGGCAGGTCCTGGCGCTTGCCTTCGTGGTCCTGCTGGTCGTGGTGGCGTCGACGGTCGCGCACCTCTCGAACGTGGCCCGCGTGGCGCTCGGCGCCGCGGCGGACGAGGGCGAGCTCCTGGCGCGGCAGGTCTACCACCAGAGCGCCCGCGTCATGGCCGCGTCGCCGGCCGCCTCCTCCGCGCTCCTGCAGCAGGATCCGGGCATCCGCGCCCTGCTGGAGGGCATGATCGGCTACTCGCACACCGTCGTCTACGCGGCGGTCGTCGATCCGGCGGATCGGATCCTCGTGCACAGCAACCCGAAGCTCGACGGCCAGATCCTGCCGCCGCGCGAAAGCATCGAGCGACTGAGGACGCGCTCGACGCTGGCGAATGTCGCCTCGTTCTTCGGTCAGCCCGAGGTATACGAGGCGCAGGTGCCGATGCGCCTGGGCGAAACGCCCTTCGGCACCGTGCGTGTCGGTGTCTCGACGAGCCTGCTCAAGCAGGAGCTCACGCAGGCCGCGCTCTACAGCATGGGGGTCGCGCTGGTGGCGCTCGGCGTCGCGGTAGCGGTGGGGCTCGTCGTCGGTCACCTGCTCTTGCAGTCGCTGCGCAAGATCGCCCAGGGCATGGAGCGGCTGGCCCGCGGCGAGTACGGCGCCACCGTCGAGCTGACGCGGGACGACGAGCTCGGCGAGCTCGCGGCGCGCGTGAATCAGCTGGGCGAGCGGGTTCACGCCGAGCAATCGCACTGGCAGAGCGACCGGGCTCGGATGGAGGGCATCCTCGACAGCCTCGAGGACGCGATGATCGTCCTGAACGCGAATCGCGAGGTCGTGTTCTGCAACCAGGCGGCCGAGGGGCTCCTCGACGGCGCCATGACGGGCGTGCTGCCGGCGGATCACCCGCTGGCGCCGGTGGTCGCCGAGCTGTTCGACGCTGGCATCGAGCGTCGAAACGCGGCCGTGAAGGTCCGTACCCCGGACGGGCAGTCCCGCGAGCTCGCAGTGTCGAGCTATCGCATCGCCGATGGCGAGCGGGCGGGTGGCGGCGTGCTGGCGCTGCGCAACCTCGAGCCCGTTCGCGCCGTGCAATCCCTGGTGACCTACTCGCAGAAGCTCGCGGCCCTCGGCCGCTTGACGTCGGGCGTGGCGCACGAGGTCAAGAACCCCCTCAACGCGATGCGCATTCATCTCGAGCTCCTGAAGGCGCGCCTGGGCACGAGCCAGCTGGCGGTCCGCGAGAACGTGGACGTGATCGCGCAGGAGATCGTCCGGCTCGATCGCGTCGTGCAGGGCTTCTTGAAGTTCGTGCGCCCCGAGGAGATCCGGCTGGCGCCGGTCCCGGTCGAAGCGCTGCTCGCCGAGGCGGCGCGGCTCATGGCGCCCGAGGCGAACCGTGCCGGGGTGCGCATCGCGCAGGACGTCGCGCCCGATCTGCCGCCCGTCGCCGGCGACGCCGAGCTGCTTCAGCAAGCGCTCACGAACCTCGTGACCAACTCGATCCAGGCGATGCCGAAGGGCGGCACCGTGACCCTCGGCGCTCGAATCGGCCCGGACGGCGCAGTCGAGATCCGCGTCGCCGACGAGGGGGTGGGCATCGCGGCGCAGGACCTCGAGAAGATCTTCCGCCTGTACTACACGACGAAATCGCAGGGCTCGGGGATCGGGCTCTCGATGGTTTATCGTACCGTGCAGATGCACGACGGCCGGGTCGACGTGGAGTCCGAAGTGGACCGTGGCACGGTGATGATCCTGACGCTTCCGGTGGCGCCGGGCAGCGTGGCGATGTGACGCGACAGCTTCTGCTCTCCGCCTTGCCCTTGCTGCTCCTGTCGAGCTGTGCGACGGAGACGGCGGTCCGGAAGCCGCCGACCCCCGCGACCCCAACGCCACCGTCGGCGACCGCTCCCGCGTCCAAGCCCCCGGCCACGTCACCTTCGGGTGCGCTGCGACCGGAAGTGTCGGCCGCGGACGAGCAACGGCTGCTCGAGAGCACGCGTCAGAGCATCGGTGACGTGACCAAAACCGTGAGCGAGCTGGAGAAGCGCCCCCTGAAGCCGCCTCAGCAAGAATCCGTGCAGAGCGCCAAGGAATTTCTGGATCAGGCCCGCACCGCCCTCGACCAGCGGGACTACCAGCGCGCGGCGAACCTTGCCAGCAAGGCGCGCGCACTGACCGACGATCTCGCCGGCGCCACCAAGTAACTCGTACGAGTAGTTTTTTCATGTTCGCGGGCAGGTCGTGAGTCCCGCCTGTCCGTGTCACCCACAGTTTTCCGGTAGTTGGCGCTCGGCGGGGCCGACCCGCGATCAGGCACGGCAGTTGCTGCGGAACGGTGCGGGAGCTCGAGATGTCGATGAAGATCCTCGTGGTCGAGAGAGAGCGCCATGCCCGGGAGGGGCTGCGCGCGATCCTGACAGCGGACGGTCACGAGGTGCGGGTGGCCCAGGATATGTGGGCGGGGTTCGCGTCGATCTTCTCGCAGCCCTACGACCTCCTCTTGCTGGACGACAACGTCCAGACGGAGCGCCACGTCAGCCTGAACGTGCTGGACTTGCTCCGCTTCGCGCGGCGCTACGAGCCCAGCACCTCTGCCATCGTCATCACGAGCTTCGACGAGAGCACGCACGGCTACCGGATGGAAGACGGCGTGGTGGCCGTGCTCCACAAGCCCGTCGAGCTGACCCAGCTGCGGGTCGAGCTCGACGCCCGCTCGCACTAGCACGCTCCTCGGCCCCGTCCTCTTGACTCGCGACTCCCCGCCCGGTTAGGCTCGCGGCATTCGCTTACGGATTCATCGCCCGCCGACGTCTGACGTCATTCCCGATCGGCGCGACGACCGCTGATCCGGCGCGACTTTCCACTCTGCGGAGGAGACAGACGATGCTCTCGAGAAAGACTTCGGCCCTCATGGCCGCGCTGGCCGTCGTCGTCCTCGTCGCGTTCGCCCTTCGTGCGCTCGCGGCGCCCGCGGGCGCGCCGATCAAGATCGGGGGCACGCTCGCCCTCACAGGCCCGCTGGCCGCGACCGCGCTCCTGCACAAGATCACCGCCGAGATCTACGTCGAGGAGCTCAATCGCGGCAACGGCCTGCTCGGCCGGCCCGTCGAGTGGATCCTGCTCGACGATCAGTCCAAGCCGGAGGTGACGCGCAGCCTCTACGAGAAGCTCATCACCGTGGACAAGGTCGACCTCCTGATGGGGCCCTACGCGACGGGCGCGATCATTGCCGCGATGGGGGTGGCGCAGCGCTACCAGAAGATGCTGATCCATCACAGCTTCGGCATGCCGCACCTGGCGAAGTACGACATGCAGTTCCCGGCGGCGCCGTTCGGACCCGAGCCCAATCACACCGTACCCGGGATCCTGTTCGATGCGGTCGCCGCGACCGCCAACCCGCCCAAGACCATCGCGATCGTCACCAGCAAGTTCCCGTCGGCTCAGTTCCAGTCCTCGGGCGCGCGCGAGGTGGCCAAGCAGCGCGGGCTCAAGGAGTTGCTCTATCTCGAGTACGAGTTCGGGACGCGCGACTTCGGTCCCATCGCCGCCCGGATCAAGGACGCGAATCCGGACCTCCTCTGGGTCGGCGCCCTCGGCCTCGACGGCAACCTGGTCCTGGAAGAGCTCAAGCGTCTCGACTACACGCCGCGGCGGCACTATCACCTCTTCCCGGCGCCCGGCCCGATGGCGACCTCGGCTGACGCGAAGCTGGCGCTCTCGCACACGTTCTTCGAGGAGCACCCGCCGTTCACGAGCAACCCGACCGCCGCGAAGTTCGCGGCCGCCTATCACGAGCGCGCGGCCAAGGCCGGCGTGCCCTACACCAATGTCGACACGCAGGCGGCCGGCTCGTACGCGGCGTGGCAGATGCTCGAGGCCGCGGTGACCGCGACGAAGAGCCTGGACGACAAGGTGCTGGCCCAGTGGCTCCGCAAGAACCAGGTGCCGACGATCGTGGGCCGCTTCCGATTCGACGGCACGAACAACTACGGGGACGATCTCTCGAAGGTGAAACAGGTGCAGGACGGCAAGTGGGTCGTGGTGTGGCCGAAGGACTTCGCCGCACCCGGCGCCCGGCTGCTCCCGCAGTGATCAAACGAGGTCGACGCTGATGGGCGAGTACGGGATCGGACAGGGCATCAAGCGGGTCGAGGACGTCCGGCTCTTGCGCGGCCGCGGCCGCTATCTGGACGACGTCAACGTTGCGGGCCAGACGCACGCGGTAATCCTGCGCTCGCTGCACGCACACGCCCGGATCCGCGCGATCGATTCGGCCGCGGCGCTGCGGGCGCCCGGGGTCCTCGCCGTGTTCACCGGCGCCGACGTCGCAGGCCTCGGCACGATGAGCATGACGTTGAAGCGCAAGCGTCCCGACGGCGGACCGATGTTTGCCCGCCCGCATCGTGGGCTCAGCCACGATCGCGCGCGGTACGTGGGCGACCCGGTGGCGATGGTGGTCGCCGAAACGCGCGCCCAGGCTGAGGACGCCGCCGACCTCGTCCAGATCGACTACGAGCCGCTGCCGTCGGTCACCGCGACCGCCGATGCCACCCTGCCGGGGGCGCCGCCGGTCTGGGACGAGTGCCCCGACAACATCAGCAACATCTTCGAGTCCGGCGACAAGGCGACGACCGAGGCGGCCTTCGCCAGAGCGCATCGGGTCGTGCGCCGCCGCTACGTCATCACGCGCGTGCACGCCCAGTTCATGGAGCCGCGCGGCTCGCTCGGCGTCTACGACCCGCACGAGGACCGCTACACGCTCTACGCCGACGTCCAGTACCCCCATCGTGTCCGGAACGCGCTCGCCAGCAGCATCTTCAAGATCCCCGAGCACAAGATCCGGGTGGTCGCCGGCGACGTCGGCGGCGCCTTCGGCACCAAGGGCTGGCAGTACCCGGAGCACAAGCTCGTGCTGTGGGCGGCGCGCAAGCTCGGGCGGCCCGTGCGGTGGCAGTGCGAGCGGCGCGAGGCGATCCTGGCCGACGAGCACGCGCGGGACAACGTGAGCGAGGCCGAGATCGCGCTGGATGCCGACGGCCGGTTCCTCGCCCTGCGCGTGCGCACGCTCGCGAACGTGGGCGCGTACGTCTCCTCGGACCGGAACCTGCTCGCCACGTTCAGCAATGTCGTCACCCTGGTCGGGGTCTACAAGTTCGAGGCCGCGTACGTGCACGTGACGAGCGTCATGACCAACACGAACTCGACGGCGCCGTACCGGGGCGCCGGCCGACCGGAGGCCACGTACGTCCTCGAGCGGCTGATCGACGACACCGCGCGCGAGCTCGGTCTCGATCCGATCGAGCTCCGGCGGAAGAACCTGATTCCCGCCTCGGCGCTGCCGTACAAGAATCCGTTGGGCGCTACCTACGACTCCGGGGATTTCGCGACGAACATGGACAAGGGGCTGAAGCTCGGCGACGTCGCCGGCTTCGCCAAGCGGCGCGAGGAGTCGCGACGGCGCGGCAAGCTGCGCGGCCTGGCCATCGTCAACCCGATCGAGCAGGCCGCCGGCCCCCAGCCCGAGTTCGCCGAGATCCGCTTCGCGCCGAGCGGAAGCGCGACCGTCTTGATGGGCTCCAAGAACCAGGGCCAGGGCCACGAGACGACCTTCAAGCAGATTCTCAACGAGCGGCTCGGTCTCGATCCGGCGGACGTGCTCTACGTCGACGGCGACACGGACCGGGTGGCGTTCGGCATGGGCACGATGGGCTCGCGGTCGACCGTGATCGGCGGGACCGCGCTGTGGCAGGCGGCTGACAAGGTCATCACCAAGGGCAAGAAGATCGCGGCGCGCCTGCTGGAAGCGGCCGAGGCGGACGTGACGTTTGCCGAGGGCAAGTTCGGCGTGGTCGGCACCGATCGCGCCGTCGCGCTGAAGGAGGTCGCGCGGGCGGCCTTTCAGCCCAACCAGCTCCCGCCCGGCGTCGAGCCCGGCCTTTACGAGACCGGGACGTTTTCACCCAAGCAGGCCACGTGGCCGAATGGCTGTCACGTGTGCGAGGTGGAGGTCGATCCCGACTCCGGCGCGGTGGACATCGTGAGCTACGCGATCGTCGACGACGTCGGGACCGTCATCAACCCGGTGACCCTGAAGGGTCAGATCCACGGCGGGGTGGCGCAGGGCGTGGGCCAGGCGCTCATGGAACAGGTCGTCTACGACCGCGAGTCGGGCCAGCTCCTGACCGCGTCGTTCATGGACTACGCGATGCCGCGCGGCGATACGTTCCCGGACATGCACATCGAGAGCAATCCAGTGCCGACGAAGCTGAACCCCATCGGCGCCAAGGGCGCGGGCGAGGCCGGCACCGTCGGCGCGCTGCCCGCCGTGATGAACGCGGTCGTCGACGCGCTGGCGTCGGTCGGCGTCCGCCAGCTCGACATGCCCGCCTCGCCCGAGCGCGTGTGGCGGGCCATCCAGGACGCGAAGAAGAACTGACGAGCAGGAGGATCGACGTGACGCTGGACGAGAAGGCTCTGGATCTGCTCTTCCTCAAGGCCCGGACGCAGAACGGCTGGCTCCCGACGCCGGTCACCGACGATCAGCTCCGGGCCATCTACCAGATCATGCGGTCCGGGCCGACGAGCGCCAACTCGTCCCCGGCGCGGATCCTGTTCGTGCGGACCCCGGAAGCCAAGGCGCGGCTGATCCCGGCGCTGAGCCCGGGCAACGTCGACAAGACCAAGGCGGCGCCCGTCACTGCGATCATCGGCTACGATACGCGCTTCTACGAGCTCCTACCGAAGCTCTTTCCTCACCGTCCCGAGATGAAGAACCCGTACGAGGCCAACGCCAAGCTGGCCGAGACCGTGGCATTTCGCAACGGCACGCTCCAGGGCGCCTACTTCATGCTCGCCGCGCGTGCCGTCGGACTGGACGTGGGTGGGATGTCCGGGTTCGACAACGCGAAGGTCGACGCCCAGTTCTTCCCGGACGGCCGGGTCAAGTCGAATTTCCTGTGCAACATCGGTCACGGCGACTCATCGAAGGTCATGGCGAAGCTGCCGCGCCTCGAGTTCGAGGAGGCCTGCGCGCTGATTTGAGCCTCTGGGGGCGTGGCGGTTCGGCGCGCCCCGAGGCCTTCCATCCGTTTCCGTCGCGGACGCTTCTCCTGTCGACCCCACTATGGTGGGCGCCAAAACTTTTCGGGCCTTCGCTGGTCACGCCATGCTCCGAGAGGGCCCTAACAGCGGCGCAATGCGCTCTCTTCTCTGGGTAGTCATGGTCGCGTTCCTTCACGCCGTGCTGTTCAGTGACTCTGCTCGGAGAGCAGATCGGCCGCGCCGAGCATTTCGACGCGCCTCGACACGACTCGCGCATCGTGAACATCGCGGTGGCAGTCTTGGCGTACGCTCCCGCGGGTGTCCCTGGAGATGCGGTCGAGGCCCAGCTGCAGACGATCTAGGAGAACGTTCGACTCTTCGCTCCGGCGGCGGTGGCCGAGCAACGGCGAGTGCTCGCGGCCTGACGGGCCGCGACCCTGGGGACCGGTTACACGCCGATGTCCTCCTGCCAGATGAGTACTCGCGCCTGAAGCGCGCGCAGCCCGCGCGCGAGCACTAAACCGAGCGCACCGACCATAGCGAAGGCGGCGTACATCTCAGGGGTGCTCAGCATCTGCCAGTGACGGTAGACGAGATGGCCCAGGCCCGACTTGGCCGCGATGAACTCGACGGCGACGAGCGTGACCAGGGCCAGTCCGAGCCCGAGCCGCAGACCTGTGAAGATGGCGGGCAGCGCGGCCGGAAGGATCACCTTCCAGACAGGCGCGGACCGTGCGCCACGGCAGGAGCGCGTGCTCCTGGAACACCATCGCGGTGAGCGGCGTCCCCGGCCGGTCGGCCTGGATGCGCACCTCGCCGGCGCTCTGGCGATGCAGGCCGGCGAGCACCCGCGGCAGCGTCGACTTGCCGCTCCCGCTCGGGCCGACGATGCAGAGGAACTCGCTCGCGTGGGCCTGGAGCGAGATCCGGTCGAGCGCCACGACCGAGCGCCTGCGGCTCTCGAAGATCACGCTGACCTCGTTCACGAGGACTTTGGGTTCGCGCGTGGGCAGGATTATATCCTTACCGACGGGAGGCTCGATCGTGGACAAGCCGCTGAACGTCTTCGCCGTTGTCGCTTCACAGCCTGGTGGCAATACCGATCGGCTCGTCGGCCGGGTGCTCGAGGCGGCGAGCGATGGCCGGACGGCCGTGACGTCGGCCACCGTGCATCTCGGCGCCGGCCCGCTCGACGCCACGCGCGTCGAGAGCTCCATGCAGAGCCTGGCGGCCGCGGACGCGGTCGTGCTCGGCACGCCGATGTTCCGGTCGACCTACGCGGCCGTGCTGAAGGAGTTTCTCGAGCGCGTTCCGCGGGGCGGACCGCCCGAGCGGTTCGACGGCCCGCTGCGCGCCAAGGCCGTCGGCATCGTGGCGACCGGCGGATCGCATCACCACTTCCTCGGCGCCGACCCGCTGATCGGCATTCTCGTGCGGTACTTCGGCGCGTACGTCGTGCCGCCCGTGCTCTACGGCGTGATTCGCACGGGCACCGACCCGGACCCCGCGCTCCTGGAGGACGCCGCGCGCTTTGGCCGTGCGCTCGTCGCGCTGGGCGGGGCGATCAGGAACGACGACCGGCTTCGTGAGGCGCGAGCCCAGATCTGAGCCGTGAGCCGCCGGCCGGGGGAGCGGGTCACCTCCCCGGCCGGCGGTCAGCTGGTGATCGCTACTTGAGATTCTCGACGCCGGCTCGAGCGATCTGCGCGTCCTGTGCCGAGGTGACGCCGGAGACGCCGACGGCGCCGATCAGCTTGCCGTCGACGACGATCGGGATCCCACCCTCGACCGGGCTCGCGCCGGGAAGTCGGAGGATCCGGAGATTGGCGCCACCCTGGGCAAGGGCATCGTCGAAGGCCTTCGTGGGACGACGGAACGCCACGGCCGAGTAGGCCTTCTCCTTCGCGATCTCGATGCTGCCGAACTGGCCGGCGTCCATTCGCTGCAGCATGACGAGATTGCCGCCCGAATCCAGCACGACCATGACGGCGTTCCAGCTGTTCTTCTTCGCTTCGGCTTCCGCGCCGGCCATGACCTTCTTCGCCTGCTCGAGCGTGATCGGAGTTCCGTAGGGCGGCGGTGGCGGCGGGGCCGCGGCCGGCTGCTGCGCGCTCGCCGTCGAGGCGCTGAGGATCAGCGCGGCGCCGACGACCGGGGACACGAGGTCGTTGCATTCTCATGGCTCTCCTCCTCGTGGGTTGAACCGCCGAGATCGACT
>Ga0306920_100001650_pt1 | contig 27766 bp, 28 predicted proteins | sample flu12Cox44000170_FD_204666 | JGI IMG/M metagenome (GOLD analysis project Ga0306920, IMG submission 204666) | Lab enrichment of tropical soil microbial communities from Luquillo Experimental Forest, Puerto Rico - flux4day.12C.oxic.44.000.170 (v2)... | ecosystem: Environmental > Terrestrial >... | reverse complement strand
CTACGACACCCGGTCGCGGCTGGCGAAGCTCGCCGGGCCGCCGCTGCGCCTGGCATCCGGCGGGCGGCTGCTCCGCCCGGCCTACCCGCCCGGGGCCGACCCCGGCATCAACGACAGCCTGGTCTCTCAGCAAGGCCCGAACTACGCATTGGCCAAACGGCTGCAGCGATGGCGGGCCACCGTGGCGCGCCAGGCCGGGACCACCGTCTCGCTCAACGTGGCGCCGCCGACCCGCACCCGGTCGGTGCTGAAGAACCGTGCGCTGGCGGCCGCGTACGCCGGCGCGCACCGGTTCGGGGCCCAGGTGTTCGAGCCCGCCACCACCCGGGTGCTGATGGCGGCATTGCTCGTGCACGACCTGCACACGGCTGGGCCGGCGCACCCGCATCCTTGGCAGGACGAGGCGTACGCCGCCGCGCACGGCGGGCTGTGGCGGATCGCCTATGCTCCCCGCAGCGCGCTGGTGCTGGCCGCGCTGCTCGGTTACGCTGCCGGGCGGCCGTGACCGCCCGTCAGTAGGCGTGCCGGTCGGACAGCGCGAGCAGCGACCTCGCGCTGACCGGCCCGGCGCTGGCCTGGTTAGCTGGCCGGGCCGCCCGGGCCGCCATGGCAAGGAAGACGGCCGCGGTGGTGACCGCGTCGCCGAGCGCGTGGTGGGGTGCGTAGACCGGCAGGGACAGCTGCCGGGCCAGCAGTTCCAGCGATGGCTCGCGCCCGTCCCGGGCGCCCGCCGCATACCCCAGCGCCCGCGCCAGCGCGGCCGTGTCGATCACCTTGGCCGCAAACGTGGCCCCGGCCTGACGCAGCAGCGGGCTGAGGAAAGCGCGCTCGATCCAGGCGGCGTGCGCGACCGCGATCCGTCCCGCCAGCTGGCCCGCTACCTGCCGGGCGACCTCGGCGGCGGGCGGCGCGTGCGCCAGGTCGGCGGGGCGCAGATAGTGAACGCGCATGGCGTCGACCGAGACCGGGCTGGCCGGCCGGATCAGGCTGTAGTAGTGCTCGCGGTAGATGACCCGGCCATCCCGGATGGGCACCGAGCCAACCGAGACGACGCTGTCCTCGCGCAGGTCCAGGCCGGTTGTCTCGACATCGATGGCACAGTATTCCGCCTCCCGCCAGTCCGCGCGCAGGTGGCGGCCAGCCGCGCCCGCCGTTCTGCGCCATCTCATGCGTATTGCGTCACAGTTGAACGTCAGCCCTTCGCGCCTTGATTCGTTTACTTCGTTGGTTCGTCATGTGTGCGCACAGGCGCACGAGTGAACCTGGCGAGAATCATCGCAAACTGCTGGTGCCGCTCGGGCAGCCACACCCACAGCCCGTAGGTGGGCATCCCGGCGAGCACCCAGTCGCGTTCGAGCTGCGTGCCGTCCCATCCCGGGCGCCTGATCGTGCGCGTGGCCGGTACATCCCTGTGAAAGCCGCGGCGCTCGACCTCGCGTCCATACTCGCCTGCGCCGCGCCAGCGGGTAAACCCAGATGTGATGATCACCAGGCCCCGCGTCTCTAGCGCGTGGACGGCTCTGCGAATCTGCCGCTGAGAGCGGTGTAGCCGCCCGGCCAGTTCAGCGGTGGTCAGGGCGTATTCCTCGTCGTCCCGTAGTGCCTGCAAGATCGCCCGCTGGGCGGCTCCCAATCCCCGGCTCATGGTTAAGTGTACCGCTTGGAGCGAACTTGGGTCGCACCAGGGGGAACACTTAGGTGATGTAGGACCCTTTGCCAGCACGGTGGTGACCAGGCCGACTTCTTAAGATCACCTGGCAGCTGCGGTGCCATCTCATGCTTTTCTGAGCCGCATCTTCCAGCCGCCGTCCAGCTCGGCCTGGACGGCGGAGATGGCATGGAAGGAATCACGCAGATGGCGCCGGGTGAGCGGATCCAGATCCCGGGGGGCGACCCATGCGGACGGCTGCTGGCCGCCCCGGATGGCGGCGACTTCCTGCCTGAGCAGCAGTTCGTAGATATCCCGGAACGCCCCAGCCAGAGCCTCCGCTTCACCGGCCGTGAGCAGCTGCGCGTCAGCCGCGTGGCCGAGCCGCTCCGGCGTGCTGCCGCGCACCTCCCCGGTGGCGATGGCCAGCCACCGGGCCAGGGCGGAGATCGGCCGCAGCCCGCCCCGCTTGAGGTCGAGATCCCCGCGGTGCTCGCCGGAATGCTCGACCACGAAGTCGCGGACGAAGCCGGTCGGGGGCTTGGCGGCGATCGCGAAGTGAAGCAGCGCATCCAGGAATTCGGTGCTGCGGGTGGTCTCCCGGATGGTGTCGGTGACCGCCCGGCCGATGGCGGCCTCGGTGATGGGCCTGGAATCCGCGGCGATCGACGACAGCAGCAGCGCGCCTTCCCTGGTGGGATCGGTGATCCACCGCCGGGCAGCCGCGGCCCAGGCCGACCGGGACCGGCTGAACAGCGGGTTGTCGGCGTTGGCGCCGTCCGGGCACCGGCGCAGCCCGCACCGCTCCAGCTCGGCCAGTACCCGGGTGGCCTGCTGGCGGATGCCGTCACCGGGATCGGCACCGGACGGGTCGGCCCAGACGATGCCGGTATCCACATCGGACCCCGGCAGGGGCTCCTGCCGTGCCAACGATCCCAGCACGAGCCACGAGCACGGTGGCGATGACCCGCCGGTTTCGGCGGACAGCCGCAGCAGCCGGGCCAGGATGGCATCGGTGAGCGCGGCGTGCAGGGCGCCGATGTGCTCGGCCGGCACGTGGGTGTCGTGGAGTTCGACGATCGTGGCCGGGAGCAGCCGGCAGGCCTGGCTCAGGTCGCTGATACTGGCCGCCGCGTCGATGGCGGTCCGGATCAGCAAGGGGTCGCGCACCTCGACCGATGCCAGATCCATGGCCCGCAGCACACCGGTGGGCTTGTCGTCCCGGTCGCAGACGACCAGGTGATGAACTCCGGCCTTGACCATCTGGACGAAGGCCGCGGCCAGCGTCGCGCTGCTGGGCACGGTGATCACCGGCATGCTCATGATCTCGCCGACCGGGGCATCGGCGCTGATCTCGCCGGTGGCGACCCGGGAGCGGAAATCCCGGTCGGTGACGATGCCAAGGCCCTGTGGGGTCCGGATGAGCGCGCACGACTGGTCGGTCCGGGTCACGGCCGCCGCTGCCTCCCGTACCGGTACCGTGGCCGCACACCAGACGATCTGCCGCATATGCCGGGTCACTGGCGTCTGCGGGCCAGCCAGCAGCCCGACCCCGGTCAGCCGTTCCTGCGCGATCCTGGTTCCGTACGAGCTGAAGTGGAGGGCCGACGCGTCGGTGACGACCGTCCGCGGATCTGGCAGCCGATAGCACAGCGTGTCCTCGGCCGCGCGGGCGGACAGCGCCGGTGCCAGCCCGGTGAGCAGTGAGATGTGCCCGAAGGTGTCGCCCGGCCCGAGCAGGTCGACCGCCCGGCCCCGGTCGAGCATCTCCACCGCCCCGGTGCGGACGACATACAGGTGGTGCAGCGGCGCTGAGCCCGCGGACATGATCACCGTGCCCGCCGCGAAGTACTCGACCTCGACCTGGCGCGCCAGCCGCCCGAGATCGTCGCCGCTGAGCGCGTCGAACGGGGGCTGGGAGCCGAGAAAATCGGCGAATTCCTGCACGGGCGCTCCGCTCTGCCGCCGGGCCAGGCGGGCACCGGGCCCGCTCGGGTGAACCCCTGGCCTGAGCATAGGCGGCGGCAGCGGAGGGAGGATCATGACATCAGCCAGCGCGCTGATCACGGCCAGACAGGAGCGCAGAAACGGTGACGAGCGGGGACCCGGTTGGTGTCGTCGGCGGCGGGATCATGGGACTGGCCGTGGCACGGCAGCTGGCCCGGTCCGGCATCGATGTGGTGGTCTTCGAGAAAGAGCAAGTGATCGGCCGGCATCAGACGGGGCACAATTCCGGGGTCGTGCACGCCGGGATCTACTACCGGCCGGGCTCGGCCAAGGCCACCATGTGCCGGCGCGGCGGGACGCTGCTGCGTGCCTACTGCCGGGACCGGGGCCTGCCCTGGGACGACCGTGGCAAGCTGGTCGTGGCCCGCGACGCCACCGAGGTGGCCAGGCTGGCCGAACTCGAGCGCCGGGCGCTCGCCAATGGTGTGCCGGGGGTCCGGTGGCTGGAACCGGCCGCCATCGCCGAACTGGAACCCGGGGTCACCGGCCGGGCCGCGCTGCTGTCACCGGCCACGGCCGTTGCCGACTTCGCCGCCATCGCCCGCAGCTTCGCCGCAGACGTGACGGCGGCCGGCGGGCAGGTGCTGACCGGCACCCGGGTGTCGGCCGTGCGCCGTCACGGCGACGCCCGGGTGGACGCGGTGACGGCCGGGCAGACATACCGGCTGGCGCGGCTGGTCATCTGCGCCGGCTTGCAGGCAGATCTGCTAGCCAGGGCGGCCGGGGATGAGGCAGCGCCGGAGATCGTGCCCTTCCGGGGTGAGTACCTGCGGCTGCGGCCGCACGCCCGGGGCCGGGTGCGGCACCTGATCTACCCGGTGCCTGATCCCGCGTACCCGTTTCTTGGCGTGCACGTGACCCCGCGGGTCGACGGGGAGGTGGACCTCGGCCCCAACGCGGTGATCGCCCTGGCCAGGGAGGGATACCGGCGCCGGGACGTGACCCGCGCGCAGCTGTCGGTGCTGGCGCGCTCGGCGGCGGTTCACCGGCTGGCCCGGCGCAACTGGCGGGCGGGCCTGCGCGAGCTGCGCGGCTCTGTCTCCCGGCGGGCCTTTCTGGCCGAGGTCCGCACCTATCTGCCCTGGCTGGAACCCGGCGACGTGATGGCCGGGCCGGCCGGCGTGCGCGCCCAGGCAGTGGATCCCGACGGGTCACTCGTCGATGACTTCCGCATCCACCGGATCGGTGCGGTAACGGCGGTCCGTAACGCGCCGTCTCCCGCGGCGACCGCCTCGCTGGCGATCGCCGAGCACATCGTCGGCGGGCTGGCGCTCACCCCCGGCACCGGGCGGTAGCTGCGCCCGGTGCCGGGACGCTACAGCTTGGTGCGGACCGCGGCCTGCACGAGCTCTGGTACCTTCGGCTCGCCCAGCCGGGCGGCGGTCCGCACCCCCAGCCAGGCCAGCGCCAGGCCGTAGCAGGCGGCCGCGGGCACCAGGATCAGGTTCCTGATCACCACTGGATCGCCGCCGGTCTGGGCCAGCGCCACGAACACCGGGATCTCCGCCACCCCGACGCCGATCAGGGTCCCGAAGACCCCGCCCAGCCCGTAGGCCGCATATCCCTGGGCCGCCTGCGGCATCGGGTTCCCGGCGCGCTTGGCCATCGGATAGGGCAGCACCACCGAGAAGATGTTGCTCATCGCCAGCGCCGCGCCGAGCCCGGCCAGCACCACCGCCGTGCCCAGGAATCCGTACTCCGGCCGCTGGTCCGCGGCCGCGAGCCCGAAGGCGATCGCGATCAGCAGCGGGACCGCGATCACCGTGAGCGCGAGGTTCTGGCCGGAGAAGTAGCTGCGCAGCTCGCGGCGGCCGGTCAGCGCCGTCGCCTCGACCACGAACGGCGGCCCGGTCAGGCCCACCGAGTTGGCGTGGAAGACGCCCGCGAACGCGGCACCGAAGGTGGCCCCCGCCAGCAGCACATTGGGGCTGCGCTGATGGCCGACGAAGGCGCTCACCGACGCGACGACCATGATCACCGCGGTCAGGCCCCAGTAGACCAGCGAGATGGGGTCGCGGCGCTGGTAGACCCAGAACCGGGCGGCCACGGCGCCGCGCAGGCCCGAGCGGGCGAACCGCAGCCCCGAACTGCGCACCCGGGATGACTGGGTGGATGTGTCGGCGGTAACCAGCGCCCGGCTGAGCGACCCGATCCAGAGCCAGCCGAGTGTGCCGATGATGGCGGCCAGCAGTGCCAGGCGCGCAACGGCGGCCGCGGGGTGCCCGTGAGATGCGTCCTGGATCGCGTGCGCGGCCAGGCCCGGCGGGAGCCAGCGGATCCAGGCGTCGAAGCCGGCGAAGCTGTGCGTGGTCAGCTTGCCCTCGGCGGCCGCCCGGGGCACCACCTGGGTGAAGATCTCATACAGCGCGACGATCGGCAGGATCAGGAAGGCCGCGAAGTCCCTGCCGCGGCGCGAGCGCAGCAGCCGGGCCATGCTGGTCGTCACGAACCGGGCCAGCGTGATGCAGAACAGCACCTGCATCAGCACCGCGACCACCGCGGTCAGCTCACCCAGCACGCCGCTGGCCAGCCCCACCGTCACCCCCAGCAGGCCGATGACATTGGCCAGCGGCCAGGCACCGGTGGCCGACGCGGCCAGCAGCCCGGTGGCGAGCGGCCGGGTCCGCAGCGGGTACAGCGCCAGCGTCGCCGGGTCGAGCGTGCCGTCCAGGCCGAACGCGAAGATCGGCAAGATGAGCCAGCCGAACGCGAACAGGGTGAAGATGACCGTGGTCAGGTTCACCGCTATGGCCTGGCCGCGGAAGGCGGCCAGGACCACGAAGGTGCCGACCGCCAGCAGGCAGGCCAGGATCGTGCTGATCACGAAGGAGACCTTGGCCGCGGTGGACGCGCGCAGCGCGTTGCGCAGCAGGCGCAGCTTCAGCTGGATGAGGAGCCGAGCCATGACAGTCCCTCCTCACCGGTCGCCCTGGGGCCGACCAGGTCGATGAACGCCTGCTGCAAGGTCTTGCCACCGCGCACCTGATCGGTGGTGCCGCTGGCAACGATCCGCCCCTCGTTGATGATGGAGACGTGGTCGCAGACCTGCTCGACCAGTTCCATCACGTGGCTGGAGAACAGCACGGTCGAGCCGGACCGGACGAACCGGGTCAGCAGCCGCCGGATCACATCCGCGGAGACCGGGTCCACCCCTTCCAGCGGCTCGTCCAGGAATAGCACCGACGGGTTGTGGATCAGCGCGCAGCCGAGCGAGGCCTTCTTGCGCATGCCGGTGGAGTAGTCGGCGACCAGCCGTTTAGCGTCCGCGGTCAGGTCCAGCACCGCCAGCAGCTGAGCGGCCCGGGCGCGCGCCTCGGCGGTGGCCAGGCCGCGCAGCCGTCCCGCGTATTCCAGCACTTCCTCCCCGCTCAGCCGCTCGAACAGGCGGGCCTCGTCGGGCACCACCCCGATGATGGCCTTGGCGGCCACCGGATCGGCCCACACGTCCAGCCCGTTGACCATGATCCGCCCGGTGTCCGGCCGCAGCAGGCCGGTCATCATCGACAGGGACGTGGTCTTCCCGGCCCCGTTCGGCCCGACCAGGCCGGCGAAGGAGCCGGCCGCGATCTGCAGGTCGACCCCCGCGACCGCCTCCTTCTCGCCGAAGCTCTTGCGCAGCCCGCTGACCGCAATGGCCAGGTCATCCATGTCCGCCTCCAGCTGCTGGTTATCGGCACGGTGCCGGAGAGCCTGCCGGTCCCGCCCGTCTGCGGCCGCCACGCCGGCGGTTGCTTCCCTAAATTGATATCAGTATGCTAGACCGGTAGTATCAAGTGAGTCAACTGGAGGAGGTAGCGATGACCGCGCAAGCCCCCGTCAGCCCAGGCCGTGGGCTGGCCACAGCGCCGCTGGCCGAGCACAAGGCGTGGTCAGCGAGCGGCGTCCCCGCCCTGCTGTCCGGCATCGTCGTGGTGGCTGCCGGGGTGGTCCTGCTGTGGTCGTCCGGCAAGCAGGCAGGTGCCACTGCGACGACCCTGATCTGGGCTGGCATCATCGTGCTCGCCATCGGCGCGCTGGTGCTGGCCGGCCTGACACCCGTCGTGCCAGGCCAGGCGCGCGTCATCCAGCTCTTTGGCAAATACCGCGGCACGGTACGCGACCCCGGGCTGCAGTGGGTGAACCCGTTCACCCGCCGCATCAAGGTGTCCACCCGGATCCGCAACCTTGAGACGGCACAGACCAAGGTCAACGACGCCGACGGCAACCCGATTGAGATCGCTGCCGTGGTCGTCTGGCAGGTCGCCGACACGGCCAAGGCCATCTATTCGGTTGACGAGTACATGAAATTCGTCGCCATCCAGAGCGAGACCGCGGTCCGGCATGTGGCCTCCAGCTACCCCTACACCAGCCAGGAAGGCGGGAAGCTGTCGCTGCGTGACAACGCGGAGGAGATCACCCAGCGGCTGTCCGCGGAGATCGCCGACCGGGTCGCCCCGGCCGGGGTGACCGTCGTCGAATCGCGGCTGACCCGGCTGTCGTACGCGGCTGAGATCGCCCAGGCCATGCTGCGCCAGCAGCAGGCCAGCGCGGTGGTCGGTGCCCGGCAGAAGATCGTTGAGGGCGCTGTTGGCATGGTCCGTCTCGCCCTGCGGCGGCTGGACGAGGAGGGCGTGGTCGAGCTCGATGAGGAGCGCAAGGCCGCCATGGTGTCCAACCTGCTCGTTGTCCTCTGCTCGGAGCAGGCCACCCAGCAGGTGGTCAATACCGGCTCCCTCTACCAGTGACCGGCGGGACGCGATCCGGCCGTGACTGAGCGTAAGGGCATCCTGCTCCGGCTGGACCCGGCGGTGCACGACGCCCTGGCCCGGTGGGCCGCCGACGAACTGCGCTCCACCAACGCGCAGATCGAGTTCCTGCTCCGGCGGGCGCTGGCCGACGCCGGGCGGATGCCGGCCCGGGCAGGCCAGATGCGCCGCCCCGGCCGGCCGTCCAGGGCCAGCAGCCCGCCGCAATGACCAGCTGGCACCTGGGACGGGCCGCCGGGGCTGGCGTCAGGCCGGGGCTGCGCCGGCCTCGGCCCGCTGCACCAGCCCGGCGATGAGGTCGGCGATCTTGGGCCAGAGTTGCTGTGGCAGGCTGTGCCCCATGCCGTCGAAGATCACCAGTTCCGCGCCCGGGATGGCCGCCGCGGTGGCCCGGCCGCCACTGACGTCGCACATGCGGTCATCGGCCCCGTGCAGCACCAGCGCCGGTACCCGCAGTGAGCGCAGCCGCGCGGTGCGGTCGCCAGCTGCCAGCACGGCGACCGACTGCCGGACCATGGCCAGCCGGTCACCGTCGCGGTCATAGGAGCGCCCGGCCAGCTCGGCCACCGCGGCCTCGTCGAACTCGAATCCGGGGGACCCGGTCACCCGGAGGGCCCGGATCCGCCAGCCAATGAAGCCCGCGCGATCGGCCGGCGGCGCGCCCAGCCCGGCCAGCGCGGGCAGGTCAGGCCAGCCCACCCCGCGGGCGCCGGTGGTGGACATGATCGACGTCAGCGAGCGGACCCGGGCCGGATGCTCGAGGGCCATCATCTGGGCGACCATCCCGCCCAGCGAGGCACCGGCGATGTGCGCGCTGCCGAACCCGAGCACGTCGAGCAGGCCGGCGGTGTCGGCCGCCATGTCCGCCAGCGTGTAGGACGCCGATGAGAAGTCACCGGCCAGGGCGGCTGCCAGGTCTGGCACCGGCCCGGCCGGGAAGTGCGTCGACCGGCCCGCATCCCGGTTGTCGAACCGGATCACCTGCAGGCCGCGGCCGGCCAGTTCCGTGCAGAACCCGTCCGGCCAGCTGATCATCTGGGCGCCGGCGCCCATGATCAGCAGTACCGGCGGCGCGCCCCGGTCACCGATCCGCTCGTACGCGATCTCGATGCCGGACGGGCCGACGTCGCGGGCCAATTCCTCGGCCACCTTCACACCACTCCCTGCCAGCCGATTTCGAAGAACGTTACCGGCCAACCGCGCATGCGCTGACCGGCTGGCGCGCCCGGGTGCCCGGGGAGGCCAGCGGCCGACCCGGGCCCAGCCGGTGATCCCGCGTGACAATGGGGACATGACCGACCTCGATCCGGCCGCTGTCATCGAGTCGCTGGCCGGGGATCAGCGGCTGCGGGTCTTCACCAGCCGGGGCAAGATCACCACCCTGCCCGCCAAGCAGTCGCGGCGGCGGCTGCTGCTCGACCAGCTCGCCCAGGCCTTCGAGCCGGGTGTGCGCTACCCGGAACACCAGGTGAACCGGTTCCTGGCGGCCGTCTACGACGATCACGCGGCACTCCGGCGGTGCCTGGTCGATGAGGGATTCCTGGCCCGGGCGGATGGCGAGTACTGGCGCAGCGGCGGGACCGTGCCCCCCGCCTGGCTGGCCTGAGCCCGGCGCGGTGGTCAGCCAATGCGCAGCGGGAGTGCCCGCGGCCCGCGGATCTGGCCTGCCGACCACCTCACCGCCGCCGGGTCGGCGAGCGTGAAGGTCGGGATCCGGGCCAGCCAGGTCTCCAGCGCGACCCGCAGTTCCATCCGCGCCAGATGTGAGCCAACGCAGCGGTGGATGCCCAGGCCAAAGGCGGCGTGCCGGTTGACCTCACGGTCGATGATGACCTCGCCCGCCTGGTCGAACTGGGCCGGATCCCGGTTGGCCGCCGGGAACGACAGCAGGATCCAGTCATCAGCCTTCATGTCGGCGCCGTGCCAGCGCATGTCCTGCCTGACCAGCCGGGCCATGGTCACCGGTGCATAGGCACGCAGGAACTCCTCCATTGCCACCCGCAGCAGCCCGGGTTCGGCGGCCAGCCGGTCACGGTCCGCCGGGTTCCTGGCCAGGTGCCACAGCGACGCGCCGATTGCGCTCCAGCTGGTATCGATGCCGGCGATCAGCAGCAGCGCCATCGTGCCGGTGACATGGTCCGGGTCGAGCTTGCGGCCGTAGAGTTCGGCGTTGATCAGGTAACTCGTCAGGTCGTCCCGCGGGCGGTCCAGGTGGTCGTGGACCTGGTCCAGCAGGTACTCGAACAGCCGGGTCACCCGGGTGATGCGCTCGTCCGGCGGCAGGTTGATGCCTTCCATCAGGTCCTCGACGAACTCGCGGAACTGCGGGCCGTCCTCCGGCGGGAAGCCGAGCATGTCCGCGATGACGCGTATCGGGATGTGCTGCGCATAGTCCTGGGCAGCGTCGACCACGTCCTGGCCGGCCAGCGCATCGATGAGCGAATGGCAGAAAGCGCGGGTAGCCGGTTCCAGCCGGGCCACCGCCGACCGGGTAAACGCCGGGAGCAGCAGCTTGCGCGCATCATGGTGGAACGGCGGATCGGAGGAGATCGGCGGCGAGCCGCCGACCGGGGCCAGTTCGCGCGGGGGCCGGAAGTGGCTCACGATGATCGCCCGCGATGAGAAGCGCTCGGTGTCGTAGGCGATCGCCGCCACGTCCTCATACCGGGTGGGCAGCCATCCGCCACCGAACCGCCGGGTGTGCGCGATCGGGCAGCGCTGCCGCAGGTCGTCCTGGATCGGGTAAGGGTCGGCGGCCCACTCCGGATCCAGGTGGGAGAAGTCGGTCGCCCAGTCGGAAACCTGTCCGGTGATGATCTCGCTGCGGGTGCCCTGCGGCCGGTCGTCACCTGGTTCCAGCGGGCCGGGGCGGAAGCGGTCATCCGCGGCCATTCACGCCTCCCCGCGGACCTGGATCGCGCGCTCGGGGCAGTTGGCGGCGGCCAGCCGCGCCTCGTGCTCAGCGCCCGCCGGCACCACGCCGTCACCCAGAACCTGCCCGTAGCCCTCGTCGTCCTCGCCGAACAGGCCGGGGGAAAGGTCGTAGCAGCGGCCGTGCCCCTGGCAGCGCTCGGAGTCGATCTGCACTTTCACTACGGTTCCCGTCTGTGCGTGCCGGTCCGGGGAGGCAGGCAGCACCCGGCGGGGCGACGCGAGACCACCCGCACCGAGCATATGGCCCGGCGCGATACCTGCCAGGCCGGGCTCGGCTAGGCTGCGGCGGCAGGCTGGCCGGGAGGAGGTCGGATGAGACTGCTTGTCACCGGTGGTGCCGGCTACATCGGGAGCGTGGTGACGGCCCGGCTGATCGCCGGCGGCCACCAGGTGGCCGTGCTGGACGACCTGTCGACCGGCCACGCCGACGCGGTGCCGCCCGGTGCCCGCTTCGTGCGGGGGGATGTGCGCCAGGCAGGGCTGGTGCTGGCGGACGGCATCGACGCGGTGCTGCATTTCGCGGCCCGGTCGCTGGTCGCCGAGTCGGTCGCCCAGCCCGCCCGCTACTGGCAGGACAATCTGGGCGGGACACTGGCCCTGCTGGCGGCCATGCGTGACCACGGCACCGGGTCCCTGGTTTTCTCCTCAACGGCGGCGGTGTACGGGGAGCCGGAAACCGTCCCCGTCACCGAGACCGCACCGGCCCGGCCCACCAGCCCTTACGGTGCGTCCAAGCTGGCCGTGGACACCGCGCTGGCCGAGCACGCCCGGATGCACGGGATCGGCGCGGTCAGCCTGCGGTACTTCAATGTCGCCGGGGCGTGCCTGGACCCGGCGAGCGGCTGGCTGGGGGAGCGGCATGCGGTGGAGACCCATCTCATCCCGAACATCCTGGCGGTGGCGCGGCGCGGGACCGGGCGGGTCAGCATCTTCGGCGGCGACTACCCGACGCCGGATGGCACCTGTGTCCGGGACTACATCCACGTCACCGACCTGGCCGCGGCGCACCTGCTGGCCCTGGCCGCCTGTGTCGCGGGCGAGCACAAGGTCTACAACCTCGGCAGCGGGTCGGGTTTTTCGAACCTGGAGGTGCTGGCCGCCTGCCGGGAGGTGACCGGCCAGGAGATCGGCTGCGACATAGCGCCGCGGCGGCCTGGTGACCCGGCCGTGCTGGTGGCCTCTTCCCGGCGCATCACCGCCGAACTGGGCTGGCGGCCGGAGCGGGGCCTGGCAGAGATGGCCGCCGACGCGTGGGCGTTCGCGACCGCTGGGGCCCGCGCCTGATGTGCCGGCCAGCTCCCAGATGACCGGGACCGGCCGCGGGTGACCAGGCCCGGTCCGGGCCCGGGTGCCGCCCGGCTCTTCGCGGACCGGTTCCGCCGGCCGCCCGATGGCCTCTGGTACGCGCCGGGCCGGGTGAACCTGATCGGCGAGCACACCGACTACAACGAGGGATTCGCGCTGCCGTTCGCGATCGGCGCGGGAGTGTGCGTCGCAGCCAGCGCCCGGGGCGACGGCCTGCTCGCGCTGGCATCGCGCCAGCAGGGCGGGGACGTGCTGACGGTGCCGGTCGCCGCCCTCGCGCCGGGCCGGCCCGGTGGCTGGGCGGCGTACCCGGCCGGCATGGCCTGGGCGCTGCGATCCGCCGGTCACCGGATCGGCGGCGCGAACCTGGCCATCGACGCCGACCTGCCGGCCGGGGCAGGCCTGTCCTCCTCCGCGGCTCTGGCGTGTGCGGCCGGGCTCGCCCTGGCCGGGCTCTACCAGCTGGACGTGCCGCGCCCGGAGCTGGCGGCGCTGGGCCGCGGGGCGGAGAACGACTTCGTCGGCGTGCCCACCGGGCCGATGGACCAGCTGGCCGTCCTGCTCGGCCAGCCCGCTCATGCGCTGCTGCTCGACTGCCGGGCCGGAACCGGCACCGCGGTCCCCTTTGACCCGGCCGCGGCGGGGCTGGCGCTGCTGGTCATCGACACCCGCGTGCAGCACGAGCTGACCGGCGGCGGGTATGCCGCCCGCCGCCGGGCGTGCCAGGATGCCGCGCGCGCCCTCGGCGTGCGGTCGCTGCGTGACATCACCGGCACCGGCCTGCTCGCCGGTCTGGCCGATCCGGTGCTGCGGCGGCGCGCCTGGCATGTCGTCACGGAGAACCGGCGCGTGCTGGATACCGTCGGCCTGCTCCGGGCCGGCCGCCCGGCCGAGGCCGGCCCGCAGCTGACCGCCTCCCACCTGTCGCTGCGTGACGATTTCGAGGTGTCCTGGCCGGAAGCCGACGCCGCGGTGACGGCCGCGCTCCGGGCCGGCGCGCTGGGGGCCCGGATGACCGGCGGCGGGTTCGGCGGCTCGGTGATCGCGCTGGCGCCGGCCGGTACTGCCAGCGCGGTGGCGGCCGCGGTCACGGCCGCCTTCGCCGCCCAGGGGTGGCTGGCCCCGGCCATCTGGCCGGCCCAGCCTGCCGCGGGCGCAGGCCGGCTGAACTGACCGGTTGCGGCTCAGCAGAGCTCCGGCAGCCGCGCCGCTGCCAGCACCGCACGCCGGTCCCGGGTGACCGTCCGGCGGCACCAGACGGCGGCCCTGGCCCGACCTCATGATCGCCTAGCGGCCGGGCCGGGCCGGGTATCCCGCCTGTCCCCATGCTTGCCAGCGGAGTCGGCCACCCGCTCCGCCGGAGTCACCAGTGAGCACGGCAGCAGCGGAGGCATCCGGATCCAGTGCATCGGCGGCAGCCGCTGCCAGGCCGCCGGTGACGGCTGCTGCAGACAGCGCTGCCGGAAGCCGGTGACAAGCTGCGACCACGGCGGATTGGCGCTGCGGGTACTGACATAACTGAAATCCGCTGCCCACACCGCGCCCAGCAAGAAGGCGAGCGAAGCGAGAGCAAGCCCCTGCCGGATCCGCAGCCCGCGGTCCGCCACCGGCCGCAGATAGCCATCGACCGCGACGGCGGTGAGTGAATAGATGAGCAGAATCGGCGTGGCCGCGTAGCGATCACCGCGGACCGACGTCCGGTCCAGCCCGGGGTCCCCCCAGCCGCGGGCGGCCGCCGCGACCAGGACCAGCACCAGCCCCAGGCCGAGAGCGGTGGCGGTGAACAGCCGGATCCGTGGCCCGCCGGTGACCAGCGCCCAGCCGGCCACCGCGATGGCCACGGCGGCCGGGATCAGCGCGCCCGCGACCGGGCCGGCCTGCGCGCCCAGCAAGCTCGCGAAGTGCCGTCCGGCCACCGCGGTCACCAGCACGCTGTGCAGGAAGAAATCAAGGCCCACACTGATGTGGCCGGCCTGGTGGGGCGCCGCTGACCGGAGCACCGCGATCAGCTGCAGCCCGCCGCCCGCCGCCCAGCCGAAGCTGGCCGCCTGCTCCCGGGCCCGCGGCAGCGCGATAGCCCGCGCCACCACCAGCGGGGTGAACACGATGGCCAGTGCGTTTGACGACGCCGCGGCAAAGGCGACCACCGCAGCCAGCGCCGCGCCCCGGCCCGAGCGCGGGCGCCACAGCAGCGCCCAGAACAAGGCGAACAGCAGATACCAGGGTGTGTTCACACCGTTGTCGCTGAGCTCGGTCAGCGCTGACGGCAGCAGGATGACACCCGCCGCAAGCAGCCAGCGCAGCGCGGGCGTGCGGATATGGCCGGCACTGGCCTGGCAGACGAAGACGGCACACGCCGACGCGACCAGCGCGCCCGCCATGGCGAAGCCAGCTGCGGCGGCGCGGAGCGGGAGCAGCGCGACGGCACTGGCGATCAGCCGCGGTACCAGCTGGAGGTACCCGGCGTAGGGCTGCAGGAGGCTGGCCACCGGATGCAGCAGCGCCCCGGGATAGAAGACCCCGCCATCCTCGGCCCAGATGGTGTTCCAGGGCCGGTGGCCAGCCTGCCGCTCCACCAGCACCCAGGCTCCCAGCGCCGTCGCCAGGGTGTAGCCGGCGGCGATTGCAGCGGCGCGGGACCGGGACCGGGGCGGTGCCGGCGGGCTCAGCGGGAACAGCAGGGTGAGGGCGGCGCCGATCGTGGCAGCCCCGCCACCCCGTTTCGGGCGGGCCTGGCCAGCGGGCGCCTCCCGGATGGACGGGCCGGGCTGGACACCGGCGGTCAGGCGGGACATGCGCCCACCGCCGACCGCCCCGGCCCAAGGTGCCCCACGTGCTGGGAGACGTCACTTGCGGATCAATAGTTCCCCCTTCGCCAGGGCTTTGCCGTCCGGCTACCGAACGCAGGACTGCCGATGATGATCAGGAGAAAAAGTCATGACCGGGCAGCGGCTGGGCTGCCTGCCACCCGCCCGGCCGGTGCCGGCGGTCCCGGGCCGGGCGGCCGGGGGCACCATGGGGGTATGGCCCGCTCCGCCCCCCGTCATGACCGTGATGCTGGTGGCCCGGCCGATGTGCTGGCCGCCAAGGCCGCGCTCCGGCGGGAGGTGTGGTCCGCGCTCAGCGCGGCCCGGGTGGCCCGGTTCCCCGGCGCAGCAGGCCGGATCCCGAACTTCACCGGCGCGGAGGCCGCCGCCGAGCGGCTCCGTGCCACCGCCGCCTGGCAGGCGGCCCGCACCGTCAAGGCCAACCCGGATTCCCCGCAGCTGCCGGTGCGCCAGCGCGCGCTGGCCGACGGCAAGACCGTGTACATGGCGGTGCCACGGCTGGCCGGGCCAGAGCCATTCTTTGCCCTGGACCCGGCTCACCTCGCCGGGCCGCCCCGGCAGGCGGCCTCGATCAGCGGCGCGGCGCGGTCCGCCCGGCGGGTTGCGCTGGCCGAGCTGTCCCCGGTGGACCTGGTGGTGATGGGGTGCGTCGCGGCCGGCGAAGATGGCGCCAGGCTGGGCAAGGGGGGCGGTTTCGCGGACCTGGAATTTGCGCTGGCCACCGCGGCCGGCCTGATCGGGCCGGCCACCCTGTGCGTCACCACAGTGCACGAACTGCAGCTGCGCCCGGCCGGGCTCATCCCGATGACCGGCCACGATGTGCCGCTGGACCTGATCGTGACACCCGGGCAGATCATTGACTGCCGTCTGCAGCGCGGGCCCCGGCCGGCCGCTGGCCTGCGCTGGGCCGACCTGACCGAGGAGAAGATCGCCGCGATCCCGCTGCTATCGGCCCTGTCCGGGCAACCGCCTGGCACGCTGCGGCGCTAGCCGCCGGTGCCGGGGAAGATGCCCGATCACCGGCTGCGCATTCACGCCGGGCCTGGCCTTCCCGGCCGGACCCGTCTGTGCCGCTTGAGCTCGGGGCGGCCGCCCCGGATCAGCCCGAGGTGCCACCAGGCTAACGTTGGCCAGATGGGCGAGGTGGAGACCGACGAGCATGGGCGGCCGGAGCCGCCGCACACCGCTGACGAGGCCGCGACCCTGCTGGGCTTCCTGGACTACCAGCGGGCGACGCTGGCCTGGAAATGCCGTGGACTGAGCGATGCGCAGCTGCGGATGACGCTCCCGCCGACGTCGATGACGCTGGGCGGGCTGCTCAAGCACCTGGCCTACGTCGAGGACTACTGGTTCACCGAAGTGGCCGGGGGCCAGCCGGCCCCGGAGCCGTGGGCCAGCATCGACTGGCAGGCCGATCCCGACTGGGAGTGGCGGAGCGCCGCCGGTGACTCCGGCGATGAGCTGCGCGCCCTGTGGGCCGACCGGGTCAGCCGCTCGCGGGCGGTCGTGAGCGGGCAATTCGGCCAGGGTCAGGGCGGGGCACTCGGCCGCGCGCACCCCGCCTGGGATGGGCAGGGGCGCGTCTCGTTGCGGTGGGTGCTGGTGCACATGGTCGAGGAGTACGCGCGCCACAACGGCCATGCCGACCTGCTCCGGGAGTCGATCGACGGGGAGACCGGCGAGTGAGGCCCGGGCTGGGCTGGCTCACCGGCCCGCGTCCCCGCCCGTCCCGCCGGTGAGCGTGGCGGGGGCCCGCATCCGCCACGCGTCGGTCACCAGTTCCGCCAGCCGCCGCAGGTCCACTTCCGCCAGCCGCAGCATCACCAGTGGCCAGCCGTCGTACCCGGCCGCGGTGAAGAACAGCTCCGGCTCACCCAGCAGCAGTGCCTGCTTCTCGGCCTCGTCACCGACGAACAGCACCGCGATGTCGGACCGGATGACCCGGCGCTGGCCCGGCCTGCGCTCGGGATAGGACCAGACGAACCCCTTGCCGCCCACCCGGAAGTCGAAGCCGTCGCTGTCGATCTCTTCCACCCCGGGCAGGGCCAGCGCCAGGCGGCGCACGTCGTCGGCGTCGGCCATCGAGGTTCCCTCCCGGATCACCGCACCCGGACCCCAGGCTAACCGGCCACGGCGGTGGGCTTGGGCAGCGGGCTTTCGATCGGCACACTGGTGTTGTGTACGACTTCGACTTGCTGGTGATCGGCTCCGGCCCGGGCGGGCAGAAGGCGGCCATCGCCGCGGCCAAGCTCGAGCGCCGGGTGGCGATCGTGGAGCGCCGCGACATGATCGGCGGGGTCTGCCTGAACACCGGGACGATCCCATCCAAGACCCTGCGCGAGGCGGTGCTCTACCTCACCGGCATCGACCAGCGGGAGATGTACGGGCAGAGCTACCGGCTCAAGGACGAGATCACCATCGCCGACCTGGCCGCCCGGACCAGCCACGTGGTCGGCCGGGAAATGGATGTCGTGCGCAGCCAGCTGGCCCGCAACCGGGTGGCGATCCTGACCGGAACTGCGTCGTTCGCCGACCCGCACGAGCTGGAGATCGATGACGGCGGCGGGCGGCTGCGCCGGGTGACCGCCGAGAAGATTGTGATCGCCACCGGCACCCGGCCGGCCCGGCCCGGCAGTGTGGAGTTCGACGAGCGTACCGTCATCGATTCCGATGGGATCGTGAACCTGGACAAGGTCCCCCGGTCCATGGTGGTGGCCGGTGCGGGCGTGATCGGGATCGAGTACGCGTCCATGTTCGCGGCACTGGGCACCAAGGTCACCGTGGTCGAGCAGCGGGACCGGATGCTGGAGTTCTGCGACATCGAAGTCGTCGAGGCGCTCAAATACCACCTGCGCGACCTCGCGGTCACCTTCCGGTTCGGCGAGACCGTGGACTCGGTGCAGGCGCGGCCGGACGGCGCGATCGCGCTGCTGCGCAGCGGGAAGAAGATCCCGGCCGAAACGGTCATGTACTCGGCGGGCCGCCAGGGCATGAGCGACAACCTCAACCTCGCCGCCGCGGGCCTGGCCGCCGATGAGCGGGGCCGGATCGCGGTGGACGAGGTGTACCGGACCGCCGTGCCGCACATCTACGCGGTGGGTGACGTCATCGGCTTCCCGGCACTGGCCGCCACTTCCATGGAGCAGGGCCGGGTGGCGGCCCACCACGCCTGCGGCGAGACGTTGCGCGCCGTGGGCGAACTGCAGCCGATCGGGATCTACAGCATCCCCGAAATCAGCTTCATCGGCCGGACCGAGGAGCAGCTCACCCGGGAGAGCGTGCCGTTCGAGGTGGGTGTCGCCCGTTACCGGGAACTGGCCCGCGGCCAGATCATCGGCGACTCCTACGGCGTGCTGAAGCTGCTGGTCTCCACCGACGACCACACGCTGCTGGGTGTCCACGTGTTCGGCACCGGCGCCACCGAGCTGATCCACATCGGGCAGGCGGTCATGGGCTGCCACGGCACCGTCGACTACCTGGTCGACGCCGTCTTCAACTATCCGACCCTGGCCGAGGCCTACAAGGTCGCTGCCCTTGACGCCATGAACAAGATGCGGCAGATCGCCCGCTTCTCCTGACGCCAGCCGCCGGCCCGCCGTCAGCCCGGCCGGGCGGTGACCCCGGCCGGGAACCCAGCTGCCGCTGGCGGTGTATTCAGGACGTGCGTTCGGTCGGCTGAGGAGAGTTATCAACGACGCGGAAGCGGTAGCCAGGGCCCGTGACGGCGACCTCGACGCATATGCCGCGCTGGTCGCCCGGTACACCGTGCGCGCACACCGGGCCGCTTTCCTGCTGGGCGCTGGGGAGGAAGCCGATGACGTCGTGCAGGAATCGTTTGTGAAGGCGTTCCGGCACCTGGCCCGGTTCCGGGTAGGGGAGCCGTTCGGCCCCTGGCTGCTGCGCATCGTGGCCAACGAGACCAGGAACCTCACCCGTTCCCGGCGGCGGCGGGCGGCGCTGACCCTGCGGCTGGCTACCGCGCAGCCGGGCGGCGCGGCCGCGGATGGCCCGGTGGCCGAGGTGCTGGCCGCCGAACGTCGCGCCCGGCTGGTGGCCGCGGTGGGCGGGCTGCCAGCCCGGGAGCGGCAGGTGCTGGTATGCCGGTACTTCCTCGACCTTTCCGAGGCGGAGACGGCGCGGGTGCTGGCGAGGCCGCTGGGATCGGTGAAGTCATCCACCTCCCGGGCGCTGAACCGGCTGCGTGGGCTGTTCGTGGACGAGCAGGACCGGGTCACCAATGGCTGACCGGGGCAGCTGGCGGCGCGAGCTGGAGGCCGAACTCCGGGCGGCCGGCCGCGTGGTTGCGGTGCCGCCCGCCCCGGACCTGACTGGGGCCGTCCGCCAGCGGCTCGCAGCGCCTGCCAGGCGGCGCCGTCACCTGCCTGCGCTGGGCACCGCCGGCTCCCGCCGGGGCATGGCATGGCGGGCCGCGCTGGCCGGGCTGGTAACCATCGGCGTGCTCCTGATCGCCACACCGCAGGGGCGTGCGGCGATCACAGGCGTGCTGAGGTTCGCTGGCATCGAGCTCCGCCAGGGCCAGGGCCCCACGCCCGGTCACGGACGCGGCGCTTCCCTGCCCGGCGTGCGGCGGATGACGCTGGCGCAGGCCCGTCATCGGGCCGGCTTCCCCCTCCTGGTACCGGCCGCCCTGGGCAGGCCGGACGAGGTTGCCGTCAGTGGTGGCGGCCGGGTCGTGTCCCTCATCTACACCCGGACACCACACGGCCAGCTGCGGCTGGACGAGTTCGCTGGACATCTCAACATGCTGATGTTCGAAAAGTTCATCCAGTTCGCCCACGTGACCGAAGTCCGGGTGAACGGCAGCAAAGGCCTGTGGCTCACCGGCCCGCATGACCTGATATACATCAACGCCGCTGGCGTACCGGTCGCCGCGTCCGCCCGGATGACCACCGGCAACACCCTGATCTGGGGCACCGGCCGGGTCGTGCTGCGGCTGGAGGGCCGTCTCGGCACGGCGGCCGCGCTCGTCGTCGCGCGCTCAGCCCGCTGAGATCAGGCCCGGCCCGGAACCTGCCAGCCGCTGCCGGTGTAACAGCGGTGAGCGCACGAAAGGAGCCGCTCCATGCTGCGCAGGCTGATCGTCCTGACCGTGCTCACGGCGGGTGTGAGCGCCGCTACCGTGATCGCGCTGGCCACCCCGGCGCTGGCGAAGGGGCCGACCCAGGCGAGCATCACCGGCCCCGGGCTGGCCCGCCCGGTCGTCATCGCCGGCGGTGGCGAGCCCGGGCAACTGGACCGGCTGGCGGTGCTTGCCACCCAGACCGACCTGTACACCGCGATGTTCGGCGCCGGGGGCAGCGTGCCGGCGCCAGACCGGCTGCGGACCCCGCCACCGGCGTCGGCGCTGGGCCCGCGTTACACGATCGTGTACACCGTGCCCGGCGTCACCCCGCAGCCCGGCCAGGAGTTCGGCCGGATCCGGGAGGGGCTCTACCCGCGCGCCGCCGGGGGGCCGGTCATCTACATCCCGCCCGGCCAGCAGGGCTTCGGCCAGCCGCTGCTCGTCACCGGATGGCTCCGGGGCACGCCCCAGCTCGTGCACATCCTGGCCCGGCTGGGCGTGCGGCCCCGGCTGGGCGCGCGCACCGCCACGGCGGCAGGCCCGTCCGCTCGCCCGCCGGCGTCGCCAGCCACGGCCTGGCTCATCATCCTCGCCGTGGTGGTTGCAGCCGCGGTCCTCGCGGGCGCCGCGCTGCTGCGGCACCGCAGGCCAGCTGCGGCGGCCCCGAGCGCGGCCCGCCCGGTCACCCGGCCATAGCTGCCATCGGCCCGAGCGAAGCGGAGGCCACAGCTGACGCGCCCGGGCCCGCAGTCGATGGATCACCGGGGCATGGTTACGGCTGGTTCGGGGGCTTGCTCTGGCCGCAGTTATGCCCAAGCTCAGCGGTGGCCCGCCCCGGGGGACCGCTATCTTCGAGGGTGTGTATCAGCAGCGCCGCGGAGTTACCGGGAAGGCGGTGCGGCTGGCTGACCCGCCGCAGTTGTTGGCCGGGCGGGAGGACCTGCTCGCCGACCTGGACACCCGGCTAACCGGTGGCGATGGCTCCGGGCCGCGGACGGTGGCCCTGTGCGGCCTGGGCGGGGCGGGGAAAACGAGTGTGGCGCTGGCGTACGCGCACCGTCACCTGGGTGAGGTCGGGGTGGCCTGGCAGTTCGCTGCGGAGGACCCGACGGTGCTTGCGGCGGCGTTCGGTGAGCTGGCAGCCCAGCTCGGGGCCCGCGGGGAAGGTGGCATGCGGGACCCGGTGGCGTCGGTGCACGGAACCCTCGCCGCCTTCCCCGCTGGGTGGCTACTGACCTTCGACAATGCGCGCGACCGGGCATCGGTGGAAAGGTTTGTGCCACCTGCCGGGCGTGGCCTGGTGCTGATCACCAGCCAGAATCAGAATTGGCTGCCCGGCCAGGCCCTGGAGGTACCGGTCCTCGACCCAGCGGCGGGGGCGGGTTTTCTGGTCACCCGCGCCAGCGATGAAGACCAGCAGGCAGCACTGGCGCTGGCGGATGAGCTGGGTGGGCTGCCGCTGGCACTGGAGCTGGCCGGCGCCTACATTCAGGCCACCGGGACGACTCTGGCCGGGTACCTGCCGGTGTTCCAGGGCCGGCGGGCGGACCTGCTAGCTCGCGGCCAAGCCGGGGGGCATCCGGCGGATGTCGCGGCCACCGTGGGACTGGCGCTGTCCCGGCTGGCCGAGGATGCCCCGGCCGCGGCGGGGTTGCTGCGGCTGCTGGCTGCCCTGGCCCCCGAGCCGGTGCCGCTGGCCCTGCTGCTCTCGGATACGCAGGCTGTGGGTGAGCTTGCCCCGGACGTCGCGGCCACGGTCGGACCGTTGCTGGGTGACCGGGCCGCGGTGGGGGGCGCGGTCGCCACGCTGCGCCGCTACTCCCTCATCACCCCGGCCGGGGATGGCCTGGTGCTGGTCCACCGCCTGGTCCAGGCCACCACGCTCGCCCAGGTGCCCGCGGAGGTGGCCGGCCAGTGGCGGCAGGCGGCCGCGGCGCTGGTCGAGGCCGCGATCCCAGCCGACACCGAGCTTCCCGTGGCGTGGCCGGTGTGCGCGGGGCTGCTGCCACACGCCCGGGCCGTCCTCGACCCGACCAGTGACGGTCTGTGGCGGATCGCGAACTACCTCGGACATAGCGGTCACTACCTGGCGGCGCGTGACCAGTTCCAGCTGATCACCGACGCTTTCACCGAGCATGACGGCTACGGCCCCGAGCACCGCCACACCCTGGCCGCCCGCGGCAACCTCGCCACCTGGACCGCGATGACGGGGGATGCGGCCGGCGCCCGCGACCAGTACGCCGCGCTGCTGCCGATGGCAAAGCGGGCCTGGGGCCGCAGGCACCCGGACACCCTGGCCGCCCGCGCCAACCTGGCCCGCTGGACCGGGGAGGCGGGGGATGCGGCCGGGGCCCGCCACCAGTACATCGCGCTGCTGCCCCTTCAGGAGCGGGCGCTGGGCCCCGAGCACCCGGACACCCTGGCCACCCGCGCCAACCTGGCTGCCTTCAGCGGGCCGGGGGGGAACGCGGCCAGGGCCCGCGATCAGTACGCCGCGCTGCTGCCCGTGTGTGAGCGGGTGCTGGGCCCCGAGCATCTGGACACCCTGGCCGCCCGCGCCAGCCTGGCCCGCTGGACCGGGGAGGCGGGGGATGCGGCCGGCGCCCGGGACCAGTACACCTCGCTGATGCCCCTCTTGGAACGGGCCCTGGGCCCCGAGCACCCGAACACCCTCGCCGCCCGCGCCAGCCTGGCCTCCTTCACCGGGCAGGCGGGGGATGCGGCCGGCGCCCGCGATCAGTACGCCGCGCTGCTGCCCGTGTGTGAGGTGGCCCTGGGCCCCGAGCACCCAGACACCCTGACCACTCGCGGCAACCTGGCCCGCTGGACCGGGGAGGCGGGGGATGCGGCCGGGGCCCGCGACCAGTACCTTGCGGTGCTGCCCATCCGCGAGCGGGTGCTGGGTCCCGAGCACCCGGGTACCCTGGCCGCCCGCGCCAGCCTGGCCCGCTGGACCGGGGAGGTGGGGGATGCGGCCGGGGCCCGCGACGAGTACGCCGCGCTGCTGCCCCTCTTGAAGGGGGCCCTGGGCCCGGAGCACCCGGACACCCTCGCTACCCGCGCCAGCCTGGCCTCGTTCACCGGGCAGGCGGGGGATGCGGCCGGCGCCCGCGACCAGTACGCCGCGCTGCTGCCCGTCTTGGAGCGGGCCCTGGGCCCTGAGCACCCGGGCACCCTCGCCGCCCGGCGCAACCTCGCCCACTGGACCGGAGAGGCTGACCGCGGCGGGAACTAGTGCTGTATCAGGTTGGGTTTGCCCCGGCGGAGCGCGGAAGGGCGAAGTGCTCGATAACGCGCTCGGCGACCTCGCCGGGCGTCAGAAGTGTGTTGTTGATGCGCAGGTAGTCGGGGCGCTCGTCGAACTTCCCGCCGGAATTGAGCTCGTACTGTGCGTCGGCATCGAGCAGGTTGCGCCTGACCGCATCGAGGTCTCGCCGTGATGGCTTCTCGGCCAGCCGCGATTCGCCCGCGGTGCGCTTGAGCCGCTCCGCCTGGGGCGCTTCCAGTTCGACGAACAGCACGCGCGCGCCGCGCTCGCGGAACGGCTGGGCGTACTTCTCGACGACTGCCTGGTCCTGGGGCAGGTTGAACGCCCAGACATAGGTGAAGACCAGGCCTGGCAGGTCGCTGGCAGCGACCTCCTCGGTGATCAGCCGGCGGATCGCAGCGTCGATGCGGTGGAAAGCCGGGGTGCCGTAGCCGAAGTAACGTAGCGCGAGCTCGATGGAGATGTGGTTGTGAAACAGCCGCAGGCCGGTGCGCTCGGCGATGGCCTGCCCGACCGACATCTTGCCCACGGCGGGCGGGCCGACAACGAACAAAAGCAGGGGTGGAACGGCGTCGGCCATGGCTGGACCGTAGGCCAGCCAGACCGCTGAACGTCAACGCAATTTTGCCGCCACGTAGAAGATCCTCGGTGCTGCGCCGCATCACCGACCGGGCAAACGTAGCTTGCTGCGGCACTAGCTACGACTTGTTTCCCGTGAATGGAGCCTTGGCCGCGGCGCCGGTCATGACGCGCCAGCACGCACTACCGGTCACGCTGCTCAATGACCGCCAGCGCCGTCGTGGTAGCCGTCAACCCGGTGCCCGCCTCTGCGAGCGAGGCCCGCCAGCCATGGTTCGGCGCTGGCTGTGCCGTGGGTGAAGGCGAGCAGGTGCGCGCCGCTGATCTGGGTCACTGGCTGCCACGGGTTACGTTCCCGCTTGCCCCGGAGGCGGGTGAGCCGGTAGCACACCTGCCCGTCGGCCCGGAGAATCCATTCCCAGGTCAGTGACGCGTACTCACCGTCGTGCGTGCTGAAGATCCGGGCGAGCACCCGGGATGACCCCCCGGCCATGAGCTTTACCTCTTCCCCCTGCCCGGTCCCCCGCCGCGGGTTGCCAAGACGGCGCCGCGGGCGTGCGGGCACTGGCTGCACCGTACCTCATGGCCCCCGGCCCGGCCGCGCCTTTGCCGGTCCTGGCGGGGTGGTCACCCGCCGCCTGACTGTCGCATCTGCAAGTCAGCGGGCTGGGCTGGCAGGGACTCGTGGCGGAGATGGTGGCGGGATGAGCGTGCACGGCCAGGGCTGTCTGCGTGGGCGAGTGGATTCGCTCCTGCTTGTTCATCCGAGTTCTGTGCCTGGTCGCATCGTGCTGACCTGCGCGTCAGGACCGGGTAAGCGTGTCCGTTGGCCGCAGGGTCTGTTAGGGCCGCGTCGGCGGCCCGCCAGCGCCGGCAAACATCCAGCATCCGCTTGACGGCCGGATTATATATAACGCACAATCCTCGCCATGAGCGACCAGGCGAGCGCCAGCGCGGACCCGGGCGGGGGGTCACCGCCGGTCAGCGGCGGTGTGCTGCAGCGGGAGATTTTCGTTCCGGGCGGGTACGGCACCGCCGTCACCGCCCGGGTGGGCCAGCTGGTGGAGATCGTCGACGTGGAGGGCCAGCAGGTCGCCGACCTGGTGGCCTTCGCCGATCGGAACCGGACCGAATGGCTGTCCACTACCCACACCCGGTCCGCGCTGCTACGGCTGACCGTCCGGCCGGGGGACAGGCTGGAGAGCAACTGGCGCCGCCCGATGTTCGAGATCATCCGGGATGATGTCGGCCGCAACGACATCATCACCGGGATGTGTGACGACCGGCGCTACCGGCTCGATTACGGGGTGGAGGGCCATCGCAGCTGCCGGACCAACTTCGCCGAGGCGCTAGCGCCGTGGGGGATCGCAGACTGGCAGATTCCCGACCCGGTCAACTTCTTCCAGAACGCGCCCATCCATCCGGACCGCAGCTTCGGCAACGAGATCCCTACCGGCCGGCCGGGCGACACGCTCGTGCTGCGGACGCTGATGGACGCGGTCGTCTCGGTGTCCGCCTGCCCGCAGGACCTGAACCCATGCAACGGCTTCCACCCGAGCCCGCTCATCGTCCGCGTCACCGGCCTGCCCGGGGACGAGCTGGAAGGCGGCCCGCCGGAGCAGGGCGGGGACGGGCGGGGCCAGCCGTGAGACGGATCCGGCTAGCCGGGCAGCTGGCCGAGCCCATCAGCCACTACACCGACGCGGTCGCGGCCGCCGGCCTGCTGTACATCTCCGGGATGCTGCCGGTGGACGCGGCGGGGGAGCTGGTGGGCGACGGGGATGTGATCAGGCAGACGGAGCAGGTGCTGGGCAACGTCGCGGCCGTGCTGGACGCCACTGGCGCCAGCTTCGCCGACGTGGTCCGGGTCGGGGTGTACCTGCGGCACATGGCCGACCGGGAACCGGTCAACACGGTGCGCCGCCGCTACTTCGGCGACGCCCGGCCGGCCAGCACGCTGGTCGAGGTCAGTGCGCTCGCCCATCCCGGCGCGCTGGTGGAGATCGAGGCGGTCGCCCTGCTGCCCGGCAGCGGCGGCCAGGCACCCTGAAGCACTGCCCCAGGCAGGACATTTCATCCGGAGGTCGTTATGAGAACCGCCGTGATCGCAGTGGGAACCGCGCTCGCCCTGGCTGCCCTGGCCGGCTGCGCGTCATCCAGCAGCGGCGCCTCGGCGTCGGCGCTGGTGGTAGGGGAGTTCAATCCGTTCACCGGGCCGGATGCCGCGTTCGGCCCGGAAATGGTCGGCGGCTGCATCCCGGCTGTCCGGCTGATCAATGCCGGCGGCGGAGTGCTCGGCCACCAGCTGACCTGCGTTCAGGAGGACACCCGCGGCGACCCGGCCGACGCGGTGCCCGCCGCGCAGAAGATGATTGCCACCGAGAGCACGCTGGTCGGCGTGCTCGGGCCCAGCTCCGACGAGGCGCTGGCGACCGTGCCGCTGCTGAACACCGGGCATGTGCCGATGTTCGTCGACACCGGCCAGGCGGCGTTCGACCACTCCGGTTATCCCTACTTCTGGCGGATCACCCCGGCCGACGATGTCAAGGGTTACGCCATGGCGCTGTGGGCGCACAAGGCCGGCTACACCCGGGCCGCTGCCGTGTTCGGGAACGACGCCGGGGCCCAGTCGGACGTGCCAACCCTGGTGAGCGCGTTCACCAGGCTCGGCGGGACGATCGTCTACAACAAGCCGTTCGCGCTCGACCAGAGCTCGTACCGGACCGAGATCGAGAACATCCTGGCCACCCACCCGCAGGTGATCTTCACCGAGGTCGATCCGCAGACCGCCTCCACCTTCCTGTCCGAGCTGCAGCAGCTGCACGGGATGCTGCCGGTGGTCGGCACCGAGGTAACCCTGCAGGCACCCTGGCTCAAGGCGGTCACCGGCGCCATCGGCGCGCCGGCGATGGCGAAGTATTTCGAGGGCATGCAGCCCTACGCCCCGGCCAGCGGCCCGGCTTGGGCGGCCTATAACAAATCCCTGCTGGCGTCATCGTCCCAGGTGCCCAAGCCCAGCCAGTGGAGCACCGATCCCTACTCGATGACCTACTACGACGGGGTCAACGTGATGGCACTGGCCATGATCGCGGCCAAGAGCACCGACCCGAAGGTGTTCAACGCCTACATCGTGAAGGTCACCGCGCCGGGCGCGGGCAAGACGGTGGTCACCACGTTCGCGGCCGGCAAGAAGGCACTGCAGGAGGGCAAGCAGATCCAGTACGTCGGCGCTGGCGGCCCGATCGTGTTCAACCGCTGGCACAACTCCACTGGCGCGTTCGAGGCGGCCAGGTACCTGAACGGCAACCCGTCGCTGGTCGGCTCGGTGTCGGCGGCGCAGATCGCGGCCATCAGCCGGTGACCGCGTCC
>Ga0306920_100001649_pt1 | contig 27771 bp, 23 predicted proteins | sample flu12Cox44000170_FD_204666 | JGI IMG/M metagenome (GOLD analysis project Ga0306920, IMG submission 204666) | Lab enrichment of tropical soil microbial communities from Luquillo Experimental Forest, Puerto Rico - flux4day.12C.oxic.44.000.170 (v2)... | ecosystem: Environmental > Terrestrial >... | reverse complement strand
GCTGTTCATAGTCCCACCTTCAGGCGGATTTCGCCCCACCGCCTGAAGGTGGGACTACGAACGTGCTGCCGACCTGCGTCCAACCTCATCAATTTTTAATATTTGACATGCGCTGTCCTCGCGATATAATTAGTTAGGTAATATTTAGCAAGCTAACTAATAAAAGGCATCCCCTATGCCAGCGACCAAAAACAGAAGTTCCTCGGCCGCCAATGGCCGGCCGGCCGAAAAACCGTTCCGGGCACTCCTGCGGACCATCGGGCTGTTTGAGCGAATCATGCAATCCTATTTCGCCCGTTTTGGCATCAGCGGCGCTCAATGGGGCGTGCTGATCAACCTGCACCGTGCCGACCAGGAGGGCCTTCCGGGGCTCCGCTTGACCGATCTCAGCGAACGGCTCCTTATTCGCCCACCCAGCGTGACCGGCGTTGTCGATCGACTGCAGCGGGCCGGCCTGGTGGTCAAGGATGAATCGCCCACCGACCTGCGCGCCAAGCAAGTCATGTTGACTGCCAAGGGCCGCCATTTGGTCGACCGCATCCTGGCCGTTCATGGCAACCAAATGGACATGGTTCTCGGAGGGCTGAGTAACCTGGAGCAAGAGGAGTTGCATCGGATCCTGGGTCGGCTCGAAACCCACCTGGGAAAACTTCTCGAAAGTGAAGCGATCGCGGTCTGAGCCGCCGGCGCAAGTGCCGCGCGAAGTGGCGTTCATTCTTGAACAGGGCCGAGTGCCCATCATTGAGAATGAGGATTTTATGAAAAGACTTCTTATTGTGTTGATTCTAATTGTGATCGCGGCCGGATTCGGCGGCTGGTATTGGCGCAATCGCGATACCGGCGGTCCAGGCTTCCGCACCGTCACGGTCGAGCGCGGCGATCTCTTGGCAACGATCAACGCCACCGGCACGATTGAACCCGAAGAGGTCATCGACATCGGCGCCCAGGTTGCGGGCCAGATCCTCTCCTTCGGCCAGGACCCGCGCGATCCCGCCGACACCAATAATCCAGGCATCGTCAAAGATCCAAAATTCGCGGGCAAATTGATCGATTACGGCTCTCCGGTCGAGGAAAATACGGTGCTGGCCAAGATCGATGAGTCTCTGTACAAGGCCCAGGTCGACCGCGCACAAGCTCAGAAAGAACAGGCCCAGGCCCAGATCGAGTCGGCCAACGCCCAGGTCGCTGTCGCCGATGCCAACCTCCAGCGAGCGAAAGCAGACCTGGGCCAACTAGATGCCAAGCTGAACCAGGCCAAGCGTGATTGGGTCCGCGCGCAGCAACTTGGACCGTCCAAGGCCCTTGCCGATGTGGATTATGACGCTGCCGAAGCCGCCTACAAGACAGCCGTGGCAACGCTCGCTGTGGGCGACGCTACCGTCGTTCAGGCCCAAGCCTCCCTGAAAGACGCTAATGCCAACGTTTCCAAGGCCAAGGCCGCTCTCAATGATGCCGAAGCCGCCCTCAATAACGCCAGGATCAACCTCGGCTATTGCACCATTAAGTCTCCGGTCAAGGGGGTCATCATTAGCCGACGCGTCAACATCGGCCAGACCGTGGTGTCCAGCCTGAACGCCCCGAGCCTATTTCTGCTTGCCAAGGATTTGAAAAAGATCCAGGTCTGGGCATCGGTCAACGAGGCGGATATCGGCAACATCAAGGACGAGCAACCGGTAACTTTCACTGTCGATGCCCATCCCGACCAGGTCTTCCATGGTAAAGTGTCCCAGATTCGTCTCAACGCCAGCATGACCCAAAACGTGGTCATCTACACAGTGGTAGTAAATACCGATAACTCCCAGGAAAAACTGCTCCCTTATTTGACTGCGAACCTGCAATTTGAAATCAGCAAGCGCCACAACGTGTTATTGGTGCCCAATGCCGCCCTGCGTTGGAAACCGAGCCCGCAGCAAGTGGCGCCGGAAGCGCGGGATGAGTACGTTCGCTCTCAGTCCCGGAGCAAGACGCCTCCTGGCGAGAAGGCGGCCCCGGTTGCCGACAAGGAGCCCCATAACCGGGGCATCCTCTGGGTGGAGGATAACGGTTTTGTCAAACCGATCAAGGTCCGGATCGGTTTGAGCGATGGCCTCCAGACCGAGATCGTGAAAGGCGAAATCGCCGAAGGAGCGAAAGTCGTGGTCGGCGAGGGCCGTGCGGCCAATGGCGGCGGCACCAGCAACCCCTTCGCGCCCAAGATGTTCGGCGGCACTAAGCCCCAGCAGCAACAGTAGAGGTAATTTATGGACCTCATCAAGCTCGCAGACATTCACAAAACCTATTACCTGGGCGAGGTCGACGTGCCGGTGCTCAAGGGCGTGTCGCTCACCATTGGCCGGGGCGAACTGGTGGCCTTGATGGGCGTATCGGGTTCGGGCAAGACGACTCTCATGAATATCCTCGGCTGCCTCGACCGGCCGACTTCCGGACAGTACTGGCTTGATGGCGAGCGCATCGATCAGATGACCGCCGACCAGCGCGCCATGGTGCGGAACCGGAAGATCGGCTTCGTCTTCCAGACCTTCCACCTGCTGGCCCGTACCACCGCCCTGGACAACGTCATGATGCCCTTATCCTACACCGCCGAAGAACTCAGCGAAAGGGAATGGCGCCGCCGTGCGAAGGCGTTGCTCGAACGGGTCGGTCTCGGCGACCGCCTCGACCATGAGCCGTCGCAATTGTCCGGCGGCCAACAGCAGCGTGTGGCGATTGCCCGCGCCCTGGTGAATAATCCGCCCCTGGTGCTCGCCGATGAGCCCACCGGCGCCCTGGATTCTCGCACTTCCGAGGAAATCCTGGCGCTGTTTCAACAGCTCAATGCCGAGGAAGGCATCACCATTATCCTCGTCACCCATGACGCGAACGTGGCGGGCCACGCCAAGCGCGTAATCCGCATCAAGGACGGTTTGATTCAGGATGACGGTGTCCACGTTTCATCGTCGACTGCGAATGGCCAGGGCCGGGCCCTTGAGGGCGGCCCGCCGGTGGCCGTGGCGGTTGCCTCGCCGCCAAAAGGAAGGACTGACTCATGAGAAAATTCTATCGCATCATCCGTATGGCTGTCCTTGCTTTGCGCCGCAACGTCATGCGGTCGGTCTTGACCACCCTGGGCATTATCATTGGTGTCGGGGCCGTCATCACCATGATGGAGATCGGCAAGGGCTCCTCCACGGCGGTCAAGCAGACCATTGCGAGCATGGGGGCCAATAACTTGCTGGTCATGCCGGGAACGGCTTCGAGCGGTGGCGTCAGCTTCGGCAGCGGCAGTGTCGTCACCCTGACCCCTCAGGACGCTGACGCCATCCTCCGCGAATGCCCCGCGGTCGATGCGGTGGCTCCGGTCGTCCGCGCTCGCACCCAGGTCGTCTACGGCAACCGCAACTGGGTGCCGATGTATATCTACGGCACTACTCCCTCTTTTCTTGACGTGCGCGACTGGCAAGACCTGGAAGAGGGCGAACCCTTCACCGACCGCGATGTCCTGGGCGGCACCAAGGTGTGCGTCCTTGGCCAGACACTCGTTCGCGAATTGTTCCAGGGCGAATCGCCCGTCGGCAAGGAAGTCCGCGTTCAGAATGTGACGTTCCGCGTGGTCGGCGTCCTCGCCCGCAAGGGCGCGAACATGATGGGCCTCGACCAGGACGATATTCTCCTGGCGCCCTGGACCACCATCAAGTACCGAGTCGCCGGCATTTCCGCGACGACCGCGAACCAAAGCGCCGGCCAAGCGACTCAGTCCGGCACGATCTCGGTGGCGGTCAACAGCCTGAGCCAGCTCTATCCCACCTCCAATGCGCAGGATCAGCTTTATCCGCAGCCTTCGGTCAGCGAGGCCGCCGACACGCCGCAACCGGTCCGTTTTACCAATGTGGACCAGATCATGGCGCGGGCTGCTTCGGCCCTGGAAATCCGCACTGCCATTCGGCAGATTACCGACTTGCTCCACGAACGCCACCACATCCGCGCCGGCCAGCCGGACGACTTCAGCATCCGCGATATGACGGAAATGAGCATGGCACTGGCCTCGACGTCCAACTTGATGGCCGCCCTGCTATTGGGCGTGGCCCTGATCTCGCTGATCGTGGGCGGCGTCGGCATCATGAACATCATGCTCGTGTCCGTCACCGAGCGCACCAAGGAAATCGGACTGCGCATGGCCGTCGGCGCCCGCGCCCGCGACATCCTTCGCCAGTTCTTGGTCGAGGCTGTAGTCTTGTGTCTATTAGGGGGAGCGATGGGGATTATCTTCGGCCGCGGGGGATCGTTTGCGTTCCGCGTCCTCCTCCATTGGCCCACGGAAACCTCGCTCCCAGCCATTGTCGCTGCCGTTGTCGTTTCAGCTACGGTCGGCGTACTGTTCGGCTACTACCCGGCCTGGAAGGCGTCGCGCCTCGATCCGATTGAGGCCCTCCGGTACGAATAAACCGGCATTCGTCGCGATTCCTTCAAGTCCTGCCATCGTTAAAGTCGATACAAATTAATATTTTGGTCATCTGCCATTAGTCATCGGTTATTCGCGAATGACCAATGATGAATGACTAACTTCGAGAACCGCGATGTCCTGGAAAACCTGGTTCACTGGCTTAAGTCTGGCAGTCGCGGCGGCGTTTGGTTGCCGGCAGGCCTTCCTGAGCGAGAAGGATTTTCAGGATTTTCGGGCGCTGCCCGGTTGCTTGCATAACGCGGAGCGTGACGGCTACGATTCTGAAGCGCTGGCACCTCCCGGCGGTGGGCAGGCGGTTCCAACAACCGTGGATGATACGCAGCGTCAAACACGCTACTTATCGCTGCGCGAGGCATTTGCGATCGCCCTGGAAAACGGCACGGTGGGTTCTCAGAACGCGTTCATGCCAGGTTTCGCCGCCGACACCCTGGGAGGATTCCAGGGCCGGACAATCGGCGGTTCCGATGCGATTCGGGTATTGGCCCTCGATCCGGCAATCGACGCCAATGATATCGAAACTTCCTTGTCGAAGTTCGACACGCGCTGGAACAATTCCTTGACATGGAATTGGACGGAGACCCCGCTGGGAATTACGCCAACGTCATTTACCCTTGGTGGACCGACTGTTGCGAGCGTCACCGCGAAGACGCTGAACTACAATACCGGTTTGGTTAAGCCGTTGCCGACCGGCGGCGTGGCCGGGATAACCTTCGGCATCTCCTCGCAGCGCAATACCCCTGCGAGCCGGATCAACCCGGCCATCCAGCCCAATGTGCAGTTCATTTTCGAACAGCCCCTGCTTCAGGGTTTCGGGGAAGAGATCAACCAGCTCCGCGAAAGCCACCCCGGCAGCCTGCTGCTGCCGTTTCCCGTCGGCGGGGTGGTGGAAGGCATCCTCATTACGCGCATCCGGCTCGACGAGCAGCGGGCCGAGTTCGAGCGCAACCTCAATTTTCTGCTGCTGAATGTGGAAGCGGCCTACTGGAACCTCTACGGCGCCTACTACCAGCTTTACAGCCGTGAGGAGGGCATGCGCTACGCTTTCGAGTCCTGGCGGCTCACGAAGCTCGGCCTCGATGCCGGCCGGGCCACCGCTCAGGACCTGGAACAAACTCGGTTGCAATACGAACAATTCCGCGCGCTGCGCCTGACAGCCCTCGGCGCGGTTCTCGAGAGCGATCGCCAGCTTCGCGGCTTGCTCGGACTGAAAAGCGAGGATGGTTTCCGATTCGTGCCGGCCGATGCTGCCACGCTCACGCCCGTGCGGCCGGATTGGCGTGCGGCCCTGGACGAGGCCATGGCCCGGCGTCCGGAACTGCTTCTTGCCCGCGACGAAGTGCGCGTTCGCCGGCTCGATTTGATCAAAGAGAGGAACACCTTGCTGCCGGATCTGCGCTTTTTTGCCACGGACGAAATCCATTCTGTGGGATCCCAACTGGACGGCGGGAGAACGCCCGACAATGCCTTCCATCAGCTGGTTACCGACCCGTTCAACAACTTCAGTGTCGGCCTGCAGATGAACGTCCCGCTCGGATTCCGCGCCGCTCATGCCGCCGTGCGCACTGCCCAACTGAACTTACAGCGCACCTACTTGAACCTGCGCACGGTGGAGGATAAGGCCGAACGATTTCTGGCGTTTGCGTATCGCCAGGTGATTGAGTTCCAACAGCAAATTCAGGTGCAGCAGGCGGCTCTCCGGGCCGCCACGATTCAGTTGGATCGTTACTATGAACTCTTTCAGGGAGGCCGGGGCAAGCCCTTCGGGGCCGATCTTATCCTGGCCTTGCAAAACTGGAGCAACAGTCTGGCCAGCTATTACGCCGCTATCGTTCAGTACAACAACGCGCTGGCAACATTCGAATTTGCCAAGGGCTCCATCAAAGAGCATGATAACGTCTATGTCAGCGATGGCCCCTTGCCCTATTGTGCTCAGGTCCGGGCAGTGGAACACGAGCGGCAGCGCACCGCAGCCCTGGTTCTGCGCGACCTGGCTCAGCCCGCGATTTTAACAGGAATGAGGGGTCAGAGCTCAGGGGTAAACAGCAGCTCAGCCTGCGGGGGCGTACCGAGCAGTCCGGTGGGCCCTGATCCTTCCTTGCCGCTGCCGGCGTTGCAGCATCGACAACCTGCAATCCCTGAAATGCCCGACGAACCCGTGAAAGAAAGGATGAAGGATGAAGCAGGAGGGATGAAGGATCCAACGGCTGCAGAAAAGGCAGCGGTTCATCCCACATCCGCCATCCCTCAACCATCATCCGGCATCGTGGATCCCTGGCGTCCAGCGCGCAACGGCGTAAAGGATCCCGGCAATATTCCCGGCGTGCAACTACCACCACCAACGGAAACGAAATTGCCATGAAACTCTTGCATAACCGCGAGCGATCAAAGCTGTTGCAACGGCCAAGCACTTTAGCCTTTCTGGCAGTCGCTTTGGTATCGGTCTGTGTTTTCTTGCTGGACAGTAGGGCGCCGGGGCAAGAAACAATGCCGCAACCGGCAAAAGTGCCTGAGACGTACCCGAATCCGCCCGATCCGCAACGGGTGTTTCGTCTGGAGAGTGAGAGCTTGCTCAAAGAACGGATGGCCCAGGAAGCGCAGCGAGCCATCAATCCGCTGAAACTGCGCTACGAAATCACTTTTCCCACCTATCCGCCGGTCCCGCCGCCACAAGAAATCGCGCGCGCCTGGCAGCAGCTCGTCGAGACCGTCGAGCCTGCCTATCTGTGTTACGATCGACTCTATTTCGAGCAGATCAACAGCGAGCGCTACGGTTGGGACCTCGGCCCGCTCCATCCGCTGGTTTCCGCCGGGATTTTCTACTTCGATGTGGCCACGCTGCCGTACCACATAGCGACCGATCCCTGGCGAAGGTACGAGTGCAACACGGGTTATGCCCTTCCGGGGGATCCCATGCCCTTGCTGTTATACCCGCCGGACCTGAACTGGCCCGGCGTCCTTGCCGAGGCTGCCACGGTCGGGCTGCTGTTCGCGTTCTTTCCTTGAGCCAGCGCTGGTTTAGTATTCTATTTCTCCCCGTTCGATGTAAAATCATCTTGCACTCCAGGCTGTCATCGGAGGCCGCGATGAGCTTGCAATTCGCCGTGATCGTGGGCCCGGATATGGGCCGAACATTTACGGTCCAGGCCGGGAATAATCTTCTCATGGGGCGGGGCGAAAGGTCGTAACACGAGCCGGTCAAACCGAGGCAATACCAGATGGCCATCCCGCCGGCTCTCGAAGGAGTGGTGTTAAGACTACTGGCCAAAGACCCTGACGACCGCTACCAGACCGCCGATGAATTCCTGAAAGAAATGGATCGCGTTGACCGCCACCACAGGGCCCATGCGTGAAGGGATGAAAGAGGAGGGATGAAGAAAGTAAGTGATTCTGACTCATCCCTCATCCTTGTCTCCTATAAGCATTAGCGGGACAGCAACATTTCGGGCATCATCAAGACGACGCCTTCCTGTTGCAGTAGCTGCATGCGCTCTAGAGCCAGTTTGATCACGCCCACGCGGTCCGGGTCCAAGTGTTTGAGGTACGGCAGCGCCAAATCGACCAGCGAAGGTGATTGACGCATGCTGGGGATTCGAGCCGTCAAACCGACTCGACTGGGATCGTCTTTGCCGCCGGAGGCTTCTTCGATCAATTGTTCGAGGAAGTTTTTCGGCTCCGGTACGACTCGGATGTCATAATCTTTCAAGTCGGCTTTGTCGGCCGCAAAAGCGACGGCGTCTTGCAGCGTGCCGATCTTGTCAATAAGGCCGAGGTCGAGCGCCTGTTTGCCGGTGTAGACTCGGCCGCCGGCGAGTTCATCGATCGGCTTTTTGAGCTTCGAGCCGCGAATCGCCATGACATGGCCCTTGAATACGCCGTAGATTTCATCCATCCAGGCCTGCAGTTTTTGGCGTTCTTCTTTGGTGAAAACGTCGGCGGAACTGAGCATGCCGGCATTGGCGCCGCGCTGGTAAGCCTTGAATGTGATGCCGAGTTTCTTCCACATGTCGGTGGTGGCGAATTTGCCGGCCACGACGCCGATGGATCCGGTAATGGTGGCTTCATCCGCGAAGATGACATCCGCGCCGCAGGCCACATAGTAGCCGCCGCTGCCCGCCACATCTCCCATGGAAACCACGAATGGTTTCTTGGCTTTCACGCGCTTGGTGGCATCCAGGATGATCTCACTGGCCACCGCGGAGCCGCCGGGAGAATTGACCCGAAGGACAACCGCCTTGATGGAATTGTCCTTCGCGGCATCATCAAGCGCCTTGCGGATTTTGGAGCTCATCGCAGCACCGCTACTGAACGGCGAGGAACGGTCGCCACCTACCAAGATGGGCCCCTCCACGTACACAATGCCCACGGCGTCCTTGCCGGACTTTTTCTTTTTGGATTCATCGATCAGGTCCGAGAATATTTTGAAAATGGCAAACGGATTGGAAAATTCCAGTGTCGGTTGTTTCTTTTGGCCGTACTTGCGATCGAATGCCATTTCTTTGCCGAATTTTTCTTTCAGCATCGCTTCAAATTCCTGGCGATGTTCCACGGCATCGATCATTCCAATTTCCTTGGCCTTGGCCGCGGAGTACGGGCCGCCGTCGATCCAGGCCTTCACTTTGGCAGCATCCACCGCCCGCCCCTTGGCGATTAATTGGACGAAGGAATCATACAAACTATCCAGAAGCCAGTTTTGCATCCGATCGGCCTCCGGGCTGGGGCCTTCGCGCATGAAGATTTCTGCAGCGCTCTTATAGTCGCCGCATGTCAGGTAATCCGGTTTCACTCCGATCTTATTGAGCAGTCCCCGCACATACGGCGCTTCCCCGTACAAGCCGGTGACCCACAGGTCGGCAGTGGGAACCGCGCTGATGCGCGAGGCTCCGGACATGAGAACGTAGTCCCGCATGGCGAGCGAATCGGAATGGACGAAAATGTCCTTGCCGGCGGAGCGGAATTGGCCCATGGCTTGCCGCAATTCCTCGGTTTGAGCCGAGCCGACTGATCCTCCTTCGGACAGAATTACCAGGGCTTTGACGTTGGCATCATCCTTCGCCTTTTTCATGCGGGCTACCAGATCTTTGAGCGAAACGGGAGGCGGTCCGCCAAAAGGGAACAGTTCATCCTCAGGTTCCTCGGTAATACCTCCCCCCAACCTGAAAACGGCTATGGTCGGCTTCGGCGCCGGCTTCTTGTCTTTCTTATCCTCCGCGCGGGCATTCATCAGTCCCAGCATTGGAACCAATGCCATGATTCCCATCGCCAAAATAAAACGTCGCATCAAACTTCCTCCAATCAAACGTGTTATGGCTTGGCAAACTCGCTGTCATCGATCTTATCGGGAAACTTGATTTCAGTCACTTCCAGTTCCATGAACTTCTTGCCGTCCCGGTTGACGAGCACCTTCTTCGGCATTTTTTGGCCTTCGGTGTCCTGATACTCCAAGATGATTCGCTCCTGGGTCACTTCCTGCATGGTCATGGCATCGAGGGCCCGGTGCTCCATCTTGGCAACGAGCCCGGTTTCCTTGTCGAAATACAAATTGATATCGCGGTGTCCCTTGCTCGCAACCTTGACTCCGACGGCGGGTCGATCGTTGACCTTGGATTCGCCCAACAAAGATAGTTCAAAACCTTTGCCTTTGAGGCCAGCCAATCGGCCGATTTGCAGCAGGTAGGAGGCTTCTTTCAACTCGGCCATTAGTTTTTCATCCAGGTCGATGTTCATGCCGTTGACATTGACCCAACCGTTAGTGCCGTCAAAAACGGTAGTTTGCGTAACTTTCTGTCCCATTATTTCCATGTACATGACTTGTTTGAGCTTGGGCGCGAAGGCCGAAGTTTCGTCCGTAAACGATAGGCCGCCTAATACCTCCAGAGTTCCCTTGGATTTGGTCTGAATCGCCTTGATCTTGTCGAGTTTCTCTTTGCCGCCGTGCGCCTTTTCCGCTTTTTCGAGGATGGCCTGGACCTCATTTTGGGCCAGCGCCGGGAAACTGCAGGCCAGCGCAATGCCGAGGGTCAAAGTGAATTGCAATAGATGGCGCATCGTACTCCTCCGTTTCTAGAGAAAGGTGTCAGAATTTTCTTGCCGCTTCTCCATTAGCCTAGGATGAATAGGCGAACAAGGGCAACCATGTTGGGACAAAGCGCCGGTCTGGTGGGATAAGCCGCTGTGTGATCGGGACGAGGAGCTTTGCGCTCCGGACCGATGAAACCCGGGGGCAAATTCACTCAAATGGCATTTCCCAGCAGTTCCTGAAATTTATCCCGATAACCGCGACTCAAAGTCAGTTCCGTGCCGTTAAGCATAAGGACCACAAAATCGCCATGAAAAGACGGTTGCAGTTCGCGAATGCGATCCAGATTGACAATGCAGGAGCGATGGATGCGAATAAATTGCCGAGGATTCAGGCGCGATTCTAGTTTACTCATGGTTTCGCGCAACAAATGCGTGTCCTTGCCGACATGGAGGCGCAAATAATTGCCGGCGGCTTCAATCCAATCAATTTCGCCGACGCGAACAAAGGAGACGCGGCCAGCAGATTTGACCACCAGCCGGTCCAGAAATTGTTTCTTGCCGTTGACATCGGCCAGCAAATCCACCAGGCGCTGGTTAATTTCCGCGTGATCACGGCGCTGAAGCTGAAAGCGCGCCCGTTCCAGCGCTTTGTGAAAGCGCTGGCGGTCGAACGGTTTTAACAGATAATCAAGCGCACGAACTTCAAAGGCCTTGAGAGCGAAGCGATCGTGGGCTGTAACAAAGATGACCGCGGGCATACGGTCCGCTCCAATGCCTTCCACCACACCGAATCCATCCAGGATCGGCATCTGCACGTCCAGGAACACCAGGTCCGGCCGGTGCTCAAGCACTGCTTCGACCGCCTGTTGGCCGTCGGCACATTCGCCAATAATATCGATATCCGCTTCGGCTGCCAGCAGGGTCCGAATCCGCTGCCGCGCCAGCGGCTCGTCGTCGACGATCAAGGTGCGGATCTTCATCCCGTGTCCTCGCGCGCTTCATGGTAGGGGATGCAGATGCTTACCGTCAGCCCGCTGCCGGGACCATTGGCCAATTCAAGGTGAAGGTCGCGGCCATAGAGTTGCTCCAGGCGGGCGCGAGTATTGGCGAGTCCGACGCCCTCCTTGAACGATTGTTGCGTTGTTCCGGGAATGCCGGGGCCGTCGTCACGCACTTGCAAGCGCAGGGCACCATTATCGCGCCGGACAGAGATTTCGATGCGTCCCGGTTCTGAGCGTGGCGCGATGCCGTGGCGAATGGCATTCTCCACCAACGGTTGCAGGATCAAATTAGGCACGCACGCATCCATCGCCGCTGGATCAATACTCATCGCGACGGTCAGCCGCGATCCGAGGCGGGCTTTTTCAATTTCCAGGTACGGTTGAATGAGATCCAGTTCCTGGCGGAGGGGAATTTCCTGTTTGTTGGCATTTTCCAGCGTCGTCCGTAGGAGGTCGCCAAGCCGGGCAATCATACGATCCGCCAATTCCACGTCCTGGTGAATGAGCGCCGAAATGGCGTTCAAGGTATTAAAAAGAAAATGCGGATGCAATTGCATTTTGAGGACTTGCAATTGTGCCTGGATGAGCCGCGTTTCCAACTGGGATGCCCGTAATTCGCGTTCGCGATATTTGCGATAGAAGTACATGGCCTGGTGGACTCCGAGGATTCCCCAATAAATGAGGACATTCCCGGGAAACTTGGCTGCGAAATAAAAAAGCAGGATTTTGTGGGACGTAGTGATTTTCAGAAAATCATGCCGCAAGATTTCACTAGCTCCGACGGAAAGAGTGGTCTCCAATAAAACAAAAAGAAGGCACAATGCCCCATGAATCAGACTGTTTCTCAACCACTGGCGCTGTTCCAGAGGAAATCTGCGCCCGAGCCGAAAAATAAACCATGCCAATAGCGCCCAGATATACGCTTCCGCCAGAGTTAATCGCAACAGCTCCCACCACGAACCCTCCTGGCTCGCCTGTTTGAGATCTTCGTGAGCGTACTTTTGCAGCACGAGCATTAGATATGCCTGGCTGGCGAGAAAAACACCGATCAGGGTCCAAATGCCAAGCACCCCTCCAATTCGAAACAAGCGTATGCGAAAGGACGCTTCGTTCATTACCCCTGCTCAATCTACTGCTTCGCCCTGAAACAGCCCGAGATAACTGGTATAGCGCCTGGGGCTGATTAGCCGGCGGCGCACCGCTGCCTTGACGGCACAGCGCTCTTCATGGGTATGGGTACAATCCGGGAAGCCGCACAATGGAACAAACGGCCTGAATTCGGGAAAAAACCCCTCCACCTCTTCGGGAATGATGTTCCAAAGTTGAAATTGCCGGATGCCAGGCGTATCCACCACCCATCCGCCCAAGTCGAGCCGCAACAGTTCCGCGGTTGTTGTCGTGTGTTTTCCCTTTTGAGTGACTTCACTGACCTCGCGTACCCGCAATGCCAACTTCGGCTGAATGGCGTTCAACAGCGACGATTTACCGACACCACTTTGGCCGGCGAATACCGTCTGCCGACCCGCCAGGCATTCCCGCAAGCCGTCGATGCCTAGTGACGTGGTGGCACTCGTCAGAAATATGGGAATCCCCAGCTGGCTATAATAGCCGATCAGCGGCTGATACGGCACCGGGTCTACGAGGTCGGCCTTGTTGAGACAAATAATGGGAGCAATTTTACCCTGCTCGGCACTGGCCAAGTAGCGATCAATGAGATGAGGCTTGATGTCCGGCTCAACCAGAGACATGACAATCACGAGTTGATCCACGTTGGCCACCATGACGTGTTCGCGGCTGCGCGAAGCGCGCGTCAGGATACCGTGGCGGGGTTCAACTCGTTCGATCACCCCTTCGCCGGCCGCGGCGGGACGGAACCAAATATGGTCGCCGGTGGTCACAATATTGCGTTCATCCGTGGCCAGGGTGCGAAGCAGCCGGCGAACGGCACAGCGAAATTGGCGCCGATCCTCCGTTTCGACGACACTGGCGGGGCCGTGCATCCGGAGCACGCGCCCGAAGAGGCAGGCGGATGTATCGACGGCGGGCATGTTCGCGGATTCCGGACCGGCCGCAGTCTGGGACTTTTCCTCCTGGATAATGGTGCGCCGCCGGGACAGATCCCCCTTGGAGCGAACGCGTTCTTCTTTTTTGGTGGCTTCGTCGGCAAACCCGTGCTCCTGGAAGCCGCGCGTCCATTGGCGCTCGCGCGGCGGCTTGGAGCGATTCTTCCGCAAGTCCACCCGGATTTTCTTTTTCTTTGCCATGCGAATAGCACCGGAAATCATTGGGTGCGGTATTTTAGCAAAAAGAGATTGGGGACGGCTATATAAGGCGTGGAGCGTGAGGTGTTGGGGGTGAGGCGACGCTTCACGCGCCACGCCTCACTTTGCTTAGTTCGCGCAAACATTTGACTCGGCGGCGTGTTGAATAGTAGACGGACTAGGGGCAAATCGGTCAAATTCCAATTCTGGAGTTCTAACACGTTGTTAATCAGGGAGTTCCGGCCATGCTTCGATCTCTCTTGTGGTGCGGCGGTGTGGCAGCGGCTTTCTTGCTGATCGGTTTCACAGAGCTGGTTCCACTTGGTCGGTCTGGTCCGCCGGACGACAAGAAAACGGCAGATTCTGGTCCCCGCGAAGAATTGATTCGGCTGCGGGACAAAATTGCCCAGGGCAAATTACCGAACTCTATCGCCAAAATGCACGAGACCCTTGCCAAGACCGTCAGCCTGGAAAAAGGAATGGATACGCAGCCATTGCAAGATGCTCTTGATTGGTTTCGGGACGGGCACGACTTGACCGTTCTCGTAGACCAAAACTCGTTTACCGCCGATTTGAACATCCCCGATGTCGTTCTCCAACAAGTGAAACTGCCCAAGCTGGTCAACGTACGGTTGGACACGGTTTTGGAGAAGGTGGTGTCGCAAGTGCAAGGCGGCTATCTGGTAAAAAGTGATCATATCGTCATCACCTCCGCGCAGCGTATGATCCGAGAGATTTGGGGTGATATAGCAACCCAGGTTGAAACTTTCGGCCTACCTCGACCGATGATGCGGGCCATCCATGCGGCGTTTGACAAACAGCCGCTCGCGAACGTCCTTCAGGAATTGTCGGACATGTCCGGCACCAGCGTTGTGCTGGATGGCAAGCGCATCGGCGATAAGGGTCAAACGGCGGTCAGCGGCCAATTCAACAACGTGCCGCTGGATACGGCGGTCCGGCTTTTGGCGAACCAGGCCGGCCTCCGTGGAATCGTGGTGGACAATACCATTCTGGTCACCACGGAGGAACATTCCAGCCGAGTACTCCAGGAACAGGAAAAACTTGCCGTGCCGGATGCCGGAACCGGCGGCGCCGGAGCCAACAACCTGTTGCAAAAATTGCAACAACCGCTCCACTTGAATTTCAAAGAAGTGCCATTGCACAAGGTTCTTCAGAACATGAGCAAGGAAGGGGAACTCCCATTCCTATTGGATCCCCGGCTGGCCCGTGAAGGACAGACCCCCATTACGCTGCAACTGGCGGAGGTTTCATTGGACACGGCAGCTCGGCTCATCGCGGAAATGGTAGGTTTGAAACCGGTCCTGATCGGCAACGTCGTTTTTGTGACGAGTGAAGCGGCAGGGACCCGATTGCAAAATGAATTACAGAAAGGAATGAATCCGGGAGGAGCCGGGAGTCTGAGCGGAATCTGCGGAGGATTGGGAGGCATGGCGGGATTCAAAGGTACCACCGGTGCGGGCCTGCCCGGAAGTGGAGGCGGCAACCCGGGAATAGGGGGCTTGGGGCTAGTCGGAGGCTTTGGCGGCATGTCATTCGGCGGGGCGTTCGGCCTTTCCGGGGGCTTGCTGCCCAGCGCCGGTGCACCCAAAGTGATCGGGAGTGTGGCACCCAGTCCTCGGGAAACGCCGTCGAGCAATGCGGCGAAGCCGGTGCAAAAACCCGGGGGAGGGGCCAAACTTCTGGAGAGCAGGATGAGTCAAATACAGGGAGCGTTGGCCAAAAAAATCAATTTGTTTCAGGGGATCGATCCGACGCCTTTGAAAGAGGCACTCGAATATCTTCGCGAGAAGAGTGACGTGTTGTTTTTGGTTGACAATGATGCATTCAAGGCGGATCTTAATATTCCTGAAGTGGAACTCCAGCAAGTGAAGCTCCCGAAAATGAAAGGTGTGCGGCTGAGTACCATTCTGGAACAGCTCTGTTTTCAGGTAGACGGTAATTTCCTGGTGCGCGCGGATCACTTTACGATTACTTCGAGACAGCGATGGTATTTGACCGTTTGGGGGAGCAGCCCGCTTGCGGATGAAGAGCAAGCCACCAAGCCGCGCCTTCATCAAGCCGTGAATGCCGGGTTTGGCGAGCGCCCGCTGGACGATGCGCTCCGCGAACTGATGGAATTGACCGGGATCAGTATTATCCTGGATCCGCACCGAGCGGGAGAAAAAGCGAAGGGTATCGTTACCGCGCGGTTCACAAATGTACCGATAGAAACCGCGGTCCGTCTCATGGCAGACCAGGCTGGATTACAGGCGACCGTCCTGGATAATGTGCTCTACATCACAACGGGAGAAAACGCCCGGGCGGTCCGCGCGGAACACGATAAAGCCAATCAGGGAGGGTTTTCAACCATGAGGCCAGGGCTCTGAAAAACGTCGCCGAGGCCGGCGTCAGAATTTTGCGACTCGGCGATGGCGGCCTTGCGCTTGACAAGACATGGCATTTCCATCAACATAATTGAGAGACGACCGTACTTCTGGTACGGGACCTGCCTAGATTAAAGGGTCCTCCACCCTCCTAACCACCGGCCCCCAAGCCGGCCTGCCGATTTGCGAAAGGTTTCCCTCATGCGGCCGCGGAAGCGGATCTTTTCGATTGGAATTCTGGTTTTCCCGGGCCTTTTCTCATCGCTGCTAATGGCTGCCGAGCCTCCAATTCCACCGAATGGGGTCAAAGAGGACCAGCCGTCGAATTTTGTGCGGGACGTAGTCGCGGTGTTGACCAAGGCGGGTTGCAACCAGGGCGCCTGTCACGGGGGGCAACACGGCAAGGGAGGTTTCCGGTTAAGTTTGCGCGGGTTTGATCCGCAGTTCGATCATGAACAGATCGTACAGAGCGCAGAAGGCCGGCGGGTCGTGTTATCCGACCCGGAACGGAGCATTCTGCTAATGAAGCCCACGCTGACGATGGAACACGGCGGAGGTGAGCGGTTCAAAGTCAATTCCCGGTTTTACAATGTGCTGAAACAATGGCTCGAGGACGGCGCGCCGGAACCGCCGCGACCGGAATTAACCGTACGGCGGCTGATGGTCGAACCCGCCAAGCGCGTCTTGAAGACCGGGGAACAAGTGCAAATCCTTGTCCGCGCCGACTGGAGCGACGGCCGTATCGAGGATGTGACCGCCACCGCTCAATTTGACTCGCTGAATGAATCGATTGCGAGTGTCACGCCGGATGGTCTCGTTACCGCCGGCAACAAAGGGGAAACCCATATCATGGTGCGTTTCGGCGGGCAGGCGGCCGTCGTGCAAATCACCCTGCCCTATGCGTATCTGCAAAAGTATCCGGAATTTGCCTCGGCCAATTTCATCGATGACAAACTCCTTTCCAAGTGGAAAGATCTGGGATTGACCCCTTCCGCCCATTGTAGCGATGAAGAATTCTTCCGCCGCATTCATCTCGACACGATCGGGACCTTGCCGTCCCCCGCGGATATCAAGGCATTTTTGAGCGACCCCAATCCGGAGAAACGCCGCGCCGCCGTCGATCGCGTGTTAAACCGGCCGGAGTTCGTGGATTATTGGGCACTCAAGTGGGGCGATCTGCTACGCATCAATCGGGCAAAGTTGAACGAAAAGGGCATGTGGAGTTTTCACAACTGGGTGCGGGCATCGCTGCGCGATAACAAGCCGGTCGATGCATTTGTTCGAGAAATCATTACCGCCGAGGGCAGCACGTTTACCGAGGGGCCGACGAATTTTTATCGCGTATCGCAAACGCCGACCGATTGGTCCGAGAGTGCGTCGCAGGTTTTCCTGGGAGTGCGCGTGCAGTGTGCCAAATGCCATCACCACCCGTTCGAAAAATGGAGCCAGGAGGATTACTACGGCCTGGCGGCGTTTTTCGTGCGGCTCAACACGAAAGCGTCGCGGGAGTTCGGCCTGTTCGGCGGCGAAACGGTCATCTTCCTGCGGCCGAGCGGCGAAATCAATCATCCTCGCAAGGGAGGCATCGTCAAGCCGCATCCGCTGGACGGCCCGGTAATGGATGACCCATTCGATCGCCGGCGCCAACTGGCGGATTGGATCACCGCGCCTGACAACCCGTTTTTCGCGCGCAACATGGTGAATCGGTTTTGGGGTTATTTCATGGGCCGCGGTTTGGTAGAACCTTTGGACGACATGCGGGCGACCAATCCGCCGACCAATCCGGAATTACTGGATGCCCTGGCCGGCGATTTTGTCGCCCACAAATATGACCTGAAACATCTGCTGCGAACCATTATGAATTCGCGCGCCTACCAATTGGCATCGACCATAACGCAGGGCAATGCGGCGGATGTGGGCAACGCGCAGCTGGCGCGGCATACCGTTCGCCGACTGAACGCCGAGCAATTGGCGGATGCGCTGGATTTCGCCACCGGGACGCGCGAGAAATATACGGGGCTGCCTCCCGGAACACGCGCCATTCAGTTGCCCGACCCGGCGGTGCGCTCGTTTTTCCTGGACGTGTTCGGCCGGCCGGCCCGGCAGATCACTTGCGAATGCGAGCGCACGATCCAACCGAATATTGCTCAGGCCATGCACATGATGAACGGCGAATTGCTGAATCAAAAACTCAGCGCGCCCACCGGCCGCATTGAGTCCCTTGTGAAGGCCAAGACACCCCCGACTGCGATGGTCGAAGAATTGTATTTGGTGACACTCTCCCGGCGTCCGACCGATGTGGAAATGCACAAAGCGGAAGAATGGATTCGCAGCGCTCCTTCCGCGAAAGAAGGCGTGCAGGATCTTTTATGGACCCTGCTCAATTCGCGGGAGTTTTTGTTTAACTATTGATCATGCATTTGCGAAATAACGTTTGGCTATCTCTTGTGCTGGTCTGCTCGTGGGTTTGCACCTGCGCACCGGACTCTGTCGCCGGGGAGCCGACCTACTGGCAGGATATTCGGCCGATATTCCGCAAGCATTGCACGGTCTGCCACAGCGCCAAGAATGCCGGTGCCGTGGAGGTGTCCGGAGGATTGGCGCTGGACACGTTTGCTTCCGCTTTGAAGGGCGCCAAGAGGCCCGTGATTCAATCGGGCAAAAGCGGCGACAGTCCTTTGGTGCAGCGGATCACGACGGCAAATGAGGAAAACCGGATGCCGCTGGCCGCTCCCGCCGTATCGGCAGAAAACATCGCTCTCATTCGAAAGTGGATCGATAGCGGAGCGAAGGAAGGAGAAAAACCAAGGGTTAATGCCGCCGTTACGTCCTCAACTTTTCAGCGCAGGCGCAAACTTGATGTCGTATTGACCACGAATGCCAGTCCGCCGGCCGGCATTCTGGGTCCGGGAGCTCCGGAAAAACTGGAATTAGTTCTGCCGGTGGGGCCGCTAAGCCCGGTTGCTGCCGTCGCCTTCCATCCGGAGGGCAAGCTATTTGCAGAAGCAGGTTACGGGCGCGTCACTATCTGGGATCTGGACCTGGCGAAGCCCGTCACGATTTTGACCAGCGTCCTGGGAGCAGTGAATGACTTGCGCTTCAGCCCGAACGGCCGGCTTCTCGCCGTGGCCGGCGGACAACCCTCCGCCAAGGGCGAGATCCGCATTTACCGGGTAGAAGATTGGAAACTGCAAGCGACGTTTCGCGAGCACGCCGACGTCGTCTTTTGTGTTGCGTTCCATCCGGACGGGCAGCGCCTTGCTTCCGCAAGCTACGACAAAACCGTCGGTATTTGGAATATTGCCAACCACAAACTGGAACGCACTTTGACCCATCACTCCGACTTTGTCTATTCCGTGGCTTTCAGCCCGGACGGCAAATGGCTGGTGTCGAGCAGCAAGGATCGCACGGCCCGCATCATCGATCCCGATACGGGCAAGAGCATGATGACGTTCAGCGGCATGGAGCAGGACGTGCTGGCCGTTGCCGTGCATCCGGACGGCAAGTCGGTCGTCACATCAGGATACGAAAGCGGCCTGTATTGGTGGAATCCGCAAAACGGGGAACGCACCCGCTTGCAACGCGGCCACGGCAACGCCGTGCATGAGATCTGTTTCAGCAAGGACGGCAAGCTGGTCGCTTCTGCCGGCGGCGACCGAACGGTCCGGCTCTGGGACGGCACGAGCGGCGCGATGCTGCGCACGTTGCCAGTGGGATCGGTGACGTACGCCGCGGCTCTGAGTCCGAACGGCAAACTGGCCGCGTCGGGCAGTTTTGATGGATTCGTTCGCCTTTGGGATTCAGGTACTGGCCGGCACTTGGTGACGCTAATGAGTTTCCCCGGTGACAAGGGGACGTTGAACTGGTTGGCGGTTACTCCCGAAGGCTTTGCGGCTTCCAGTTCGCAATGCAACACCCTGGCGCAATGGCGCATGACCGGTAAATTGGTCAGTGCGGATCTGATTTGGAAAGCGCTGCAAAAACCCGAAATGATCGCCAAGGCCGTGCGCGGAGAAAACGTCGGCGTGCCTTCGTTTACCAAGTAAATGGGCGATTGCATAGAAGAGAAAGTTTACGATGAACAGTAAGAGTAGGAAGAGGATCAAAAGCAAACGAGGAATCACATTTCTAGTCGCGCTTTACGTTTCCGCATTCTCACTTTCCTACGCTCGTGCCCAGACATCTTACCCAATGATCACCCACGCGACCCCCGTCGCGGTCCAGCGCGGCAAGACGGCGGAAGTCACGGTGGAAGGCCAGATGAATTTTCAGGGCGTCTATAAAGCGCTATTCGAAGGGACCGGCATCACGGCGGAAGTCGTAACTCCCCCGAGCGCAAAGGCCCCGGAGTCTGCGGTCGTCCGATCGGTCAAGCTCAAATTGACCGTCACGGCGGATGCAGCGCTGGGCATTCGCGAATACCGGGTCGCCTCATCGCTGGGGCTTTCGAGTATCGGGCAATTGCTCGTGGTCGATGACCCGGTGGTGATGGAGAGCGGCGTGAACAATACGCTGGAACAGGCGAATCCGATTCCGGTGCCCAGCGTGGTTTGCGGCCGCATCGAAGCGGTCGAAGATGTGGATACGTTCAAGTTCCACGCCGAGGCCGGCCAGACCATTACCTTTGATGTGTATTGTGCCCGATTGCAGGACAAAATCCACGATCTGCAGAAACACGCGGATCCGCTCTTGACCCTGTATGATGGGGACGGCCGAGAATTGGCGGCCAACGACGATTTTTCCTTTGCCGATCCGCTCCTGACCTGCACGATGCCCAAGACCGGCGACTATTTCCTGCAAATTCGGGACTCGAAATACGACGGCGATGCGCGCTGGGTCTACGCCATCATCGTCACGCCGCGGCCGTACGTCACCAACCTGTTCCCCATGGCAGGCAATCCTGGCCAGACCATCGAGGTTGAACCGATCGGCTCCGCGAAGCTGTTGCAAGACCGGGTGGCGCTGCGCGTTCCGCAAAAACCAGGCCCTTGCCAGGTGCAACTCGATATCGGCGGCCGGCAGACTTACCCGGCCGCATTCATCGTCAGTGCCTTGCCGCAAGTTTTCGAGACCGAACCGAATGACACGCCGGAACAGGCCAACCGCATCACGATACCGTGCGGGGTCAACGGCCGGATCGGCAAAAAGCGCGATCTCGATCATTTCCGTTTCGCCGGTTCGAAAGGCAAGGCGGTGCGCTTCGAAGTGAAGGCGCGCCGTTTTGGCACGCCGCTCCGCTCGAGCCTCGATTCCGTGCTGGACATCATGAATCTCAAGGGCGAAATCCTGGCCGGCAACGATGACACCTTCGGGAAAGATGCGGCCCTGGTTTTTCCGCCGCCCGCCGACGGCGACTACATCCTGCGCATTCGCGACCTCAACAGCAAAGGGGATGAGAATGCGGTCTACTATCTGGAAGCGGATTGGGCCTTGCCGGACTTCGAATTGCGCTGCGATCCGGACAAGGCCATGATCGGCCCCGGGTCCAGCACGGCGTGGTACGTCCACGTGACGCGCAGCAACGGCTTCGATGGCCCGGTCCAGATCGATGTGCACGGATTGCCGCGGGGGGTCGCGGCAAGCCCGTTAACAATTCCGCCGGCGCTGAGCCAGGGCGTCATCGTCCTGACCGCGGCGGCGGATGCCCCGCGCGACGCCGCCAACGTGGAACTGATCGGCACGGCGACCGGTAAGCTGCCGGATGGGAAAACGGAAAAAATCCAGCGGCCGGTGACGGCGAATCAGGAGATTTACTTTCCCGGCGGCGGCCGCGGACGCTTCGATGTCAATTTGCAAACGGTCGCGGTGACCGATCCTTCCGACATTGCCGGTGTGGAAGTTACCCCCCGGGCCATTACCCTGAAGCCCGGCGAAGAAGCGCGCATCGCCGTCAAACTCGTACGCCGGCCGGATTACACGAAGGACGTATTTCTGGACGTGGCGCTGCAACATCTCAATACGATGTACGGCAACCCGCTGCCGCCCGGAGTCACCATGGTCAACGGCAAAAGCAAAACCCTGCTCGGATCGGGGAATGAGGGCCACATCGTATTGCAGGCCGCCCCGGATGCAGCGCCGATCGAAAACGTGCCGATCTCCATACAGGCGTATGTGTCGATCAATTTCGTGGTCAAGATCGGATATTCGAGCCTGCCGATTCAACTGACGGTAAGGAAATAGTTCCACCCCGGCACACCTCCGTATCTCATGCACGTACACGGGCACGCCCCTCGACGCAACGCATTCGAGCGGAATAACTTAGCGCGACTTTCCGGTCCGTGTCTCAGGTCTGGATGAGATACGAAACCGCACTCGCGTGTAACTTACAGCCGGTCCCGTGTTTGTTCCGAGCGCGTCAGGTTGACACCAGGCGAGTAAGATAGTATCTTACCTATCATGAAAACGATTATCTCTAGCAAGGGACAAGTGGTCTTGCCCGCCGCATTTCGCCAGCAGGACGGCATTGAGCCAGGCCAAGAATTTGAGGTCGAGCGCGTCAATCAGGGCGAGTATCTTTTGAAACGAACGAAACGGCCGCGCAATCAGGGCCTGGTCCAACTCCTGCTCGCCTGTCCGGTCAAGGGTTGGTTCGAGGCGGCGAATCGGACGGAAACGACCGACGATATAACTGTGCCAAAACTCGGATGACCTTTCTTGTTGATGCGAACATCTTGAGCGAGCCGACCAGAGACCGGCCCAATGCCAGGGTGGTCGCCTGGTTGGAGGCGAACGAAAGGGATTTCGTCGTAGACTCGGTGATTTTGGGCGAGATTGCTATCGGCATCCTCGTGCTACCACGTGGGCGTAAGCGAACTCAGCTGGAGCGATGGTTTGACGCGCTGGTAGAGCGCATTGATTGTCTGCCGTGGGATGCGGCCATTAGCCGGCGCTGGGCCCAACTGGTCGCGAATTTGGGGAAAAAAGGACACACGCTCCCCGTGCTGGACAGTATGATTGCTGCGACTGCCCTGGCCAACGGCCTTACGCTCGCCACGCACAATGTGCGCGATTTTCAAAATGCCGGCGTTCGGGTGTTTGACCCTTTTGTCTGATCAAAAGTGAATATTAAACGTGCCAATCCCCTTTCATCCCACTGGACTGCCAGCGACCGGTGTTGCTGGCATCGTAGTCAATCATTTCACTCCATCCTGTCACCTTCCATACACAAGCTGTCACTTACCTTCTTTGCGCTCGGCAAAATACGACACTTTTTGTGTTTCATTCCAACTTGCTGTGACACCCCCTTGACCCGGCGTGCTTGCGACAGACACACTTCCTCCGAAGAATTGCCGGTTTTTGATTTTCTGTTTCACGCCGACCCACTTGCCGCTGCACCCCGACAACTTTGGTGCACCCCGGCTGGTCCTCGCATCAGACATGCAGAGTCGACATAAGTCTCCATTTTTCGGGCGTCTTATTGACACGACCATGTCGCGCTAAATGCTCGTGTTGCCAGCCGTGGCACGGACAGCCGGCCAATGTTCTTGGCTCGAAAAAATACGGAAACGAATGTCACTCCACAAACCACTACAGATTCCACCCTTAGGACAGTTCGTTTCCGATATCCTGGGACACCCCCCAATCCCGAATACGAAACAGTCAATGCTTGCCATGCGTCTCATGTCAACTTTGAGACAAAAAAAACTCCGATTCGGGAGTTCCGGAAAAGCACCGGATCTGGCCATCGACCGGCACGCAAACAGCCGCGGACGCGCTTTATTCCCAATGCTACCGCCGCCACGGCGTCCCCTGCAATTCCCGCTATTCCCGAGTCGGCCTTGTCGATCGCGTGCCCCCGTGGTCCAAACGCCAGGAACGTTTGACAAACGAAGGCCTGATAATCGCCGTCCTTGTGGAACTTCGCGCGGCGGCCATTGCCTCGGTTTATCACCTGGTAGTAGATGCCGCCGACAAAAGCTCGCGGAGCGCGTCGCCTGACCGACAGCATAGGTGCGAACCCGCCAAATGAGAATATTAAAACGTGCCTGTCCCCTTTGTCCTTCGCGGGCCTGAGTGAAATCCGCTTCATCGGCTCTCACGTGGACCGCGACGGCCACTACACCATTGTGGGACATGCCAATCATGTGCGCTTCGAAGCGCCTCCGGAGCTGGCATTGTTTCTCTTCGGCGTCCCGGTCCTGACCGACGTGGAGTTCGCCGTCGAGGAAAGCGGCGTGCTGCTGCCCGGGCCTTAAAGTGATGACGATGGAAGTGGAGGTTGAATCGCGCAACCGGCCGGAAAAGCGAGTGACGATTTAACTCACCAATCAGGATTCAATCGGCTAACTTAGGGCGTAAGCCTGCAAGGGCGGAAAGCCATTGAAACCAATCGCACTCACCTGGAACGTGTACGCGCCGGGGCTTCGGAAGTCGAGTCAGCTGCCTTCCCGTATCGATGACGGAAAGGAATACCGGCAGCTGTCATATAGAACGTCGTGGCTGTCACACGTCGGTCCTGCGTTTACGAACTCGCGCGTGGTCTTCGATGTCGCATCCGTGCGAATCGGCTCCTTGATGGTCACCTGCCCGATAATTTCATGGTCCATTGCGTGATTATCTATTCTTCCGCCGGCTATCAGTACCGGGAATGTGAGTGCTGCCGCCGCGGGGGAATCGCTGCGCGAAGGGCAACTCTAAGCGAATTTTAATCTCCCCTGCATCATTTCTTCACATCTCTTGGGTATCAGAGCAAGTTGGTATCCCACCGTCGTGACACGAGCGAAAGACGTCTTGGAAAGACATGGCAACTCAAGCCAACGGAGGCAACGATGAACCGCCAGTCACGCAAGCTCGGAATTTCATTGGCAGGCCGAACCTTCAAACCGGCCTTCGGTCGGACGATTCTCAGGGTCGAATTGCTTCCGCAACGCAACTTGTTGAGCACGCGCATCTGTCCGGCAGGCACGATGGATTGCATGGACGGCACTCATGCAGCCGATGGACTGCCTCGCCATGGATCAGGGCTTCCTGCCATCCAGCACCTTATTTACGTGATCAAGGAGAATCGGACGTACGATCAGGTTTTCGGCACCCTTAGCCAGGGCAACGGCAACCCGAGCCTGAATCTCTTCGGCGACGAATCGGCGCCCAATCAACGCGTCCTGCAAACACGCTTCGTCACGCTGGACAACTTCTATGCGGACTCCGAGGCGTCCACCGATGGCTGGAACTGGGACGTCGGAGGGCTGGCGAACGGCCAAAGGGTAGAGTCACCAGGTTCTCCCAGAAACGCTTTAGGGCCGCACGGTGTCCAGGTCGGCGGACGCCCGTACGGCACGTCGCCCCGGACCGGCGCGACGACACCTGGACGCGCATGCCGAAACACAGCGACACCGACGACGTCCACCCGTTGCATGCCCCCCCGAGGCGCGTGGGGCACGTCCATGGTGTCCAATTAGGTATCGTCAAAGTTGATTCCACCGGCGTTCTGGCTCTTAAAAAGCGACGCGGGGGTGCTTGCGGATTGTTCCCAAGGGAATAGAATTAGGTCGATTTCGCGCTGTGTTCGTAGCGCCATATGCGGACGGAAATCGTCCTCCAGGTTGGTTTCGGGCAGCACCACGGCAAATCTGGGCCCGTGGTGGATGGAAACTGCCTCGTAGCCGGATAATGGGGTGCAACATCGACAAGAAGGGACAGGCTCTGCTGGAATTTCTGGAACGGGAATTAAGCCAAACCAAGCGCAACCAACGTGCGAAGATCGATAACGAAAAAATCGTCCATTCCCGGCCGGATGCGGGCCGTGTGGGGGTCTCGTCCGGACGGGCGCCGGTACGACGGAAGCGGCCGTACTGGACTACGGCTTGGTGAATATCTCCCCCTCCGGGGGGGCATCGCAAGGGCACCAACGCGATTGGTGAGAGAAGAGGGCTGGCAGGAGGGCAGACAAGGTGTCGTTGCGAGCACACCACCCGCGCTTCGGTGATGCCCTGTCGAAAGAAAGGAGGTGTAGCCACAGCATTCCGTACCACGAAAGCGATCGAGAAGAGGCTGCGGAGTTCAACACAGGCCGGTAGGGACCGGCCGCATTTAGGAGAACCAGGAGAACGCAAAGGAGAACAACTGTGCGACTGCTGACTTGCCTGTTATCGACGCTAGCGCTGGCGGTGGCGCTGGAAACGCCGGCCGCGGCCGACTATTTCAACTTCAGCACGGGGGACCCGGATCACCGGATGGCTGCCGCCGTCCGCGTGCAAACGGAGGCCCAGATCGAGATCGAGGCGGCCGATGACTTCATCCTCGACCGCGAGACGCTGATCTGGCACGCCAACTTCACCGGGCTGCTGCCGCCCGACGTGCCGCTGTCCGACGTCCAGGACGTCGTGATCGAAATTTACCGGATCTTCCCCCGAGACTCGGATCCCGAGCGGGAGATCCATGTGCCGACTCGAACCAACTCGCCGTCGGACAATGCCTTCGATGAACGGGAGAGCTTCGAGGGCGAGCTGTTCTTCGAGGTCACACTCATCGATCCGGACTCCGGCGCCGCCAACTCCGTGGTGGATGGCATCTTCCCGTCGCCGGACCAGACCACGGGGGGAGAGGGCCCGGTGGCGGGACAGGAAGTCCGGATCGATGTCTTCTTCCGCTTCCCGTTCAACCTGCCCGCCGACCACTACTTCTTCGTCCCGCAAGTGGGGCTAGCGAGCGGCGGCACCTTCCTTTGGCTATCGGCGCCGCACCCGCAGTTTACGGGGGACTTGCAGATGTGGATCCGCAATAGCAACCTTGACCCGGATTGGCTCCGGGTCGGCACCGACATCGTGGGGGGCACCCCTGCGCCGACCTTCAACGGCAGCTTCACCCTCGAGGGTCAAACCATTCCGTAGCGTTTGGGGAGCACTCGAACAGGACCCTACTCGGCGGGGCGCCACGGCGTTCACCACCGCGCGCCGCCCCGCCGCGCTGGACATGCGTCCGACACAAGAGAGGACGCAGAGTGACAGTTTACGCATCCTCAGCGCTCTCATAGAATTGTGGAAAATACCCTTCCTGGTTGTGGACACTCTCTCAAGGGCAGTCTTCGGGTGTGGACAGTTTGGGACCTCGACGCCGAATTTCGGCTCGCCATAAGTGGTTGCCACCAGCTGACTTAAAGGCGCCAAAATCTCGTTAGCAGCTGCATTTGAGCTGTCCGGATTTGTTCACTACCCTGTATATTGCCTTTGAGAAAGTGTCCGACTCTGGTGTGTAGTTTATCCGTAACGGCTCCCTATATCCGTCGCTCGCCGACGACGCGCACGCCATCGCCCTCGAGTCGGCGGAACACGCAGCTGGCGTAGCGTTCGTGGTAAGCGGCTCCCGCCGCCGAGCGCGCGGATTTCTTTTCGCGTCACCCCTGGCTTTTCTTGATCATTGGCAAAGAACTGGTCCAACAAGCGGGAATCCGGATTGGGCACATTGCAAGTGCCGTTGGCGATGGCTTGAGCGCATCGTGGAGGCGATTGCCAAGCGGCGAGGGTGGCACAAGGTAGGGGGTAACCGCGGCGGGCACCAACGCCCCCAAAAGTGCTCGGAGCCGCTTGTCCATTTGGGCAAATCGTTCCGAACGCTTCGGTAATCGTCGGCCGAATTACTGCACGAGCTGAATGTTGCGGACCGGGGTCGCCTGGCCGTTATAATTGACGGTAAAGTTCCCGGTCCCGGTGACCGCCAACTGCCAGGCG
>Ga0306920_100001645_pt1 | contig 27813 bp, 25 predicted proteins | sample flu12Cox44000170_FD_204666 | JGI IMG/M metagenome (GOLD analysis project Ga0306920, IMG submission 204666) | Lab enrichment of tropical soil microbial communities from Luquillo Experimental Forest, Puerto Rico - flux4day.12C.oxic.44.000.170 (v2)... | ecosystem: Environmental > Terrestrial >... | reverse complement strand
GGACGAAATCTCCCAGCGTGGGGATCTTGCCGAACCAGCCGGCGCAGTCATGCAGCGCGTCCTGCGGGCTCATTGCGCGGGTATCGGACAATCGAAGTGCTCGAGCTCGCGCAGCCGGAAGGGGTTGGCTCCGCTGTCGCTCTGCACTTCGAAGCTGGCGTGGCGGCCGCCGACGTCGAAGGTGACGCGGAATCGCCCGGGCGATCCGCCTTCCTGTACGGCAGCGTGATCCATCAGCCGAAACAGTGCCCAGGGGCCATTGTATTCGACCGGATCACCCTCGGGAGTCGGCGTCACGTCGACCCGCGCGCTGCCGTGCGCGCCCGGCCACTTGATGGTGGTCGGAACCGGCGGCCCGTGGGCATAGCGCACCATCTGTCCGTCGATCTCGAGCTGAAAGTTGTCGATCGTCTCATCCATGTCGAGTGCGCGGAAGGTGAGCTGGATCGCCGGCTCGGTGCCACCGCGCGGGAAGAACACCTCGCGGATGCGTGCGGCGGAACGAAAGCGCTCGAGCTCCTGGGCATCGGGAGCCGGGCCCGAGCCGCGCGGCTGCCACACCTCGGAGGAGGTATCCACGTGAGGTGCGAGCCATTGCGCGAACACCTCGTCAAAGGCTCCCTTGGGTGCAAACATTCGCGAGAAATCAGCGAGCGATGCATCGCGCGCAGCGCTGCGCACGAAAGGAAACTGCCCGGCCACGAGGCGAATACAACCCACACCGAGCCTGGCAGCGATCTGCCGCGACAGCATCGCCGGCGAAGCCGCGGCCGCCACCGGGGCGCTCGCCCGGAGCGCTGCGAGCGCGAGCAACATCGAGTGGACCGGCTCGGGAGCGCGCCCCGCCTCGGCGAGGACGCCGGCCAGCCGCTCGTGCGACGTCGCGCTCGGGGCGGCGGACGTCGTGGCGGTGGCGAGACTCGTGCGCAGCGTCGCGAGTTCGCGAAAGGACTGCAGCACGGCATCGAGCGGCGCGCCGCCACTGGCGTCGCGCGCGAGCAGGCCATGCAGTGCCAGGAATCGCGGTGCCAGGGGGTCAGTCGGCGCAATCGGGCCGCTGGAACCCTCCGCGAGGTGGCGTGGTGTCTCGCGCACGATGGCCTCGAGCAGCAGCGCGAGCGGGCCGCCCGCCGTGCCGAGAGCCCGCGCCTGTTGCGCGGCTTCCGCGTTGCTCGCGGCGCTCTTCAGGCGAAGATCGTCGAGGAGCTCGCCCCAGGCGCGCGCATAGCTCGCTTGGTACGAGGCCAGGAATTCCGCGGTCGCGCTGGGAGCGGTGGCGGGCGCCGTGCCGAGCACCCACAGGCTCTCGGCGGCGAGCTGTGTCGCAATCGCCGGAGCCTCCTTGAGCACCACGTCGCGGTAGGCCTCGATCGTGTAGCGTCCAGGCACGGCTCGGGGCGCCGACCTGCCGTCGGCGCCCACAAACAGCGCCGCCGCGGCCGCCCCGAGCGACGCCACCGTGAAATCCGCCGGACTCGTGGCAGCCAGGCGGACCGCGGCGCGCAGCGCGATGCGCTCTGCCGGCGACTGTGCGGCGAGGCGGCTACGCACCGAGTCGACCAGGGCCGGCTCGACGCTAACACCCGACCCCACCGCGCCCGCGTTGATCAACGCATCGAGATGTCCGGCGAGCCCGGCGCGCTCGGTGGGACTCAAGGGGGGCGAGAGCGACGTATCCCAATAGGAGAGCACGAACACCTTGAATCCGGCGGCGTCGAAATGGCTCGGGTCCCGCAGCATCGTGTAGGCCTTGAGCGCCTCGTACTGGACATTCGCGTCCGCGCCGGCACGCAGCGAGGCGTCAATGGCTCTGCCGATGCGCGCCTGAAACGATCCGAGCAGGATGCGGTCGTAGGCCGCGTGCGCCCCGGCGGAGAGTTTGCGGAGCGAGCGGCTGCCGACGTCCAGCAGCTCCGCTGTGCGCCGCGCCGGCACGGCGCGGGCAAGCCCGCCGGCGGCATCGAGCGCGGGTAGCAGCGCGCGGGGGTCGGCACCCGCACGTGTCGGCATGGCATCGACGATGGCGCGCACCTGCGCCACCTCGGCATCGAGCCGCGCCATGTCCGCGCGGCTTCGCAGATAGCCACTCACCCACCAGGTGGCGAGGGCGACAGCGGCGAGCTGCATCGTCACGACGGAGGCGAGTCGCAGCCGCCGCTGCCAGCGCTGGCGCAGCGGACGGCCGCTCAGCTCGGCTTCGACCAGCACTACCTCGTTGAGCAGCCGGGACAGGAAGAAGCTTTTGCCGCTGCCTTGATTGGGTGGCAGGATCTGCTGCTCGAGACCGAGCTCGCGGCCAAACGCCGACAGCACGCGATCGATTGGCGTGCCTTGTTGGGTTGCGCTGGTCAGGTATACGCCCCGCAGCCACACGCCATCACCAGCGGCGAGCGCCGACGGCCCGCGCAGGCCCCGCACCATCGCCTCGAGTGGCTCGATGAGCGCGCGAACCTGATGCGGCAGCGCAAAGATCCGTCCGCGTCGTTGCGTATCGCGCTCGGCGAGCAGTCGCCCGGACAGCCCGTCTGCCAGTCGATTAACCAGGGCATCGAACGCCCGGTCAAATTCGCGCGCGGCGCGGTCCGAGTCCGTCGCGGGCAAGTCGAAAGTGACGCCCCACACCTGATCGCGATCCTTGCGATCGAGCGTGCCGAACCAATCGACGAAGCCCGGGAGCAGATCGCACTTCGTCAGTATCAGGTAGACGGGGAGAGGGACGCGCAGTGCCCGCTGCAACTCAACGAGCCGCGCGCGCAGGACGCGCGCGTGTGCGGCGACCCCTTCGGTAGACGGCTCGAGCACGTCGCCCACCGAGACCGCGACCAGGACGCCGTTGAGCGGGCGCTTCGGCCGCGACGTTCGCAGGAGCTCCAGGAAAGCTCCCCACGCTTGGGCGTCTGCGACGCGGTCGCTGTCCTGGGTGGTGTAGCGTCCCGCGGTATCGATGAGCACCGCGCGGTCCGTGAACCACCAATCGCAGTTGCGCGTGCCGCCAACCCCACGCACCGCACCACGACCGAGCTTCGTGGCGAGCGGAAAGCTCAGCCCCGAATTGAGCAGCGCTGTGGTCTTGCCCGCTCCAGGCGCGCCGATGATCGCGTACCACGGCATTTGGTACAGCCAGGAGCGCCCGAATTTCCACGACAGGGATGACCAGTACCCGCCGCGCGCGCCAAAGCGCTGCTGCCGCAGCTCCGCGAGCGCGCTCGCGAAGCGCTCACGTAACTGCGCGGCCTGCTCAGGTGCACCGACCTCGGCGGCCGGCGTCAGCGCGGCCACCACGCGCTCGTTGGTGCGCCGCGCCCGCGCGCTTTGCCACAGCTTCTGCGTCAGGTACTGAAGCGTGAAGACGGCCACCACCAGGAGGCGCACCTGCGCTGAAGCGAGCGGCGCCTGCCCGCCCACCACCAGGAGCGGTCCGGCGAACCATACCAACACAGCCAGTGCTGCCAGCCCGACTGCGGCGAACATCCAGGGCTTCAGCATCAGCGCCCCGCCAGCAGCACAATCTCGATGCGGCCGTCGCCCCCGCTACCCGCCGCGGCGCCGGCCGGCGGCGGCTCGATGCTCCCACGACCGTCGTAGCTCATGCGCGACGCGTCGATGCCGAGCCCACGTAACGCATCCTCCACGGCCCGCGCGCGGTCGACAGAGAGGTCCCAGTCGGAGGGGTAGCGCGCCGAGCGCGCCGCGCCGCCATCGGTGTGACCGATGATCTGAATGCGTCCCGGCGTGCGCGCGAGGACCGCGGCCACTTCACGCAGCAGCTCGGTGCCGACCGGCTGCAGCGTCGCGCCGCCGGCGACGAACAGCTCTGCCCCCGGTAGCAGGATCACGCTGCGATCGATTTCGTCGCGCACCGCTGCGTTGCGTGCCGCCAGCGGCTCGGCGAGCGAGCCGGCGAGGCGCGGTTGCGGCGCGGGCAGTGGGTGGATCGTCTGCACGGCGGGATCGCTCAGCGCGGCGATGCGGGCGTACAGCCGGTCAGACTTCGCTGCGAGCGACAGCTCCAGCGCAAAAAACAGCACCGCGAGAAACGCGGCGACCACGGCGCTCGAGGCCCACAGCGGTAACCAGCCGGCGAGTGCGCTGCCGGCCTCCACGGCAGGCTGCCACTGCGGGGAGAGCTCGTGAGCTAGGTCCGCAGCCGCCGGCGAATATTGCGCCGTGAGCTCGCTGCGCAGCTGCTCGACCCGGGCGTCGGGGCTGCGGCTTGCGTTCTCGAACCCGAGCGCGAGGGCGACGCCGATCAGCTCGCGCATCGGCGCATCGGAGGAGGCGCGGCGCGCCACATCGAGCAGCCGCTCCGCAGACCCCTGCGGCGCACGCCGCACGCCGCCCGGCGCGGTCGTGGCGCCGAGGTTCTGCCAGCCGGCGTCGGCGCCCCAGGGCATCGAAGCCAGCACGTCGTCGATGAGCGCGGCCAGCACCTCCGTCGCCTGGCCGATACGCTCGGGCTTGATGCCCTCACGGCGAGCACGTGCCTGAAAGTCGCGCAGCATTGCGGCGAGTTTGCCGTGCAGCTCTGCCAGGTCTGACACGAAGACCGTGGCGCGCAACTGCGGGATGAGCGCGAGCAGTCCATCCGCCGCCCACAGCAGCCGTCCGCCGCGCCGCGGCGCCAGCCCGCCCATCGTGTCTGGCCGCTGGTTCGCAATTCCCCGCGGGGTCGGCGCGGCCATGGAGCGGCGGGACCCTACGGCTGGCCGTGATCGACCGGCATGAGGCGGATCGTGTTCCGATCCAGGTCGACCAGAAGGAAATTACGCTGGCCCGTCTTGAGCGGCACTGTCAGATGCCAGACCGCCTGCGGCATGTCGCGGAAGGCCGCCGCGACCCCGAGGGCCTGCACCCCGGGCTGGAGGTCGCGGTTGTGTTGCTGGATGTCGCCCGGGCGCAGCACGAACTCCTCCTGCGAGAGCAGGTCGGTTTTGAGGGCATCGCCGGGATGCTCGAACAGCGCTGTGTAGTCGGCCGCTTCGAAGGCCGCGGCCGCACCGAGCTCGAAGATCCGCACGACTACGGGCGATGGCCTGCCCTGCGTGTTGAGGTTGAGCGTGGGACCCCCGACCACCGTCAGCTCCACCGGTGTGGTCCCTCCCGCAGCGACCGCCTGCGCCAACGCAAGGCGCACGGCGAGCGCAAGCATCGCGGCCACCCACGCGAGAGAGCGAGCGCCCGCAGGAGCGAGGTGCAGCGCTCGCGCCATCTCAGGATGCACGGGACTGTCCCCTGTTCGTGCCGATCCAGCAGGCGATTGCCGAGAAATTGTCCTGCCGGGGGTCGGCACGCTCGAGCGTCAGATCCCTCATCGCATCGAGCCACTCTCCAGGGGAGGACGCCTGCGCGAGCAGCGTGGAGATCGTCTGTGGATCGAGAGCGCCCCACCAGCCGTCGCTGCAGAGAAGAAACGCGTCCGCGCGCTCGAGCTCAACGCGTTCCGAGACGTGCGGTGCGGCTTCCTCGGCGGAACCGAGTGCCGCCAGGAGCACTCCGCGGTTCGGCATCGTCTGCATGCGTGCCGCGTCGACGAGTCCCGTATCGAGCACCCATTGCAGCAGACTGTCGTCGCGCGTCATCGCGTTCAGCCGTCCGGCGCGCCACTGATATAGCCGCGAGTCCCCCACGTGGCCCCAGAGGGCGAGCCCCCTTGAAGTGTCGATGACGAGCACCACGACGGTGGCATGCATGGGGGTGGCACCCGCGCTCACCGGGCGCTCGCGCTGTCCCGCCAACACGGCGTCGTGCGCATCGAGCAGCAGCTCCGAGAGGTCGCGCCCGTCGACAGGCGGGCGGCTGCGGAACCCGGCGATTACGCGCGCGACCACCAGCTGTGCGGCGCGCGCGCCGTCGTCGTGACCACCGGCGCCATCGGAGAGCGCCAGACACCAGTAACCGCCGTAATGCTCGACAGCCAGGCGGTCCTCGTTGCGCGAGCGTGCGCCGATGCACGAGCGCTGCGCGACCTGTACGGCGAAGCGCTTCATCGCGCGCCTTCGCCCGTACCTGGGCGCGAGGGCGAGGGCGCCGCGTGCGCCGCATCGAGACTTCGTACCTGCGCCTCGTAGGCCTCGCGGAAGGCCTCGCCGAAGAAGCGCTGGAAATCCTCGTGGGCCTCCTCACGCAGCGAGCGGTAGTGCTCGAGGTACACCTCCCACAACCGCGCCCGGCGGTGCCCCGGACGCAGGGAATCGAGCACGGAGCGCGAGGTGAGGTGCCCTTCGAGTTTCGCGGGATCGAAGCGGTCCAGCACTGCCTCCAGCGCCGCGCGAATGCCCGCCATGACGCCGACCTGGTGCGACTGCAGATCGATGAGCGCATCGCGCAGCGCTTCGGGCCCGGCGAGAAAGCCGCGCGCCGGCGGTTGCAGCAGCAGCTGCAGGGCGAGCATCTCGTCGGGAGCAAATTTCAACGGATTGTTGCCGCGCACCTGTATGACCGTCATGTGCGCCTGCATCTCGTCCTTTGCCATCGCGCGCATGGCCACGAGTCGGTGAATCCCGCCGACGGCGGTTCTCATCATGGCGCCGATAGCGGCGAGGAGTTCCGGCGAGGGAGCATTGGCAGGCGGGGACTGAATCCCGGCACCCTCGAGAAAGGCTCGCCACAGTGCCTCCGCGCTCATCGCCGCCTGCGGCGGGAGCGCACTCTGGCGGGGGGCAGCGGCCGCAGCCGCGGCGCTGAGTGGAACTGCGGCGCTTGCCAGTGAGGCGGCGTCCGCGACAGCTGCCGGCGGCAACACCGCGGGGCGCGCGGCTGGGGGCGTGGTTTCGTGACGAGTGATCACGGTGCGCCCGCGCAGGATGGTCGCACTGGTCTCGTCGTTCTCATAGGCGGCCTGGAGCGTATAGCCCCCGATCCGCAGCTCATCGCCACCGCGCAGCATGACGCGCATGCCGGTGCTCAGCGGCCGCCCGTTGTGCAAGATGGGGCCCGCGGCACTGACGTTCTCGATCCAGTACGCTTCGTCGAGGTGCAGGATCTGCGCCTGGACGCGCGAGATCATCCGCTCAGGATCGGGCAGCGTGAACGTGGCCTGGTCCGAACGTCCGAGCGTACCGCCGCGCTCGTCGAAGCGTCCGATGAGCGGCTGACTCATCGGCTCCTCGTTGAGTGCAATGCCCTGCAACACCAGGGTCATAGATCAATACTCGCTACTCTGTTGAGGCCGTCCCGGGAATCGGCACAGCCGCTGCATGTAATGTAGTTGACCGTGGCGACGCCCTGCTGAGCAAATCACTAAAGTCATATTGACCCTCTACGCCTTCGCGCTCTCCAATGGTGCGATGCCGCAACGCGCCTCACCGCCGCAGATGCTTGACGAGCCGCACCAGCACACGCGGCTGCAACGGCTTGTGCAGGATCACTAGCCCGCTCTCGTGCGCGAGCTGGAGCAGCTCGGGTGAGGTGTCGCCGGTAACCAGCACGGCGGGTGTCGCCTCGCCGGCCACGGCGCGCACTGCGTGTACCGCCTCGACGCCGTTCTCCTGGCCGCGCAGCCGCCAGTCCGAGAGGATCAGGTCGATGCGCCCGCGCACTTGCGAGGCGAGCGCCACGGCCTCGGCGATGGTGCCGGCGGCAAGCACATCGACGTGCAGCGGCCGCAACAGCTCGCGCGTGGCGTCGCGGATGGCGCGCTCATCGTCGATCAGCAGCACCGTGACGGCGCCAAGCTTGCGTGGCGGCAGCGTGTCGGCTTCGGTCGCCGGCTTGTCGACCGCGCTCGCCTGCCCGGCCGGTACCACCACGCGAAACACGCTACCGCGGCCGACACTCGAGTGCAGCTCGAGCGAATGCCCGAGCAGATTGCACAGCCGCTGCACGATGGCGAGGCCCATCCCCAGTCCGCGCCCGCGATCGCGCTCGGGATTGTCGATCTGATAGAACTCGCGGAAGATCATCTCGCGCTTGTCCTCCGGAATGCCGACGCCGGTGTCCCAGACCTCGAGTGCGACGCCCCGGGGGTGGCGCCGCGCCGCGACCAGCACCCCGCCCGCCCGTGTGTAGCGCAGGGCGTTCTGCACGAGGTTGGCGAGCACACGCTCGAGCAGCAGGGGATCGCTCCGCACGATGCGTCGCGTCGCGCGAAAGCGCAGCGCCAGGCCGCGTGTCTCGGCATCGCCGCCGAACTGCTGGTAGAGGCGGCGGAACACATCGCGGATCGGAAAGGTCTGCGGGGCGGCCTGGACGACCCCGGCGTCGAGCCGCGAGATGTCGAGCATCGCGCCGAAGGACCCCTCGAGCGCCTCGATCGCGTTCATCATGTTGCGCACCAGCGGCCGCTGCGGGGTGTCGTGCAGATCTTGCGCGAGCGCGCCGCAGAACATGCCGAGCGCGTGCAGCGGCTGGCGCAGGTCGTGGGCGGCAGAGGCGATGAAGCGGGTCTTCTCCTGGTTGGCACGCGCCGCCACCTCGATCTGCGAGCGCAGCTGCTGCACCAGGTCCTCGTTGTTGAAGCGCACGGCCAGCAGCAGCGCCAGCGAATCGTTCTGATTGAGCGTCAGACGCAACAGCACCATGAGGAATGCGGCCGCGAGCGAGGCGAGCAGCAGCGAGTTGGCCGAGACCGGCCAGACGCCAAGCGATGGTCCCACTGTCAGCATCAGGAGCAGCGGCACGAGCGCCGGCAGCAGCGAGAGATATAGTGCCGGGCGCGAGGCGGCCACCAGCGGCGCCGACAGTCCCGCGGCGGCGAGCAGAATGGCGGTGAGCAGCGTATCGGCGGTCGGATTGCCGAGAATGAAGAGCGGCGCCCCTAACCCCCAGGCGATGGAGGTGACGAACACGAGGGCGAGCCAGCGCTGGGAATGCGGCAGAGCGCCGGGCCGGGCTTTGCCGAAGAGGCGCGGCTGAAACCACAGCAGTCGCGCGCCGGCGAGTAGCACGCAGGTAAGGCACCATAGCCACGCCGCGCGCGCGATCGGCTGCTGCCCGACTACCGAGGCCACGAACAGCGCGCCGAGGATCGTGGTGACCGCGGCCCAGCGATCGCCGCCGAGCGCAGTGCGGTAGAGTGCTTCGGCGACGCGCGGGTCGGCACGCGCCGCACGGGCGTCCGGGATCTTGCTGCCTGGAAGGACGCCGACCGTGGCGTTCATCGCTTACTGCCGAGCCCGCGCACGTACGCTGCGGACAACGGCGCCGCACTCAATGGAACAGGCTGATCAGGTGCGACCGCGAGTCCACATCGAGCGCCAGCAGAATCGCCGACACGTAGTTCTTCACGGTGCCTAGCGACAACTCGGTCGCCTTGCTGATTTCCTGATTGCTGCAGCCCTCGAGGATGAGCTCGAGGATCTGCAGATGTCGCGGCCCGAGCTCGGCGACGCGGTCGTAGTGCGAGCTGCCGGCGAGCTTGGGGAAACGCTCGGAGATCGTCGCCGCCGGGGTTGCCGCCTGCGGTGGGCGCAGTAGCGACTTCAGCGCCTGCCTGAGCCGCTCGGGTGTCCAGGACTTCAACAGATACCCGACCGCGCCCATCGCCTGCGCCTGGCGGACGACGAATTCGTCCTGTGTGCCAGTGAGCATGGCGAAGGGAACGTTGGGGCACTGCTCGCGCAGCGTGCGCAACCCCTGCAGACCCTTGGCGTCGGGCAGGTTCAGGTCGAGCAACACCAGGTCGAAAGGGCCGCGCTCGCGGCAGGCGGTGCGCGCCTCATCGAGCGAGCGGCAGGGGGTGATGTCGCAATGCACCTCATCGAGGGACTCGAGCAGCACGCTCGTGCCGAAGCGCACCAGATCGTGATCGTCGACCAGGAGGACCTTCTTGTCGGTGTCCATGGGCACTTCCCTCATGCCTGTCGGTCGAGGCTAGCGCCGCGACTGCGATCGTGTCCAGCTTTGTCCACGGCGCCCCCCGCACTCAGTCGTTCGGCTTCCAGGCCGGGCTCTGCATCTGCACCGTGGCGTAACTGACCAGCGGCACCCGTCCCTTGCTGTAGAAGTCCGTGCAGTCGCTGCTGTCGGCCGCGGGGGACTGCGTAGTGCCGAAGGCGACGATGCCGGTGCTGACGCCGCACATGACGGCATTGAGCACCGACTTCATCAGCGGCACTTTGAGCTCGTAGCCGTAGGTAACCTTGATCCGCAGTGCGTTGGCATCCTGAATGGACAGACCGGAGCTCGCTCCGGTGACGGTGTGCGAGCGAAACTCGAGGTTATCGTTGGGAATATAGGTGTGGTCGCCGGATGCTTTGCTGGTGATGCCGAAGTCATCGAAGGCCGCCGCGGTCGGATTGATCACTTCGAGCTTGAGGAAGCAGTGTACCAGGGGGATGCAGATGGTGTCGGTCGTGGCGCTGACCAGTGCCGCGGTGAGTCGTGTCAGGTCGGTGGTGTTGCCCGAGTCCTGATAGAAGGGGACCAGCGCGCGCACCATCACGGAGGTCATTTTGTCGACCTGAGCGTTCTGCACGGCGCCGGCGCGCGCCGCGAGGAAGGCGCCCTCGTTGACGACCTGCTTCGCCGTGTACATCAGGCCCACCTGGATGATGCCGAGCACGAACAGCAGCGCAAAGGGAGTGACGATCGCGAACTCGACCATCGTCACGCCTGCCTGACGGCGCAGACTCGCACGCCGCGCGGCGTGCCGGGAAATAACTCGGGTAGGCTGGCTCATGCTCGTTCCTTTCATGATGGGCGCGCTGCCGCTCAGTGGCCTGCAGCGCTGCCAGGTGGCGCCGCCGCGCGGCCGGCAGGCGCATCCAGCAGCGCCTTGATCTGATGCTGCAGCGCCTGTGCCTGCAGGTACTCGGGGGAATTCTCCGGCAGCCGCGCGGCCGCGACCTCGAGCGCACTCTGCGCCTGACCGAGGCGCACCAGCGCCATGTTGATGGCGGGAGCGCCCTGGGTTGGGTCGAGCGTGAGCGCGGTTTGAAACGCGCTCGCCGCATCGTCGTAGCCGCCCTCGCGCGTGAGCGCATTGCCGTACTTGAGCCATACGTGCGCATCGCGGGGGTAGGCGCGCGTCAGTTCTCCGAAGGCAGCGGTCGCTTCCTTGAAACGTCCGCTGAGGTAGAGCGCCTCGGCGTGCTGATAGGCACGGCTGCGCTGCACAGAGTCGCCCGCTGCGGCCGGCGCGGTGGCGCCGGACGCGGCCGCCTCCGGCGTGGTGCTGGCGGGGCGCGTAGCGGAGCTCGCGCAGCCAGCGAGTGCAAGACACGCGGCGAGGGCCACGAGCCAGTGAGCCATGCGTGCGGTGTGAGTTGCCGCGGCCTGCCATGTCAGCTTCATGTGTCTACTCCTCTTTGCATCTGATCGCGGGCGCGCGCTGCAGGCCCGCATGTACGCAACACTTTGGTGAAGCCTACTGCGACAGTGGCGCCGCGCCGATAGGACTTTAGTCAATAGGCAAGCACGGCGGATTCCAGGACGATCCGCAACGACGATCTGAGGCGCGGTCCGCCGCGCTGATCGAACTAACCCAACCATCGAAAGGATATGACCATGAACCGCATCAGACTCAGCAAGCGCTTCGCTGCCCGCAAGAGCCAGCTCGGCCAGGGCATGACCGAGTACATCATCATCGTCGCCCTGGTGGCCATCGGTGCCATCGGCGTCTACAGCGCCTTCGGGCACACGGTGCAAGACCAGATGACGGCCATCACCAACGGCCTCGCCGGCAACGGCGGCGCTGCCAACACCGCCGACCAGGCGGCGAATACGGAAGCGCAGACGGCGACGACCGATTCCAATCAGAAGCTCGGCCTCGATACCTTCACCAAGAACGTCAAGGACCAGTAAGCGAATCTCTCCGCATCCCCCGCTTTACGGCGGCCCCCGGGCCGCCGTTTTTTTTTTCTCGCCACAACATCCGCAGAGCGCGCCCGCCGCACGTGCCGACAGGACTTTGGTCACTAGGCAAGCGTGGCAGGCTCGCCGAGCATCGCTGCCCATGCGGTGACCCCGATCCGCGCAGGAGCATGGATATGAACTCGCAGCATCTCTTTCCGGTTCGTCGGCGGCAGCGCGGTCAGGCGGTCGTATGGTTCCTCGCGACCATCGCCGCGTGCTGCTGCGTGTTCGCGCTGGTCTACAACGTCGGCCAGGTGGCGAACCAGAAGGAAGCGACCGTCAACGCCGCAGACGCCGCCGCGCTCAGCGGCGCGCTGGTCGAGGCGCGCATGCTCAACTTCGAGGCTTACACCAACCGCGCGATGATCGCCAACGAGGTGACCATCGCGCAGCTGCTCAGCTTTGATTCCTGGGTGCAGTACGACTACGAGATCGCGCAATGGATCGCCACCGAGACGGAAGTCATCCCGTACCTCGACGACGTCACCTCGGCGGTCTCCGAAGCCGCGATGGCGGCCCACGAGGTGGTGAACGGCGTCGTCGCGGTTGCGATTCCCGCCATCGAGGTAGTCAACAGCACGCTGTGGGTCGCACGCGAGGCGGCCAATTACACTGGCGCTTTCGCCGCGAACGACGTCGCCGGGCAGATCGCCAACGCCAACGAGACCACCTTCGGCAACCGCTACGACGAGCAGCCGCAGCAGGTGAGCAGCTTCGCCGCGGCGCTGGTGGGGTTCAACGAATACAACTGGTACTCCTTCACCGCCCCCTACAGCGCCGACCAGGGCGGCGGCGGCAACCAGGGCGGCGGCAACCAGGGCGGCGGTGACCCACGCGCTACCGCCAAGACCGTGATACTCAACTCGCGCGATCCGTTCTCGACCAACCGCGGCGGCGGGACGCTGGTCGACTCCATCAATTTCTTTCTCGGGTTGCTCACCTTGGGAACGGTGGGGCTGGAAAAGACTTCAGGCACGGCCACGCTGCAGAACTACGACCACTGGGCCGCACAGGACTCGATCGACCTGACATTGTTCGGCGGCATAAGCCCGTTCGATGTACCGATCGGCTACGGGCGCGCGGACGCCGACGCCAACGGCAAGGTCGGCACGGACCTGTGCAACATCAAGCCCACCACCACCAACTGCACGCTGGCGGTGAAGAACGCGGACAACTTCGACTGGAATGGGACGGAGCCGAACAACAACGGCATTCCCAACATACGTGATCTAAAGCAGGGGCTGGCAAACACCGATCCATGCTCCACAAACAACGGCAGCGACAGCCCCTCGCTGAGTTTCATCACCGCCGTGCAGAAGGCCGGCAAGGCCACCGAGACGACGCAACGCCTCGGCATGAACACGGTCGACGTGGCCGGCCCGCAGGGCTCGCCACAGCTGAGCGACAAGCTGCAGAACAACGACAACCTGACGTCGATCTCGGCCGCCTGCACCTTCTTCCTGCGCCCGGACCTCAACGCCAAGGATAAGACCCAGGGGAGCCTCGCCCGCGCGGATGGTGTGCACGAGTACGCGAGCCTCTACAACCCCTACTGGCAGGCGCGCCTCACCAAGCCCGGCGCGGAGTGGACCACGCTGCTCTACGCGCTTATTGGCCAGCCGGGCCTGAACGTGGCCACGCCGTAAGCGCGGCGACGGCAAGCGAACCGCTCACCCACACGAGGAGATCGCACACCATGCGCGCCACCACGATGCGAGCCCAGCACGGGCAGGCCATGAGTGAATTCATCATCGCCACGGCTTTCCTGTTCTTGCCGCTCTTCATGGGCGTCATCTACATCGGCAAGTACGGCGACATCAAGCACCAGGCGATACAGGCGAGCCGTTACGCCGCCATGGAGCGCGCGCTCGATCCCCAGGATCACGAGAGTGACGGGGTGATCGGCAACGAGACCGTAGCGCGCTTCTTCCGCGACAACGGCAAGCATCCAATCGGTCTCAACGACCAGGCGACCGGCTCGACCGCCGGGGACGAGAATCCCGCATGGGGACAACTGACCGGCGCGCCGATGCTCGCCCAGTACGGCGACGTGTCGGTCAAGCTCTCCTCGAAGTCCATCGACAGCACCCTGCTCACGCCGGTGGATCTTTCGACCAAGCAGTTCAATGGGCTCAATACGGGCTACGGTGTCGAGGCGGATGTCGAAGTCCCGCTCGTCAACATCGCCCACTTCGCACCGCTCGCCAACATCAACCTCAAGATCGGCGCAACCACCGTCATCGCCGGCGACCCCTGGAACGGCGGTGGCGCAGCCGATGTCGGCAACCACTTCACTGGACTGTCGGTGCCCGGCCGGCTCATCAACGTGCTGGACCAGATCCCTGGGATCAACACGCTGTTCCAGCTGCTCGCCGACACGCCCGCACCACAATTCGGCTGCGTCAAACCGGACGTGGTCCCGGACGCCGCTGCCAAGGGTGCGAAGTACGACCCACAGGACGACCCGACCAATCCCAGTAGCCCGAACGACAAGTGCGATTGACGCAAGGATTCAACGCCATGAGCCTGCATGTCCGCCTCGACTCCGCCGCGCGCGCGCGCGGTTCCGCGCCTGCCTTCGTGCGCTTCGGCCGTCACCTCCTCGAGGTGGCGGTGCTGACCGCGCTGCTGCTGCTGTCGATTGCCCCGCGTGCGTGGGCGGTCGAGCCCTGGCCGGCACTGCCGCTGCCGCCGAAGGCCGAGGTGCAGTGGGTGGCGCAGAGCATGCGTGTGAACGGCGTGCCCACCCGGGTGCTGCAGTTCCAGTCGCGCGCGAGCCGCGCCGAGGTCGCAAACTATTATCGTTCCTACTGGACCGGCGGCTATCCACGTAAGGCTTCGGTCCACCTGTCCGCCGATGCCACCATCGTTGGCCAGATGCACGGTCCCTATCTGATGACGCTGAAGGTCGAGGACGCCGACCAGGGAGGCAGCCGGGGCCTGATCTCGGTGGCCCAGGTGATCGGCTCGCGAGTTGATCGGGACCCGGGTGCGCTGCCCCTCATGAGCGGCGCCCATGTGCTGCAGGTCGTTGAGTCCGACGACCCGGGCAAGCACAGCCGTCAGGTCGTCGTGATCACGCCGCAGCCGCCTTCCTCGGTGAGGAACTTCTACGAGGCTTCTTTCGACAACGCCGGCTGGCAAGTGCTTCACGGAACCGACACCGCGGATGTTCCTCACCGCGCCACGGTGCCCGCAGGCGCGTTTGTAGTATTTGCCCGCGAGGGTGCGGAAATGCAGCTTAGCATCGTCGCGACGCCGCAAGGACGCGGGTCCATCGTGTTGGCGAACCTCGTGACCAAAGACACTGGGGCGGCGGAAGAGTGACGGGCACAGTCTCCCCAGCAACCATCGCCGTATGAGCCCCATGAGCCGCCCGCTGAAAAACCTACGCCCCGTCTGCCGCCAGAGCGGCCAGTCGATGATCGAATACACCATCATCGCGGCGGGGCTCGCGCTGCTGCTCTTTGCTGCGACGCCGGTCGGACAGCAGCTCGCTGAGGCCGTCCGTACCTTCTACGCCGATCTGACGCTGTTCCTTTCGCTTCCCTGAGGAGAGAACGATGAAACTGGCACTGAAGCTCCCGCGGCTCAATCGGAACTGGCTGATGCTGGCCGGCGCGATCGCACTCGGCGTCGTGGCAATGGGCCTGAGCCACAAGCTGCTCACCGATCGCGTGGCGCAGATCGACGCCGCGGCACGCAACGCTCACAAGATGGTCACGGTCGTCGTGGCCAAACAGGACCTGCCGCGCGGCGCTCACATCGATCCAAGGCTCTTCGCCGTACGCGAGATGCCGGTCGAATACGTGCACGCCTCCGCCATCGATCCCAAGCACTTTGGCCACTACGTCGGCCAGAAGCTCGGGAGCGGGCTCAAGCGCGGGGAGGCGCTGCTGGAGATGCACCTCGAATCGACCGTTGCGGTGTTCTCGAACACGCTCGAGAATGGCAATCGCGCCCTCACCACCGAGGTCGATGAGGTCAATTCCATTTCCGGACTGCTGCGACCCTCCGACCACATCGACCTCATGGCCACGGCCCACGCCACGGGCGCGAGCAACACCGAGGAAACCTTCCCCCTGTTGTCGAACGTCGAAGTGCTGGCGACCGGCCAAGTGACGCGCAAGGCCGACGGCACGAACAAGGCCCACACCTATACGACCATCACGCTCTCGGTGAGCCCAGCGGACGCGGAGCGGATCGTGGTGGCGAAGAACGCCGGCAAACTTACCGCGGTGCTGCGCAATCCGGACGACGGTGCGCCCAACCCCATCGACGCCATGAACATCGATGACGTGGTGCCGAAGAAGCCGAGCGCGACGCGGCGCGACGCGCTCGCGGTGCAGTACATCATCGGAGGCCACACTTAGTCCTGCCGACCGCCTTCCGCGGGAGTTGACACCTCGGGACGCCGGCCGCCATGGCCGGCGTCTTTTTTGTGCGCGGCGGACGCTGCCGCGGCGAGGCGCGCATGTGCCTTTAGTCACCTCGGCAGAGGGCGCCGCTGTGTCGTTGGTCACTATGAAAGGCTCGAGTGCACGCGCAGGATCACGCCATCGCACCAGCGCCAACGCCTGAGCGCTGACCCGACAGCGATACGAAAACCGGAGACGACAAATGAATGTGAAGCTGCAGCACCGTCTTATCGCTCTGAGCCTCGGAGTGCGCTTTGCGCTCGGCTGCGCCAACGTCGCTGCGCAGCAGCCGCCCGAGTCGGAGCCTGCGGCTTCTGCCGTGGCGGCGCCAGCCGTCAGCAGCGTATCCAGCCGGCGTGCAGCCGCCGAGTCGGCGGAGAGCGCAAGTTCCGGACGGGTCGTAAATGGCCCCCCGCTCACTCTCTATCACGGCGAGGTGCAGGTGCTCGACCTTCCCAATGTCTCGCGTATCGCAGTCGGCAACGGCGACGTGCTGCGTGCACAAGTGGTTGCTGCCAGCCAGGTCGTGCTGATCGGCGAGGCCGCGGGCACCACCTCACTGCGTGTCTGGACCCGCGCTGGCACCCAGTTCAGCTACGAAGTGGCGGTGCGCAGCTTCGACGTGGCGCAGATCGTGCGCGACGTGCAGGACCTGCTCGCCGGCGAGCCGAACATCTCGGTCAGGCAGGTCGACGGTCATGTGCTCATCGAGGGCGATTACAGCAACGCACGCGCGGCGAGCCGGCTCGAGGCCTTGCAGAAGATCTATCCGCAGATCGTCAGCACCGTGCCCGAGCGCAAGCCCGCGCCTGGGCCGGCGCTGGACAAGATGGTGTACATGGACGTACGCGTGGTGGAGATCGACAAGAAGGTCATGCGGCAGCTCGGCGTGAACTGGGGTCAGGTGACTACCGGGGGGTTCACAGCCGCACTCAACCGCACCGCGGCGACCAAGAACCCTCCGTTGCCCGTGTCGCCCAACGGCGCGCTGTTTGGTATCGCCGCGAATCTGTCGTCCCAGCTGGACGTCACCGAGCAGGCAGGCCAGAGCTGGACGCTCGCCGAGCCGACCGTGAGCTGCAAAAGCGGCGGTGAGGCCAAGTTCACCGTCGGCGGTGAAGTCCCGATACCGGTGGCCAACGGCCCCGGAGTTGTTCAGGTCGTCTACAAGGAGTACGGCGTCATCCTCGAGTTCAAGCCGGTCGCGGACGACATGGGCAACATCAGCTCGAGCATCGTCGCCGAGGTCAGCGAGCCAGACAAGGGACTCTCGAACCTCGCCAACAACGGCCTGGTCGCCTTTACCAAGACCCGCACCGAAACCGAGGTCACGCTCAGAGAGAACCAGACGCTCGTGATCTCGGGGCTGCTGAGCGACATCGGCGGCCGGTCGGCCGCCGGGATTCCCGGCGCCAAGGACCTGCCGGTGCTCGGCCACCTGTTCAAGTCCAACAATTACAACAACCAGCGCACGGAACTGGTGGTCGTCGTGACACCCCATGCGGTAAGCGCTGGCGACCAGCGCAGTGTCGCCGCGGTCCACCGCGCGGACGAGCTGCACAAAGGCGTCGAGCCGACCATCAACTGGACCAACGCCCGGCTGGCGGAGTGAGCAGCCATGTGGACCCTCCATCTGCAGGCCGCGAACGGCCAGCCCGATCCGATGTTCACGGCCGGCAAGGTGAAGATCGGCCGCGACCCCGAGTGTGATCTGGTGCTCTCCGGACGGCGCGTCGGCGCTCGGCACGCCGAGCTGTTCGTCTCCAACGAGCAGGGCTTCCTCCGCGATCTGGGCTGCGGCACGCAGGTCAACGGCAGGTCAGTCAGCACCCACGGTCCGCTCACGGCCAACGACACGATCCAGGTCGGACCGCATTCGTTCACGGCGATCTGGATACCGGACGCACCGCAGGCGGCCGCGTCGGCGTCAGGCGCGTCGGCGTCAGGCGCGTCGGCGTCAGGGACGCCCGCCGCGCCGGCTGTGACGGCGGCCGCGACCGCTCCTGCCCGCAGCGCCGGCGGCGCGTCCGATCTCGCGGTGCCCACGGCGGTGGATGAGTCATTCGTGTGGCGCCGCGCGCTGCACGACCGGCTCCTCGAGGCGTTCGACGTGCGCCGCCTCGATGTACACCGCATGGCGGACGGCGAGCTGCGCAACCGCGCGGAACAGCTGATCGGTGAGCTCATCGGCGGCATGCCCGAGATCCCGCCGGGCATCGATCGTACGGCGCTCATCGTCGCGGTGCGCGATGAGGCGATCGGGCTCGGACTGCTCGAGCCACTGCTTGCCGATCCCTCGATCACGGAAATCATGGTCAACCGCTCCGACGAGGTGTTCATCGAGCGCGCCGGCGTCCTCGAGCGCTACCCGGTGGCATTTACCAGCGAACGTGCGGTCACCGGCATCATCGAGCGCATCGTCGCGCCGATCGGTCGGCGCATCGATGAGAGCTCACCGATGGTCGATGCGCGGCTCAAGGATGGCTCGCGGGTAAATGCCGTGATTCCGCCGCTCGCCCTCAAGGGCCCGAGCATCACCATCCGCAAGTTCTCCAAGCGCAAGCTCGTCGCTGATGACCTGCAACGCTTCGGCTCCGCCAGCCGCCAAATGATCGAATTCATGAAGGTCGCGGTCGAGCACCGCAAGAATGTCGTGATCTCGGGCGGCACCGGCTCGGGCAAGACCACGCTGCTCAACATTCTCTCCAACTTCATCCCGCCCGGCGAGCGCATCGTGACCATCGAGGACGCCGCCGAACTGCAGCTGTATCACCCGAACCTGGTGTCGCTCGAGTCGCGCCCGGCCAACATCGAAGGCAAGGGTCAGATCGCCATCCGCGACCTGGTGCGCAACTCACTGCGCATGCGGCCCGACCGCATCGTGGTAGGAGAGTGCCGTGGCGGCGAGGCGCTCGACATGCTGCAGGCCATGAACACCGGCCATGACGGCTCACTCACCACGGCGCATGCCAACAATCCCCGCGACATGCTGGCACGCCTCGAAACCATGGTGCTCATGGCCGGCCTCGATCTGCCGGTCAGCGCGATCCGCGAGCAGATCGCCTCCGCGATCGACATCGTGGTACAGCAGACGCGTTTCGCCTGCGGCACCCGTAAGGTAACGCACATCTGCGAAGTGACCGGTGTCGAGAGCGGCCGCATCCAGCTGCAGAACATCTTCGAGTTCGTGCAGACCGGCGCAGGCGCCGATGGCAAGACCCAGGGTTACTTCACCGGCTGTGGCTTCGTGCCGGAATTCTACGAGTCGCTGCGGCGCATCGGCGTGCCGCTCGACCTGTCGCTCTTCGACCGCACTGCAGCGGGGGGTGGCGCATGAGCCCGGCCGTGACGAGCGGCGTCATTGCCGTGGCCGCCTTCGCGGGCACCATCCTGTTGTCGCAGACCGCAGCCGCCAGCTTCCGCGCTTATCGGCAGCGCTTCACCGACGACGCGCGGCGCCGCCTCGAGGAAGCCTTCCTCTTTGTCGACCCGAACCGGCTATTCGTGCTCTCGCTCCTCAGCACGGTCGTGGTACCGCCACTGCTGTGGTTTCTGACTGCGAGCCCGATATTGCCGGTGCTCGCTGGCGTCCTTGCGCTGGTACTGCCTCGCATCGCCTTCACCATGATCAGTCGCCGCCGGCGGTTGAAGATCGTGCTGCAGCTGCCGGACGTGCTCCTCATGCTGGCGAGCTCGCTGCGCGCCGGCACGAGTTTGCAGATCGCGATGGACATCACCATCCGTGAGACACCGGCGCCGCTGTCGCAGGAGCTGGGTGTCGTGGTGCGCGAGCAGCGCCTGGGAATGGCGCTCGAAGATGCGCTCGAATCGCTCGCCACACGGCTGAAGCTCGAGGAAGTCGACCTCGTGGTGGCCGCCATGACCATCGCCCGCGACGTTGGCGGCAACCTCGCCGAGACCCTTGATCAGCTCTCTCACACACTGCGCGCCAAGGCGACCATGGAGGGCAAGATCCGCTCGCTCACCAGCCAGGGCAAACTCCAGGGACTGATCGTGGGAATGCTGCCGATCTTTCTCATGCTGGTACTTTCACGCATGCAGCACGATGCGATGCAGCCTCTGTTCCACAGCCTGCTCGGCTACGCCGTGCTCGGCGTCATCGGTTTGCTCGAGATCATCGGCTTCCTGATGATCCGCAAGATCGTTGCGATCGATGTGTAGGCGCACGCCGCTCTTGTAAATCGATGTGTAGGCGCACGCCGCTCTTGTAAAAGGAGGAGAGAAATGTTCGAGCTCGTCATCGGTGCCATGACCGCCGGTGCGGTCGCAATGGGTTTGCTGTCGATGCGGCAGATCGTCTCGGAGGTGCCGCAGGACGACCGCCGCTACATGGACCCGCCGCCGCGCTTCTATCGGCTCACCTGGCCGCTGGTGCGCCTGGTGGCGCACTACTGCAGCTGGGCGGTCACTGAGGCGACCGCTACGCGTATCCAGGTGGCACTCAAGCGCGCCGGTCAGGACTACACGCTCACTCCGGTGCAGTTCTTCGCCGGCAAGCTGGTCGCTGCCGCGATGTTTGCAGCCGTCCTCGGCTGGATCGGCGGAAAGCTCGGAATAGGAAGCCTCGGCGCACTGTCGGGTGGCATCGCCGGGTTCCTGCTGCCGGAAATGTGGCTGCGCGACATGACCAAGGCGCGCAATCTGAAGATTCTCAAGCGCCTGCCGTTCTTCCTCGATATCGTCACGATGGCAGTCGAAGCCGGCATGAATCTCTCTTCAGCCTTCGCCAAGTCGGTGGAGAAGATGCCGCCCGGACCGCTGCTCGCCGAGATCAACCGGCTGTTGCGCGAGATTCGCGCCGGCAAGCCGCGCGCCGATGCGCTGCGCGACATGGCGGCGCGGTTGGATTTCCCGCCCATGAACAGCCTGGTGAGCGCCCTGGTGCAGGGCGAGCTGATGGGCAGCAGCATCGGGCCGATCCTGCGCGCGCAATCCGGGCAGCGTCGCACCGAGCGCTTTCAACGTGCCGAGAAACTCGCGCTCGAGGCTCCCGTGAAAATGCTCGCGCCACTCATCATATGTATCTTCCCCTGCACCTTCATCGTGATCGGATTTCCGATCGCCACGCAGCTGCTGAAGGCGGGGCTATGAAAGGCCGCCGTACGCGCTGTGCGACCCCCGCCGGTGTCCTCGAAGTCGGGGTAGCCGACAGTTTCGTGACCCGCGCGCTGGGCCTGCTCGTCGGCAAGCCGCTCGGTGGAGGCGAGGGACTACTGATCGCCCCGTGCTCGAGCATTCACACCTTTGGCATGCGCTACGCCATCGACGTCGTGTTCGTCGGCCGCGGGGGGTGTGTGTTGCGGGTTTGCGCCGCAGTCCGGGCGGGCCGGATGCGGGTGGCGCGCGGCGCCCGGGGCGTTTTGGAGCTGCGCGCCGGAACGGCGGCCAGTCATGGGCTCGTTACCGGTGTGCAGCTCCCCGACCTCGCGGTGGCGCTCGGCTCGAACGGGTCCTAGTCGAGCGCGGAGACAAAGCGCGCGCGCTCGCCGTCGTTGCTGAGGTAAGCGGTCAGCTCGGCGATGAACTGCTCGCGGGTGGTGCCGGGTCTCGCTGCACGCCTGGCGAGCACCGCAGCGATCGGTCCGACGCTCACTGCGAGCAGCTGCGTGGCACGATTGAGTGGCCGCGCGGTTGGCGCTGCCAGTTTGCTCCGCGCGGCCGGCGCAATCGTTTCCTGGTCGGCGGGGGCTCGCCCCGCCGGAGGCTGCGTCGGCTGCGCAGCAGCCGCCCCCGCCCCCTTGAGGAACTCGTCACGATGGTCGGGGTCGCTGATCTTTCCGGCGAGCCACCGTCTCAGCGACACGATGTCGCTGGTGTTGCTGGCGGCGCGGCGCACCATCACCTTGGCGACCGGACCGATGAAGCGCGCCAGCCATTTCTCAAGACGCGCAAGCTCATCCTTGTCCCAGCCCGCGGCCGCCAGCGTGCCCGTGGAGGGCACCTGACTGGCCGGCTGACTCGAGGGCGGCTGGCCAGCCGGATCTTGCCCGTCGGGCCGTGAAGCGGCGGCCGCGGGCGCGCGTGGGTGGATGATCGTCTCGTCAGAGCCGCCCGGAGCACTGAACTCCCCGTGGGCTTGCTTGAGGGCCTGCAGAAACTGCGCGGCGGACGTGAAGCGTTCCGCCGGAACCCGGGCGAGGGCGCGCAGCACGACGGGGTCGAAGGGCTTGAGCGAGGGTAGCCGCCCGGCAATCGAGGGCGGCGCCGGCGTCTCATAACAGACCTTGAACATCACCTTCTCCGGCGTCCCCGTGAAGGGCAGAGTGCCGGCGAGCAGCTGATACAGCACGACGCCCGCGGCGAACACATCGACGCGGCTGTCGAAGCCTTCTTCGAGATACATCTCCGGGGCGATGAAACCCGGTGTCCCCATGATCGCGCCGACCTGCGTCAGCGCGGACGACTCGATACGCGCAATGCCGAAGTCAGCCACCTTCACCCGGCCATTGCTGAGGAGAAGGATGTTCGCGGGCTTGATGTCGCGGTGCCAGACGCCATGCTCGTGCGCATATTGCAACGCTTCGAGAAGCTGCGAGACGATCTCAACCACCTGTGTGACGCTGAATGCGACCCGCTGCTCGAAGCACTCGCGCAGGCTCCTTCCCTCGACATACTCCATCGCGATATAGGCATGGGTGTCGTCCTCACCGTACTCGTACACTGCGACGATGCCCGGATGCGCGAGGCCCCCGGCGGCCTGCGCTTCGTGGCGAAAGCGCGCCGAAAAGTTCTCGGTGCCATCGTCCTCCAGCAGGTCGCGGCGGATGGTCTTGAGCGCCACCGGACGCTTGATGTGCGGATCGAACGTCTTGTAGAGCACGCCCATCGAACCTTTGCCGATCACCCCGAGCAGCCGGTACTTGCCCAGGCGATCGGGGATGGTCTGCTCGATGCTGCTCTTGGGGGGAGACTCCATGAAGATCCGAGTATCCGCTAGGTTTCCAGCATCTTCATCGCCTCTACCACGCTCTTGCGGAGCCGCGCGAGCGACTCGGCAAGCGTGCGGATCTCGTCGTGGCTGCGGATCTGCAGGTCCGGAGCCTCGAGCTCACCCAGGCTGATGCGGTCCGCAAGCGCCGAGATGCGCGTCACGGGGCGAATGAACATCCACCACAGCAGCAGATTGAGAATCACAGCGATGACGAGCAGTACCGCGACGAGAGAACTCATGAAGGTAGTGAACGCCGCCCGGGCGCGTGCGAGCGGCACATCGGTCGGCACCGACACGATCTGCGCCCCGACCGTCTCCATGAAGTTCCAGCCAAACCCGTTCGCGGGTCCATACACGTCGACCATCGGCTTCGGCGCCGCTTCGACGGTACTGTGGCACTCCAGGCAGGCGCGGTCGGTGATTGTGAGCGGTCGGGCGAAGTACAGCGAGGTGCCTATCGGCGTGGCGCGCGCGCCATAGAGTTCCTTGGCCGTGCCGTTACGGAACTGGTTGACGAGGTCCGCTTCCCACTCGATCGCGCGATCGCGCGGATTGGTGGGATTCAGCAGCGCCTCCTTGTAGCTGTAGCTCGGATAGCTCTTGCGCAGCTCGTTGAGCACCTCGGTCGCCGAGTACGCCGGTACCGACTGGGGCAGGAAGCTGTAGACCATTTGCGTCTTGAGCAGAGGCGTGATCTGTTTATCGGTGTAGGTGCGCACGGCGAGCGCCATCGACATCATCAGGCGCGCATTTTCGGCGATCTCCGCCTGCGCATTCCTCCGCAGCAGGTGCCACGACACGTAGCCGCTGGCAGCAATGCCAAGGAGGAACAGCACTACGAACACCAGATTGAACTTGAAAAGTAGCTTCAATTGTTCTTCTCCCGGGGCGTGAGTGCGTCAGTGGTTGGGATGCGGTAGAGCCGGGTCCGGCTGCGACGCGGCTGTCGGGCTCGCGGTCGCCGCTCGGGGCGGCGTGGGCGGCTCGAACTTCTCTGGATGCAGGACCGGATCCCACTCCGGATGCTTCTGCAGATCGCGGTCGAGCGCAGCGCGGAAGGCCGGGTCGTCAGCCTTGCGGCGCCACGTCGAAACGAACTGCCTGCGAATCGAGGGCTCGGCGTTGATCCAAGATTCCACGTCGGCGTATGTAAAGGCTCCTGCGTTTTCCGGCACCACCACATGGTCCCTGAAGAGGTTGTAGCGAAACGGCAGCGTATCGCGGTAGAGCCGCGGGAGCGCCGCGGTGAAATCGGCGCTCGGACGGGGCTCGAGCCGCGGTGCCCGCCCCGGGGCCGCGATCAGGAAATCTCCCTGCTTCAGCGTCACGGGTTCGGCACGGTGGTCGCGGTCGACCCAATGCGCGCTGCCCTGCTCGGCGAACAACTCGCCCGCAGCACCCCCGGCACGCAGCACCATGACGCCGGTCATGTCCGTCACCTCCATGCCGATCGCTGCGAAGGCCGCCTTGTCGGCGCCGTCCGGTTTGCCAGCGCCCACCTTCACCCACCCCTCGAGCACGTAGAGTCCCGGCCGGTTCGACTTCTTTCTCACCGCCGGGTAGTTGAGCTGCAGCTGCGTCTGCGGCCCGAGCTCGATCGAGGACTGATCCTCGTATTCGATACGAAGAAAAGTGTCCTTGCCAGTGCGGACCAGGTCGTCGGCCGAGAGGCGCACCCCCTCGGCGGCGTCAAACTGGGAAAGTGCGTGGATCACGGTCGCCTTGCCCGTGAGGATCGTCACGATCGGCGTTGTTGGCCCGGGGGCGCCCAGCGTTGACGCGGCCGGAAAAACCGCGATGCCGATCATGCACTTGAGCACGAGTTTCCTCGCATGCGCGAGGACGAGCCGCCGCGGTCGGCAAACCGGAACATTGGCGGAGCTGTGTGATTTCGTTGCGAGGCTACGCATTGCGGTTAGGGCCCGTCGACCAGCGCCCCGGTGACGCCCCCGGGCAATCTTAAGGCTTGCGCTGCGAAAGCGCTGCGGTGCAGGGTGGACGCTGCCCTTCATGAGCGGACACCTTATCCGAGGCGCTCGCCCGCGAAGTCGATGCTTCTCGCTGCCCGCGGGAAGCACTGGGACCTGATGCGTTTGCCCGGGCGATCCGCGCTGGCTGTGGTCTACCTTGGGCGGTGGCGCTGCGCTGGCGCGGCCGAGTTTCTGGCGTTTTTTGTGAAAACGTCGACGAGAGCCAGCGGCCGATCCCGAGCCGACTGTCTCGCGGTCGGACGAGACCTCCCAGCAGTCACGGCCGCCTTTGACACGCATCGCATCTGCTCGATCCACCGATGATCAACTCACCCGAGCGGTGGGTTGCCTTCGAGACGATCGGATCGTGCTCGACACTCAAGATTTCGATAACAAGGAAACTCGGTGGTCGGCCAATGATATACGCCCCAATTCTTTCGTCTGGCGCGAGGAAGAGTCGAGCGACGGCGGCAAGACCTGGCGGTTACAAGCGCAACATCAAATGAAGCGGCGGAGCGAGGCTCCACCTTGATGGTCGCCAATTCCTGCGGTAACCAAACTTCGACACCTCCGACAGTTTTGAGATCGTACTCCATGTGTGTATCGTTTGTGACGTCCACGTGAGCGTCCCAGCCGAGCAAGCGTCGGCGACTGCGCTCTGCGGATTTGGCGACTCTCCCCGCCTCGGCGCCCTCTGGGTATGATGAGCACCCCGCATCTTTCTCACGACCGGAATTCGGTTGCAACCGGACGGGTGCTTTCGAGCGACGGCCCCGCGTTTAGCTGTCCCGGGCGCGGAAGCTTTTCCCAAGGTATGCTCCTTTGCCATAGTAGTGACGGAACAGGTAGAAGAGCGGGGACCACGAATCGATGTCGAAGCGCGTCCCCGGCAGATTGAGCACGCGCCGCTGGGCATGAACCAGCAGTCTCTGAACCTCGGCGTACGCGAAGGGCGCATCGTCACTCGCCGAGTTGATGGCTAGAGTGCGCGCCTCTATCTGCACTGGACACTCCGCGACGCGGAGCGGAGCGACGCGCAGCGAGAGCATTGGCGTAAAACCGGAAACCGCGAACTTGTCCTCGGCGTAGGTAATGCCCGCGCTGCGATGGTAGTCGGTAATTTCCGAGCGTCCGGTCGTGTGCCCCAGCCTCTCGACGTACTCCCATTCTCGAGGGGATGGCATGTTAAGAACGCACTCGGGCGTGCGCTCGAGGTTTGCCCACGTCTGTCCGAAGCGAGTGAGCCCGAGCATGAATCGGTCGCCCAGGGCCCAGAAGCTCGACATGGCGGCGAGGTTGGTCGTGCCGTCGGAGTTGAGAGTGCTGATCACGGCGACCGGGGTTCCGAAATAGAGAATCTCGGGAGTGATCGCCATGAATTCATCTGCTGCGGTGTTCATACGCAGGAGCTTGCACCGGGAAGTCCCGGATCGTTTCAGATCGATCTGTAGCATCCCCGCCCGGCCTTCTGGGAAAATGGGCTCATGCAGCGCACCAGCGAACTGCCCAATATCGCGCGCATCGGCGCCTTAATCGGCAATCCGGTGCGTGCGCAGTTCATCGGCACGCTCATGGATGGCAGCGAGCGCTCAGCAGGCGACCTGGCCGCGCGGGTGCACGCGACGCCCCAGTCGGCGAGCGCGCATCTGGCCAGTCTGGTCGCAGGCGGACTCTTGGCGGTTCGCCCTCAGGGCCGCCATCGCTTATACCGCCTGCGCAGTGAGCAGGTCGCCGCGGCAATCGAGGTCTTATCATTGACCGCGACGGAGACGCTGCAGCGGCCAGCCTTCCCGCAGCAGGTCAGAAGCGCTCGACGCTGCTACGACCATGTGGCCGGGCGTCTCGGCGTCACGATCTGCGACTTTGCCATCGCGCGCAAATATGTGATCGCTGGCGGCGAAGGCATGACCCTGTCGAAGGCCGGCGGCTGCTGGCTGGCGTCGCTTGAGCTCGAACCGCCTCCAGGGATGAGGCGTCCCCTGGTTCGGTTCCATCAGGACTGGACCGAGCGCAGACCACATCTAGCCGGTTGGCTCGGAGCCGCGCTGTGCCGTCGGCTCGAAGAACAAGACGTGATCAGGCGCCTGTCCGACTCGCGTGCACTGACCGTGACGCCACCGGGCCGAGTCATTCTGGCGCGCCTGTTTGGCGTAAAGTCGAAGCACCTCGACGGTCAAGACGCCCGATAGGGTCTCCCTTTTATCACCTCTACGGTAAGCGCGAGAAGTCGACCATCGGCGCCCTGACTCATGAAATACGCCTCCTCCCGCCTGACTTGGCGGGAGGAGGTGACCAAACAAAATGCCTAAGCGGTGTTCACCGGGGACCTAGCCTGGGAGCGCAGCGGCCACAGCGGCGGCTAGGGTGGTGGTCGGACGGCCGATGAGGCGGCTGAGGTCGCGAGACGCGGTGTACACCTCGTCGTGGCGAGGACCCGCTGCGGCGGGTCCTCTGATTTCAATTGTCGCTCCTTCTGCGAGATGCGATGTTTCACCTGAGGCGAAGGTCCAGTTGCCGAGCCACTCGCGCGGGAATGCCCTCGCACCACGATGCACCGTGTCCGCGATTACGTCGGTGCTGCTATGTACACCCTTTTGTTGCTGCAAGCGGTGCGCTGGACAGGATTAGGCTGTCGGCAACGTAGGAGAACCCGTCGTTGACAACTGATAGGTGCCCGTCC
>Ga0306920_100001644_pt1 | contig 27817 bp, 28 predicted proteins | sample flu12Cox44000170_FD_204666 | JGI IMG/M metagenome (GOLD analysis project Ga0306920, IMG submission 204666) | Lab enrichment of tropical soil microbial communities from Luquillo Experimental Forest, Puerto Rico - flux4day.12C.oxic.44.000.170 (v2)... | ecosystem: Environmental > Terrestrial >... | reverse complement strand
CCGCTGTGCGGCGCTTGCCACGCAAAGCAGCATCGGATCGGCGAACTGACCTTCTGGTCAGCACTCCGCATCGATCCTCTCAACGTGGCTTTGCGGCTGTGGTCTGTATCGGCCGATATGGAGGCCGGGGAGCGCACGGTGTTTCGCGCGCGACAGCAAATCGACCTGGCGAAGGAATTTAGCTGAGTGGCCGACCGAAAAATGAATTGAGTGATTTCAGTGAGTTGTGACATGATGGTTGTGGCAAAAACAATCATCGAGGCACAAGATGTGGACCGAGATCACTCGTCTGAAGTATGAGCGAGAGGGACAGCGCTGCGCAAGCGATCTGACCGACGCTGAGTGGGCGCTGATCGAGCCGCAGATGCCGGCGGCCAAGCGTTTGGGCCGGCCGCGGGCGACCGAGTTGCGCGCCGTACTGGACGCGATCTTGTATATCGCGCGGACCGGCTGTCAGTGGCGAATGCTGCCCAAGGACTTTCCGCCGTTTACCACCGTGCAAGGCTATTTCTACGACTGGCGCAATAACGGCTTGTTCCTCGCCAAGTTCGGGAACTGGACCATTGAGATCGTCAAATGCGCGGCTGACGCGACTGGCTTTAAGCTGTTGCCACGCCGCTGGGTTGTCGAACGAACGCTCGCTTGGCTCAACCGAAACCGCCGCTTGGCAAAGGATTTCGAGGCGTCGATTGCGAGCGCCAAAGCTTGGGTCTACATTGCCTCTGTGCAGTTGCTCATCAGACGATTAGCCTGACCATTACACGATCCCAACCTATACGATTAAGATTAGTCGGGAGCTGCCGACGGCGGCAACCGCCTTGCCCGGATCAGAGGAGCAACGGTCGATGCACCCCGATATTTTCCACAAGGATTTCACGCCCACCCCCTATTGGTGGGAGGCTTATACGCCGTCCGCCGGTGAGCTAATCGACGTGCCGCGCGAGGCGCGCGTGGCGATCATCGGCAGCGGTTATGCGGGGTTGTCGGCGGCGCTCGAACTGGCCACGCACGGCATCGAAGCCGTCGTCTTCGAGGCGAACGAGCTCGGCTTTGGTGCCAGCACCAGAAATGGCGGCGCGGTCAGCGGCGGCGTCAATGTCGGCAAGAGTTTTACTGGCAAGACCATCGGGGTCGATGGAGACCGGGTCGAACACTTCCTGTCCGACGCCTGCGATGCCTTCGCGCTGATCGACCGGCTGATCGACCAGGAAAAGATCGCCTGTTTTTGGGAGAAGTCCGGCCGCTTTGTCGGCGCCTGGACGAGAAAGCATTACGACCGGCAATCGCGCCGTGTCGCGATAGTCAATTCGGCGGCGCAGTCGGGTGCTTACATGCTGCCGCGGGAGCGGCAGCGCGAGGAAATCGCTAGTGACTATTATTTCGGCGGTATGGTGGTAGAGCGGTCGGGCAAGTTGCACCCGGCGCTCTACTATAAGGGTCTACTCGACGCGTGCCGCCGACGCGGCGTCGCGGTCTGTGCCAAAGCTGCGGTCACCAACATCGGTCGGGAGGGCAGCGTCTGGCGGGTCGAAACGGCCCGCGGGTCCCTCTCAGCCGGCGATGTTGTGATCGCCAGCAACGGATACACCGGCAGCCTGACACCTGCACTCAAACGCCGGGTGGTGCCGATCGCCAGCCACATCATCGCCACCGAGGAATTGCCGCCAGGCTTCGCTCGATCGCTGATCCCCAAGGCCAGGACCCTGTCCGATACCAAGCGGGTCCTCTGCTATTACCGCCTGTCGCCAGACAACAGGCGCATGGTGTTCGGTGGGCGCGCGCGTTTCACTCAGGTCGACGCAACAGTCAGTGCGCCGATCCTCCACCGCTATATGATTGATCGCTTCCCGCAGCTGCGCGGCGTCAAGGTCACCCACGCCTGGACCGGCAACGTCGCCTTCACCCTCGATGCATTGCCGCATATGGGGTGCCGGGACGACCTACATTATTGTCTTGGCTGCAACGGCAGCGGGGTCGCGATGATGACCTATCTCGGCTACCAGACCGCACGCAAGATCGCCCGCCTCGCAAATTACGCTTGCAGCTTCGATACCGAGGAATTTCCCGACCATCCTCTCTATTCCGGGAATCCTTGGTTCCTGCCCGCGGTTGGTAGCTACTATCGCCTCCGCGACAACCTCGATGGCCTGCTCACCTGATCCTGTTGTATATTCGTGGTGGGCGTTCCGAAGAGGAGAAGAAGGGATGGATTTCGAGACTTACAAAGGCTCGCTTGCCGACGACACCCCGCCCGAGGGCCTCAGCATGGCGGCCCAGGCGTTATGGTGGGAAGCCAAGGGAGATTGGCACCTGGCGCATCAGTACGCACAGAAGCAGGCCGACGCCGAAGGTGCCTGGACGCACGCCTACCTGCACCGCGTCGAAGGCGATCTGTCGAATGCCGGCGGCTGGTATCGCCGCGCCGGCCGCCAGCTCTCGACCGCACCGTTGCAGGAGGAGTGGGAGACGATCGCGCGGGCGCTGCTGGGTTAAGGCGCCGCGGGAGCCCATCAGCAAGCCATTCGAGCGGGCGACCTCGCGGGCCGATCGCGGCTTGATCGCACCACACGGCCACCGCGGCGTAAGCCCCGTCGGGGTGAAGGCCAGCAATGGCCACCCTTGTCCTAACAGATTTGCTTCTATAGTTGTTGGGACTCTTTCATTGTTCATTAGCCCTATCTGGTGGATTCTTGGTTACTCTTTTGGATTTGAGAAATTCGTGCGCCGATTCTTTACATCTTAAGGGCTTTTTAAATTTTTCTCTGCAGCCTGCGCGGGTTTGAACCTCCAGGAGAACCCAATGCACGCGTTGTTTAAGAAGCTTATCCAGGACGAGGCCGGCGTCACGGCAATCGAATACGGGCTGATCGCCGCGCTTGTTGCAATCGCCGCCATCGCCGCGATGACGTCTCTCGGCAGCAGCCTGACTAGCACCTTCAGCCTGGTAGCCAGCAAGCTGTAAAGGAGCGTCGGCCGACGCTCGACGGCTCTCGTTGCGCCGTCGAGCGTCGCCTGTCCCGACAAACTGCTGAACAAGACAGGATCGGGCCGTGGCGTCACATGGTCGTCCGCAGAAAACACGGTAAAGTTGGCCAGAACGCAGATATCACCGCAGCGGCATTCCCAAACCACGATCATCACTCGTGGGGTTCACTTGGAGATCAGGCGCGAGGAATACCGCTTCATCTCTCGCGCGAACGGGGCTCTGCTGCTGAAGTGCGACTGTCATGAGTGAGGCCGTCGGGAGTCCGGGTGCCTGCATTCGGAGATCCCTTAGCATTTTTACGGCCTCTCGGTTGCAGCTCTACGGCTACGCCCTTGCGTTAATCTACACGGCGGCTCTCATACATTATTATTTGGCCAGGGCCTGGATCGTCGATCACTCGGGAGCACCCCTTTATGGCGATTTCACCGATGCATGGGTAGCCGGATGGCATGCGCTGAATGCGCAGGCCGCCCAACTCTATGATTCAAACGAATTCGTCAGGATCCAGAAGGCGCTGCTCGGGGCCAGGGATTACTTCTACCCGCATTGGCCTTATCCGCCCACCTTCTTCCTGATCCTCGCGCCTCTTTCGATGCTTCCCTACGTCAACGCCTTTCTGACCTGGGATGTGGCGACGCTCCTTGGCTGCTTGGCCGTCGTTTATCTGATCGTGCGGCGGCCACCGGCAATTGCTCTGGTATTGGCATCGCCATTTACTGCCTGGAATTTCCTCGCCGGGCAAAACGGGTTTCTGACAGCCTCGTTGCTCGGTGGGTCGCTCCACTTTCTAGAGAAAAGACCGGTTGTGGCGGGTGCAATTATCGGCTGCCTGACCTACAAGCCGCAATTCGGGATACTGCTGCCAGTAGCCCTTGTCGCTTCCCGAGAATGGCGCGCCGTCGCCAGCGCCGGGATTATGGCGGCAGTGCTCGCAGCCATCTCGATCGCTCTGTTCGGCGCCGACGCGTGGGCCGCTTTCCCGAACGGGCTTGTCGAGCAAAGTAAGCTAAACCTGGCGGCGGCAGCCGACAGCAACTGGGAATATCTCCAGACCGTATATGGGCTGATCCGCAACCTGCATGGTGCCGCCAACGCGGCATGGCTGGCTCAAGGATTAACCACACTCGCGGCCGCCGTAATCGTCTGGGTGGTCTGGCGGTCTCCGGTGAGGTACCCGCTGAAGGCGGCAACGCTGTCAGCGGCGGCGCTGATCGCCACGCCTTACGCCTTCGCCTACGATATGGCTACGCTGGCAATTCCGGTCGCCTTTCTGGCAAAAGATCAGATCGGAAACGGAATGCTCAAGAGCGAGCAAACGATAATGATCGGCCTGTTCGCCCCGACTGTGGCGACGCTCGTTGTCTTGGGAGACAGTGTGGGGCACGTCACGTTCGGCGGCGTGCAGCTCGGGCCTTTTGTGGCGATCACGCTCTTGGCGATGGCCGTGCGCCGCGCTTGTAACCAACGTCGTCAGCCGGTCTTCGCGTAGCGCCCCGGAAGACGCCTTCCGGACGGATTGCGGTCCTCGCCATACGAAGATCGAGGTATTGGACCCCGAAGCATGCGGCTGTCATCATCCTTGAAGCTGCCGGAAACAGCCGGTTTATGGCCGACGCCGAGCATCCCGGGGATGCCACGTCGGGATTCGGTTCTGGCTGCCTGCCGGCGCATTGCAGCATTGACGGCGCTCTCGCGTGTCGCTGGCGATGGCCTAGACTATTGCAACCCCATAATAGCCGGTAGCTTCGCGCTGGCCGTCGCCGGCGTTCCCTTTGCCGCCTTCACTATTCTGGTCCTCCACCATTTTTATGTCATAGGGGGTTTCTTTTATGATTCGGGCTTGTTGGCGTTTCTGCTCTCCGAGCAAAGCCCAAGCTTGCCGACCCCACATATTTTTGGCGGTGAGAGTTTCTTTGCGACACACTTCACGCCGGTATTCGTCCTGCTTGCGCTGATCAGACGCCTGCTGCCGGTCACCGATCCGCAATTTTTCGCCGGGTTTACAGGTCTGTGTCATGCCTTGCCCGGTCTCGGCGTCTTTTGGCTGCTTCATTCGGGTTTTGGTCTGCGCCGACCGCTCGGGATGGCAGTCGCTGCGACTGTCGCCCTTGCCTTTTCGTTCAATGGCCTGGCACTAGCCATTGCTCGCTATCCTCACTTCGAAATTCTGATCGTCGGAACCTTCATTCTGTTTTCAGTAGCGTTGATCCGCCGGCAGCTGGTTGTCGCCGGCGTCTGCTTCGGAATCTGCCTCGCCACTCGCGAGGATGCGGGATTTCACGTCTTCGCACTCCTCTTCCTGTTGCTGTTGCTCAACCGGCGCAAAGGCGCCGCATGGCAGGAGCAAAGGCCGGAGATTGCCTTTTCCGTGATCGCGCTATTGTACAGTATCGCTGTGCTCGCGCTGCAGCTGACGCTGCGTACGGGACAGTCGTCCTTTGCGCGCATCTACCTCGGCGATCCACCGTTCAGCACCCTTACTTTGGCAATCGTCATCGAGCGGTTTCTCGGCTGGTTCCTGTATCGCACGTATATCGTCTTGCCGGCAATCATCGCGGTGCTCTGGGCATTGCGCGCGCGCAACCCGTACATCGTCATCGGCTATACCGCCTTCTTGCCGTGGGCTCTATTGCACCTGTTCGCACAAAGCGACATCGCCGGCACGCTATCGGGCTATTACGCCTACCCGTTCATGATCGCGAGCTTTTGGCCGCTCGCCGGGGTTGCTGTTGACCGGCGGCTGTGGAAATGCGGTAAGTCTGCCACGGTCGCGATGCTGGCTTTTTCTGCGATGATCGCTGGCTCCTTCTGCGCTGTATCGCGGCAATATAATCCTGGGCACCTGGAGCTGCCTGCGAGCCTGTTGTCGCCACCGTCGCTCCCCCGCCAGGCAATGACCGAGCGGGTTATCGAGCAACTTGAGCGGTCGAAGACAGAACTCGGGGTGGTCCGCGTGGATGGCAGCGTGCTCGCCCTCGCCCCGAACAGCTATGTCTACAGCGAGACCGCGTGGGGGGCCCGAGCGAATCGTCCGGATACCGTGATTTACTTCGCCCATGGGTACGAGGCCGAGACGGCGCGAGCGATCGCTTCGGCGTCCGGTCTCGATCATCACTATCTGGCTCCCGGCACCTCGATCCGCCTTGCGACCGACCGCCGACTGGACCCCTCGTCGCCACTGGCGGCGCTTTTCGTACCGACGCAGGCTCCCGGTAGCAACCCGCTGCAGCGCGATTAAAGGTTCGGCAACCACGAGCGGCGAATACTACTGGACTCCGCCGCAACAGCTATCGACTGCATTTGTCAACTGACCTTCGGTCCTTGTCCTATTCCCGGGAGCACTGGTTCGTCAGAGCGGGACTAGCAGGGCTTATTTTGCTGGCCATCGTGCTGCGGCTGATCCCGATCATTTTCGTGCCCAGCATGGTCTGGGGCGACGAAATCTTTCAAGCGTCGGAGCAGGCGCACCGCCTCGTTTACGGCAGCGGCCTGGTGCCTTGGGAATTCCAGCTTGGCATGCGCTCCTGGCTGCTGCCGGGTGTCATCGCCGCATTGATGGAGTTTGCACGCATCGGGGGGGACGGGCCGGACTATTACATTCCCTTGATTGCAAGCAGTTTTGCGGCGCTGGCGGCTGCGCCGGTGATTTGCAGTTTCCTATGGTGTCGGCGGCTGTTCGGCTTGTTTGGCGGATGGATCGCCGGAGCCGTCGTCGCGGTAGCCCCTGAGGCCGTATATTTCGGGGCCCGCACCCTCTCCGAAACCGTTGCCGCTCATCTGCTGATCGTTGCCCTTTACATCCTGGAACCGGGGTATCGCGTGACCTCGCGGCGGCGCCTGTTCAGCGGCGGCGCCTTGCTCGGCCTGGTTTTCGTGCTGCGGATTCAACTGGCGCCGGCGCTTGCCGTGGTGGCGATCTGGGCGAGCTGGCATGCGGTCCGTGAACGTGCCCCGGCGCTGCTCGCCGGTGCGGCGGCTGTCCTGGTGGCCGCCGGAATTCTCGATACCGTCACGCTCGGCTATCCGCTGGCCTCGGTTTGGCGAAATTTCGTCTACAATGTGTACTACGGTGCGAGCTCGACATTCGGTGTCGAGGCGTGGCCTTATTACCTGCTCGGCGAACTTGGAGTCTGGGGTGGCGGTGCTGTGACGCTGGTACTGCTAGCGGGACTGGGGGCCGGGCGGATGCCCTTGCCGCTCGCAGCCGCCGTCACCATCCTCGCCGTTCACTCGGCGATCGCGCACAAGGAGTACCGCTTCATCTATCCGGCGGTTCTGCTAGTCATGGCTTTGACCGGCATCGGCCTTGCACAGGTGGCAGCCTGGGGCCGCGACTGGTTGCGGGAGCGGGGCGTGCCGGGAAGGGCAGCTACCGCAGGCCCTGTCGCCGTCGTTTTGAGCTGGTGGTGCCTTGTCTCGTTCCACGTGTGGACCGGGGCCACTCTGACGGCTCACCGATATCGGGGGCACGACAATTTACGGGCAGTGTCTTTCGTCGCGCATAGCGCGGCCGTCTGCGGTCTTGGCCTCTACGGGTTGGACGGGGAAGATTGGGTGAATTACGGCGGTTATACCCATCTCCATCGTCCGGTGCCGATATACTGGCCCAAGGACGAAGCCGAACTGGAGTCCTTCGCCCCCGGCTTCGATACGCTCGTCTATATAAAGGAGCCGCCCGAAGGATTGGGGTTTGCGCCTCAGCGATGCTTTGGGCAGGTATGTGTGGCGCGGCGTCGGGGTAGTTGCCAATCGATCCCTCTCATGCCTATGCCTGTTCCCAAGCCGCTAATCGACGTCTTGGATGCGAAAACTGCAATCTCGGAGACATCGAAAGGTAGTAGCGATCCGCCGCGTGGCCGGCCGGCTGAGAACAATCCGTAGCCTTCCGGCCGCCCCAGTCGCCTTTGTAAGACTGATGAAGCCTCGTCCCGTCTATCGATTTGCGGCCACAATCGCAGGGCTCCTGGTCTTTCTTGGTATGTCCTGCCTGTACGCATTCCATGACGGAAATCTTTATGAGCATATTTTGACGTCGTACGGGATTTGGCCTTTCCGGCGTCCTTTTTTAGATATTAGTGCCTGGCTAGCGGTCTGGGAATGCGCCCGCCAGGGTATCGATGTGATCTTGGCTAATCCCTGCGACGTTCTGCAGCGGGGATACGGTTCCTCGCCGCTTTGGATCGCGGTCTCGGCGATTCCGCTCGGTGTGCGCGATACAACAATCGTCGGATGGATCCTCGACCTCGTTTTCCTCATGTCACTGAGTTTCTTGCCCTCGCCTCGATGTCTTCTCGAGCTGATCCTGGTGTTGGCGGCGACGCTGTCCACAATGGTCATTTTCGCCCTGGAGCGCGCCAATCCCGACATCTTGTTGTTTGTCATGGCCCTGATGACCGGCGCTTTCGCGGAGTGTCGCTTATTTATTCGAGTGCTCGGCTATTTCGTTGCCTTGGTGGCGGCACTGCTGAAATATTACCCGATCATGGTCCTCGTCATCGCATTCCGCGAGATCGTGCCCATATTTGTTGCCATAGGTGTACTGATATTAGGTTGTCTTGCCATATTCTGGGCCGAATACCATATCGATATCGCAAGAGGGCTGCCCTCGATAGCGTGGGGCGCATACAACACGGACATGTTTGCGGCGAAGAATCTGCCGTTTCTGCTCGGCGAGGCGGCCGGGAGTGCTGCGGAACGTTCCAGCTGGGCGCCGTTAGCCCAGTGCATCGTTGCGGGCGGGCTCTATGCAGTACTCGTCGGTTCGAGCGTCGCCATCTGCCGGAGGCTGTTACGTTCCGGCGAGCTGCGGGTTGCGCTCGCTTCTCTCACTCGACCCGAGCGGCTCTTCCTCGTTATCGGCAGCGCAGTGATCGCTGGTTGCTTCTTTGCCGGGCAAAGCGTCGGATATCGTGGCGTCTACTTTCTGTTGGTTATACCGGGATTGCTCGCGATCTCGCGCTCGTCTAGCCGCGGCATCCGCAATCTGAGCCTCGGTACCAGCGTGGTCATTGTGCTGGTGATGTGGGGAGAGTGCTTTCGCCTCGCGCTCCATCGTGCTCTGGAACATTTCGGTCTACCCGAGATGCTTGCCAGCAATTTAAAGGTTCAGTTCTGGTTTCTACGCGAACTCGGATGGTGGTGGACAATCAGTGTTATGCTGACGGTGCTGGTCGATTTTCTGTGGGCCTCCCCAATAATGCATTGGGTGTCATCGCGATTTCGTCACTCCGAGCTCATATAAGGTGACCAAGCGTACTTCCCGGCAGCCGGCGGTATGAACCGTTCCGTGTCTATGAAGCGCTGGACATCCTGAGCTGCGAACTCGATCCGTGAGGGTTATAGCAAAGCTCTTTACCGCGCTCTCGCTCGGCTGGCGGCTGTTGCCAACCCGCTCGCCCCTAATTAGGGTCCTGCTGCTGCACACCGCGCTGCGGCGTCTCCGCTAGCCCGAGCTCTTGGGGCTCGGTCTCCCGCTGTCCTGGCGCTGGCCCTCTTGCCCCAGACAATCGTGCGGCGCGGCCCCGTCGTCCGGCGGTGTAATGACCGAGCTAACTAAGCCGGCCAGCCTGCCCGGAATTGCGTTCGCCGACGCACTCTTGGTGGTGTTCAGCGTTGCGCCCCTATTGCATGCCGGTGCGGCAAGCCCGATATCCGATCCCATCTGCTGCGAGCGCCCGGCGCCGTTTCTGCGCATCATGTCGGAGACCGAACGACTTGGTAGATCTGGAAGAAGCTCCCGCTCGCGACTGGCTGAAGTTCTCTGAGTTCCGGCTTCATTGCATCCCCAAAATCGATCCACAAGACGAAATCGAAGGTCTGCGGCCAGTTGCGCCAGTACGGCGGTTCGATCAGTGAATTCGAAATGTCGTTAAGGGTCTGCGCCCGCTCGGGATCAACGCTCTCCGACAGCTGCTCTGGTGTTATCGGGTCCCAGCCCCCCAGTTGCGATATTTGGCGATTTCGCGACGTCACCTCGAGTGTCTTCCATCCAGTGAACACAGATGGCAGGAAAGCCGCGCGATCGATTACCGCGAGCGACGGCATGTGATGAAAAAGACGCACCTGCAATACTGCCAAGTTTTCGGGTATTCCGGGCAGCTTGCGTGCTTCCGTTGGCGGCGCGGTGACAACCAGCACTCTCGCCCCCGGCGCAATCACCGTAGACGCGCCCCGGAATTCAGCAAACAAGTGGTCGTAGTCATGCCAAGCCTGCGATATCGTCCAGATGCGCACCCCCAACAGGGTCAATGCGACAGCGGCAATAGGGAAAACCATCTCTTTGCGGAACGGCTCGAATCGTGTGCTGGCAATGATCACGAAGGGCAGCATAACGGGCAGCCTGATATCGACAAACGAGCTGCCGCTGACGACACTTGGCATCAGCAGGGAGATAGCAGTCATGGCGGCGATCGGCAGACGCATTTCAGGTGCGAGCTTCAGCGAGCGCGTGGCAATCGCGACGGCCAAGAACGAAATGATGAATAGTACGAGAAGAAAATCGAAAGGGGCGAGTTGCGCGAAACCGAAAATAAAGGGCGCGAACAGAGCATAGACCTTGGAAAGAATAAGATGATCGTAGCTGGTCACCGATATTCTGCCAGGCTGCATACTCGCATACCAGATCAGCATCCCCGGGATAAACTGAAGACAGAGGGCGGACCACGCAACGAAGCTCCTCAGTGAAACCCTTCGTCGCTCGGTACGGCTGGCGAATTCGTAAGACACGACCGACAGGGCATAAAGTCCGAAGGCAAACAGGTGCAGCAGGCAAAGCATGGTGGCGACAGCGGCGAAACTCACTATCCGGGGACCGAGTTGCCAGTGCCGAGTGGCGATCCAGCCGGCAAAGGCAAACAGGTAGACGCCGCTTGCGAACAGCGTCGGAAATCCCCAGAACAACTCGGCGTTATAGACGAACAGCACCGACCAAATCGGCCATATTCCCACTCGCCCGCGGATGGCGCGGTGCAGCGCCGCGGTCCCTCCTATCAGAGCTAGCATCGTCAGCGCTATGAAAACCCGCCCGGCCTGCTCGACCGGTATGACCATCGAAAGAACCGGTACGATCAGATCCATCGCCAGATCGGGCAATAACCGCCAATGGACGATGTAATTGCTAGCCAGCGCGGGAATTTCGGCGCTATGGACGAGTATCCACATTCGCGCAAGGTGACTGGGGAAATCGACAAGAGGCGGCACCTGCACCCAGAGCAGCGGCGATAGCGTAAGTGCTACCATTATAGGGTAAAATGCGACGCGTAATGACGTCCTGGTGACGCTACGCAGGGTACGCTGGGTTGGCTCGTCGCGGGAAACGGCGAGCGACATCGAGTTATCGCCTTGGGTTAATCGGCCACAAGCACCAGACGCTTCGCGTCTCAGAGACAAGGAGATTGGAGCAATTCCTGTCGACCCTTTTACCATCAATTTACCCGCGCATGAGAAAGAGTGTGGATGCATCGCGCCGTGCAAACGTGGTCGACCGCCTTCGGCCGGGTCCAGTCAATTACCGCGCTGGTCGCATTCACGGTCGAGCCGCTTCGCATATGAGAGTGTAATTTTGCCGATATCACCGAACGTCATTCTCGGATCGAATGTCGTTCTGTATCATAAAGATTTGGTAAATCTTTACGGATGCCGCATCGGCGACGAGACCAAAATCGGGGCATTTGTCGAAATTCAAAGAAATTCCGTCATTGGCAAACGTTGCAAAATCTCGTCCCACAGCTTTATTTGCGAAGGGGTGGAGATCGCCGACGAGGTCTTTATCGGGCACGGCGTGATGTTCACTAACGATCGCGACCCGCGGGCAACGACCATGGAAGGACTCGTGCAGGTGGAGGCGGACTGGAAACTCCTTCTAACTCGCGTTTGCCGGGGCGCCTCGATTGGCACCAATGCGACGATCCTTCCCGGAATAACGATCGGCGAAAACGCGATGATCGGCGCCGGCGCGGTTGTGACCCGCGATGTACCGGACTACGCGATCGCGGTTGGCGTCCCTGCCCGGATCGTTGGCGATGTCCGCAACCGCGAAGGAAGGGCGGCCGAGCGATGACCGCGGCTGCTCTTGCCCACGAGGCTTTCGCCGAGCGGGTTCCGTTCTCCGACCTTTCCCTACAATGGAAGGAGATCGCGGATGCAGCACGCGCCGATATCGACACCTTGTTCGCGACCAGCAGCTTCTGCCTTGGACCGTTTGTCGAGGATTTCGAAGCCGCCGTCGCCGATTATCTGGGTGTCCGCCACGCCGTTGGCGTCAGCTCCGGAACTTCCGCACTCCATTTGGCGCTGATTGCGGCCGGTGTGCGTCCGGGAGACAAGGTATTGGTGCCGGCGAACACCTTCATCGCCACGGTCTGGGCCGTGCTCTACGTAGGCGCCGTTCCTGTGCCGTGCGATGTCGAGGCGGCGAGCGGCAACATCGATGTCGAGAACGCCGAAAGACGCATCGACCGCTCGGTCAAGGCGATCATTCCGGTCCATCTCTACGGCCAGCCGGCCAATATGGAAGCCGTGTTGGTCCTAGCGGAGCGCCATGGTCTTGCAGTCATCGAGGATGCTGCGCAAGCGATCGGCGCTCGCTACCAGGGCAAGCCGGTCGGGGGGTTTGGGCTCCTCGGATGCTTCAGTTTTTACCCTGCCAAGAATCTCGGCGCAGCGGGTGAGGCCGGTCTCGTCACCACCAACGACGGCATGCTTGCCGACCGAGTCAGGGTGCTGCGAAATCATTCCCAGACCGAACGTTACGTTCACACCGAACTGGGCTTCAACTACCGTATGGAGGGGCTTCAGGGGCTGATTCTCGGCCACAAGCTGCCCCGGCTGGATGCGTGGACGGAACAGCGCCGAACCATCGCCCGTTGCTACGACGCGGGCCTCGCTGGCTTGCCGCTTGCCCTGCCGCAAGTGGTCAATTCCGACCACGTCTTTCATCTTTATGTCATTCTTTCCGAGCGGCGCGAAGAACTGAGGGCATTTCTGCGCGAGCACGGCGTCGAGACCGGTCTGCACTACCCGGTGCCGATCCATCGTCAGCCTTGTCTGGAGACCCTCGAAATCGACCGGACAAGCTACCCAGTAACCGACACGTATGCCAGAGGCTGTCTATCCCTTCCCATGTTTTCCGGTATGACCGACTCCCAAGCGAATCGCGTCGTCTCTGCCGTCCGGTCGTTCTTTGCCCGTCAATGAGCTTGGTTGCAACGATTCGGTCCGACCCACTCCCGGGCAGCCGGGTACTCAGCGAACAGAGCATCAAACGACCTTAAATGAGGTGAATATGACCGAGAATCAAAAGTTCATAAGATCGACCTATCCTTCGTCATCGGACTATCTCAACGAGCTGGCACAACTCCGTGACCTTTACCGGAGCAGCCCGATCCCGAGTGAGGAGTTTATCGATCAATTCGCGCTCTATGCGACGCCGGCGTCGCTGCGCCGATTTATCCATTTTGACAGGCTGTATCAAAAAATCCTCGATCTGCCGGGCCTGATCATGATTTTCGGGTCCGCTGGGGGCGCGATCTGAGCACATTGCATGGCCTGCATCAGATTTACGAGCCGATGAATCACACCAGACGAGTGCTCGGCTTCGATACGTTCACCGGCTTCCCCTCGGTGACCCCGCTCGATGGCAGCACGGCCGTGACACAAGCCGGTGCCTATAGCGTCACAGACGCTTACGAAGAGCACCTAGCCGAGGTGCTCGCCGTCAAAATGCGGCTCGGCAGCTATGCTCATCTCGAGCGCTTCGAACCCCTCAAAGGTGATGCGCCCGAGCAGCTAACGCAGTACCTTAAAAAGCACTCGGAGACAATGGTCTCGTTGGCCTACTTTGATCTCGATCTCTACGAACCGACCAGGGCCTGCGCCGAAATGTTGGTGCCCTATTTCGCCTCCGGTGCGGTGATTGCCTTCGACGAGTTTATCCATCCCGTCTTCCCGGGAGAGACAGTCGCGGCGCGACAAGTGTTCGGAAACGGTGCGCGGTTTCGGCGGGTCCCGATGGTCGGTGCTGGCCACTCCTCATACTTGATTTTCGACGGGCCGTCGGATGGCCGCTAACAGGTATTCTCGACAGGCTTCGCCGCGCTGGCGGCCGAACCTCCTGTCAATCCTCGCTCCACAACTCGAAATCGGGGCCGAGAAGGGTGGCTAGATTGGCATTGGCGGCACGGTAACGCTCCGCAAGTCCGCGCCGCAGGGAAGCATATAAAGGCTCGCGCCGGGCGGTTTCAGTGGCATTGATGCGCCCTAGGGCGAGCGCCGTCTTGGGAAGTTCGGCTACCCCGAGAAAGCGATGGAAATTTGCGGCGGCGCTCTCTGGCCCCGCCGCCACATCCTCATGCCGCAGTACCAGCATCTGAGAGCGCGGGAAAAGCCTGAAAAAGCTAGCAAGGTGCTCGGCGTAAAGCCCCCTTGAAAAATAGGCGTGGGGACGTGCATAACGCAATTGTGGTACAAGATCCCGCTCGCGTTGCTCTTCTAGCGCCAGCGCTCGTTCAAAAGTCTCGGTCTCCAGCCCGTTCTGTCTCGACCATAGATAGTTGGAGTAAGCTCGGTCGACGGGGTTGCGAACCAAGAAGATCAGCTTGACCCATGGCAGCACGCCAGAGATGCGTTCAGCCACTCCGGGCGACTCCAAATAGTTGGTGCTCTTTTCACCAAGCACCCGGCCGGCAGGGAGCGGATCGAACCATTTTGTTGAATAATAATTCACGCCGCGTTGCCACAGCTCGTCGATGAGGAAGAACTTGGGCTCTGGTACCATCGGCTCTGCCATCGCGAGCTCCGGATGGCGCTGGGCGAGCAGGTAGAGCCAAGTTGTACCCGAGCGCGGCGCCCCGGCGATGATGAAGTCCGGGAGGCGACGAAAGGGTTCAGGCATGGAGAGTTCGACGATCTTCGTCGCGTTGCCGGTTGCTGCTCTCCAAATCCTCGGCGGCCGTATCCGCTGCGATGAAATAAAGCGGCCTCCGGGTCGATTCCACGTAAATCCGCAACAGGTACTCACAGATCGTACCAAGTATCATGAAAACTATTCCGAAAAACAGGGAGAGAATAACCGTTATCGTGCTCCAACCGGGCAAGGGACTGAAAAAAACTGCATTGAGCAAAAAATATAACGCTGCGATAAACCCGATTAGCGAAAAGAAGGCGCCGAGCAGCGTGACGGCTCGGGGTATCGTCCCGGAGAACCCGATCAGCCCGTCGTACATGGATTTGACCATGCGACCTAGGGACCACGCCGACCGTCCGATGGCACGGCGTTGACGATCGTATTCCACCACCGCTTGCCGGAATCCCGTCCAAGCCACCAGCCCGAAGATCAGCCGGTTGGCCTCACGCATCTGGCGCACGCACTCGACCACTTTACGGTCCATCAGCAGAAAGCCGCCTGTGACGAACTTGGATCCTTTAGGCATGGCAAGACGCCGGAGGAGCGACTCGAAGACCTTGCTGGTGAGAACGCGCCAGCGAGAATCCTCGCGCATCCGGCGACGACCAAACACCACATCGGCGCCTTGGCGCCAAGCTTCGACAAAAGCGGGGATGGCCTCCGCTGGATCTTGCAGGTCGGCCGGAAGGATAGCGACAGCATCGGCATCACAGAGGTCGAGGCCAGCGGTTTCCGCCGCGTGCGCTCCAAAGTTCCGGGAGAGACGTAGCCCACGGAACCGCGGGGATGCGCGACACTGCTGCTGAATCAGTTCCCAGGTTCCGTCGGTGCTCCCGTCATCCACCAACAGGCAACGGTATTGGACGTCCTGTCGAGAAAGGAGCACCCGCTCTACAGTTTCGACGTAGATGTCGAAGGACTGCTCCTCATTGTATAACGGCGTAAGGATCTCAACTATTGGACAAACCACAACATTCTGTCCCAGCAGCCATCGTCAGACAGTGGAAGACTTACTTTGCGGCGATTACGACATGAGACCGGGAAAAGCAACCGGTGTGCGCTAGACTGATCAAGAGCTGATGTATCGGGGCGAGTTGTGCTTCGCTCTCCGGTCCTAGCCTGTCCAATTTGGATAAGAAACTCAGCAGAAGCGAAAAGGCGGAAATCCCACCGGTTTCGACGATCTCAAAGCCTAGCGCCGCTACCAGGGCATCGAGCTCCTCGCGTGCAAAACATCTCGTGCGGACTCGATGTCCATCTTCTCCGTCCCACATTTCTCGACTGTGGACCGTTTCCAGCATTGCGCCGACGCCACCGTAATACAGGAGCCTTGTGAGCAACGCGCCCTCATAACTCCGATCAGCCAAAAGTAAACGCGCCCGCGGTCGCATCACCCGACGGCACTGGGCCAGTCCTTGTTCATAATCCTCGTTCAGGTAGTATAGTGATTCAATCGCCTGGACCCGATCCGCCGCGTCATCGGCGAGCGGCAACGTCCTCGCGTCGGATTCGATCAGCACGAGGCGTTCGACCCACTCCTGATTCTCCGCTAACATTCGCGTCCGAAACCGGGACAGTGCTGCTGCAGTCGAATCGACGACTACGACGCGCTTGAAGCCCCATTGCAACCACGGAATAGCATTTCGCCCGTCACCCCCTCCCACATCGACTACCAATGCGTCGTGATCATCGGGCGCAAACTGGCGCAGATAGTCGTGATACACCGGCGTATCGAGCGCCGTCATCGCGTAAGGGACGGCAGAGCGTTCTTGAAAATGTGCCCCGCCGATGGTGCGGTAGTACTCCGTCGACGGGTCCCCTCTTGGCATATCGAAGCATAGGATGCCCTGATTGATCCGCCCAATCGGCTGATCGGCCGCCCGGAGAATCCTGCCGTCGCATCGCAACGGCCCTCCGCCGGGGCTCGCCAGGACTTCCCATGCCCACTCAGGTATTTGATCCAGCCCGTTCGACCCCTTATGTTTTACTTCGGTCATTACCCTGCCACTCAGTTCTGCCAACGCCAGCGATCGCGGCAGAAAGCCCTCGCCCCCAGGCTTTCCTTAAAGCTTACGACTCCATGATTGAAATGCACCGTCGACGCGCTCGGGCCCATATCGAGGTAGCGGTACCCTCGCTCACCCAGAGCATCGATTACCTCAGCCAAAAGCACCGTGGCACCGTGGTTTGCGCGGTGCGAGGCGCGGTCGCATAGATAGAAAGTGACACAAATATTGCGATTTAGAATAAACACAAGCATGCTAGCGATCACCGTCCCGTCGAGATGGGCTGACCAAATGCGTAAATGACCAGGCACACGGTCGAATAAACTCTGGATCTCTGCAGGCGTATGTGTGGGCCGGGACTTCAATCGGGCATGCGTCTCTTCCAAGAGCTCGAGAAATCCTCTTAGGCCATCAACACCACTCTCGATTACTGCAACGCCCTTTAGCCGACATGCACGGACATAGCGGCGCTGGCGTTCTCGAAACACTCGCTCGTACTGATTGGATTTCTCCTGATCGAGCGGGATCAGCAACGGCAAAGATCGATGAACCAGTTGAAAACCTCGCGCATGGAGTGCGAACTCGATTATCTGATCCGGTTCGTCATTATAGACGGGCGGGGGCACTGTGATCTCGATGCCCTGCCATCCGGCAGACTTGCAGTAGAGCTGCAATGCCTCTACGAGATGCAGACATGCCTCTGCCGACAGTGACTTTTTCACTGCCGGCCCGCCGATTGACGCGCCGGCCAAGGAGACAAAGATGCCGTCTGCGGATAGCGCTCCAGGTATGACGGCCTCGACGTGGGTTCCGCGCAATGCGATCAGATGACGAAAATCATATCTGCCCGGCGAGTGATAAGCGAGGAAATCCAGATCGTGAAAAAGCGTCCCGTTGTTCGAGTCTCGAAGAAACGCTTTCCAGACATTGGCATCTTCGGGACGATAGGGACGGATGACCCACTCGTTCACATCTGAACCTTTTGCTGATTGACCGTTCCAGATTGGCTTTCTTCAGGTCCACCGAGGCCGAAATCTCCATCGCTCATTCATTTCGCCTAGTGTAGCAGTGGGAAGGCGTTTCGATGCTACATGCGCGAGCAGATCCAGCACCATCGACCGAATGCCGCGCCCGGGAAACCGCGCTTCGAGCAGCCTTTCCGGGTGATGATAGAAGGCCTTGGACGTCAAGTAGTGCTGATGGGAGACTGCATTCAAATACACCATATTGGGGTGCAGATTGATGATCTTGAGTCCGGGTCGCTCGAGATGCAACCGAGTTATGTCGAATCTGGTTGCCCCAGTTTTAAGCTCGAAATGATCGGCGAAGAAAATTGGCAGTTCGAGGACGTCGTATTCTTTCCATATCGGCTGCAGACCTGGAGTCAGCGGCAATTGGTAGCTGCTGTCATATTCGAGGTCGAATTCCCGGTAGAGCGGTATCATTACCGAATCGTATAACAAGCTGTGGCTGCGCGCGCCCTTCGCCTCAGGGGCGAAGTTCAGGGTCGTGCGCAGCACGTGACGATAGAGATCGCTCTCGTCGATGCTTGCCGCCGCTCGTGCTCCTATTTTAGCGGTGAGTTCCCTCAATGTGGAACCGTTGTGCCGGTAATTGGGATGAAGCGCGCGTTCATGCGCTCCGACGGCAATTCCGCCATGTGTACAAAAGAAAGTCGCACGCACGCCATGCTCATCGAAGAGATCGCGGATGTCCTGCAACACTGCAGGATGCGCCCACTCGACATCGACGGTAAAGCAGACCGTTGTGGAGTCATCTGCCATTGAGAGAGCCGTTCGGCAGAACTTTGCGCCAGCCGACAAACAGCGAGACCGCTGCCACAGCAGCGCCAGACAGTGGCGTCGTCAATCCGAACATCACGGAGGTTGCGGCCACTGCTGCCGGATTGGCCTGGACAAGACTAAAGGCGGCAAGCAAAGCGCTTTCGCGCACTCCCCACCCTCCGAGCGAAATCGGCAGCGCTGAAGCCAGAAGCGCTGGCGGCACCAGAACCAGGCAGTCGAGGGCCCGAAGATCAGCGCCAACGGCCGACCCGAGAATATAGATCAGCAGCACGCTAAGCAGATTCGACCCCAGACCGACCGCCACCGCTATCAAGCTGACTTTTCCGGAGCAAACAGCTAGCCGAAGGTCACCCGCCACCGTGGCGAGAAGGCGTCGCAGCCAGGGCATCGCGTGAATAATTGATGGAGACGCCAAAGCCAATGCGACGGCCGCCATCGTTCCCAGCGCTGCGATCGTCAGCGTCAGAAAGGGCGCTGGGCCGCCCATCCTTTCGGCGATGATCGGGAGTGTCGGCACTGCGAGAACCGCGAGGCCGGCAAGCCCGAGTAGACGGTCACAAACCACCGACCGTGCGGCGGCAACCGGTCCCGTCAGTCGCGCAAGCATAAGAGTCCGGGCTACGTCCCCGCCCACCGAGGACGGCAGCACCTGGCCAATCAAAAAGCTGTGGCCGAGGAACACCGAAAGTGCGCCGAGGCCAACAACCGCGCCGCCAAGCATGCGGATGACCAGCTGCCAGCGCCAGACTAAGAGGAGGAATTGCATCGCGACAACGAACGAAGCCAAGCCGAGAGCCGGAAGAGCGGCGCGACTGATCAGATCGAGGACGGCACCGAAGTCGATGGAGCGGAGGATCAACCACAGCGCAAGCACAGTCACCAGCCACCGAGCAGCGACGACAGGTTTGACGCGCGGCCAGCCAGGCAACCGGGGGGCACGATGCAGCGCCTCGGTGTACGAGACTGGGTGGACGGCGCGGGCCATTCGATCAGGGCCTCGCCGTCTCGGTATCGAGGAGATCAAGCGCGGTGAACACGCGATCCTGCTGTTCTGGGGTTAGCTCCGGGTGCATCGGCAGTTGGAAGGTCAATGCGGCGGTCCTTTCGGTCCGCGGCAAAGTGCACGCGGCCGGCCGATAGGGCGGCTCCAGATGAGAGGCCATCACGCCGCGACGGGTTGGGATTCCCAATTCGAAGAGGCGGTCCATTATCTCGTTTCGCGACCAACCGCTGTCTTCGCGCAACTGGACCTGATAGCTTTGCCAATTTGGCAGCAAGCCCGCCGGGACATGCGGAGCGATCAGAAGGGGGTGCCCGGAGAGAAAAGCGCCATAGCGAGCGGCCACTGCGCGACGCCGTTCGAGCAAACCGTCCAGTCGGTCCAGCTGGGCAAGACCGATGGCCGCCTGAATATCGGTAATGCGATGGTTGTAGCCGATCTCGGGATAGCTTTCGAGCTGCGTCGGTGGCCCTCTATGACGGGCATAGTCGGACAGCGACATGCCCTGCTGACGCAGGCGGCGAAGCCTCTCGGCCAGGGTAGCATCATCGGTGGTGATCATGCCCCCTTCGGCGGTGGTGACGACCTTGCGCGCATGCAGGCTGAAGACACTGACGTCGGCCAGCGCCCCGACCGGCCGGCCGTGACTGCGGCTGCCGAAGGCACAGGCGGCGTCATCCAGAACGCGCAAGCCGTGCTGGCGGGCCAAACTGCCAATTGCATCGATATCGCACGGCAACCCGAGTTGATCCACCGCCATGATCACCCGTGTCCGGCTGGTGATCCTGCGCGCGACATCGGCAGGATCGAGGTTGTAGGTGGCAGGGTCGATCTCGGCGAAGACCGGTATTGCGCCTGCGTGGCGGATGACGTTGACCGAAGCGATGAATGTGAGGGACGGTACGATCACCTCATCACCGGGGCGAACATCCCACGCGTGCAATACGAGGAAGGCCCCCGTCGTCCAACTCGATACCCCGACCGCGTGCTCCGCGCCGCACAGCTGCGCAAAGCGCCGCTCGAATTCGGCCAAGCGCGGCCCACCCACCACCCAGCCACTACGGATGACCGCCGCTGCCGCTTCCGCTTCGGCTTCACCAAAGCAAGGACGGCTAAAGTAAATGGCCTCGTTCACCCATTCAGCTCCCTGCCGACAGCGGTTCGTCGCAGTTCCTGGGGAAGCGCCAATTTCGTATCTTGTTTTCCAGAAGATCGCTTGGGTCAGGATAGTTGGCGCGGAACCAGTCGATGTAGCGGCGCAGCCCCTGGTCGAGATCGATCTTAGCCACGAAGGCAAGCGTGTCCCGCGCGAGGCGCGTCTCCGCCCGCAAGGCTCGGACGTCGCCGGGCCGCGGCTCGATGAACCGCGGGGCAATGTCGGTTCGTCCGCAGAGGTGAGCTATTGCTTCGGCCAGCTGCCGCACAGTCACCATCTCGCCATAGGCTATATTGACCACGCGGCCTATGAGCGCATCGGAGTTTGCGGCGAGCGCGATGCCCCTTGCAGTTTCTGTCACATAGGTGAAGTCGCGGCCGTTTTCGCCCGTTCCGAAGATCACCGGCGGCAGCCCGTTCAGCACGCGGGCAACAAAACGGGGGATCACCTCGGCCGACTCCCCGGTCATATGCTCCCGCGGACCGTAGGCGTTAAACGGTCTGACGACGGTTGCCGGCAAGCCGTAAGTCTGCCAATAGGCCAGGGCATAGTGCTCGCCGGCGAGCTTGGCGGCACCGTAAACGGTAACTGGTTTGCAGACTGTGGTCTCTTCGTCGAGACACCCGCTCCCCGAATTGCCATAAACTTCGGACGAGGAGCAATAGATGAAACGCCGGACCCGGCGGCGCCGGGCGACTTCCAGAACGTTTAAGGTTCCTGTCGCATTGACATTGTGGTTCTCCAACGGCTCGCCCAGACAGCGGCGCACACACTGCACGGCCAGGTGGAAGACCAGATCACATCCCGCCGCTGCCTCCTCGATCGCTCGACAGTCGAGAACCGAGCCTTGCACAAGCCGAACGTCGCCACGGCTCTGTGCCTCGCTCAGATTGGCGCGCATGCCAGTGGACATGTCGTCGAGAATCGTTACCGCTCGGTTCTCGGCCACGAGATAATCGACCAGGTGGCTGCCGATGAAGCCTGCCCCGCCGGTAACCAGGCAACGTCGCATTATTGGGCTGCTCGCCTCGACGCCGCCGTCGTGCGCAAACTCGAGTCGAGCGACGACTGTGCTCGTTCCAGCAGATCGATGACCCGCAGCGCCTTGCGCCCGTCCATGATCGAGGGCTCTCGGCCGGCGATCACATTGCCAAAATGGGCCACCACTTTGACCAATGGCTCACAATCCGACACGCGCGGCGAGTAGATGTCTCCGATCCGATAGCTCGGCATGATATGGGTACGTTGTTCTTCTTGCTGGAACGAGATACCGCTGTCGTATATCTTGAGCTTTTCTTCGCGATTCAGATCGTCCCAGACGACCATCCGTTTACTTCCGCCGATAGCGATGCGGCGGACCTTGACCGGCGACATCCAGCTGAGGTTGAAATGGGCGATAGTGCGGGAAGCGAAATGGACCGTCACGTAAACGATATCGGGCAGCTGAGGATTTACGTGGCAATATCCCGTTGCCTCGACATGAAGCGGATCCTCGTCGAAGAGATAATCCATGATCGAGAAATCGTGCGGGCCGAGGTCCCATAGCACATTGAGGTCCGGCTGAAACAATCCGAGGTTGACCCTGAGAGAGTCGTAGTAGGAAATGGCGCCGAGCGCGTCCTTCCGACGTAATTGTCTTAGCTTCCGTACTGCGCCGTGGAAGAGATATGTGTGGTCCACCATCAACGTCGTGCGGTGCTTTTCGGCAAGCGCCACCAGCTCCTTCGCTTCGGCTAGGCTGGTGCACATCGGCTTTTCGACCAGTACTTGCTTGTCGCGCAGAAGGGCCAGTCGCGCGAGCGAGAAATGGGTGGCGGCGGGGGTGGCTATCGCCACGGCCTCTATGTTTGGGTCTTCGATCAGCTCCGCCGCATCCTCGTACAGGCGGATCGCCGCTCTCGTACCGCGAACCTTTTCCCGCGCGGCTTCCCGGATGTCGGACACTGCCACGACATCGAACCGAGGATCGCTGGCAAAAGTTCGAAGGAGGTTTTGACCCCAATAGCCGTGACCACAGAGCCCGATTTTGATGGTGCCCATGCTGTCTCCTCGCGGCGCTGGTTCTGAGCGCGATGAAGATCGAGTGCTCCGCGATTTTGGCTGTGGAGAATTAGCGATCGGTTAACCGCAGGGCGAAAGGACTGAAACCGCGGCTACACAGTGCGGGCAATGATGACACGGTCGGCGATTACCACCGCCGCGGCACCGCGCGGCGCAGCGGCAGTGCGGGATGCTGCACCACCTGCCTGACCTTGTAGGGTGGCCGCCCGCGCGCCTCGAAATAGATGCGCACCTGCACCTCGGCGATGATCCCGAGCAGCAGAAAGAGCACGCCCGACAGACCGATCGCCGCGGCGAGCAACGGTAGCGGCGTCTGGATCAGGGTGACCTCCCAGGCGTATTTGAGGACCACTGCCCAGCCGAGAATGGCGACCGCGAGAAGCAGGCAACCGAGGCCGAGCTTGCCGAAGAACTGGATCGGCCGGTCGAAGGCGCGGTCGATGAAATAGACGATCAAGAGATCGAGCAGCACCCGCGCGATGCGCCCGAGCCCGTATTTCGATTTACCGAACCTGCGAGGGTGGTGGCTGACCGCGATCTCGGTGACGCGCGCTCCTTCCCAGGCGGCATAGATCGGGATAAACCGGTGCATCTCGCCATAAAGGCGGATGTCCTCGACGACTTCGCGCCGGTACGCCTTGAGGGTGCAGCCGTAATCGTGCAACGGCACGCGCAGCAAGGCGGAAATCAGCCAGTTGGCAACGACCGAGGGAAGCCGGCGGGTCAGCGCCCCGTCCTGCCGCGTGGTGCGCCAGCCGGAGACGACGTCATAGCCCTCGGCGAGCTTGGTGATGAGCCTAGGGATATCGGCCGGATCGTTCTGGCCGTCGCCATCCATTGGGATGATCACGTCGCCGGTGCTGTTCTGGATCGCCGCCATCAGGGCGGCGGTCTGGCCGTAGTTGCGCGACAGATGCAGCACCCGGACCCGCGGATCGCCCTCGGCCAAGGCGTCGAGTGTCGCGGCTGAGGCATCGCGTGACCCGTCGTCGGCAAAGATGATCTCCGCCGTTTGCGGCAGATGGTCGAGGATGTCGGCCAGGGCCCGATACAATTCGGGAATTGCCGCCTCTTCGTTGTAGACCGGTATGACCACCGAAATGTCCATCGGGTACCGTCGAGCCGCTGGTGCCGTCCGCTTTGTTCACCATAAAACTGTCACGAAATCCTTACGAACGCCGGCCTGGCCGCGGCGCGCGGTCGTTTCCCTGCTCGCCTGGAAAATACCGGGAAAACATCGTTTTCGCGCCGTTCAAGGACTGCGCCGGCGCCGTCAAATGATTGATGTTGCTGGAAACTGTTGGGCCAATTCCCTAAGCGGCCGAACAGGGAAAGAAATCCGCCTTGGAGGGAATAAAATCAGCCGAAGAGGGAATTAAATCGGCCGAAGAGGGAATTAAATCGGCCGAAGAGGTAATCAGCGGCGCGGCCGCCGCGGGCGGGGGGACAGCGCAGTGCGATACTGCTGCAGGCGGGTGGCGCGCAGGCCGGGCAGACCATGGGCGTCATAGGCGCGCTGCCAGGCGCGGAACTCTTCCTCGGTAAGCTGGTAACGGCGGCAGGCTTCCTCGAGGGTGATCTTGCCGCCTTGCACGGCCGCGACCACCGCGGCCTTGCGGCGGACCACCCATCGCGTGGTATTGGCAGGCGGCAACTCACCCATGGAACGTGCTCGGATATGTTACCATCAGATAGTCTAATTGGCAGGCGCCCGCGCCGCCCAGAGTAACCGTTCGCGCGCCGCTTGACGCTGCCGCCGCGACCGGGTGCGGGCGATCGCATAATCCTCGAGCGCGGCTCGGTCGTTGGCGGCGATGGTGCCCTGGGTCGGCAACGCGCAGGCTGTCGGACAGCGCGTAACACCCTTGGTGCGGATGAACGCGGCGACCGCGGCCTCGTACTCGTCCTCACGCATGATCCCGATCCTTTCCCAGGCTGTCTCGATCGTTTTCGGGGAGTATCTCTTATCTCCACCCGTGTTGGTTTTAAGTTCGCCCAGAAAGGCGAATTCTTCCAGATTATTTTATGTTTAATCGATTAGATTCGTGCTTAAGAACTCGGGGTCTTGGCGCGCCGGTCATTGAAAAGGAGAAAATGTCGTAATCCGGCAAAATTATCGGCTTCTTAACGAGTGTACGGCAGGCTGCCTCAGCGATGACCATGCCCGTTGCGCCGCACCTCGTTCCGCTCGCCGGGTTCGCCGGCCTGATGGCGACCGCTGCATTTGAGGATTGCCGCAGGCTGATCATCCCGAACGGGCTGATCCTCGGTCTGTGCATCCTCTGGCCGGCTCATGTCGCGACCGCGCCGGCGCTCACCCTTGCCGCGGCCGGCTTTGCTGCGCTTAGCGCGGTAGCCGTCTTTACCGCCGGTGCTCTGTTGTTCTTCCGCGGCCTGATCGGCGGGGGCGACGTCAAGCTGCTCGCTGCTGCGGCTCTGTGGGCCGGCCCGGGCGCGACCCTGCCGCTGCTCTTCTTGACCGGTCTCCTCGGGGGGGTGCTGTGCCTCCTGCTTCTGAGCCCTGTGGGGGCGCTGATCGCCGCGGCGCGGCCTACCTCCGGCGACCCCTCCGGTGATCCCGCGCGCGGCCCCAAGCGGGTCCTCGTCCCCTACGGAGTCGCGATCGCCGCGGCCGCCTTGATCGTCACGGTTCCGCCGAACTTCAACTGATAGGCACGAGTCTCGGCGATCGGCCTCTGGGGTCGGTGGCTCTTTCCCCAACCGTCAACCGCCCGCTTCGACCAACCTTTTGCCGGGGCCAGGCGCGCTTTGCGATTGCCCAGCCCGTTCAACGGCGCAACCGAATCGCGCCGGACCGGCCAGCAAGCCCCTCACGCAAACAGACCACAGCCTCGCCCAACGCCCCCTGTGCCGACAGGACGGCACCGCGCAGAAGCTCCGGTTCGAGCACCAGCTGTAGTCGTTGCTCGACGGCGAGCGCCTCGGCCGCCTCGACCCGTTGCAGTGCCAAACCGGCTCGGCACGATCGAGGTGAAGCAGCGCGTTCATAACCAAGGCTGTTGCCTGGCTGAATGGGTGGCCGATCTGCTCAGCCAATGCCAACGCGTCGCTGCCGATCACCAAACCCTTCTGGGGATACCCAAGCAGCCAGTGCGCCTGCCCACTCATGTAGCGGGCGCAACCGCCCGGGTCGTGCCCGCCATAGAGCCGGCGGTGGAGACTGTGCCGCTCGGGATCATAAATCTGGCGCCCGACGTTGCAGTGCTCGCGCGCGGCCGCTGGCTCGCCGGCAAACAAACAGGTGGTCCAAGCGCTGTGATGGGCTTGCAGACGCAACCCGTCATCGGCTTCCCGGCCCACCTCCAACAATCTGTCGGACAACGCGCGTGCCGAAAGTATTTGGCCCGAAGCCACAGTGTTTTGCCACATCCCATAGATCGCCTGAAAAAGCTGGTGCTCGTCGCCGCGCCTCTCGGCAAGCTCGCGGGCGCGGCCGTAGGCCTGCGGGACAGAGGGCGAACCCATCCCCTTCACTGTGATGAAAGAGACGCCTAGTGCAAGCTGCAGATCGATTTCACGGGCGTCCCGCGCCTGGGTCTCGGGCAACGACCCCAACAAGGCGAGGCCCCGTTCCAGATGGGCGATCGCTTCGACATAAGCCAGGCGTCCGGCTGCATACTGGCCGGCCTTCAGCCATTGATTGACCACGCGTTCGGCATCGCCAGCAGCCGTCAGGTGATGGGCGAGCAGTTCCGGCTGGCGCCCGATAAAATCGGCGAAATGCTCTTCCAGTGCCGCCGCGACGCGCGCGTGCAATTCCTGCCGTCGCCCGCGCAACAAGGTGGAGTAGGCAGCGTCTTGCACCAGCGCACGCTTGAACAAGTAGGAGGCGTGCGGAGCGGTACCGCGGCAAAACAGCAATCCCGCATCGCTGAGTTGACCCAACGCGGCTTGCAGCTCCCTCTCATCACGCTGCGCCACCGGCTCGATCAGTTCGTAGGCAAACTCGCGGCCGAGCGCCGCGCCGATTTGGGCAGCCTCCTTGGGCGCCGGCCCGAGCCGGTCCAAGCGAGCCATCAATGACGCATGTAACGTCGCTGGCAGCGACAGCGCGGCAAGCGATGTCGTCGCCAGCACTGCGGCAACCCGGTCCCCCCGCCCGGCGTTTTCCAGCACCGCCTTGGTCAGCTCCTCGACAAACAGCGGTACCCCGTCGGAGCGCTCAACGATCTCCGCGACGATATCGGCGGTGAGCGCGGCATTGCCGGCCAGCGTTCGCACCAACGTCTCGCCATCGCGTTCGCCGAGCCGATTGAGCGCCAAGCTCGTGACGTGGGCGCGACCGTCCCAGGAGGACTGAAACTCAGGACGAAACGTGATCACCAGCAGCACCGGCAGCCGCCGCGCACGGTCAACCGTCAGATCCAGCAGCTCGCGCGAGGTCGGATCGATCCAGTGGACGTCCTCGAATACCATCAGCACCGGTCGGTGCTGCGCGTCGGCTTCGAGCTGGCTGAGCACCGCCTCGAACAGCTTCTCTCGTTTGCGCTGCGGGCTGAGGTTGAGGTCCGCGGCGGAACTCGGTAACGACAGCAGCTCGCTCAACAGCGCGATATCATCGTCATCCCGCGTGCAGGACGCGAGCCTCGCCTGGAGTTTGCCGAGCTTGGCGTCGACCGTGTCGTCGCGGGCGAACCCGGCGGCCCGTTCGAGCTGGACGATGAAGGGATAAAGCGCGCTGTCCTGGTGGTGCGGCGAGGAGAAATAACGTAGCCCGCATGGGACTCGGTTCCGATGTGCTCGGAAAGCGCGGCGGTGTTGTGTCAAGAAGGCGCGAGAGCGCCATGCTGTAGGAGAGATGAAGGAGGACCCTTCGGAGCCGTCCTGTAGGGGAGGGCTTCAAACCGCCATGAGCTGCTTCGGTCAAAAGCTGCGGTAGT